>Ga0181517_10002463_pt1 | contig 18859 bp, 10 predicted proteins | sample PEATcosm2014_Bin_31_FD_119748 | JGI IMG/M metagenome (GOLD analysis project Ga0181517, IMG submission 119748) | Peatland microbial communities from MTU Mesocosm Facility, Houghton, MI, USA - PEATcosm2014_Bin01_30_metaG | ecosystem: Environmental > Terrestrial > Soil > Wetlands > Peat | place... | reverse complement strand
GGAAAACATGCCCTAATAAAAAAAAGGAAAAGAAAATGGAGCAAAGCTACCGATGACGCTGCCGCCCAGAATCTGCGGCGGCTCCTGTCGGACCACAACCCTAGAAATAGCAAACCAGGAGTCATGATCGAATAGACTGCCATCTCAGAAGCAACGGCGTGGTCCGGCCAGTGATGGACCGCTGCTGCTCCAGCGAGACCGGCGATAACAAGAGCTACTACGTACCTCGTAGGCATCTATTGCTCGAATGGTTGTTATAGCTGAAAGTCCAGAGAAGGATATCAGAGCCGGATAGAGAGCCGCAGGCAACGATAGCGGACGCAAACAGGCCTCGCATCCGCATATCCCGGATGTCCCGAGTCGGGTCGTGCGGCGCGTGTCCTCGATCCGCCGCAGCCGGCGAATGCGAAGCACTCGCCCGTGCCTTTCCTTTGCTCCCAACTTTGAAACCTTGAAACTTTGAAACCTTGAAACCCCCGCACCCGCTCCAGGTGTTATGGTTTCCATCATGCGCCACGCATGGCTGGTATTCTTCATCCTTCTCGCGCTCGCCGCTCCAACCGCTGCCGCCAGCGCCGACGACACCAGCGCTGCTCTCTGGGCTGACGCTACTCTCCGTCACATGACGCTCGAAGAAAAGGTCGGCCAGCTTTTCATGGTCTGGGCCAAGGTTGAGTTCATGGATTTCAACGGCCCGGAGTATTTCAAACTGCGCGACCAGATGCAGCGATACCACCTCGGCGCCTTCGGCATCACTTCTCCCATGGAAGGCGGCCTGTTGCTCAAGGCCAGTCCGCTCGACGCCGCCGCGCTCACCAATCAATTGCAGCGTGACAGCCCCTTGCCGCTGTTCTTTGCCGCCGACTTCGAACGCGGCCTGCCCATGCGCTTCCACGGCGGCACCGACTTTCCTCATGCCATGGCGATTGGCGCCACCGGCAGCACCGCCAACGCCTACCAGTTCGGACGCATCACCGCCGCCGAGGCCCGCGCCATCGGCATCCATTGGAACTTCTATCCCGACGCCGACGTCAACTCCAATCCCAACAATCCCATCATCAACACCCGCTCCTTCGGCGAAAATCCCGCCGAGGTCAGCGCCCTGGTTGCCGCATTCATCCGGGGAGTCCACGACGGCCACGGCATGGCCACCGCCAAGCATTTCCCCGGCCACGGCGACACGGACACCGATTCCCATCTCTCCGTCGCGCGCGTCAACGCCACCCGCGAGCGCCTCAATCAGGTTGAGTTGCCGCCCTTCCGCGCCGCCATCGCCGCCGGGGTTGACGCCGTCATGGTCGGTCATCTCCTGGTGCCTTCGGTTGAGCCCGATCCCAACCGGGTCGCGACCATCTCCTACAACATCAGCACCCGGCTTCTGCAGGATGAGCTAGGCTTCCAGGGCATCGTCATCACCGACGCCATGGACATGAACGGCGTCACCCGCATCTTCGGCGGCAACACCTCGCAAAGCGCCGGCCGCGCCGCCGTCGAGGCGCTCAAAGCCGGAGCCGACTCCGTGCTCATTCCCAGCGACCTCGATGGTGCCTACCGCGGAGTCCTGGCAGCCGTAAAGAGCGGCGAACTTCCCGAGGATCGCATCGACGAATCCGTCGCCAAAATCCTCCGCGCCAAGGCCGCCATGGGACTTCATCGCAAGCGCCTCGTCGATCTCAACGCCATCAACGCCGTCCTGGCCACTCCGGAAAACCTCGCCCTCGCGCAGAAGATCGCCGACGATGCCATCACTGTCGTGCGCAACAATCACCGCGTGTTGCCGCTGCCTCGCGCCGCGGACGCCGTCCCGCAATACGCCTACCACGCCGCCGTTCCAGCCGGCAATCGCTTGCTGGTACTCATATTCACCGACGACCTGCGCGGCGAAAACGGACGCGTCCTCGCGCATGAAGTTCGCGCCCGTTTTCCCGACGCACGCGTCCTCTTCCTCGATGACGCCACGGCGCCCGCGCTGGCGCCGCACGTCCTGGAGGCAGCCGCCAACGCCGCCCGCGTTCTAGCCGCCGTCTATGTCATTCCTTCGGCCGGACGCGCCGCCAACGACGCCGGCTCACCGGCCCTGGAGCGTGGTCCCGCCACCGTGCTGGCCAATGTCATCCAGGCCGCCAATGACAAAACCGTGGTCGTCGCTCTTGGCAACCCCTACCTCATCGCCCAATACCCCAGCATCCAGAACTACGTTTGCACCTTTTCCAACTCCCCGGTCTCCGAGCTCAGCGCCGTCAAATTCCTCTATGGCGAAATTCCCGCCCGCGGCCACCTCCCCATCACCATCCCCGGAATCGCCCAACGCGAGCCGGCGGCGCTGCAGAAGTAGCCCCAGGTTTCCACCGGTTCGCGCCTTCGCTTTTCGGCGATAACCTGGGAAACAACGACCGCCGCCTCGGCAGCCCTTCGCGGTTTCTGTTGCTCTTGTTCCCCGCGCCGGGCAATGCTTCCGCGGATTCGCCCTAATTCGTCGTAAAGCTGAGCAGGTTGCCCGTAGTGGTGCCGCCCGCGTTGGTCACCACCACGTTGTAGTAATAGGTGGTCGCGGCCGTCAGGTTGGTGAGCTTGGCGCTGGCCTGGACGCGCGTGCTGGAGGCGCCCAGGGACGTCTTTGTGGTGCTCGTAGTCAGGGCTGTACGGCTGGTTCCGTACTGGAAGTAATAGGAGCCGGTCACTCCCTGGGAGTTCACAAAGGCGTTCAGCGTGGCGTCGGTTGTGCCCACCGGAGTGGCTGGCGCGGCCAGCACCGAGGGCGAACTGGCGATCATGTAAACCTCCGTTGCCACCACGCTGTCCGCGTCGCCGCCGGCCACGGCGATCGCCCGGATCGTCCTTGAGAGGTTCACCTTGATCGGCCCGCTGTAGGCGGTCGAGAACATCGACGGCGTCGATCCATCGATGGTGTAGTAGAGAATTCCCGCCGTGGTTGGGCTGGTAATGGAGACGGTCTGCTCCGCCGCGTAGGTTCCGCCCGGCGGTGAGATCCGCGGCATCGCCGGGGCGATGATCTCGTTGAAGCCATCTCCGCTGGCGGCATAAGCCGTGCTGCCGCCATAGCTGGCCAGGATGTAGTGTTCGCCCGCCGCCAGTGTCGAGGTGGAGTAGGTTGCCTTCCCCGCGCTGTTCAGCGCAACCGTGGCAACGTTGGCTTCGTCGATGGCGAAGACCACGTTGCCGCTTGGAACCCCGCTTCCGGAGACCGGCGTCACCGCAGCCGTAAACGTCACACTCGTTGCCGGACTCACGGGATTCGCGCTCGGAGTCAGCGCTGTTGCCGTGTCCTTGGCCGTCGGAGCCGTGCCCAGGTCGAACGCGGCGGCAAAGCCGGTGTTCTGTTCCGAGTGGTAGCCGGTTTCAAGGGCGTCCTTAATCACCGGGAAGTCCGCTGAACTCGTGGCTCCCACCATGTAGACCGCGCCATTGCTCCCGGCGGCCACATAGTAAGCGGAGTCGCCATAGGCGCCGGGCCCATCCGGGTTCTGCGTCCCGCTGCCGCCCAGGTAAGTGGAGTAGAGCAAGCCGGTTCCGGCAGGATTGAACTCCGTCAAAAAGCCATTGGTCGAATACGTGTAATAGTCGCAACAGTGGGTCGAACCATGGTTGGTAGCCTGGTAAGCATTCGTGGTCACCGGGAAGTTGTTCGACATGGCGTATCCGGCGACGTAGGCATGGCCGGAGCTGTCCAGCGCCAGCCCCAGGATGCCGTCGCCGCCCCAGGGACCGGCGCTGCCGCCCAGGTAGGTCGAGTACACCAGGGCCGTTCCTGCCGGGTTTATCTTGCTGACAAAGCCGTTCATCCTCGATGATCCCGTGTTGTCAGGATTAGCCGCAGCTCGATTGCTGGTCTGGAAGGCGTTCGTGGTCACCGGGAAATCCACGTCATACGTATAGCCAGCCACGTAGGCGTTCCCCAGTCCATCCACGCCCAGTCCTTCGCTGAAAGAATTTGTCGAGCCACCCAGGTAGGTGGAGTAGAGCAGCTTGGTCCCCGTCGGATTCAGCTTGGACAGGGTGATATTGCTCCCGCCATTTCCGGCGGCCTTGTTGGTGGTTTGGTAGGCCCCGGCTGTCACGGGAAAATTGTCGGAGAGTGAGAAACCCTCCACATAGGCGTTGCCAGATTTATCCACCGCCACCGGATTCGTCCAGTACAGGCTGCCCAACTCACTTCCGTTCTCCTGGCTGCCGCCCAGGTAGGTGGAGTACACCAGGCTGCTTCCGCTAGGGTTTAACTTGGTTACAAAGTCGTTGAAGCCATCAATCGGCGCGGACCTGTTGGTTGTTTGGAGGACGCCGGGCGTGGTTGGAAAATCGCTGGAAAACGTCAGCCCGGAGATGTACGCATTTCCTTTCGAGTCCACCGCAATCGAGTTCGGCTCGTCCAGCAGACTGCCTCCCAGGTAGGTCGAGTAAACCAGCCCGGTTCCGTTCGCGTTCAGCTTGGTCACAAATCCCGTGGCCAACCCAATCAGGGCTGGCCGGTTGGTGGTCTGGAAGGCGCCGCTGGTCACCGGAAAGTTGGAGGAATACGTCCACCCCGTCACGTAGGCGTCGCCTGACGCATCCACGGCAATGCCGTGGCCGTAGTCGCCCTGCAGGTGCAAGGTTTTTGGAATGGCGTTTCCGCCCAGAAAGGTCGAATAGAGCAACGCCGTACCCGAAGCATTCAGCTTGCTGACGAACGCCGTACTCACCTTATTGCCCGCACTGGCGTAGTTCACCGACTGGAAGGCTCCGGCGGTCAGGGGAAAGTCCAGCGACAGGGTAAGTCCGGTCACATAGGCCGCGCCGGACGCGTCCACTGCCACGGCCACAACGTACTCGGCGTCGCTTCCTCCCAGGTAAGTGGAGTAGGCCAGGATGGGATCGATCACCAAGGCCTTCGAGTGGTCATAGCGCCCCGCTTGAAAGCCCACGGTATTGCCGGCAAGCAGCTTGAAGCGTCCGGCAACCGCCCGCCGTCCGCCGTCCACCATCTGGTAGACCAACGGCTTGCGGAACACGATGTTGCCATTGGCAGCCGCGATGATCAGACTGCCATTTTCATCCAGCTTCAGTTTTTTCGCTCCCGCAAAGTGCAGCCGGATCGGTTCAACGCTGGCCCCCGGCGCCACCACAAAGTCGTACTCAAGCTGCTGCTGGTTGCCGTAGTACACCAGGTCCACGCCCGGATAAATCTCCGCATAGCGCACCTTCCCGAAGGTGGGTACATTGGTATGCCACTGCGCCGGATCGTTGCCCAGAATGTAGTTTGCGGTTCCCGGCAGCCGATCGGCGCCCACCGGCTCCGCCTTGCCGTTGGCGCCCGCCAGTTGCATCCGCACCACATCGGTCGCTGCTGCGGTCTGCGCCTCGTCGTCCAGGCTCGGTCCACGCCCTCCAGGCAGCGCTTTCCCCTGGTCTCCAGGCGCGACGCCGTGGGGCTGCAATCGCCGCGCCGCAGGCTGGCCGTCTCCGCTCGCCGTCTTGTGCAGTGCCAGCACGGCTTCCTGCGCGGTCAGATACAGCCCGTAGCCGCTCCCCCGCACCAAAAACTTCACCCTCTTGTCCACCTGCCCCTGGTTGGCCTCAAAACTCATCGGCAGCTTGCCATAGTCCTGGGCCAGCCGTGCTTCCCTGGCCATGGGCATCGCCGCGGACTCAGATGCAGGTCCTGCCCCAGCCGCCGCCGGTCCCGCTGCCATCAGTGCAGCGGCAAGCAGCGGTAGCAAACTCGATAGCCTGCGCGATAACCATACCCGTTTGAACATGTCGATCTCCGCTCGCACCATGGCTCTCCCTAGTTGGTGGTAAAGCTGAGCACCTCGCCGGAACTGGTGCCCGCCGCGGTGGTCACCACCACCCGGTAGTAGTACTTGGTGTTGGTTTTCAGGCCGGCAATTGCAGCACTCACCGGGACCGGAACAAACGACACCCTGCTGCCCAGCGTGGAACCGCTCAGCGCCGTCTTGGCCGTACTCGTCGTCAGCGCCGTGCTGCTGGTTCCGTACTGGAAAAAGTAGGAGCCGGTTAACCCAAAGGTGTCCACCAGGCCATTCAAGGTCGCGTTGGGAGTGTTGATCGCGGTGGCTGCCGCGGCCAGGGCCGTGGGTGCCGTCACCAGCGCGTAGGAGGCGGAAGCCACCGCGCCGTCCGGCAGGCCAGGGGAGACGGCGGTCACGGCGATGGTTTCCGGTACGCTGACCAGAATCGGCGCGGTGTATTTCGTCGAGGCCGTGGTCGGCGTGCTCCCGTCTGTGGTGTAGTACAGGGTCACGCCGGCGCTGGTATCCGCCAGGCTCACCAGTTGCGCCGCCAGGTAGGTTCCACCCGGCGGGTTAAACGTCGGCCGCGCGGGCGTAATGGTCTCAATGATGCCGCTGCCGCTGGAGCCATACGTCGCGCTCCCCGCGTAGCTGGCCAGGATATAGTGTTGGCCCAGCGCCAGTGGGGCCCTGGAATAGGTTGCCACCCCGGCGCTGTTCAGCGCCACCGTGGCGGCCGTTGCCTCGTCGATGCTGAACACCACGTTCCCCGTTGGGACGCCTGTCCCGCTCACCGGCGCCACCGTGGCCGTAAAGATCATCTCGGTTCCCGTCACCGCAGGATTTGCATTCGACGTCAGGGCAGCTTGCGTGGCCTTGGTCGTCGCAGCCGTCCCCAGGTCGAACTCGGCGACGAACCCGGTGACGTCGCTTCTCGAGTTATTGCCGGCCTGGAACGCAGCTCCCGTCACCGGAAAGTTCGTCGCATTCGTAAACCCCGCCAGGTAGACGGCTCCGCCGCTGCCCAGCGCCACCTGGTAGCCGGTGTCACCAAACGATGTGCTGCCGCCCATGTAGGTGGAGTAAACCAATCCCGTCCCAGCCGCATTCAACTCGGTCAGGAACACACTGTTGCCGTTGTAAAACGCGGGGTTGGTGGTCTGGAACGCGTTGCTGGTTACCGGGAAGTCGCCCGAACCGGTCGTCCCGGTGAAATACACATCGCCGGAGCCATCCAGAGCCAGCCCATAAGCGGCGTCGCCGTAGTTGAAGCCGCTGCCGCCCACGTAGGTCGAGTAAACCAGCGCCGTTCCAGCCGGGTTCATCTTGCTGACAAAACATGTCGAGAGACCATTGGCTGCGCCCTTGTTGGTGCGCTGGAAGGCGCCCGTGGTCACCGGGAAATTGCTCTCGTACGTGGTGCCGCTCAGGTAGGCGTTGCCGGACTTGTCCACCGCCAGTCCATTGGCCACGTCGCCGTGGTAGCCGGCGCCGCTCCCTCCCAGGTAAGTGGAATAGATCAGCTTGGTTCCCGTGGAATTCAGCTTGGTCAAGGTCAAGTTGCTGCCTTGCGAGGCGGCTTCCTTGTTGGAGGTTTGATAAGCTCCCGTGGTCACCGGAAAATCGGTCGAGAACGCGCTGCCCGATACAAACACGTCACCGCTGGCGTCCTTGGCGGCCGCCACCAGGATGTCGCCCCCGGATCCGTAAAATTCGCCGCTGCCGCCCAGGTAGGTAGAGAACACAAGGCCGCTTCCGGTGGGATTCAGCTTGGTGACAAAGTCATTCCAGCCGTAAACCGCCGCGGATTTGTTGGTGCTCTGGTACGCGCCCGTGGTGACCGGAAAATTCGTGGAGTATGCGGCTCCGGAGATGAACGCATCTCCAGCCGGGTCCAGCGCCACGGCGTAAGGCGTGTCGGTTTCGCTGCCGCCCAGATAGGTTGAGTAAAGCAGCTTCGTTCCGCTGGAGTTGAGCTTGGCCACAAACCCGGTGGCTGCCGAGTTAGCGGCCGCTTTGTTGGTGGTCTGGAAGGCGCCCGCGGTCACCGGGAAATTGGACGCATAGGTGGACCCCGTGACGGTCGCCTCACCCGCCGAATCTACGGCGATACTGGTGCCCGAGTCGCCGTAACTGGTGCCGCTGCCGCCCAAATAGGTCGAGTAGACCAGGGTGGGATCGATCACCAGCGCCTTCGCGTGGTCGTAGCGGCCCACGGCAAAACCAGCCGAGCTGTCAGCCAGCAGCCTGAACCGTCCCGCAACCGGCCGTCGCCTGCCTTCCACAAGCTGGTAAACCACCGGCTTGTGGAAGGCGATCCGGCCATCCTCGGCCACAATCACCAGGTTGCCTTCACCATCCAGCCACACCTGCCTGGCCCCGGCAAAGTGCAGCCGGATCGGCTCCGCGCTGGCCCCCGGCGCCACCACAAAGTCGTATTCAAGCTGCTGCTGGTTGCCGTAGTAAACCAAGTCCACGCCCGGATAAATCCCCGCATAGCGCACCTTGCCGAAGGTGGGTACATTCGTGTGCCACTGCGCCGGATCGTTACCCAGCATGTAGTTCGCCGTCCCCGGCATCAGATCGGCGCCCACCGGCTCCGCCTTGCCGTTGGCGCCCGCCAGTTGCATTCGCACCACATCGGTCGCGCTTCTGGCCTCGGCTTTGGCGTCCCCGCCGCCAGGGCCAGACTGCGATCCATGGTCCCCGCCCACTGGCTTATGCAGCGTCAGCACGGCTTCCTGCGCCCTCAGATACAGCCCGTAGCCGCTCCCCCGCGAAAGAAACTTCACGCTCTCATCCGTCTGCCCGTAATTGGCTTCAAAGCGCAACGGAAGTTTGCCGTAACTCTCAACCAGGCGCGCCTTGGCCGCCTCCGCGGCAACCGCCCGGCCGCCATGGGTCAGGCTGTCGGACGCCGGCCGCACCGCCGCGCTGGTTCCGGTGCCGCTGAGTGAAACCTTCTGCGGCGAACCGGAGGCGTTGTCCGCAATCTTGACCTCGGCGGTCAACGCGCCCGTAGCAGCCGGCTTGAAGGTGACGGTAATTTTGCAGGAGTCCCCGGCCGCCACGCTCGCGCCGCAGGTGTTGGTCTCGGAGAACGAACTGGCGTTGGTTCCGCTGATGCTGATGCCCATGCCCGTTCCGCTCAAACTCAGCGCCGCCGTCCCGGTGTTGGAGAGCGTAATTGCCGGCGCCGTGTTGGTTTTGCCGACCGCGGTGGAACCAAAGCTGAGCGCCGTGGCCGAGAGCTTGACGACCGGGATCGGGGCCGTACCCGTACCGCCCAGGCTCACTGCTTGCGGAGACTCCCATCCGTTGTCCGCCACGTTCACCTGGGCCTTGAGCGTTCCGGTTGCCGCCGGCTTGAAGGTAACGCTGATGGTGCAACTGCTGCTCGCCGCCAAACTGGTGCCGCAGGTGTTGGTCTGGGTAAACGAACTCGCGCTGGTTCCAGCGATGCTGATGCCCCGGCCACCGCCGCTCAAGCTGAGCGCCAGCTTGCTGGTGTTCTCCAGGGTGATCGTCTGGCTGGCGCTTTTCATGCCTTCCGGGGTGGAGGCAAAGGTCAGGCCGGCAGGGAACAGCCTGACCACCGGAACCGTGGAGGCGGGCCAGATGTTGACCACGTTGGCTACGTTCAGCGAACCCAGCCCGGTGGCCTGGTCATAGCCAACCCCCGCGCTGTAGCCCGAAAGAATCCCGGCCGCATCCGCGGGATAAAGCACGGTGCAGGCCGGCGAGCCGTTCACGCACGGCACGGCGTTGGTACCCGTATTGATATCGTTGAAGAAGCAACTGCTGGAGGTCTTCACGCTCTCCGCGCTGCAACCCGGGTAGTTTTGCCGGGCGGCCAGGGTGTAGAGCAAGCTGTTCGGGTTGCCCTGCGCGGCGCCGGCCTTCTGGTTGATGAGCGCCATCACGCCGGCCATTGCCGGGGAAGCCACCGATGTTCCGCCCACCTCCTGCGCGACCGGCTCCGACGCCGGGGAATAGGTGCAGGCGCTTCCGCCCGCCGAAACGCAGATCAGGTACGCGCTGCCCAGAAAGCCATTGGAGGCAAAAAAGGAGACGTCGGGCACGTCGCGCTTGCCATCGGACGGAATGCCGGCGACCCCGGCCTGCCAGGCTGGCTTGGCGTAACCGCCCGAACAGGACGAAATGCTTCCCCCGTAGATCGTGGTGCAGTTGCTCACGCCGCCGCCCCCGCCCACCGTATCCACCAGCCAGGCAAGGTCCACACCATAGTTGCTGGCAATGCTGGACCACTGATTGATCACAAAATTGCACGCTGACTCGGCATCCGTGACCCCGGAAATGCCGAGATAGGATGCGTCGCCCTCCAGGCCCGGCAGCACCAGCGGATTCACGCAGGTGTCGTTCCAAGCCACTTCGGGGATGTACCCCAGGGCGTTGGCCTTGGTGGTCGAACTGTTGCTGCTGCTCCAGTACGGCGCCACCGTCGAGCCCCAGTCGAAGTCGGTGCCGCCCACCGCGGTGTCGTACGGAGTGGAAGCCAAACCGTTTACCGTCAGGCCGAACTGGGCGCCATACGGTACCCCGTCCACGGCGTCATAGCCTTGGTCGCAACCCGCCGCGCCCGAGTCCCCGGAGGCGACGAAAACGGCGATGCCTTCCGCCGCCGCCGTTTGCCACAGATTGTTGTACCCGGTGTTGCCAGCCGTTCCCAGCGCCGCCTCGCACTCGCCATAGCTCACGTTCATGATGGCGGCGGTTTTATGCTGGACAATGTAATTTTCCGAAAGATACAAGGCATCCGTCGTGGCCGTCGGTGCGCTGGAGGTAACCAGCACGATCGCGGCGCCCTTTGCCACCGCTCCCGCCCATTCGACATCCAGGGAGTTCTCGATCAAATCGGAGTAGCAGGAATCGGCCAGCGACAAACACGTGCCGGGGTCGCTGTTCGTAATGATCACCGCGGGAGCTTTGGCCGGCAGCCCGAAGGCGCTGCGGAAGGCCGCAACATCGGCCAGAACAATGTTGCTGGTCCCAGCGATGGCAATGCTCTGCCCGGTTCCATCCATGGGCGTGCCCGCCTGCCACAGCGGCAGCACGTTGTAGATTTTGGCAAAATCGTAGGGGGTTACGTCCTCAATCGCATTGCCATACGGATCCGCGGTGCCGAACTGCGGGTGAATTCCGGCACCAGTCGCTGCTTCTCCCCGTCCGGCACCCACGGGAGTGGCGCTCGCCGCGCGCTGCCAGCTCCCCGTCTCGCGGTCACGCGTCACGCGAGCTCCCAGCCGGTGCAGCGGGCGCGGGAAGAAGTTGTGCAGCGCTTTCACGCCCACCACCACGGGTGCCAGCGCCACGGGAATCCGCGGATCCCCCATGTTTGCCACGTGCTTCTCGCCTCTCACATCCAGGTTGTGTATCTCCGTATGGAAGGCGTTCTCCACCATCGTGGCCGTGCCGCTGAAGCGAATCGAGAGGCGATCGCCGCTCACTTCCTCCACGCTGAACCCATGGCTGCGCAGCCAGTTGCACAGGATATCGACATCGGATTGCGCCGGACCGAACTTTTCGCCCACCTCCTCCGCCGTCAGCCATTGCTGGTAATCCGGCGAGGCGGGGTCATACTGGCCGTCCACGAACGTGCCGAACCCTGCCTGCTGCTCCGGACTGCGGCGCAGGACCAGCAGCAGATCGCCCATCGCAAGATCCGGGCTTACCCGGCCACGGTCGAACTCGGCGCGCGCCAGCGGGTGGGTATTGCCCTTCAGCGTCGCCAGATGGTTTTCGTCAATCGGATCGACGATCTGCACCGTGGGCGCTCCCGCCTGGGCCATCAATCCAGCGGAACATAAGAGAATGCTGGCCAGAACAAAGAGTGGCAGCCGGCGCAAAAGTTCGCCTGTCTTTTTCACGTCTCACCCTTCCCCGGCAATCCGCCATTGCCGCTTCGTCCAGGCCCAAGGGTCGCCCGTTTCGATGCGGATGGTGGAAGCCTCTCTACTAGACGCGTTTTCCAGCCGGAAAACGCCTCAGGAATTCTTGACGGTTTGATTCTTCGGAGGCGCGGCACTGCCCGATTCACTCTGGCCCCACACCAGGCGAACAAGCCCGGTATCATACCCCGTTCGCGGAATCCTGCGCAAAGGCCGCCCGCGCTGCACTCGAAATTACAGGATCATCCGCCTTGGAAGACGGTTCCGGTGCCGGGGCAAATTGATGCTGGGGGTGGTTGACCCGGCCGCGGCAGGGGCCCGGCTGGATTCGTTACGAAGGCTGTTTACCGGGCGTCGAGCCATCCGGCTGGGACGATGCTTCCGCCAGACGATTGCCAAGCTGCGTCGCCTGCTTTGGCGTTATCTTTTGTCCGCACAACGGACAGGTGTCAAACCCATCCGGCGTCCCACGGCCGCTCAGAATGATTCGTTGTTCCTGTTGCACGGTCACCTCGGTGCGAACGATGCGCCGGGTGCTGGGATCGGTCTTCTCGGTAAGGAATACGGTCGCCACTTGCAGCCACTGATGCAGTCGATTCATCGAATTCCTCACCGCTCACTGGCCGGGAAGTGTGCAGGCAAACGGCGGAGAACTCCAGTGACCCCTTTTGACATGTTCTGACAAGTTATGAATTCCCGCTACGCCGATGAAAACAAGAAGGGTAGGTCGATTCCTGGACTTTCGAGGAAATTTCTCCTGGAAGGGTTGCGCGCCGGTCGCCCGGAACCCGATGTCCAGTCAGGACAAGTCTTCTTCGGCCGGTAAGTCATGCAGCCTGCCCGGGTCCATCTCCAGCTCGGGCGCGCTGCCTTCGATGAAATCATCCAGTACCACTCGATTGCGTCCGTTCTGCTTGGCCCGATACATGGCGACGTCCGCGCGATGGATGAGTTCGCGGAAATCCTGCCCGGCGTGCCATTGCGCCACGCCAATGCTGGCGGTAACCTTCACCTGGATCGGGGCGATCACGATGGGTTCGTCGCCAATATGCTGCCGTACCCGTTCGGCCACTTCCCGCGCTGTCTCGGCGCCGCAGTCAGGCAGCACCACAAGGAACTCCTCGCCCCCGTATCTGCCGACGTGGTCGTACTCGCGCACCGTACGCGACATTTTCTCCGCCGCGCTGCGCAGCACGTCATCGCCAACCAGGTGGCCGTAGTTGTCGTTGACGCGCTTGAAGGAGTCCAGATCGGCGAAAAACACACACAGCGATGTCCGTAGCCGCTTGGCGCGGCTTAATTCCGTATTCAATAAGTCGATGATGGCCCGGCGATTCCAAAGCCGCAGCAAGGGATCATGCGAAGCCACAAACTGCAAGGATTCACGGGTCTCGATCAGCTCTTCATGGATGCGGACGATTCGTTCCCCAGCCTGCAGCCGGGCTCTAAGCTCAAGTTCCTCGAAGGGCTTGCACAGGTAGTCGTCCGCCCCCAATTCAAAGCCCTTGAGGACATCGCTTTGCTGATCGGCCACGCTCAGCAGAATTGTATATACATAGCCTTGTTTGCGCGCCCGGATCAATTCGCAGAGTTCCAGTCCACCCAGTCCCGGCATGAAGCAGTCCAGAATCGCCAACCGGGGGGCATCGTCGCCCTCGAGAATGCTTTGCGCTTCGTAGCCATTGGCGGCAATCACCGTCTCGTAGCCCCACGCAGCCAGCAGCCTTCTCAACGTCGTCCGGTACAGACCTGAGTCATCTGCGACAAGGACCTTCATGGAAACCATCTCTACACGAAGGTATCGCAAACTTATTATTCGGACAATGGACGAAAGTAACCATTAAACCGCGCGGAAGAATAATTGGCGCGGGAACGCCCTCCGTGAACTCACCGCAACACGGGTTCGCAGTGCGTCATTGGCGCTGCAGATTGCAGTCGTCTGGCAGGTGGCCCATTCAAGCCCCGCGTTTGGGGCTTGAGTGGGGCAGTGATTTTGTATTGATTTCTTCCTCCCGCAGGACGCAGGAAAGTTATTTTTGGTGGAGGCGAGGGGAGTTGAACGAAGTAAGTATATGTATAATCAGTAAGTTACAGATTATAAATAATCGCAAAACGGTACAAACGATCAAAAAGTAGGTCGAATGTACAAAACGTGTACAAAATGGCGAAAAGGGTCGCAAATAGTTCGGAACTCCCTCGCCTCCAGCACGACGCCAAGTGTCCGCTATTTCTTGAGCCAAGGCAGATTCGCTTCCTGATACGCTGCGAACTCAGCCACAAACGTTTCGGCCCATGCTGCCGCCTGCGCAACCGCATTCGCCAAGTCGCGCTCGCTGTATGTGAATCGCTGCCAGTGCCGATGCTTGGCATAAGCATCCTCAAACATCCAAGTCGCGCCCTTTCCTTCTTCCTGCAGCACCACCGTGACACATTCCGCCGCCTTCGCTACGTGCGGAATCTCGTACAGATGACCCGACGCTTCGCTGTTCTCAATCACCACGAACTTGACCGAGAGCGCATAGCGGAGAACCTTCTGGATGATGCTCTCGCCTGCTTTATCTGGCTGCTCCTTGATGATGTAGGTGTAGTAGCCGAGTTGCTCCAGCGTAGCTGCGATGCTCTTCAAGCGGTCGAGCGCCGGACCCGCCGTGTCTTTCCCAAGGATCAGCACCGAATCCGAGTTCTCAAGAATCGAATCCGCCCGGTGCCACACCAAATCAAACGCGGCTTTAACGGACTCCACCAGCGCCTCGGGCCGGGTGGCACACGGCAATGCCAGCTCCCAGCGTACAAAGATATGGACGTCTTCATCGTCGCGGCAAGGATTTCCGAGCGGATGCCCTTCGCTTGCCAGACGCCGGACAGCCCGCTCCATCGCTTCGGCGAAAGCGTAAGCGGAGAATTTGTGTTCCCAATATTTCGTGTAGAGATGTTCTTCAATTTCGCAGATGAGACCGACGCCCTCGCGCCGAATTGCCGTGTCCGGGAAATAACTATCCATCACCCGGATCACGATATCCTCTGGCATGTGCTCCAGGTCCAGAGCCCTCAATTCATCAGTACCGATGGGCTCTCCATCGTCGCACCGGAACTCCACCCACTCGTCCGCCGGCGCGAGCTGTTCATCGGTCTCAGGGTTTGAGTCATCTGGAGACATCACTGCGCTCACCTTCTCGGCCTGGTTAGACCGCGAGAGCCTCTTTACGGCGCACTGTCGATGCGGCACGCTTTCTGCGGCGCACCGGCGTTTCCATCGGGTGTACTGCGATGCTGGTTTCCAGGTGCAGGCGGTCCGCATAGCGCAGCAGCTTTTCGATGCTCACCTGCGAGATTCTTCCCTTCAGCAGGTTGCTTACGGACGGCTGGTACTCATCCAGCAACTCCACCAATTGCGCCTGTGTGTAGCCTTTAGCACGGACGTGCTCAAGGATGGCGGACAGAATCTCCGCTTTGACCTTCAGTGCGCTCGCCTCGGAGGCGGAGAAGCCCAGCGCATCGAAGATATTTCCTTTGACGACGTGGGCCGGCTTATTTCCCGCTACGCTTTTCATGTTGCCTCTGCTCCTGAATTCGTTGTCGCACCAGTTTCAGGCGCTGGCCCGCGATCTCAATGTCTCGCCTATCGGTCTTCCGACTGTCCTTCTCGAAACAGTGAAGAACATAGATGACGTTCCCAATCCTGGACAGGTAGATCGCCCGATACCATGTCCGTTCATCGGCTTCCTTCAGCTCATAAACGCCAGCGCCAATCGACCTCATGCTGCGCGTCTGCGATGTCGGCTCCCTGCCGATCTGGAGCTGCCGAAGGGAGAAGCCGAGCGCCCGTTTGACCTCATCGGGAAAGCCCGACAACGCCTCCAGAGAATCTCCCTCGAAATGAATCTCAGCGGCTTGTTGGGATTTCTCTTTGGACGCCATCACGCCGATGGTACCGCATCGCTCTGATTTATACAAGATATGCTATATGCACGCCGCGTCGGACCGATTCCGGCGTCCGCCTGCGGGACAAAGTAGCCCTATGTACGACTGTTCATATACCCGCTATTATTGCAATGTATACTCTCCACAAGGAACCACTATCCATGCCTCGAACCAAAGCCCCCGACGCCTCAGAGCGAATCAAGGCTTGTACCTCTCTGGACGAGCTGACGCTGACCTTGCTTGAGAAGATCAGGCACAAATTCCATCTATCCAAAGTGGATGCCGCGAGAATGGTCGTGGGGCTCGCCCTCGAAAAGAAGATCAAGCTGTCGGAGATCACGAAATTCTACCAGGAGGTCTGGAGCAACCTCTCCTTCGAGAGCGGACAGCGCTTCTCGCAGTTGCGCCTTGATTGGACGCCCGAGGAAAATGCTTTGCTCCTGATCTACGCAAAACATCTTTTCAGCTCGAACAATCGAAGCGAGGCCGTGCGGATACTGATCGCCTACTTCGCCGTCCAGAACAAATTCGCCGTCGTTGGTCAGGTCAAGAAGTCCACGATCATTCCTGACTGAAGCTACAGATCGGGGCGGCGGTGATGGACGGGGCATTATCGGAAGACGTTGTAGGCGTGATACTCCAAGTTTTCCTGAGAAGGAATCGCCCACACCTGGCTTGGCTCACGCAGGGCTTGACCTTCGAGTTTGTAATAGTCCTTCCCGTTCTCAAACTCTTCTTTGATGCGCTTGCTGACCACAACGCAACGATCCTTCGGGTCAACGGTCAAGTAGCCTCCGTCGAAAAGCCTATGAAGATCGCTTCTCATCAGGAGCCCGTTTGGAAGCTCATGGCGCTTCACCAGAGCGTAAGGTTTGATATGTGCCGCTTCGAGGACTGGCAGAGTGCGCTCTCCGGTGATGGCGCAGCGTCGTGAATATGCATCCGTAACAAGTACGCGGAACAGGCCCTGACCGAGGCGGGGGTGACCGCGCTTTCATCGGGTCAGGTAAACAGAGCCAGCGTACTGTCTGCGACGCCAGAGCATCGTCGGAAAACCACAGAGCTGATAATCACGAACTACTGACCAGTTCTGGTTGGATCCGCGCCTGAAATCCAGATCAAATAACTAGAGTTCTATGCCCGAGTGGATTGCCCAGCTGGAACGCGATCTGAGCCACTGAGGCTCACTACCCCCTAAATTGCAAAGCCAACCTCGCTTCGCGGGCTTTTTTCCACTTCTCTTCGTTCAGGCGGACGGCTCACATTGCGAGCCTTCTCCAGCCGTTCGGAAATGCGCCGTCCGCGCGCCAAACAAAAGACCGTTTGGCACTTGCCGCGCCTCCACTCCGGCTTCCCGCCCTCACTGCGTTCCGTTCCTCCCTGGCTCCCAGTCGGCCCGGTTTTGTCCGCATTCGCGGGCGAAGAACAAAACCAGCCCGACCGGGCAGCCAAGGGGAAAAACAATGTTAGTACGGAGCAACAGCAATTCCAGCGCGAGCCGTGATCCGCAGCAGCTCATCTCTCAGAGCGTGCAGCACCTCATTGAGCAGTTGAAGAACGGGAAGAGCGAGGCGCTGACTTCCTACCTGTGCGCCATGGCGCGCTTCCATAAATACAGCTTTGGCAACGTTCTGCTCATCGCATCTCAGCGCCCGGACGCCACTCGGGTGGACACGAGCTGAGCCGCGATGTATCGCACTCCTCCGCCCTTCAGAAGGAAACAAACCAGCAGGAGCACTCAGTTGGGCAGACGGCCGGGATGGGATATGGGCAGGAGGCTGGAACGGGACAGGGACACGGGATAGGCGCTGGGCATGGAATGGGCGCTGGACATGGTGGGGGATTCGGGGAGTGAGAATTGCGCGCGCTACCGCGCGGAAGCAGCCAAATTTAATAGGTTCAAGGGGGAGTCGGGCCAGGTAATGCATCGCTTCAATGAGGGCAGCAATGGAGTCGGGGATGTGTCCGGCAATGTCGGCTCCTCGGAGACGTGCAGCAACCCTTCCGGGGTGGCGTTTGAAAAGCATTACTCCGTGCAGCACGTCGCAGATTTGTGGAACTTCGGGGTTGACAAGGTAAGGGAACTGTTCCGTGACGAGCCCGGCGTGATTATGGAAGGGTGCGAGGAAAGCCGCTACAAACGCGGCTACATCAACATGCGCATTAGCGAATCAGCAATCCGGCGCGTCTATGCCAAGCCCTCGGGGGTCACCCAAAAGCGGCCATGTAGGGTCACTTCAAAACCGGCCATGTTAGAGGCCCAAAACAGAAGCTCCGACCGGGGTGCAGATAGCCTCGGTTGGCATGGGCAATGTCTTGAGCGAAGCGAAGCGGCAGCAAGTGATTGCGCTGGGGCGGCTGGGTTGGTCGCTGCGGCGGATTGAGCAAGAGACTGGGGTTCGTCGCGAGACGGCGGGCGGCTATCTGAAGGCAGCCGGGATTGCGGTAGGGCGGCCGGGCGGCTGGAAAAGAAAGCCCGGGCCAAAACCGGCCATGCAAGTGACCACCGACTCCAGCACGGAAATCCCCTCCCTTAACTTACAAACAGAAGACGAGATTTCAAAACCGGCCATGGAGGTGACCACCGACCTCGGGCCGTTCGCAGTGCCCGTGGCCGAAAGCCGCCAGGCATCGGCCAGTGCCTGCGAGTTGTATCGGGAAACGATCGAGCTTGGGCTGTCGCAAGGCCGCAACGCGATGGGGATCTGGCAGGACCTTGTCGACAGTTACGGGTTTGCGGACGGCTACCAAAGCGTGAAGCGTTTCGTGCGCAAACTGCGAGGGATGCGATCGCCGGAAGCGCGGGTAGTTATCGAAACCTCGCCGGGCGAAGAGGCCCAGGTCGATTACGGCAGCGGCCCGATGGTGCGCGACCCGCAGAGCGGCAAGTACCGGCGTACCCGGATGTTCGTTCTGACGCTGGGCTGTAGCCGCAAGTCGGTTCGGCTGCTGTGCTTCCGTTCGAGCGCACGCACCTGGTCCGAGTTGCATGAGAAGGCCTTTCGCCGTCTGGGTGGATCGACGCGAGTCGCGGTTCTGGACAACCTGAAAGAAGGTGTTCTGGTCCCCGACATCTACGATCCGAGTCTGAATCCGCTGTATCGCGATGTTCTGGCACACTATGGCGTGGTCGCCCTGCCTTGCCGCATCAGAGATCCGGATCGCAAGGGTAAGGTCGAATCAGGCGTAGGCCATGCCAAAAAGACACCGCTAAAAGGTAAGCGTTTCGAGAGCCTGGAAGAGGCGCAAGCGTATCTGGATCACTGGGAAGAACGCTGG
>Ga0181517_10002460_pt1 | contig 18862 bp, 11 predicted proteins | sample PEATcosm2014_Bin_31_FD_119748 | JGI IMG/M metagenome (GOLD analysis project Ga0181517, IMG submission 119748) | Peatland microbial communities from MTU Mesocosm Facility, Houghton, MI, USA - PEATcosm2014_Bin01_30_metaG | ecosystem: Environmental > Terrestrial > Soil > Wetlands > Peat | place... | reverse complement strand
GTGACATTCGATATCGACGCCAACGGCATTCTCAACGTGCTGGCCAAGGACAACGCCACCGGCAAGGACACCCGCATCACCATCACTTCCAGCTCCGGCCTGAGCAAGGAAGAAGTGGAGCGCATGGCCAAGGACGCCGAGACGCACGCCTCCGAGGACAAGGAGAAGCGCGCCGAGATCGACGCCCGCAACTCGCTCGACGGCATGGTCTACAACATCGAAAAGATGCTGAAGGAGAACGGCGACAAGATGGAAGGCCCCGAGGCCGGCCCCATCAAGCAAGAGGTCGAGGCTGCCCTGGCCGAGGCCAAGAAGTCGCTCGAAGGCACTCCGTCGTCGAAGGAACTGACTGCTGCCAACGAGAAGCTCACCCACGCTAGCCACAAACTGGCCGAGATCGTCTACAAGGCCAACGCCGCCGCCGGCGCGGCTCCCGGAAATGGTTCCGGTCCCACCCCCGGCGCAACCGAACCCGCCGCCGAAGCAAAAAAGGAAGGCGAAGTCATCGACGCCGAGTACGTGGACGTGGAAGAAAAGAAGTAGGCACCTGCGGTGCGGCAGGCCCGCCTTCGGCGGAAAAACTTCGGGGTGGGCAACGATTTGTTGCTTGCCCCGATGTTTCATTGGTTCAAAGAGTTAGTCGTCTGAGCGGAGCACAGCGAAGTCGCAAGCCCGGCAAGGGCGTAGTCGAAATGGGCTTGCGTTCAGCTTCATGAGAATTCCCTTCATTCGCGGCTCCCGATTTGTGCACGTCAGTTGCAACAGAGCGTCCATCTGGCTGTAGAGTTGAATCAGGAAAAGAGTCGCAGACCAACATGCCCACGACAAACAAGGACTACTACGGATCGCTTGGGATCAAGAAGACGGCTTCGCCGGAAGAGATTCGCAAGGCTTTCCGCAAGGCGGCGCGCCGCTACCACCCGGACGTCAACCCCGGCGACAAGCGTGCGGAGGAGAAGTTCAAGGAAATCTCCGAGGCCAACGACGTCCTCAGCGACGAAAAAAAGCGCAGGGTCTACGACTCGGTCGGTTATTACTCCGACCAGATCGACCCGTCGCAGGCTGAGGCTTACGCGCGCCAGCAGAACATGGGCTCGCAGTCTCCGGTTGACTTTGGTGGCTTCGATTTTTCCGGGTTCCAAAGCGGAGCGGGGCACCCCAGCCAGCAGGCCGGCGCGGGTTCGGCCTCGTGGGGAAGCTTCAAGGACATCTTTTCAGGCATCTTCAGCGGCTCCCAGCAGCCACAGCACGCGCGTGGCCCCCAGCAAGGCACCGACCTTGAGTATCAGGCCACAGTGGACTTCTGGACCGCCATCCGCGGCGGCCAGGCCCGCCTGCAGATCAGCCGGCAAGAGGTTTGCCCGCAATGCGGCGGCCAGGCCCATACTGTTGGTCCCATGCAGTGCACCGAGTGCAACGGCACCGGCCAGGTTACGCAGATGGGCGGTCGCATGAAGTTCAACATCACCTGCCCACGCTGCAATGGCCAGGGCCGCACCACCAACGCCTGTGGCGCCTGCTATGGCGAGGGCACCGTCAGCAAGGACGAAACCGTCGATTTCCGCATCAAGCCCGGCACCCGCGACGGCCAGCGTATCCGCATCTCGGGCAAGGGAAATGCCGGCCAGAGCGGTGGCGCGGCAGGCGATCTTTTTGTCATTGTCCGCACCTCCGAGCACCCCGTTTTCACCCGCGTCGGCGACGACATCCAGTTGACCGTTCCCGTGACCGTGCCGGAAGCGGCGCTGGGTGCAAAGGTTGACGTGCCCACCATCGACGGACGTGCGCAACTTAAGATTCCGCCCGGAACCCAGAGCGGCCAGAAATTGCGCATGCGCGAACGCGGGGTTGAGAACGCCCAGCGTCCCAACCAGCGTGGCGACCAGATCGTCACCATCGAGGTGGTCATCCCCACCCTCGGCGACGAGCGCAGCCGCGAGATCATGCGCGAGCTGGCCAAGCTCAACAACCAGGACCCGCGCGTCACGCTCTTCGACCGGATTTAGCCTCGGCCCTGTGTGGAAGCAGGGAACTGCTGCGGAAGGCGTCGCAGGTTTGGTATTGGCGTGGATGTCAAATTCTTGGTCTGTTGACGTTTGCAGACTCGCTGTTCGGCAAGGAAGTTAACGTATTTTCAGGCGGGTTCAGTTAAGCTGGTTGCGAAAGCCCTATGGCAAAACGTAAATCCAAAGGCGCGTACATGATCTCGGCGGTCGCCGAGATGTATGAGATTCATCCCCAAACCCTCCGTCTTTATGAGCGTGAGGGCCTGCTCAAACCCTCGCGCACCGACGGCAACACCCGCCTTTACACTGACGAGGACCTGGAGCGGCTGGAATTCATCCTGAATCTCGCCCGCGACCTGGGTGTCAACATCGCCGGCATCGCCATTATTTTGCAAATGCGCGAGCGCATGGAAGAGATGAACCGCCAGATGCAGAGCTTTGTGGAATACGTGCGCACCGAAATGCTCTCGCGCTTTCAGGCGGCTGCTCCTGCTACCGGGGCGGCCATCGTTCCGCTGCGCAAGTCGGCGGTAATGAAGCCCGTAGCAGTGCCTAAGGCCAGCGCAAAGAAGAGCTGAACGCACCGCTGTCGAGCGCCGGTTTCATAACCGGTCAGCTACGTGGGCCCGTAGAAACGCAATTTGGCTTCTGGACGGCCTCCAGTTCCGCAATCAGCTCGCCCAGGCGTTCCCGGGTGCGCATGCTGGCTTTGCTGAACTCCAGTCCCACTAGATGCTCGTCCAGTTTCATCCTGACCGCGGCGCCCAGTCGCAGCGGGTAGCCTCTGCCGCAGAATTCCACCTCCACCTGCGTGTTCTGCTCCAGCATGATCGGATTTTCGTAGAACAGGCGGCAGCCGCTCACGCTCAGCTCCAACAAGATGCACTTGTAAACCGACCCCTTGTCCACTACCACCAGGGTTGCGGCCGCTTCCAGTTCGTGGCGCTTGTGGATGCGGCGCTCGATGCCACCCGGCGGGCCCAGATGGAGTACCCGGCGCTGTTCCGCCTTGGTCCGCTTGCGCGGGGTCTCGGGACACGGAGCTGTGACCGCCGCAACGCCGTCGCCCGTCGTCCCCCCGCACATGTTGGCCATGTTTTTCCGGGTAACCTGGTCCAGCACCACGCTGAAATTGTCGTTCGCATCGCTGGCGACCGTTAGCCCGGAGAGCGAATACACCACATCATTCGACCGGAAACGAATGGTGACCCGCACATTGCTGCACATCAGAAAGGGGTCACGGGTATGTACGGTGGCACTGGTTTGGCCAAGGTTCAGCAGATCGCCGCGCAGGGTGGTGCCCAGCGTTTCCACAACAATCAGCACCGGGCGCTCCGACGCGCTCAGCGCCAGCGAGAAGTCGTCTTCCGTCCATATGGGAACCAGCGCTTCAGCGATGAACATCGTGTCTTTCTACGTTCCCTTTCGTTCAGGCAAGCTTTCGCACATCCCTGCGTTCGCTGCAAAGTTCCATTTGGGGCTCTCCGGCGATTGTTTCGGCGAATTGACGAGTATTCTACGTTGAACTTTTGCCAATGGTCACCATCGTTTTTTCACACTTCAGTAACGTCCGGAATCGGCAGGACTTATTTGCAGAGTAGTCAACTCCAGATCTGGCTTTCGACCCTCGCGCTCCTCGCGTCGTCTCTTTTTTCGTGGACTCCGGAAGCCCGGAAACGATGGCGTGGGCCGAGGATTCCGCAGGGTGGGGCAAGTGGGGCAAAGCTCGCCCTCCAACCGCGCGCCCCGGCAGGTATGCTTGAACTTGTATGTCGTTCGTATTTCTTGGACTGGCCGTCTTCGGCCTCATTACCTCTTCGGTCTTTGCAGGGATGGTGCTTTGGGCGGTGCCCGGATACCTGCGGGAACGCGCCCTCGCTTTTGCCCAGGCCGCCCGCCGCCCTGGATTCACGCCCCCGCTCACCTTGCTCAAGCCCGTTCACGGCTCTGAGCCCAACCTCGACGCGCATCTGGCCACCTTTTTCGAGCAGGATTATCCCGAGTTCGAGATCCTGTTCTGCGCCCGCTCCGCCGACGACGCCGGTCTGGCTGCGGCGCGCCAGGTAGCCGCGCGCTATCCGCAGATTCCGGCCAGGTTCTTTGTCACCGGTGGCCAGCCCGACTACATCAACGCCAAGGTGGCTTCCATGGAATTGATGGAAGCTCACGCGCTTCACGAGATTCTGGTCATCAGCGACAGCGACGTGCGTGTTACCCCGGATTACCTGCGCGCTGTGGCTCTGCCCTTCGCGGATCCCAAAGTTGGCGGGATCACCTGTCCCTACCGCGGCGTTGCCGCCGAAGGCGGCCTCTGGGCGCGTCTGGAGGCGGTCGGCATGAGCGTCGAAATGACCTCGGGTGTCCTGGTCGCCCGCAACCTCGAAGGCATGCAGTTCGTCCTTGGCCCCACCATGGCGTTCCGGCGCGAGACCATTCGTCGCATGGGCGGCTTCAAGGTCACCGCCGACTACTGCGCCGACGACTTTATCCTCGGCAACGAAACTTTCAAGCTAGGCGAAACGGTCGTTCTCAGCCATCACGCCATCGACCACATGGTCATCAATTCGTCGCTCGGGCCGTCAATCGCGCACCAGGTCAGGTGGATGAAATCCACCCGCTTTTCGCGCCCCAAAGGGCACTTCGGCACCGCGCTCACCTTCAGCATGCCGTTTGGACTGCTCGGCTTGGTCGCGGCCACATGGGCCGGTCATGCCGAATGGGGATTCTGCCTGCTTGGCTGGGCCATCGCCACCCGTCTCGCCCTCTCCATTGCCGTCGGCGGACTGGTCGTCCGCGACCGCAGTTTGTTCGGATTGCTCATCCTTTATCCTCTGCGCGACCTGATGGGCTTTGGCTTCTGGGCGGCCAGCTACTTCGGCAGCAAGGTGCTCTGGCGCGGACGCTGCTTCCAGCTTTTGCCCGGTGGAAAGATGCAGGAAGTGCGCTGAGAGCGCAAAAAAAGGAGCCTGCCCGTATGCAGCATTGGGCAGGCTCTTCTTTCTTTGGGGTGTCTGACTACCGGAGCGGCCGGTCCGTCCAAAGCGCCTTGTCGGCAATCGATTGCACTGGATAAAGCCGCCCCGCCAGTAGCTGCTGAACCTTCGACTGGTTTACATCCTGCGCAAAAAGCCACTTGCGTTCGCCCGTGCCCCACGCCTTCTGCAACTGGTCCTCGCTCAGAAAGATATTCGGCGCGTCGGGATAGCAGGAACCCCACAGTAGCGTCGAGCCGTTTCCGTGCGGCGAGCAGCGTTCGTTCACCAGCAGCGCGGGCTTGTGCAGGAATCCATTGGCATAGAACACCACCGATGATGCGTCCGACTGGTCACCGTAGATGATGAACGTATCCGCAGGCGAGCCCTTGGCCATGATCGTGTCGGCCAACTGTTTGCTGCTCAGCATCGGCTCGAAGCGTGCGAAGGCGATGTGCGCCGCAATCAGAAACACGGTCGCCGTCAGCGCCACGCTGATGGTCGAGGCCATGTGCCGGCCCTTGAGCCGTAGCACCAGGCCCACCAGGGGGCCGATCAGCAGCGCGATTGCGGCCAGCGCCGCGGGCAGCCGCAGCGCAGCGAACGACGAGCCGGTCAGGTCGAACAGGTGCGACATTGAAAGCGTGTAGTCGCCCACCGCGCGATGCGCGAGCAGGGTGCCGATGTCATCCACCTTGGGCAAATTGCGGCTGGTCCACAGGCCCCAACTCAACGCCGCGGCGGCAAGCACACCGACCCCGGCAAAGACCGCCTGGGCTCCGGTCAGCCATGCCGTCGTCAACGGCGCTTTGCCGCCCGCCGGGCCGCGATTCTCTTCTATCCCGGCCACAATGCTGGCAATCAGGATCAGCAGCGGAACCCAAGCCGGGAATGTGTAGTACTCCTGGTTGGTCGACAGCGAAAAGAACAGCAAAATGAAGCCCGAGAACAGGCTCAGCAACCACCCGGTGCGAATGCGGAACTTCAGCCGGAGCACATAGCTGGCCACGTCTTCGCGGTCGGCGTTGTCCAGGTAGAAGTCCACCGTCTGTCCGGCGTCGTGGCGCAGGTGCTGCAGCCAAGTCTTTCTTGTCTTCCATGCCACCACGAGCATCGCCGGCAAGAACAAGCTCCACGGAAAAAGCCATGCCAGGTGCAGCAGCCAATAGGCCGCAAACGGCAGCTTGTTGTAGTCGTGCGGGAAGCGTCCGCCAATGAAGCGCATCAAGTGTTCGTTGACGAAGTAGAAATACCAGAACCCATGCACGTTCCCGATAGTGGGGTGGTTGCCCAGCGGATGTCCCTGATCCCGGTTCGCCATCCCCGCCAGAATGTGCCACGGTGCGGCAATCGCCAAGTACAACAGCGCTCCCGTGACGGGCTTGAACGCCTGCCACCTGCGCCACTGTCCGGTCAGCATGAGCAGCGGAATCACTGCTGCGAGAAAGAAGACCGGCGCAATCAATCCCTTGGTCAGCGTGGCCAGGGCCAGCGCGGCCCACATACCGTAAATGCGTACCGGTATTTGGGATTCAAGGCTCGTCAAAAGGCAATAAAGGGCCAACAACAGGAAGAAACTGAGCAGCGCCTCGGGAATCGCAAACCGCGTGAACAGGAACGGACCGATCGCCGTCAGCACCCCCAGCGCGGCATAAAACCCGGCGCGACGGCTCCACGCACGCCCCGCCCAGAGCCATGCCAGCCAAGTGCAGCCCAGCAGCGCCAGGGCGTTCGGCAGGTGGGTGGCAAAGGCGTTCTCGCCGAAGATCCGGTAGAGGCCCGCATCCAGCCAGTAGGGCAGGGGAGGCTTCTCCAAATAGCGGATTCCATTCACCTTGAGCGTGATCATGTCGCCGGTCTTCGCCATCTGTTGGGCGGCCTGTGCGTGCGAGGCGTCGGCGTCGTCCAACAGCGGCGGCGTGAACAGCGACGCAAACTGGACAGCCACAAAGATCGCCGCCAAAAGCGCCCAGGCAGCCAGCGTGGAAGGCGTTGACTGCGGGCGGTTCTGCGACGGAGAGTCGTTGGTCATCGAGATAAGTGCCATTGCGATAAGGATAACAGCAGGTCAGAGCAGCCGTTTCATGCCACGAGAGGCCCAAAAACGCCAATTTATGCACATTTCATCCCGCGCTGGCCGACCGGGCGGAAATCGCCAGTGCCAGACCCAACGGGCCGGGATGGCGCGCTGCCGGAAGTTGGGAGTACGTTCCAGTTTTGAATATGCTGTTTATGAAATGTCATGTTGTAAAATGTCAACTTATAAAATGACAAAAGATAAAATGGACCTTTACAAATATCCATTTTAAGACCATCCTGTAGAGAACGACAGATCTCAAGTGGGGTGTGTGCCATGACCCTCAAACCCGACCCCTTTTATGACCGCGCCATGGAGCTTGCCGCTCTGGAGCGCGCCTGGCTGCGCCCCGGGCATGCCGGGCAGATGATGCTCGTTTTCGGCCGCCGGCGGCTCGGAAAGACCTTTCTGCTGCAGCGGTTTTTTACCGGAGGCGTAACCGGAAACGAACCCGACAAGCCCCACTGCTACTTCCTGGCCGAGCAGTCCTCTGCCGCTCTGCAGAGATCCAATCTGGCTCGCCAGCTGTTCGCTGTCTTTGGAGACGATGGGGCCACTGTGGACGAAGTCGGCGTCTCCTGGAATGCCCTGCTGCGCTACGTCTCCGGCAAAACCCTGAGCCGCAAAAAGGGAGAGGCTCGCTTTGCCCTGATTCTGGATGAGTTCCCTTATCTGGTTCAGCAGACGCCGGAGTTGCCTTCCATCCTGCAGGCCTGGTGGGACCGCGAGGCCGTGCATGCTCCGATCTTTGTCGTTCTGTGCGGATCGCAACTTTCGGCCATGGCTTCGCTGGGGGTTGAAAGCGCCCCCCTGTTCGGGCGTTTCAACGCTGGAATCTTTCACCTCGACCCGCTTCATTACGAGGATGCCGCCGCCTTTTACGAGGGCAGCCCGAGCTATGGAGTCGCCGAAAAGCTTCTAATGTACGGCGTTTTTGGTGGAACTCCGCGCTACCATGCCCTGGTTGACACCTCGCGTCCCCCGGCCGCCGAGATTGTCTCCCTGCTCATGCAGCCACGGGCCATTCTGGAGAACGAGGTGCGCTTTCTGCTGGGCAGCGAGCAAATTCGCGATCCCGCCCCCTACAACGCCATCCTCGCCGTAATTGCTGGCGGCGAAACGCAGTTCAACCGCATGCGGCAGCTGGTAGGCGTCGAGCGCGGAGCTCTCTCAGGGTCGTTGCGGAGCCTGCTTGAATTGGGATGGATTCGCCGCGAATTTCCCTTCGGAGAGCGTTCGGAGCGCCGCGCCATTTATCGCATCTCCGATCCGTTTCTCACCTTCTGGTATCGCTTCATCTCGCCGTTGGCCAGCGAACTGCAGTTCTCCGACGCTTCGGCTGTGTACGCCTCCAGGGTGGCTCCTCATCTGTCCGGCTATATGGGGTGGTATGTCTTCGAAAAGATCTGCGGTCAATGGCTCGAACGGCACGCCAGCCAGCGTTTGGGGCTAAAGATTCGCGACATGGCCCGCTACTGGAGCCGCGATGGCAAAACGGAGATCGATTTGATGGCCGAGCTCGACGACGGCGGCTTTCTTTTCTGCGAATGCAAGTGGCGCACGGAGCGGCTCACCCGGCTGGGCGATCTGAGTGCCCTGCAGGCCCGCGTGGCCAATCTGCCGGAAGCCAATTGGCGCGATCGACCCCGCTATCTTCTTTTTTCTGTGGGCGACTTTGCCCCTGAACTCAGGCAGATGGCCGCGGACCCGGAAGAGCGTCTTCAACTCGTCTCGGCCCAGGATCTCCTGCCTGGCGCCGGATGAAGCTGCTGTAGCCGTTCTCTGTTGGCGGCTCTAGCTGCAGGGCCGGGCAGGCGCGCCTGCATTTCAGGCGCTTTCTGGGAAGCACCCGATTCTCTCGTGTATCTTGGCGGAAAGAAACTCTTATCTGGAGAGCGTGATCATGCCCACATTTGCAGCCATCGATATTGGATCCAACTCCTGCCGGCTGAAGATCGCCAAAGTGGTGGCGCACCAACTCCGGGTTGTCCACGAAGACCGCGAAGTCACGCGCCTGGGCACCAGCGTCTTCGACACGGGCCTGGTCTCGCCGGAGGCCATGGCCGCCACGCTACGCACGCTCAAGCGCTTCCAGCGTGCGGTGCAGGAGCACGGCGTGGACCAGATTCGCGTCGTCGCGACCGCGGCGCTGCGCGACGCCCGCAATGGCGAGGCTTTTGAAGCGTGGGTGAAGGCGGAGACCGGTTGGGCTATGGAAACCATATCTGGTCTTGAAGAGGCGCGCCTCATCCATCTCGGAGTGACGAGCCCCGGCGAAATCGGGCAACCAGCGCATGGGCCTGCAGCAGCTGAGCCGGGCCTCGGCGGCCGAGTGGTGCTTGTCGATCTTGGCGGCGGAAGCTGCGAGATCACCTTCTCCGAGCACAAGCGGATCAGGGAAACCGTCAGTTTGCCTCTGGGAGCTGTCCGCCTGACCGAAGAGTTCCTCGAGGGCGATCCCGCCCACCCCAATGGGCTGGCGCAAATGCGCAAGCTGATCGAAAGGGAACTGCGGCAGGCGCACCGGAAGATTCAGCCGGAAAATGTCGGAATGGTAATCGCCACATCGGGCACGGCCGCGGCGCTCCATGACGCCATTTATGCTGCCTCGGCCGCAACTGCGGGAAAGCTGGAAAAGCCCTCCGGCAAGGCGCAGAAGAAATCGGCTCTAAAGAAATCTGCCAAGTCGCGCACCGGAAAATCCGCTGGCAAGAATCTCGGTGCGCCGGTCGTCCGTTTCGCGCTTGCCTCGCCGCATTCCCCCGCGATCGCCTCCACCCGCGAGGTTCGCAAGCTCGCCAACCGGCTCTCGCAAATGACCCTCGCCGAACGCACGGCTGTTACCGGCATCGGTCCTCGTCGTGCTGAAATCATCGTTGCCGGCGCACACGTCTTTGCGGAATTGCTGGAAAGCTTTGGCCTGGACGGGTTCCGTTATTCACCTCTTGGGCTGCGCGATGGAATTCTGGCGCAGATGCTTGTGGAGCAGGATGCCCGTGCTACCGCTCACGTCGAATTCGAGCACCAGCGCTGGGAAAGCGTGCTGGCCACGGCGCGGCGTTTTGGCATCGATCCGAAGCAGGCCGAGCCGGTGCGCGCCCATGCCTTGCAGTTGTTCAAGGAACTCAAGGCCCTGCACCAGCTTCCTCCTGAGTACGAAAGCTGGCTCAGCGCGGCGGCCATGCTGCGCGACACCGGCAAGTTCATCAATCACCAGGGCCATCACCGGCACACGCAGTACATCATTTCCAGTTCAGAAATCTACGGCTACACACAGTTGCAGCGCACCCTGGTTTCGGCTATTGCGCGTTATCTCGGCAAGAGCCGGCCGCAGCCGGGCGACCGCGCACTGCGCAACATCCCTGTCGAAGAGCACAAGCACGTGCATCGCGCCGTGGTGCTGCTGCGGCTGGCGATCGCGCTCAATCAGGACCGCGCCAGCGACGTTCTGCGGGTTGCCGCAAAAATGTATCCCAAGCGGATTTATCTTGAGCTTGAGCCGGGACGGACGGGGGCGGAGCTGGAGTTGTGGTCGCTGCGCAAAGAGGCTGGCTACTTCCGCGAGGTCTTCGGTCGCGAACTCTTTCCCACGCTGGCGTAGATCGAGCGGGCCATGCGCGGATCGATCAGCCAGTGCAGGCGGGGGGGGTGGCTTTGCAGATCGACGCGGGCAACAGAACCCTTGCGCATGCGGATGCCGGCTCCGCCGTTCCCCGTGATCATGCGGCCAAGAAAATTGAAGACATTGGGGTTATGCCCGACCACCAGAATCCCTTCGTGGTCGCCGTAGCGATTCAGCATCTCCAGAAAATCGCCAAAATCGCCATCCGGTGCGAGCGCGGGGCTGATCTCCACCGGCGCTTCGTAACCCAGTTCCGTGCCTACCAACTGGGCCGTCTGCAACGCGCGTTTCAGAGGACTGCTGACGATCACGTCAACCTGGACCTTGAGCGCGCTCATCATGCGCGCCATCATCATGCACTGTTCTTTGCCTTCCTTGACGAGAGAACGCTTGGCATCCAGGGCCGGGTTCTCCCTGGGCAGGCCGGCATTTGCGTGGCGCATAAGGTAGAGGTTCATCGTAATCGATCCATAGGAGCTTAAGTTTCTATTTCACAACTCCTTGAACAGCGATTTTAACACGATTGTAATATTTGAGCGGGACGCTCTTTGCTTCTCCCGGGACAATCGCATGAAGCTGGTGAACCAGGAAGAGCAGCTGTTTTGAAAGGGCACGACTTCAGTCGGGCCGCAAGCATCATAAAATCAGCGTGAGTTTCAGTTCCTGCGTTATGTTTTTGGCGAATTTTGTCCGAAATTCGGCCCCTTTCCGCGCCATCTAAATTCGTGCCCGTTCAAAGCGCCCATATCGCTGGCTCACGCTTCTTCATCCGACTGCCCTGTCTGTCCCATCTTCATCTCTACAGCAAAAAGAAGTTGGTGCTATGCTCTTTTACACCGCTCCGGGATTTCGACTTCGATTGTGCAATCGGGGCGGCCGGGCCCTTTCACCCCGAAGAGCAATGGTGACTCATGCCGGGATCTCAAGTTGAAATGGGCGCTGAAAATCGCGAGCTATCCTCGGCCGCGCTGAATCGTCGCGCCTCCGAGTCTGGTCGAGGCCCCGAGCCTCCGCTGGCCCGCGTTGCGAGTGTGCGCACCCAAACTCGTTTTTTCAGGAGCAGGTTTGCACGTCTCGCGTTTACGCTGATTCTCGTATTCGTCGCGGCAGTTCTGCGGGCAATCATCGCGCCGCTCTACGATTGGTTTCCGCCCTTTTTTCTTCCGGGCGTTGTGATTGCTCTTGCGACGCTGTTGGGCGACATGTGGGCAGGCTTCTTCGCCACCGCTCTTTGGATGTTCTTCGCAATTGGAGTGCCGGTTTCCCTGCGAGGGGGCCACCTTTTTCACGGCGAACACGAAGTGCTCGGGCTGGCCATGGCCGCCTCGATGGGCATTTTCTTCGCCGCGTTGCTCGAAGCCTTGCAGCGCAATCGGGAGACACTCGCGGCCCGCCTCGTCGACGAGGCGCAGAAGACTGCGGACGCATTGCAAGCCGAGCGCCAGCGGTTCTTCACGGTGCTGGAATCCCTTCCGACCATGATCGCCCTGATCTCGCCGGATTACCGCGTGGTCTTCGCCAACAGCAATTTTCGCGATCGCTTCGGCGATGTGGGAAATCGGCACTGTTACGAAGCCTTCAACACGGACAATGAACCCTGCAGTGGGTGTAAAAGCCGCTGGGTTCTTGAGACGCGAATGCCTGCAGGTTGGGAAAGCATCCAGTCCGACGGGGCCGTACTGGCCATCCGCGACATCCCCTTTACCGATTGCGATGGCTCGCCCCTCATTCTGGAAATGTTGGAGGACATTACCGAGCGAAGGCGCGTCGAAGACGAACTTCGGGAGTATCGCGAACGGCTCGAGATGCTGGTCGAGGAACGCACCGGCCAGTTATTACAACTCAATCTCCAGTTGCAGCGAGACATAGCGGAGCGTGAACGCACAGAGAAAGAGCTGCGCGCCAGCCAGGCAACGCTTGCGGCGGCCATGGCCAGTCTGGGCGAAGCACTGGTCATCACCGATGCCAAGGGAAAATATCTGGACTTCAACGAAGCTTTCGCGTCGCTCTGCCGCTTCCCCAGCAAGGCTGAGTGTGCCAAGGGCCTGTCCGAGATCCGAAATGTCATCGAAGTTCTCTACGCCAATGGCGAGGCTGTGCCGCTGCAGCAGTGGGCGGTACCGCGCGCCCTCCGCGGCGAATCGGGAAAAGGCGTCGAATATACAATCCGGCGCAGAGACACAGGGGAAACGTGGATCAATAGCCACACATTCAATCCCGTCCGCGATCGGGAGGGCGCGATCATCGGCTCGGTGATGGCGTGTCATGACATCACTGAGCAAAAGCGCACGGAGAAGCTCCTCGAAGCCACCCTCGCGCGCTTTTATCTGATTCTTTCCAATCTCAAGTCCGGGGTGATGCTCGTAAACAGCGATGCCAAGGTCGAATTCGTTAACCAGGCGTTTTGCGATTTCTTCAATTTGCAAGACACGCCGGAGGCGCTCATCGGGTTACCGTCTCCCGATATGACTGGAAGACTCCTCCCTGCATTTCAGAACCCCGAGGAAATGCGCCGTCGTTTCCGCCAGCTTGTTGAGCGGGGCGAGACGGTTCTGGGGGACGAGCACCTGTTGCGGAACGGCCTTCGCCTTCTGACCGATTTTGTCCCCCTCGCGGTAACAGGAAACTTTTCGGGACGCCTGTGGGTTGCTACCGACGTTACCGCCTTGACGCGGACCGGCCAGGCTTTGGTGGAATCCCAGAAGCAGAACAAGTTGCTCGGCAACCTGATTCTCGCTTCTTCGCAACCGCTTTGGGTATCTCCTCCGGGCAAACCTTTGAGCTTTGCCAATCATGCTTTTGAAGAGTTGACAGGTTACTCTCGCCAGGAATTGAAAACTGTCGGCCGGCGCCAGATTCTCTCTCCGCCGGAGTGGGCCGAACTGGACATGCAGAAGCTCGCCGAATTGAACCGTACCGGCAAGCCAGTCCGGTACGAGAAGGAATATTTGCGCAAAGATGGCGTCCGTGTTCCCGTCGAAGTCTTCCTGCATCTCGCAAAAGATCCGCTCGGAAAGCCGATTCACCATTTTGCTTTTATTACCGACATCACCATGCGGAAGCAGGCCGAAGCGGAACTCAAGCGGCTCAATCGAATGCTGAAGGCGCTCATCCGAAGCAATCAGGCTTTATCCCATGCCACCGCTGAGGCAGCATATCTCCATGAGGTTTGTCGTTTGGTGCTCGAGGATTGCGGCAATGCCATCGTGTGGATTGGCAGGGCTGCCCACGATGATGAAAGGAGCGTGATTCCCGTTGCCTGTGCCGGAATCGACGCAGACGATCTCAAGACGCTTGAGGTCAAATGGGACGACGGGGGAAACAGCTTGATCGGCACGGCGATTCGCACCGGGGAGCCCTGCATCCGCCGCAATATTTTTACCGATCCAAAGCTTGCCCGGTGGCGCGAGAGTGCCGGACGCCGCGGCTATGTTTCTTCGATGGCGATTCCGATCAGGGTGCAGAACGAAATCTGGGGGGCAATTTCCATTTATTCCGCGCAGACTGACGCGTTTTCCGATGCCGAGACTGAGTTGCTCGCGGAACTGGTTGGCGATATCGAATTCGGCATTCAGGCTTTTCGCACTCGCGCTGCCCAGATCGCAGCCGAAGAAGAACTTCGTATGAGTGAGGAGCGGCTGGGGCTGTTTGTTGAGCATGCTCCGGCGGCCATTGCGATGTTCGACAGGGATATGCGCTATTTGTACACCAGCCGCCGCTGGAACGACGATTATGGCGTCTCTCATCTCGACCTGCGCGGCCGCCTGCACTACGAGGTTTTCCCCGAAATTCCGGAGAAGTGGAAGCAGGGCCATCGCCGCGCCTTGGATGGAGAAGTCATCCAGCATAGCGAGGACCGCTTCGATCGCTCCGACGGAACCGTTCAGTGGGTGCAATCGGAGGTGCGTCCATGGTACGACGTAGCAGGCAAGATTGGCGGAATTCTCATCTCGGCCGAAGACATCACCGAGCGCAGGCGCGTTGAAGAGGCGCTGCGTGAAAGCGAGGCCCGGTTCCGCTCGGTTCTCGACAACTCTGTGGATTTTATCTACCGCATGAATCTGCAGACCAGCCGGTACGAGTACATCAGTCCCTCTGTGCAGTTGGTGCTCGGCCGCTCTCGTGAAGAAATGATGGCGGGCACCAGAGAAGACACTCTGGCCCTGGTCCATCCCGACGACCTGCCCACCGTGGTGCTGGTGTTTAACAGGCTCGAAACCACGCGCAAGGAACAACTCGAGTATCGCGAACTGAATTCCGACGGGCAATACCACTGGATGTCGAACAGCATGTTTCTTCAGTGCGACCCTGCCGGCCGGCCGCTCTATTGCGACGGAAGCATTCGTGACATTACCGAACTCAAACAGGCCGAAATCGCCCTGCGCGAGAGCGAACGAAAGTTGCGCGAACTGGCCGGAAGCCTGCTCACCGCGCAGGAAGATGAACGGCGGAGTCTGGCTCGCGAACTTCACGACGACCTGACCCAGCAATTGGCCTTCCTTTCCATGGAACTGGGCAACGTCGCTATCGGCCCGCCCGCGCTGCCTGGCCAGGCACAGGAACGCATCCAGGCGCTCCAACGGCAGGCTCTGCGTGCCTCCAAGGAGATGCGCCGCATCTCCCACGGCTTGCACCCTTCCGCCATCGAAGATTTCGGCTTGAGCATCGCGCTCGAGGAATTCTGCGAGGAATTTATGACCGCGCAGGGCGTCTTTGTAGAATTTGAGGGGCTTGTTGACGATTCCGGCTTGAACGATCGGGCCGCGGCCTGCCTCTATCGCATCGCACAGGAAAGCCTGCGCAATGCCGCCGTCCACGGCCATGCCACCCGGATCAGCGTTACGCTGCATCTGGACGGCGATTTCATTCAGTTGCGCGTTGAAGACAACGGGTCCGGTTTTCTTACTGACCCGAATCATCGAAAAAAAGGTCTGGGAGTGATCAGCATGACCGAGCGAGTTAGGTTGGTCAATGGCACGCTCACCATCTTTTCGCAGCCTGGGCAAGGTACCGAAGTTTCCGCGCGGGTACCTATCGTAGGAGCTGATCATGAAGCAGGTTAGAGTTCTGCTGGCCGACGACCATTCTCTCGTATTGAATGGAATTCGCAGGCTTCTTGAGACCAGCTTCGAAGTGGTTGGCGCGGTCGAAGATGGCCAGCGCCTTGTGGAAGCCGCCCTGCGCTTGCGTCCCGAAGTCATTGTCCTCGATATCGGCATGCCCATCCTCAACGGCATCGACGCCGCGCGCGAAATCAAGGAAAGCCTGCCCGCCACAAAACTGGTCTTCATCAGCATGCATTCGAATGCGATCTACGTGCGCAAGGCCGTCGAAGCGGGAGGCTCCGCTTACGTGCTCAAGTCGGGCGCGGCGGAGGAGTTATTGAAAGCCATCGCCGTAGCTCGCCAGGGCGGCACCTATTTCTCGCCAGGATTTGGGTTCAAAGTCCTCGACAGCCTCGCGGAAGCAGGCCGCGACTCTTCCCGGCATATCGTTGAGTTAACCAGCCGCCAGCGCCAGATCCTGCAACTCATCGCCGAAGGAAAACAAAATAAGGAGATCGCTGCCCTGCTCAATATTTCTGTCAAGACAATCGAATTCCATCGCAGCCGCCTGATGACCATCCTGGGCGTGCATACCGTCGCCGAGCTAACTCGCTACGCCATCCAGTATGGCGTCGTCAGCCCAGCCGGATAGCGCCCCGACCTCATCGAAATACTAGGTGTAACCCTAGGTGTAATTCAATTCCTGAAAGAATAGATTTAGAACATCACTTCATGAGTTCCCCTCATGACCGTGAAGATGTCTCCGGGTTTCTAATCCGGAGTTGTCGGACCGGAAAACCAGCGCCTTCAGGACGGGCCCCCGCAGTACACTATCCTGATTGCGCGTGGAGGTCCAGCCGATGCATGTACGCGGCCTCTTCGAGGCGCACGCGTGTCAGCATCCTGGCGACTTTACCGGTCTTGGGCCAGTTCGTTCAGCGGTTCATGGGAAATGACCCACCGGTAACGCTTGATTCATCAAGCCGGGCCCCTTTTTACCTGTGCGTCAGATCCTGTGGGCCGTCGGATTCCAGGAAACGCTGGCGGTTCTTGAACCGCGAGTTCTCTGGGCCGGCGGGACGGGTTTTCAGACCAGGCCCCCGTTTTAATGTTTCTGAATTCCCGTCCTGCGCCGATTTCCGTCCGGCGCCGTATCCCTCCCTCTCTGAGCGATGAATCCTCAAAAAATACCTCCCATTTGTGCGCCGATGAGCCCGCATTGAGCGCGATCTCGCCGGTCATCTCGCCTGCATTCAACTGCCGCGGGACGATCGGCGGATTGTTCGTGGTGTGCCGATATTGTTCAGGACTCCAACCCGCATGGTATCCTCCGGGGAATGCCAGGGAGTTTGAACGACCCCTCGTGCTACCGGGCGTTGATGGCCTAGGATCCCGCTTTCTTGAGCGTCCCACGTAGCGCCCTTAATGCCGAGAGACAGTTAGAAAAATTCCTTCATGCGAGCCATTCTTTCCACACTTCTTTTCGCCGTCCTCTCACTGCAAGCACAGCAGCTCGTGCAGCTACCCGCGACGAACACTGGCGATGCCCTGGCCGTCGATTTTGCCCGCCTCGCGCCGCAGACCGTTCGCCCCGCCCAGGGATACATTCGCTACCCCTACCTCATTCCGGCAGGCTATTACTCCCAGATGTGGGACTGGGACGGCTTCTTCATCGGCGCTCACTGGGCCAATCAGGACCCCGCGTACGCAGCTCTGCTCAGGGACTGGGTGCTCAGCTTCGCCAACTCTGCCGACTCCACGGGCTACGTCGCAGGCTGCATCACGCCGCAGGGGCCGCGCCCGCTCTTCGGTAAGTTCGCCATGAAGCCGTTTCTGGCCCAGGGCGCGCTTCTGGCCGCGCGGCAACTGAATGACTCCTCCTGGATTCGCCCCATCTGGCCGCAGATGCAGCGTATCCTCGCCTACCGCGAAAGCACCCAGTTCGACCCGCGTTGGGGCCTCTGGTTCTGGGACAACGCCATGCAGTCCGGCGCGGACAACAACGCAGCCCTATCCAACGACCCCGCTGACAGCAGCGCCATCCTGGCCGTCGACGCATCGGTTTTCGCCCTGCGCGAATACCTGGCCATGGCCGAACTGGCCCGCCAACTCGGCGATCGTGAATCCGCGCGCCGTTACCACCTGCGCGCCTCCGCCACCCGCCGCGCCATTCGAGCCCATCTCTGGTCGAAGCGCGACGGTGTCTTTCTCAACCGCCGCCGCGCCGACGGAGCCTGGGTCCCGGTCGTCTCGTGGTCCAGTTTCCTGCCGCTTCTCGACGGAATTCTGCCCGCGCCCGCCGCTCGCCGCATGATCCTCCAGCACCTGCTGAATCCCGCCGAGATGCGCTCGCCTTTCGGATTCCGCAGCCTGGCCAAAAACGATCCCGCTTACAACAACCAGGCCATCATCAACCCTTATTCCAACTGGCGCGGGCCCATCTGGATCAACGCCAACTTTCTCGACTGGATCATCCTACGTCGCTATGGATTCACCGCCGAATCCCGCTGGCTGGCCTTCACCCTCGCCGACATCCTGCACAACGACATTGCCCGCTCGGGCTCCATGCACGAGGACTACGACGCGGAGACTGGCGACGGCCTCGCCCCCACTGTCGAGCAGTCCCCAGACCATCGTTTTGCGGGATTCGTTGGCTGGAACCTGCTTGCCCTCGACATGCTGCAATGCGAATCCGGCGAGGGCCACTGCATGACCCTCGCGATTGTCGCGCCATCGGGTGACCGATGATCCGGTCCATCAATATCGAGGCGGATGGCCCGAGATTCGTGAGCGAGTTCATCGACAAAAGCTGGGCGCACCAGGCGAGGCGCCCACTCATGTTGGCGGCACTCGCTATCTCCCCTGGTATCTTGGCACCCGCCAGGTCAACTCTCGGCAATTCTCATTTTTCAGAAGGCAACGCTTCCTCGACCAGTGAAGCCGTGGCTTCCCATAGTTCGGCCTGAATGTCCTTGTTTTGCCCGGGCTTCGGGCAGTCGAGAGGCACTCCATCAACAGAGAAATAGCCTCCTGAAGTATTGGAGAAGCCGGGGTCCATGGCGAGTCGTAGGATGATGCCGGCTCCTCGCCGGGGATCTCCGATCTGGAGCGCTTTGAATGTCTTTTCGATGATTCGAGAG
>Ga0181517_10002455_pt1 | contig 18912 bp, 17 predicted proteins | sample PEATcosm2014_Bin_31_FD_119748 | JGI IMG/M metagenome (GOLD analysis project Ga0181517, IMG submission 119748) | Peatland microbial communities from MTU Mesocosm Facility, Houghton, MI, USA - PEATcosm2014_Bin01_30_metaG | ecosystem: Environmental > Terrestrial > Soil > Wetlands > Peat | place... | reverse complement strand
CCAGTACCAGCCGCTGCGCATCCGCCAGCCGTCGAGGATGTCGCCGACCAGGAAGTAGGTGTCGGCCTCGTTATGGCGCAGGAAGTCGAGCGCCAGCTCGGCCTGACAGCCGCGCGTGCCGAGATGAAGGTCGGAGAGGAAGATCGTCCGGTAACGCCGGGTCGTGTCTTCGGATTTTGCCACGCCAGCCTCGTGGGGTCGCGAGCGAAAGAAGTTTATGTTCTCCTTGCGCAGATTCTCATGTCGAGGGCATGACAAGCTGGCGGCGCCGTCGCGCTGGTCGTCGGTCCCGCGGGCCTCGGCGATGATCCGACTTGGCGCGGGCGGAGGAACGAATGTCCGTGAGCGAAGAGCCGCAACTCGTCTGGCGCATCGTCGTCGAGGGCCACGTCCAGGGCGTTGGCTATCGCCACTTCGCGCGCCGAATCGCGTTGCGTTTTGGAGTCGCCGGCTGGGTGCGCAACCGTCGCGACGGCGCGGTCGAGATGCTGGTCGCCGGGCCTGCCGAAAGGCTCGAGGCGGCGCTCGCCGAGCTCAGGCGCGGCCCTCTCGGCGCGCACGTGCTCGACTTCAGGATCGTCTCGGTCAACGAGACGGAACGCCCGATCGGCTTCGAAATTCGCGGGACGCTGTAAATGCGGCGCGCGCCTCGGCCTCATGCCGAATCGAGCAGCCGCTTCGCCCGCTTCAGGTGCGGCAGGTCGAGCATCTCGCCGTCGAGCGCGACGACCCCGGCGCCCGGCGCGGCCTCGAACGCGGCGACGATCGCCCGCGCTCGAGCGATCGCCTCGGGCGAGACGGAGAACACGTCGTTGATGACCGGAACCTGCGCCGGATGGATCGCCATCTTGGCGACGAAGCCGTCGCGGCGGGCGGCGAGCGCTTCGGCGCGCAAGGCCTCGAGATCGCGGAAGTTGGTGGCGACGGCGTCGATCGGGCGCGTTTCGGCGGCGACGGCGCCGACCAGCGTCAGTGTCCGCGCCAGCGCGTAGGGCGCGGCGTAGGCGCCGTCGGGCAGGCGATTCGTCTCGGCGCCGAGGTCGGCGGAAAGATCCTCGCCGCCCCAGACGAGGCCCTCGAGCCGGCCGCTGGCGCCGCGATAGCTGGCGAAGCCGAACAGCGCGCGCGCCGACTCGGTTGCGATGGCGATGACGCCGGTGGAGCCGTCGGCGAGGCCGTGCTCGGCCTCGCGCACCGCCAGATTTGCGCCAAGCCGCTGGACGTCGGCGCCGCCGAGACATTTGGGCAGCGCCACGCCGTCGGGAGCGGCGGGGATCACCGCGTCGAGATCGGCCATGGCTAGCGCGCTGGCGAGCGGGTTGATCCGAACATAGAGCCTTGGGCGAGTCGCGAGCCGGCGCGCCTCGGCGACGAAGGCGGCGGCTGAAGCGCGCGCCGTCGGTTTACGGGCCTCGGCGACCGAATCTTCAAGGTCGACGATCAGCGCGTCGGCGCCGCTCGCCAGCGCCTTGGCGAGTTTCTTGTCGTCGTCGCCGGGGACGAAAAGCAGCGAGCGCATGGTCAGACCGCCGTCGTCGCCTGCGGCCGCCGCCGCATGAAGGCGGCGCGGCGGCATTCGGCGACCAGAGTCCCGTCCTGTTTGAAGGCGCGGTGCAGGAATTCGATCAGGCCGGCGTCGAGACGCGACCTCGACTCGCGCTTGGCCGTCACCTCCGTCGTCGCGCTGACCGTGTCGCCCTCGAACAGCGGCGCCGGAAACTTGACTTCGGACATGCCAAGATTGGCGATGGTCGTGCCGAGCGTCGTGTCGTTGACCGAAATGCCGATCAGCAGGCCGAGGGTGAACAGCGAATTCATCAACGGCCGTCCCCATTCTGTCTCGGCGGCGCAGAAATGAGCGTCGATGTGCAGCGGTTGCGGATTGAGCGTCAAGCTCGAAAACAGCAGGTTGTCCATCTGGCTGACGGTCCGGGTGAGGCGGTGGCGGAAGACCCGCCCGACCTCGAAATCCTCGAAATAGAGTCCGCCGCGCGGATGGGTGGTGTGCAATTCGGCCATTTCCTGACTCCCCGGCCGGCGTCTTAAGCGCGCGTTTACCTTAAATCGGCGATGAATAGGCGATGAAAACGCTCGCCGAAGCCGCCGAGCCGCCCTTCGGGGCCGTTGAAACGGTCGCCGAACGGCCGCTGGCGCTTTACGCCGGCGAGCCTGGGATCGTGCGCCGATTCCTCGCCTGGAGGCAACGGGCCGACGCTGACGAGCGCGCCGAAGCGGCGAGCGCTCTGGCGCGGGCCTATCTGTACTCCGATCTTCCGGCCGAAGAGCGCGCCGAGGCCGAGCTTGGCTTGGCCACAGTGCTCGACGACCCATCGGCCTTGGTGCGCCGCGCGCTCGCCGAAGCGCTCGCCGGCGCGTTCGAGGCGCCGCGCGCGATCGTGCTGGCGCTCGCCGCCGACCAATCCGACGTCGCCGCGGTGATGCTCGGCCGATCGCCGATGCTGACCGAGGCCGAACTCGTCGACTTCGCCGCGTCCGGCGATGCCGCCGCGCAGTGCGCCATCTCTCGGCGGCCGCGCCTGCCGGCGTCAATCGCGGCGGCGCTGGCGGAGGTCGGCCGGCGCGAGGCGGCGATCGCGCTCGCCGACAATTTCGACGCCGACGTCAGGCCGAACGCGCTGTGGCGCCTGTTCGAGCGCTTCGGCGACGATTCCGAAGTTCGTGACGCCTTGGCGTCGCGCGCCGATCTGCCTCCCGCGCTGCGCAACGAGCTCGCCGCCGCGACCGCATGCGCGCTGGCGGAATTCGCCGCGCGCTGCGACTGGCTCTCCGCCGAACGCGCTCAGCGCATCGCCCGCGACGCGCGCGAGCAGGCGACGGCGACCATCGCCAGCGGCGCCGACCATGACGAACTCGCCGAGCTTGCGCGCCGCATGCGCTCAGCCGGCACTCTGACCGTCGCCGTGCTGATGCGGGCGCTGCTCGGCGGCGACCGCGATTTCTTCGCTGTCGCCCTGAGCGAACTTTCCGGGATCGCGCCGCGGCGCGCCGCGGCGCTCGTCCGTGCGCCCAAGGGCCAGGGGTTCGCGGCGCTCTACGCCAGGGCGGGGTTGCCGGCGCCCTTCTTGCGCGCGTTCAGCGCCGCGTTGCTCGCGCTCGACGCCGCCGACCCAATGCGCGGCGATCAGATCTTGCGCCCGCTGTGCGAGAAGGTGATCGCCGCCTGCGAAGCCCGCGCCGACGTGGAGCAGGGACCGATGTTGGCCTTGCTCTGGCGCTTCGCTTCGGAAGCGGCGCGCGCCGGCGCGCGCGAATACGCCGGCGACGTCTGGCGCGCCCCGCCGCCGCCGCGACTCGAGCGGCCGAACTACGCGCCGTTGCTGATCGAAGCCGTCGCCGCCGCGCTCGAAGAATTCGACGCGCCGCCGCTGCAAGCGCCGCCAGTTGAAGCGACGGCGCAGTTGGAATCGTCGCTCGCCCCGCCGATCGAACTGACGCTCGCCGACTTCAATGACGAGTTGGGGACCGCGCCGCCGCTGCAGTTGCCCGCCGACATGCTCGCCGCCCTCGGCGAAGCGGCTTGAGAGGGGATCAGGCGACTTCGACGCCGGACTGCGCTGCGCGCGCCTGCGCGATCGCCTTGGCGAGCACCTCGGTGTCCTGCGCGCCGGGAACCCCGAAGCGCGAGGCGAAAATGAAGAACGGCACGCCGCTGACGCCGATTGCTTGCGCCTGGGCGATCTCCGCCTGAACGGAATCGATGTCCTCGCCGTCGGCGAAGCGCTTTTCGACGAGACCGACGTCCATGCCGCACGCGCGCGCAACTTCGATTAGCAGCCCGCGATCGCCGATGTCGCCGCCTTCCTCAAAGTAAAGACGGAACAGGCGGTCGACCACCGCGTCCTGCTTGTCGCCGACGCTCGCCCAGTGGATCAGGCGGTGGGCGTCGAGCGTGTTGGGCGCGCGCTCGATGCGGTCGAACGCATAGGCGATGCCGACGTCCTTACCCATCTCGGTCAGGCGGTCGTGGACCGCCGCAAGCCGCGTGTCGTCCTTGAACTTGGCCATGATATGAGCGCGGCGATCCATGCCGCCGACCGGGATCGACGGGTCGAGCTGAAACGGCCGCCAGCGCACGGCGATCGGCGCGCCGGCGCTCGCGCGGATCGCCGCCTCGAGCCGTCGCTTGCCGAGAAAGCACCACGGACAGACCACGTCGCTGACGACGTCGATCGCCAGGGCCTCGGCGGCAGCGTTCATGACATCACTCCAAAAGCGCGTCTGAGCGCGGCGCGCATTATGTAGGCGCGGCGGTCGGCCGCGCAACCGCTTGTCCGATCACGGCTTGGCCCGCCACCACGTCTCGGTCGTAACGCCAAACAAGGGCGTCTTGTCGGGATGGCCGAGCGTCGAGGAATAGGCGACCCACTGGTCGGGCGCGTAGAACAGCGGCACGATATAAAATCCGGACAAGAGCAAGCGGTCGAGCGCCCGGACGGCGGCGACGAAGTCGTCGCGGTCGCGCGCGGCGACGACGGCGGCGATCATCGCGTCGATCGCCGGCGAAGCGGCGCCGCAGATGTTGTAGGAGCCCTCCATCGTCGCCGCCGCTGAGCTCCAGCGGTTGCGCTGCTCGTTGCCGGGCGAGGGCGAGGCGATCCACGAGCCGATCATCATGTCGAAGTCGAAGCGCGCACGGCGGCGCTGGAACTGCACTTCGTCGACAAGGCGCACCGTCGCCGTGACGCCGATGCGCGCCAGGCTTGCCGAATAGGCGAGGGCGAGCCGCTCTTCTTGAAGGGTCTTGACCAGGATCTCGAAACTGAGCGGACGGCGGCGCGCGTCGGCCAATGTCCCGCCGCTGAGCGTGTAGCCGGCCTCGGCGAGCCGATCGAGCGCCTTGCGGGCGAGCGCGCGATCGCGCCCCGTGCCGTCGGAGACCGGCGGCGCCCAACGTCCCTTGAGAATGTCGTCGCGCACTGCGCCAGGAAACGGCGCGAGCAGCGCGCGCTCCTTGGCCGAGGCCAGCCGGCCGGCGGCGGAGAGCTCGCTGTCGTCGAAGAAACTCTGCGAGCGCTTGTAAACGCCCGCGTAGAGGTTGGCGTTGATCCACTCGAAGTCGAACATCGTCGCGAGGCCTTCGCGCGCCCGGGGGTCGGCAAAGATCGGCCGGCGCGTATTGAAGGCGAAGCCGGAGACGCCTTTCGGCAGGCCGTAGGGCACGGTCTCGCGCAACACGCGGCCGTCGCGCGCCGCGGGAAAGCGGTAGCCGTCGCGCCAACGGGTCGGGTCGTCTTCGAGACGAAAATCGACCAGCCCGGCCTTGAAGGCTTCGAACATCGCCGAAGCGTCGCGGAAATAGTCGATGCGGATCTCGTCGAAATTGTAGAGGCCGCGGTTGATCGGCAGATCGCGCCCCCAATAGCGGGGATCGCGCGCCAGTGTCAGCCTTTGGCCGGGAATCACCTCGACGACCTTGTAGGGGCCGGCGCCGGTCGGGATCTGCAGCGTCTGATCCTCGAAATGCGCGGCGTCGGTGCGGGCGCGCGACAACACCGGCATCATCGCCAGGATCAGCGGCAGCTCGCGGTCGTCGGCGCCGGCGAGGTCGAAGCGCACAGTCAGGTCGTCGGGGGCGTCGGCGTTTCTGACCAGGGCGTAGGCGGCGCGTTGCGAAGGCAGTCCCTTTGTTTTCAGCAGGTTGAAGGTGAAGAGAACGTCGGCGGCGACGATCTTCGTCCCGTCGGAGAAATGCGCCGCCGGGTTGAGATGGAAGACGACCCGGTCGCGCGCGTCGTCGGTTTCGATCGATTGGGCGATCAGGCCGTAGAGGGTGAAGGGCTCGTCGGCCGAACGCGCCATCAGCGACTGGTAGACGTTTCCGACCAGGCCTTGCGCCGTCGACAGCGCCTTGACGTTATAGGGGTTGAGGCTGTCGAAGGCGCCGAGATAGGCGAGCGCGAGCCGGCCGCCCTTGGGCGCGTCGGGGTTGGCGTAGGGCAGGTGGTCGAATCCGGCCGCCAGCGCCGGCGCGCCGTGCGCGGCGATTGCGCTGGACGCCTGCTGCTGGCCGTGCGCCGCGCCGGCAAGGGCGATCAGGGCGATGAGAATCCCGAGGAATCGCATCCCCATATCTTACGGAGACGCCGGCGGCTCGTCACGGCGCGGCGCGCCGGCCACAGGTCGTCGTCTTCTGCTCCGGCGCGCGAAATTTCGGTTGGATTGTCGCCGCGAATGTGGAAAGAGGTCGCCGGCGGCGCGAACGCGGGCGCGCGCCCCTTTATGGCCGCAATGACGCGACATGGGACGCAGCGCCGCGCCGAACGCGGCCGAGTGCTGCTGATCACCGATCGAAAGGACGATTCATGACCTTCCCGTTCGAACGCCGTGGCGCGCTCGTGCTGGCCGCTGCGACGGTCCTGGCGGCGAGCGGCGCTACGGCCCAAACGACGAAGCCGGCCCCGGCGCCAAGCGCGCCGGCGGCTCCGGCCGCACCCGCCGGCGCGGGGGCGCCGGCCGCCCCAGCCGGCGCGCCGTCAGGCCCGGTGAGGCTTGACCTGATGCCGATGCAGGCGCCGTGGACCAAAATCTGCGGCAACGATCAGGGCTCTGGCAAGCAAGTCTGTTACACCACGCGCGATTTCGGCCAAGCCGCGGACCAGCCGCCGACTCTGGCGATCGCCGTCTATCAGATGGCCAGCGAAGAGCGCCGCATCGCTCGCTTCCTGCTGCCAGTCGGCCTATTGCTGCGTCCCGGCTTCCGGCTGGTGATCGACAAGGGCGAGCCGATCGACGGCAAGTTCGCGATTTGCTTCCCCAACGGCTGCTTCGCCGAGGCCGACCTCAACAACAAGACGATCGGCGATCTTAAGAAGGCGCAGACCGCCAGCGTCATCGTCCGCAATCAGGCGAATGTCGAGGTGACCTTCAACCTGCCGATGAAGGATTTCGGCGCCGCTTTCGACGGCGCTCCGGTCGATCCGAAGGTGCTTGAGCAGCAGAATCAGGAATTACAGAAGCAGCTCGAGCAGCGGGCGATTCAACAGCGCCAGAAACTCGAGCAGCAGCAGTCGACCGGCGCGCCGCCGGCCGCGACGCCGACCGCGCCCGCGACTCCCGCACAATAATCAACTCCGCGCCGCGGGCTTTGTCGCCCGCGGTTGCGCCTACACAAAGCGTCGGCCCAACCGGGCCGGCGGCGAAGCGCGACTATCAAGCGCAGCTTTGACTCAGCAAGCCATCAGCTTGTTGCGCAAGCGATATTGACCCTTTTCGGTGCGCACGAACAACTCGTCGACCTGTGGGTGGGTCACCGGTTCGCCCGATTCGTCGGGCAATAGATTCTGCTCCGACACGTAGGCGACATACTGGCTGTCGGTGTTCTCGGCGTAGAGATGGTAGAAGGGCTGGTCCTTGGCGGGCCGCACCTCTTCGGGAATCGACCGCCACCATTCCTCGGTGTTGGCGAAGGTTGGGTCGACGTTGTAAATTACGCCACGAAACGGGTAAACGCGGTGGCGAACAACCTGACCGATGCCGAACTTTGCAACGCGGGTTTCCATCGACGCTGGAACTCGTTGAATTTTATGCATCTACGGCTACGCCCGCGGTTGGGGGCTGTCAACGCCGCGGCGACTCAAAACGCATAGCGCTCGGCGAAGCCGGGATCCTTCGCCGCCACCTGCCGGGCGAGGTCGACGATGACTTTCGCCTGCTTCCAGGTCGCGTCGTCCTGCATCTTGCCGTCGATCATCACCGCGCCGGCGCCGTCGGGCATCGCTTCGAGGATGCGCTTGGCGAAGGCGACCTCGTCCGGATCGGGCGAGAAGACCTTCTTGGCGATGGCGATCTGGTTCGGGTGAAGGGTCCAGGCGCCGACGCAGCCCATCAGGAAGGCATTGCGGAACTGCGCCTCGCAGGCGGCGGCGTCGGCGAAATCGCCGAATGGTCCGTAGAACGGCTTGATCCCGTTGGCGGCGCAAGCGTCGACCAGGCGGGCGATCGTGTAGTGCCAGAGGTCCTGCTGCGCGCTCGCGCGCGCAGCGCCGACTTCGCCCGCGTCGGCCAGAACCCGATAATCGGGATGGCCGCCCCCGACCCGCGTTGTCTTCATCGCCCGCGAAGCGGCGAGATCGGCTGGCCCGAGGCTCATGCCGTGCATGCGCGGCGAAGCGGCGGCGATCGCCTCGACATTGTTGACGCCTTCCGCCGTCTCGAGGATCGCGTGGAGGAGTATCGGCTTCTTCAGCCCGTGGCGAGCCTCCAGCAGCGCCAGATACTGGTCGATGAATGCGATGTCCCAGGGCCCCTCAACCTTCGGCAGCATGACGACGTCGAGCTTGTCGCCGACCTCGCCGACGAGCCGTGTCATGTCGTCGAGGAACCACGGCGAGTTGAGCGCGTTGACGCGCGCCCACAGACCGGTCGAGCCGAAGTCGGTCGCGCGCGCCATGGCGACGAAGCCCTCGCGCGCCGCCGTCTTCGCTTCGATCGGGATCGCGTCCTCGAGGTTGCCGAGCACGACGTCGACCTGCGCCGCCAGCTCGCCGATCTTCGCGCGCAGCTTCTCGACGTGCGGCGGCACGAAATGGATCATGCGCTCGACGCGCGCAGGCGGTTCGCGCAGCGGCCGCGGCGCGCCGATCGCCAAAGGTTCGTAGAACTTGCGCGGAACTCTCATCATCGCGTCGCCGCATGTCGAGGAGGCGCTGAATCGATAGGGCCAATCGCCGGTCCAGGCAACTTCACGGCCGCCGGCCGCGGTTCGACTTTGGTCGGCCCTCGCTCAGCCGCCGGGCGCGACCGAGACGTTGGGCGCCGACCATGGGCCGGAGAGGATGATCGTCAGCCGCGCCGCGTCAGACGAGGGCGCGCCTTGAGAATCGGTCTGAACGGCGCGCGCCTGCGCCTGCCAGCTGCGGTTGACGAAATCGATCATGCCGCCAACGTCGATGGTCGATCCCGGCCCCTCGATGCGCCCCTCGTCGATCGTCGCCGCGCCATCGGCGATCGTCAGGCGTATGCGTCCGCGCAAGAAATGCGTCGCGCCGTCGCTGAGATCGCGGGCGACGTCGATCACGCGGTGCTGGCTGCGACGCAACGCTTCCTCGACGCTCACGCCGTCGATCGCGCCCGCCGTCAGGGTCGCGCTCGCCCGGCCGTCAAGCGACAGAACGGAGTCCGAGGCGGCGAAACCGGTGGCGCGCAGGTCCGCTTCGACGTCGCCGCGTCCCTTGAAGCCTCTCCAACCGAAATCGGCCAACGCCGCGCCGAGGTCGGCGTCGGCGAGCGAAACCGTCGCCAGGGTCGTCAGCCCGCGCGCGCCGCGAGCCACCGAAAATTGTCCTTTCAAGGTCCCTTGGTAGGCGTTCGCTTCGAGTAGGGTCGCCGTGCAGGCACCCGCCTTGCACATCAGCGATCCGGCCGCGTCCGCGACGGCGTAGTCGCGCCACGCCAACCGCGCGGCCGACAGCCGCAAATCGAGGTCGAGTTCGGTCGGCGGCGCGTAGGCGAAAGGCGTTTGGCTCCAATCGCCCGCGCGCGTCACAAAATCGCGCGGCGGCCCGGTCAGCGTCGTGAGGTCGAGCCGATCGGCGGCGAGCGTGCCCGAGACGGCGTAACGACCGCCCTGGCGTGCAAAGGTCAAGGCGCCGTCGAATTTTTGACCTAAAGCGGTCACTTCCGCGTCGCTCAGCATCATGGCTTCGCCGGTGGCCTGGGCCTTGCCGGACAGTGAAAAGGAATCGCCGAGCGCGAACGGAGCGCTGTCGTCGCCCAGGAGCTGCTTGAGCGCGCCGAGCGAGCGGATCTCGGCGCTCAGCGTTCCGACAAAGTTTGTCTCGCCGGCGCCGCCCCAAGATCCCTCGGCCAGGAGATCGAGCGGGCGCGAGGCGACGCTCAGCGCAACGCCGGTGGCTCGGCGGCTCAGCGCGTCGCTCGGATTGTCGATACGGCCGCGGATCGTGATGTGTTCGCCGCGCCAGGCGCCGACCAGCGCAACGCGCAGCGGCGCGTCGGCGCGCGGCCAATCGAGGGCGCCATCCAGGCTTTCAATCAGCGTGTCGAGACCGCGCGAGGCGCTGACGACGTGCAATACGCCGCCGCGCAGCTGTACGTGCGACCATGCTCCGGAGCCGCCGTCGCGCGAGTCTTCGGCGACCACGCGCTCTTCGGCCAGCGCCGGGGCGGCGTCGAGGTCGACGAGCGCGGTCGGATTGTTGAGGGTCGCGCCAGCCGGCAGGAGGCGGCCTTGCATCAGGGCGACGATCGACAGCGGGAACCGCGCCTCGGACGCCGTCAGCACGTTATGGCCGTCGGCCGCGACGAGATCGACGCCGATGACCCGCAGGGTTGGCCACGGCAATAACGCAAATGTGACGCGAGCCGGCCCACGCCAATGCAAGCCGATCGGCGGCATGGCGCGATTGAGTTCCCCGCCGACGCGGGCGGAGGCCATCGGCCAGCGGTACACGCCGGCCAACATCGCCGCGACGGCCGCGGCGGCGATCGTCCATTTCACGCTGCGACGCATCCGTGTTTGTCGCTCCGAGCCTCCCGCGCCGCCAATGCGCGCTCCCCAGACGGCCGCAGGTAGGGCCGGCCGAGTCGCCGCGCCCTTGTTAACACTTTGGCGCCGCGGGACGAAGCTCCACGGTCAGCCGCCCCCGCTGGCCGGGGCTTCAAGAAACCGGATCTCGCCCGTCGCCGCGCTTGCCCTGCGCCGCGCTTCGCCGATCATGGGGGGGTCGGTTTCGGGGGCGATCGCCGGCGTCAACGCGCCGAGCTCGGTCCGCCGCGTTGCGCCGACCGGCGCCGCATCGACTGGCGTGAACGCTTCTGCGCCGTAGGGGGCGCCGCCGGCGGCGCCACGGAAAACGACGATCCCGTCTGCGGTCATCACCGCGTCGCCACTCCTCAGCGTCGGGTCGCGCCAGTAGGCGAGCCCCGGCTCGCCGCCGCGACGGCAGCCGCAGGCGGGTGCGTCGGCAGAACGATAGCGGAAGGCGGCGGGCAAGGCGGAGTAGAGTTCGCCAGGCGCATTAGTGGCGTCTTCGATACGGTCGGAATTGCTGGGGAGGAAATAGAGCGCGACGCCGGCAGCGGGACACAGGGCGCGACAGACGGCCTCCGCGTCTGCGTTCGGTCCGGTGGAGGCGGGAACAGGAAAGAAGAAGCCGTCGCACAGCCTGACGCAGACCGGCCGAGGCGCCGGGGTGAGGACCGCGCGCGCGGCCGGAGCGCGCGGCGCGACCAGCGGCAACAGTTCGAATCCCTCCGCGACCCCGCGCTCGCCCGCCGTAGCGTCGTGCGACGCCGCGCCGATTGCGAACGCGACAATGAGGGCGAAGCCCCTGACGGCCACGCTCAACGCTCCACGTCTCAGTCGCGGGCGCGGCGCGCCCGTTTGGCTAACAAAGCGTTAACGGGGTCGGGCGGGTTGAAGCAATCGAATGTGCGCCGCATAGTTAGCGGGAGGCCCCGTCGAGGTTCGTCCGCGACGGCAGGAAGGGCGTATATCTCTATGAGAAAGAGAAGAAAACGACCGCAGCGGCCTCGCTCGACCAAATCGCGCCGCGCGCGGTGACGTAGATTGCCTACAGCGTGCTCGTCGCGCAGATTTACGGGCGGTTGCGCTTGGGGCCGCCGAGGCGGGCGTTGGCCGCGACCTCCGGAACCCTGATTTTGCCGATGAGGGTCGCGTCGGGCGCGTTCACGCCGCACGCGCGGCTTCGCCACGCAGCCGCTGAAACTCGAATTGCACCGTCTCGGCTCCGTGGCGGCGCTCGAGGCGCCGGACAATAAAATGGCCCCGCGCCAGGGTCTGGAAGTGTTCGGCGAAGGCGAGATTGACCGCCGCGCCGACAATCGCGCCGACGATCGGCACGGCCTGGGCGGCGAACTTCTCCCCGGCGACGGCGCCAAAGCGCGCGGCGATCTGCGCGATCAGCCGGGCGAAGAGCGGCGCGCCGTCGCTGGCGAGGCTACGCCCGGCGAGAAAACGCGCGCTTTCGGCGACTGAGCGGGCAAGCGCGGCGCGCACCGCGAAATAACCGCCCTCGATCGCCGCTTCGCCGGGTTCGCCGCCGAGCGCGAAAACCTCGAGGCAGGCGAGCGCCGCTTCCGGTTGCGCGGTGTCCTCGCCTTCTTCACGCGCGATCTGGGCGATCGAACGCATCAGGATTGCGGTCGAGACCGGCAGTTCGACCGCGGTCGCGAACGGGCCGAAAGCTCCGCCAATCGCTCCCGAAGCCGCCGCGGCGGCCTTGTGAGCGCCGCGGGCGGCCTTGGCGGGCGCGCCGTGGTCGATCGTTCTCAGCGCGACCGCGAGGGCGGCCGTGAGCGCGCGTTCGGCGGCGCGGCCTCCCAAGCGGCGCAGCGACTGCGGCAGATTGCGGCCGATCGATTCGACGCGGTGGCCAAGCCGCTCGGCGAGGCGGGCGGAGAAGCCGCCGCCGTCGAGGCAGCGGGCGGCGAAAGCGAGTTCGTCGAGTTCGGCGCTCGACAATCGGGACGGCGTCATAACAAGTGCGGTCAAGCGACTGCGCCTTCCAATTCGTTCGGGCGACGGCGTCGAACCGTCACCGAAGGCATGTGGGGCGGGCCGCCGAGTTCCCCAAGGGCGTCTCAGGCGAATGCCATAATGGCGAGGCTGAGGAGTCCGGCCGCCGCGCAATAATATGAGAACGGCCGCATCGCCGAGATCTCGTGCGTGTTGAAGTAACGCATGAGGAAAACGAGGCTGAGGAAGGCGACGACGCCGGCGACGACGCCGGAAAGGATCGCCGCGCCGCCGAGCGTCGCGCCCTGATGCAGCAGCTTCGGCGCCTCCAGAACGGTCGCGCCGAGGATGATCGGGGTCGCCATGAGGAACGAGAACCGCGCCGACGCCTCATGGCTGAGGCCGGCGACGACGCCAGCGGCGATGGTCAGGCCGGAACGCGAGAAACCGGGGATCAGGGCGAAGCATTGCGCGACGCCGATGGCCAGCGCGCCCTTCCAATTGAGCTCGTTGAGCCGTCCGGTCGCCTTGCCGGCGATCTGGTCGGCGAAATAGAGGACGAAGCCGTTGGCGATGAGAAAGAACGCCGCGATCTTTGCCTCGCCAAAGACTTCGGCCAGCCGCCGCTCGAAAGCGAACCCGACGACGACGGCCGGGACTGTGGCGAGAACGACGAGGAGAAAAATGCGCCGGTCGGCCGCCGAGCGCGGGTTCGATCGGCTCAGCAGCGATCCCAAGAATGCAAACCAATCACGCCAGAAATAAAGGAACAACGCGGTCGCCGTACCCAGATGCATAACGACCAGATAGGGCAGAAAATCCGGCCGCTTAATGATGTCGCCCCACCCCAAGAGCGGCGGCAGGATGACCGCGTGGCCGAGACTGGAGATGGGGAAGAGCTCGGTGACGCCCTGCAGGACGGCCATAACGACGGCTTGGAAGGCGGTCACGCGCTGAACCCCGCGAGTTCGAGGGAAGGTCCGGAACGGCTTCCCTTAATACAATCGCCGATTCGTGTCCCGCGCGCGACAGTTTCGTCCACAAAGGAGGTCAAACGGAAACGCCGGCGAGGGGACCCTCGCCGGCGTCGAAAGACGGTAAGCTTGGCGCAGCTTACTTGAGGGCGCTGCCAACCTCGTTGAACTCGCTCGACAGCTTGGTGCCGAGGGCCGACAGAGCGCCGATGAGGAAGACGGCGATCAGCGACGCGATGAGGGCGTATTCAATCGCGGTCGCGCCGGACTCATTGGCGACGAAAGACTTGAGGGACTTGATCATTACCTTGCTCCTGCTCCAAAAAACATGCCGTCCGGCGCGTTGACTTCGCCGCTCGGAGTAGGGGCAATCTAGGGGCCGGCCATTTCGGTCCGGTTAATTCGATCCCCTGGAATTCGAGCGACAGCCACTAGCTGTTCGATTGGTAAAGGACGCCTAAATCCGGTCGCCTGCGCGCTTCCGGGCGCCGAGTTCGAGGCGTCTGGGGGCCACGGCGGTTCGCCGCGGGCGCTGCGCTTCCTGTTCGCCGTCCGCCGTCGGCGTCGTCGCGCGCGCGGCGTAGGGGTCGACGGCGATAAGCGCGAACAGCGCCATGATCGGCGCCCAGGCGATCGGCGGCGCGTGGGCGCCGAAGGCCAGTTCGGCGAGCGGCAACGCCAGCGCGAGCGACATGACGACGATCTCGCCGACGAACAGACCCTGGGACGCGCGAACGCGGCGGTCGAGATACCAAACCGCCGCGGCGGTCGTCATCGGCAGGTCGTAGTTCAGCGCGTGCGGCGTGGCTAAGAACGCGCCGACGACGGCGAGCGCGGCGGCGCGCGGCGTGATTCCGCCGCGGCAGGCGCGCCAGACGACGGCGGCGACTGCAATCGCCACGGCCGTCTGCGCCGCCAGCGCGACCGGGCCGGGGGCGCCCGCCGAGCGCAGACTTCCGGCGACGGTCGGCATCAGCTGGTCGACCATCGTCATGCGCGAATAGTCGACGAGAGACGAAACCCAAAGCGCCCAGATGTTCGCGCCGAAGGCGGCGGTCGCGGCGGCGGCGCAGACGAGGAACGTCGCGCAAGCCGCGGCCAACGCCCGCCAGCATCGCGCCGCGACCAGGACCACAGGCACAAGCACGCCCAATTGCGGCTTGTAGGCGAGCAGGCCGAACAGGACGCCAGCGACGATCGGGCGGCGTTCGACCAGGTTGAGGCCGCCGAGCATCAGCCCGCCGGTGAGAAAACCGCTCTGGCCAAAGATCAGATTGACGCCGGTCGCCGGGGCCGCGAGCGCGCCGAGCAGGTTCGGCCAGTCGCGCCAGCGCCCGCCGGTCGACGCCCACAGGTAGCCTGCGAACGTCACGCCCATGAAGAGGGCGAAAGCGGCGGGGCGGCTCAAGCCGCCGAGCGGCGCAAGGATCAGCAGGAAGATTGGCGGATAGGGAAACGGATTGTGTTCGCCGGCCCGCATGCCGAGCGCGATCTGGCGCAAATGCAGCGTTTCCGGATCGTAGTTGGCCGCTGGATCGCCGTTATGGGCAAGGAACCCCGAAGTCCACAGTGCCTGGAAGTCGCCAAACTTGTAGGGCGGCGCCGCGGTTATGATTGATTCGAGGCAAAGCGCGACAAAGGCGGCCGAGAGCGCGAACAGGACGGCGAGGACGACGCGCAAACGACGGCCGCTCAACTCGAGGTCGAGGGCGCAGATGACCGCGGCGAAGGCGGCGGCGGATCGGCGAAGCAATGACACGGTCGGGCGCGCGCGGTTGGCGGAAATCGCCGCCGGCCTGGGGACGGCCGACCCGGCCACGATAGCGCGCGCGTTCCTTTCAAACCGTAAAGCGCCGCCGCTCTCGGCCGACGGCGACGCCCGCGCTCAGCAGACGCTGTGGCCGCACTTGTGGACCGCGTCGATCTTGTCCTTGAGCTGGTCGTAGCCGACCGCGCCGACCACGACCTCCTGGCCGACGACGAACGACGGCGTGCCGTTGATCTGCAGCGCGTCGGCCATGCCCATGATCTCCTGCAGGCCCGATTGGATCTGCGGGTTCGCCATGTCCTTGGCCAGCCGGTCCATGTCGAGGCCCATCTCCTTGGCGACCGACAGCGCCTCGGCCTTGCCGACCGGGCCCTTCATGCCGAGCAGCTTGGTGTGGAACGCCCAGAAGCGGTCGCCCGGCAACTGGCTGCGCGCGGCGCTGGCGACCTGCGCGGCCTCGACCGAGCCCGGCCCGAGGACGGGAAAGTCCTTGAGCACGACCTTGAGATTGGGGTCGTCCTTCATCAGCTTGGCGATGTCGGGCAGGGCCCCTTTGCAGTAGTGGCAGTTGTAGTCGAAGAACTCGACCAGGGTCGCGCCGCCGTCCGGATTGCCCACGTTGGCCTGGAAGGGCGAGGAGAACAGCGGGCCAGCGCGGTCGGAAACCGCCTTTTCGCGCTCGGCCTGGGCGACTTCCTTGTCGTGTTTGTCGAGCGCCTCGATCGCCTCGCGCAGCACTTCAGGGTGGTTGACCAGGTAATCCTTGATGATCGGGCCGAGTTCCTGCTTCTGGGCCGGCGTGAATTCGTCCGCCGCCGCGGGCGCGAGCGGCGTCAGCGCCGCCAACCCGATCATCGCCGCGACTAAGGCGGCCCAGTGAAGCTTCATGGCGATCTCCTCGCGCGTCCGGCGCGTTCAACTTTCATGCCCCGAATCCGGTGGCGGATTCAAGGCGAATGCGCTCGCGCCGCAATTCGCCGCGCGCCGGCGAAGCGAAACGAAGCCCGACGAAACGAAAGCGAAATCGGCGCTTTCGTTTCGCCCTCCGCGGCGCTTCGTTGGGCGCGTCCGGCGAAATCGCCGATTTCGCGATTCCGTGCAGATTCAAATCGTTACGCTACGTTTCGTTTCGCCGCGCGACGCGTCGCCCACCGCCCTCGCGGCGGCAAGCCTCTTGCGGTTCGCGACCATTGTCGCCGCAGTCCCCCTTGTCGCCAAGCAATTGTCGGTCGAGACGGCCGGAAAGCGTCCGTCGCGCGCCAAGCCGGCGGCGGGACGCGGTCGCCGCTGACGCAGGGGCGACTGGGTTCGAATGCGCGTGATCCGAACGGACGGCGGCGGGCGTCGGTTTATCTCCGTTGGCGACAGTGCTATCCGACACCGCTGAGGCGGCCGCCGCCGCTTCGAGGCTCGAGCGCCCATGATCGTCGTCTTCGGCTCCATCAACATCGACCTCGTCACCCGGGCGAAAATCCCGGCGCCGGGAGAGACTACGCTTGGCGGCGATTACGTCACCGTTCCGGGTGGCAAAGGCGCGAACCAGGCGCTGGCGGCGCGGCGCGCCGGCGCCAGAGTGGCCTTGGTCGGGGCCTGCGGCGCCGATTCCTTCGCCGGCGCCGCGCTGGCGCTGCTCAACGCCGACGGCGTCGACCTGAGCGCCACCCGCACGGTCGCCAAACCGACCGGGGCGGCGTTCATCGTCGTCGATCCGTCGGGGGAGAACGCGATTGTCGTCGCCGCCGGCGCAAACGCCGCGGCGCGGGCCGAGCAGCTCGAGGGGTTGCCGTTCGGCGCCGGCGACCTGTTGCTGCTGCAGCGCGAAGTGCCCGAGGCCGAGGTTGAAGCGGCGGCCCTGCTGGCGAAGAAGCGCGGCGCGCAGGTGATGCTGAATCTCGCTCCGGCCGGCGCCCCGAGCGAGGCGTTGCTCGGCGCGCTCGACTATCTCTGCGTCAACGAGCACGAGGCGGCGACGCTCGGCCGCGCGCTGGCGATCGACGCCAGCGAACCGGAGGGGATCGGCGCCGCGTTGGCGCGCCGCTTCGGCTTCGCCGTCATCGTCACCTTGGGGGCGGCGGGCGCGGTCGGCTTCATCGCCGGCGAGCGCGCGTTCGCGCCGGCGCCGAAAGTGGCCGCGGTCGACACCACCGCCGCCGGCGATACGTTCGTCGGCGCGTTCGCCGCCGCGCGCGATCGCGGTCTGTCGTTCGCCGACGCGATGAAGCGCGGCGTCGTCGCCGGCAGCCTCGCCTGCGCCAAGCCCGGCGCGCAGACCAGCATGCCCACGGCCAGCGAGATCGAGGAAGCGGCCCTCGGCGGCTGACGCCTTCCGTCCGCGCTCGTCATGGCCATCCGCCGATCGAGTCCAGGACGGCGTCGACGCGGCGACTTTTCGAATCGTGGATGACGGCGGATTTCGTGATTTAGATCATTAGGATCCTGGCCGCTTTGGATAATTGGACGCCGGTGGCGATCCATTCTGCGGCCAGAGGAAACATGCCCAAGATCAATCGTGACGGCTTCACCACCACCTTCGGCGTGCTGGTGGCGACCCTCGGCTCGGCCATCGGGTTGGGCAACATCTGGAAATTCCCCTCTCTGACCGGAACCAACGGCGGCGCCAGCTTCCTGCTGGTCTACCTCGCCGCCACCGTGGTGGTCGGCCTGCCGGTGATGATCGCCGAGACGATGCTGGGCCGGGCGGCGCGGGCCGACGCGGTGACCAGCTTCGAGATCCTGGCGCCGCGCGGGCAGTGGCAGTGGAAGGCGATCGGCTGGATGGGGTTCGCCGCCGCCCTGCTGATCATGGCCTTTTATTCCGAGGTCGCCGGCTGGGTGTACGCCTACATCTTCAAGGCGGTGTCGGGCGAGGTTTCAACGGTTGATCCGAAGGTGGCCGGCGCCGCTTTCGGCAAGCTCGTCTCGTCGCCGCTGACGGTGCTGGCCTGGCAATGGGTCGTGCTGGCGGTGACCGGCGGCATCATCATGTTCGGCGTAGCGAAGGGAATCGAAGCCGTGACGCGGCGGCTGGTGCCGCTGCTGTTCGTCCTGCTGCTGGTGCTGTGCGGGCGAAGCCTGATGCTCGACGGCGCGGGCCGGGGGCTCGCTTTCCTGTTTCAGCCCGATTTTTCCAAGATCACCCCGGCGGTGGCGTTGACCGCGCTCGGCCTGGCCTTCTTCAAACTGTCGCTCGGCATGGGGACCATGCTGACCTACGGCAGCTATTTCCGCGACGACCAGAACATCCCGTGGACGGCGGCGCGCGTCATGCTCGCCGACTTGTCGGTGTCGCTGCTCGCCGGCATTGCGATTTTCCCGGCGGTGTTCACCTTCGGCTTCGCGCCGGCCGCCGGCCCGTCGCTGGTGTTCATGACGATTCCCGCCGTCTTCAGTTCGATGCCCGGCGGCGTCGTGTTCATGACCATCTTCTTCTTCATCACCGCGATCGCCAGCGTCGGGGCCATCCTGTCGCTACTCGAGGTGCCGGCGGCGATCCTGTCGGAGCGCTTTGGACTGGGCCGCAAGTCGGCGGCGCTCGCCACCGTGGCGGCGATCGCGCTGCTCGGCGTGCCAGCCTCGCTGTCGCAAAGCGTGATGGAGAACGTGAAGCTGTTCGGGCTCAACCCATTCGACTTGTTCGACTATTTGAGTTCGAACATCCTGTTGCCGCTGGGCGGCATTTTCATCTGCCTGTTCGTCGGCTGGGTCTACGGATT
>Ga0181517_10002454_pt1 | contig 18913 bp, 18 predicted proteins | sample PEATcosm2014_Bin_31_FD_119748 | JGI IMG/M metagenome (GOLD analysis project Ga0181517, IMG submission 119748) | Peatland microbial communities from MTU Mesocosm Facility, Houghton, MI, USA - PEATcosm2014_Bin01_30_metaG | ecosystem: Environmental > Terrestrial > Soil > Wetlands > Peat | place... | reverse complement strand
CGTGAATCTCTATATGCTCTTCGCCGAACTGGCGCGGCGCATTGTCCGCCCCAACGGAATCGCGGGGATTCTCGTCCCCTCGGGCATCGCCACTGACGACACCACCAAGGATTATTTCCGCGCGCTTATGGACGAAGGGTCGCTCATCGCCATCTACGATTTCGAGAACAAAGAGGGCATTTTCCAGGACGTCCACCGCGCCTTCAAATTCTCCATCCTCCTTTTCGGCGGCAGGGACCGGAAGACCGCGCAGGCGGATTTCGTGTCGTTTGCCCACGATATTCGACAACTGTCAGACAACCACCGGCACGTCAGGCTCTCGCAGAAAGACCTCGCTCTCCTGAACCCCAACACGCGCACGTGCCCCATCTTCCGCACCAAACGCGACGCCGAGTTGACCAAGGCGATTTATCGCCGCGTGCCCGTGCTGATCGACGAGAATCGCAAGGCCGGCGGAAATCCGTGGGGCATTCGATTCTTTACGATGTTTCACCAAACCAACGACGCGGAGAGCTTTCGCTCGGCGATAGACCTGCTGAAAGACCGGTTCACGCTTAGCGGCAACCGTTGGGTGAAGGGCAAGAGCGTTTTTCTCCCGCTGTACGAAGCGAAGATGGTGCAGGCCTACGACCACCGCGCTGCCAGCGTCATTATTGAGGCGGGCAACTGGGTCCGCCAGGGCCAGACCGCCGAAACGACCCTGGTCGAGCACCAGAACCCCGAATTCGTCCCGATGCCGCGCTGGTTCGTCGCGGAGAAAAGCGTCGCAGGCGCGTTGAAGGATGCGGCGGCGCCCGCCTATCTCGCCTACAAGGATGTCACCAGCGCAACGAACCAGCGGACCATGATCGCGGCTTTCATACCGGAGGCGGGTGTTCTCAACTCCGCGCCGCTGATGCTCATGGGCAAGACGATTCCGCCGCGCCGCCAGTGCTGTCTGCTGGCAAATCTCAACAGCGTCGTCTTCGATTTCGCGACTCGGCAAAAAGTGGGGAGTCTTCACCTGAACTTCTTCATCGTCGAACAATTGCCCGCTCTTGCCCCCGACGCCTACGACGACAAATGCCCCTGGGACAAAAAGCAGACCCTCGAAAAGTGGATCAGCGAGCGCGTCCTGAAACTCACCTGCACGGCCTACGACATGATCCCGCTGGCGGAAGCGGCCGGGTTCAAGGAGAAGGTCCACAAATGGAAGGAACGTGAGCGGGCCGAACTTCGCGCCGAGCTTGACGCCGCCTACTTCCACCTCTATGGCATCTCCCGCGACGATGCCCAATACATCCTCTCCACCTTCAGCGGCATGACCGACAATGACGGCCCCGCGCTGGTCGCGACCTCGGCCGCCGACGAAGTCCTGCACGCCTACGACACTCTGGCGTCGGCGCGGAAAACAGGTTGACCGCATGTTTTCCGCGCCTGTTCCCAGCGGCGCCATCTTGCCGCTCTTGCCCGGCCGGTGGGGATGTGCTCAAATCGAAAACGACGATTTGTCTCGTGTCAGAGTTATTTGGAACCTGTGGAGTTCTATTGCGCAGCCCGCTCAGGCGGATTGCCGGGAGGAGCCGATGATGTCCACTTCTTCAAGCGTGCGATGGTTGGCCGGGTTGGTTACGGTTTCGCTGCTCTGCGGATGCGCCGCGTCGGGGACATCCCCGGGTCCGGCCATGTCCGCCGTGACGGTTGCGTCGGTCCAGAGCCAACCGTTCGGCAAGACCAACGAAGGCGCCGACGTCACGCAATACATCCTGACCAACAAACAGGGCTCGCAGTGCCGCGTCATCGACTTCGGCGCGATCCTCACCAACTTCTTCGTCCCCGACAAGGACGGAAAACTGGGCGATATCGTCCTGGGCTTCGATGATGCAAAACAGTACCAGAACGCCGGGCCGTTCATGGGGTGCATCGCCGGCCGGTTTGCCAATCGCATCGCTAACGGCCGATTCACCATCGACGGCGAGCAATACGCCGTCACCATGAATCAGGGAACCAACACGCTGCACGGCGGCTTCAAGGGCCTGGCCAAGCGCATGTGGACGGCCGATACCGGCATGACTCCCGACGGCCCGACGGTTCGCCTGTCGATTATCGATCCCGACGGCGCCGAGGGATTCCCCGGCAATCTCAAGGTCACCGTGCTCTACACGCTCACCAACGACAACTGGCTGAAAGTGCAATATCAGGCCACCACCGACAAGGCCACTCCGATCAATCTCACGCATCACAGCTATTTCAACCTCGGCGGCGACGGCAAGAACGACGTCCTCGGCTATGTCGCCAAGCTGTACGCATCTCATTACCTGCCGGTCGATGCCACGCTCATCCCCACCGGCGAAATCGCCCCCGTCGCCGGCACGCCGTTCGATTTCACCAAGGCCAAGCTCATCGGCCGTGACCTCAAATCCCTTCCCGGCGCCATCCCCGGCTACGATCACGCCATGGTCCTGGACAGTTCCAACGGCAGCCTCGCCCAAGCCGCCTCGGTCTACGACCCCGCATCCGGCCGGCAGTTGGATTGCTTCACCACCGAACCCGCCATGCACTTTTTCACCGGCAACAATCTGACCGGCGTGGTCGGCAAATCCGGCCAACTCTACGCTCCTTATCGCGCCTTCTGTCTGGAAACCCAGCACTATCCCGATTCCCCCAACCACCCGAATTTCCCCAGCACCATCCTCCGCCCCCACGACGCCTACAGCCAGTTGACCGAGTTCCGTGTATCGATCCCCAAGACGCCGCTGAAGGAAGGGGATTGAGACGATGCCCATTCGCGTCACCGTCTGGTCCGAGTTTCGCCACGAGAAATCCAATCCCCACGTGGCCGCGATCTATCCTCGCGGCTTGCACGAGGCCATCGCCTCGCATTTGCGCACCTGCCCGGACATGACCGTGCGCACGGCCACGCTCGACGAGCCAAATCACGGCCTGCCCGCCGATCTGCTTGGCGCGACTGACGTGCTCACGTGGTGGGGCCACATGGCCCACGATCAGGTGCAGGACTCCATCGTCGATGCCGTCTGCAAACGCGTCCTGGCCGGGATGGGACTCATCGTCCTGCACAGCGGCCATTTCTCCAAGGTCTTCAAACGTCTCATGGGCACAGGCTGCGACCTCAAATGGCGCGAATCCGAAAACGAGCGCGAAATCCTCTGGGTCACCCGCCCCGGCCACCCTATCGTCCACGGCCTGAGCGATCACTTCATCCTCCCCCATGAGGAAATGTACGGCGAGTTCTTCGACATCCCCGAACCCGAACAAACCATCCTCATCAGCACCTTCACCGGCGGCGAAGTCTTCCGTAGCGGCCTCTGCTGGACCAGAGGCGCCGGCAGAATCTTCTACTTCCGCCCCGGCCACGAAACCTTCCCGACCTATCACGACAAGAATGTTCTGCGCGTAATCGAAAACGCGGTACGGTGGTGCGCGCCAATGGAGGCGCCGCCGATCGGTTTCGGGCACAGGGAAATGGGCTGGATGGATGGGCCGAGGTAGGCCGCGGCTCTGCGGCCGCCGTGACCACGCCGGCCTGGATCACGTCATCATGTTTATACCCGCGCCGTTCGCCTTGATTTTCCAAGCCCTATTGCGCCCGCTGCGAGGCGTGCCAGTGGCGAAGCAGCAGTCTGCCCAAACCGCCGACGGCCGCAAACAGGACCAGGCCGAGCAATGACGCCGCAAGTACCGACGCGAAGACGATGTCGAGATTGCCGTACTTGACAGCGCCGTAGATTTTCACGCCCAGGCCCTCGCTGGTGCCCAGCGTGCCGACGAGAAACTCGCCAACCACCGTGCCGATCACCGCAAGGCCGCTGGCGACGCGCAGGCCGGTGATGATCTGCGGAACGGCGGCCGGGAGGCGCAGTTTCCATAATCGCGCGATGGGGCCGGCGCGGTAGAGGTGGAACAGATCGACCAGGGCGGGATCGGTCGAGAGCAGTCCGTCCAGCGTGTTGGCGATGACCGGAAAGACCGACACGATGAAGGCCGACATCGAGACGCTTTGCAAGCCGGGGTCGAACCAGATGATCAGCAGCGGTGCAACCGCCACCAGCGGCACGGTCTGGAAGAAGATCGTGTAAGGATAAATGGCCCGGCGAACCAGCCGGCTGCTCGATAACACGATCGCCGCCAGCATCCCGAGGATGGCGCTGGCGCCGAATCCGATCAGCGCCGCCTTGGCGGTCGTCCAAAGCGAAACGGCCAGTTCGTGGCGCCGAGCGGCCATGGTGGAAAAGACCTTGCTGGGCAACGGCAACAGATACTCCGGCACGTGCAGGAGGCGGATCAGCAACTCGGCCACCAGTGCAACGACAATGAAGACCGTGACGGGAGGAACAACCCGCGCCGCCAGCGAATCACGGCCGCGATCGCGGGGTTTTTGGCCGGCATGGGCCGGTCGCGACGCACTCATGGCCGGGCCTCCGCGGCGGATTCGCCTTGTTCCAGGGCCGCATACAACAGCCGGCCGGCCGCGGCGAATTCGGCCGTCGAGCGGATCGCGTTCCCCCGCTCGATCGGCAATGCAATCGGCGTGTCCAGAACGATGCGCCCCGGGCGCGGCGACATCACGATGGCGCGCTGGGCCAGGAATGCGGCTTCGATGGTCGAATGGGTGACGAACACGACGGTCAATCCCATCGCCCGCCACAAGTCCCGCAGTTGATCGTCGAGCTTCTGGCGGGTGATCTCATCCAGCGCCGCGAACGGCTCGTCGAGCAGCAGCAATCTCGGCCGGGTGACCAATGCCCGCGCCAGCGACACGCGCATCTTCATCCCGCCGGAGAGTTGCGCGGGATAGCGATCGACCGCGTCGCCCAGTCCCACGCGATGCAGGGCGGCCCGGGCCAATTCGCGTCGCGCGGTCCGATTGCGCCCCGCCAGTTCCAGGGGCAATTCGACATTTCGCAGCACCGTTCGCCAAGGCAGAAGCTGGGCATCCTGAAAGACGTAGGAGATGGGCGCGTGATCGTGGGCGGTGGATTCAACCGGCTCGCGCGGCACTGCGTCATCCAGTTCGATCGTGCCACTGTCCGGTCCGTCGAGCCCGGCGATCAGACGAAGAAGCGTCGATTTCCCGCAGCCGCTGGGGCCGAGTATCGCCAGGAATTGGCCGGCCGGGACGGTCAGGTCGATCCCATCAAGAGCGCGGACCGAGCCGCCGAAAACGCGCGCCACGCCACTGATGCGAATGCCCACCGGCGCGCTGTGTGAGATTGAACCCGGCATCAATCCGGAAATCTAGCCGGGAAACAGCCCGATGAAAACAGGGCAGCCGTCATTTCGCCGGCACAAGCGTGTCGGTCATGTTGTACGAGACGCGAATCGTCAGCGAGATGTCGCGCTGCACGATGCCGCCGGGGATGCCATCGGCCACCCACACCGTGGCCCGGCCGCGAAGCCCCTGGCCGTCGCGGCCCATCTCGGCCTTGGAACTCGTGTAGTACGTGTATTTCTTGCAGGAATAGGTCTTGTCGCCGATCTTCACATCTTCCGTTCCGGCGGCCTTGGGCAGTTCCGGATTATCAGGCAACAACTTGGCGGGAACGATAAGCGTCTCCGCGGCCGCATCACCCACCTTCACCTCGATCTCGGCCTGCTGATCGGTGATCTTGGTGCAGGTTTCGGTGACCGTCGACTGGTTGGCGGCTCGCGCGCCTCCGCCTCGGATCGGCGCACCGCCGGAAATCGTCTCCTCTCGCGTGAAGGTCACGGTCTTCTTCTCCTGACCTTTCCAGGCGTTGTAAAGCGGATTGTCCACGGCCACCGGCGCTTCCTTGGCGACGATCTTGATGGTCAGCGGCTCCGACCAGGTCTTGTCGCCGCCGCGATGCAGCGGCACGCCCACGCGCAGTGCAACATCTCCCGGCACCGCCGTCGCCGACACGTTGGCGTTCCAGGTATTTTTGAACGTGTCGCCGGCGGCAATCGCCACCGACCTGAACGTCACCGCCGGGCCAATGCCGCCGCGGGCCGGCCAGCCGGGGATCGTGATCTGCGGCACATCCGTTCCGGCCGCCCAGATGATATTGGGCACGTCGATCTTCTGCTCGTCCTTGCTGACGTTCTTGATGGCCACCTCGAAGCTGAGGGTATCGCCGGGATGCACGGTGGCCTTATTCGGAGTGGCCAAAACCACCAGCGGTGCGGTGTCCTTGGGCATGGTAGTCGGGGCGGTGGTCTGGGCAAGAACGGCGGCGCTCAGGGCGCACATGGCAAAGCCGAAAAGGCTCTTTTCGATCCAGGACATGATGGATGACTCCTATGCAAAATGATCGGGGCGGCACACCCGCTTTTCGTTTTGACGCGCTCGGTCACCAAAAGTTCCCGGAAAATCTCTGCAAGACAGATTTAACCGGGAATTGGTTCGATGACGACGGCCGTTCCATAGCAAAGGACTTCGGTGGCCGCCATTTTCCCACCGATCTCGGACGCGTCGAAACGTACGCCGACGATGGCATTGGCGCCGATCGACTCGGCGTGGTCGATGAGGAGATTGAACGCCGTTTGGCGCGTCTGTTCGCACATTTCAGTGAACGAGCCGATCTGGCCGCCGATAATCGACTTCAGCCCGCCGAGGATGCCCTGTGCGATGGTCGGCGAACGGACGGTCAGGCCGCGCACCACGCCCAGATAGCGCACGATGCGATAGCCGTCGATGGTGAATGTCGTAGTTACCGGGATATGGTGCGGCGCGGCGTAGGAAATCGGCAGGCTCATAAGAGCGACCCTCCTGGTCAGGCTCGTTCGTCGGGAATCTCATCGCCGATCTGGTCGATCGCCTGATCGACCTCTTTGGCGTCCAGCACGCCCATTTCTTCCAAAGCCAGCAGGGCGGCTTTTTGTTCGGCGGTCTTTTTGTTGGGGCCCCAGGCGCTGGGGAACCGCCGGCCGTCAATTGCCACGCACACCTCGAAGCATTTGCTGTGATCGGGGCCTTTTTCGTCCAGAAGCTCGTAGATCGGGGTCGCGGCCAGGGCTTTTTGTGCGTGTTGCTGCAAGACGGCCTTGTAATTGTGCTGATGCGTGTTTGACGCGATCTCTTCGATCTTGGGGGACATGGTCCGCAGCACGAATCCCTTGACCACCTCGAATCCGCCGTCCAGATAGAGCGCGGCTACCAGCGATTCGTACACCGCCGCCGCCAGCGACATCGGCATCGGCTCGCGCGAACTGATCCCCTTGCCGATGATCAGCAGATCAATCAGACCGATCTCGATGGAGACCTCGGCGCAGGTTTTCCGCGAGACGACGGCCGACTTGATCTTGGTCAGATCCCCTTCGAGGAACTGTGGGAACCGGCGATAGAGGGCTTCGCAGATGATCACGTCCAGGACGGCATCGCCGAGGAACTCCATGCGCTCGTTGCTGTTGAGACGGTTGTCCGCGACCGAGGCGTGGGTGAGCGACTCCTTGAGGAGCGCCGGATTGGTGAAGATGTGCCCGAGGACTTGCTCGGCACGGGCTTGGGTTTCCGGACTCACGCGGTCACTCGAAGAAAGGACGGCGGAATATGCCGCCAATTCCAAACCGGCCGGGAGCACGGCATTGGCCGACAGCCTTGCGCCGCCCATCGAACAATGCTGGGTTCCCGACCATCAGGGCCGCCACGCCCCGAGCCACCGCCACCGAACAGGCATGCAATGCCGCGCGATGGCGCCAAGTGGATGGTCAAAACGTAGCCGGAGGCAATTTTATTGTCAATGCGAATGGGCGCGCCGTTACAACACCCCCTCCACAAGGTACGATGTCCATGCACGTCAAACGTTGAAGGAGACCATCATGTTCGAGAAACTCGCCCTGTACATCTGCGCCGTGGCCCTGGTCGCCGCCGCATGGAGCCCCGCTGCCGCTCGCGCCGCCGATCCCACCACCGCACCGGCCGAGACCAAGGAACAAAAAGACGCCCGCATGGCATGGTGGCGAGACGCCCGCTTCGGCATGTTCATCCACTGGGGCATCTATTCCGTTCCCGCCGGCGTCTACAACGGCCGCAACATCCCCTCCATCGGCGAATGGATCATGAATAACGCCTCGATCCCCGTGGCCGATTACGCCAAATTCGCCACGCAATTCAACCCCGTTCAGTTCAACGCCGATACGTTCGTCGCCACCGCCAAGGCGGCCGGCATGAAATACATCGTCATCACCGCCAAACATCACGACGGCTTTGCCATGTTCAAGTCGGCCGATCCGTACAACATCGTCGATGCCACGCCCTTCAAGCGCGATGTCATCAAGGAACTGTCCGTCGCCGCACGGAAATGGGGACTTCACTTCGGCGTGTACTATTCGCAATCGCAGGACTGGCATCATCCCGGCGGCTATGCCTACGGCGGCACCGGCACCGGGAGGACCAATGGCACGCATTGGGATCCCGCCCAGAACGGCTCTTTTGACGACTACGTCAACAGCGTCGCCATCCCGCAGGTCCGCGAGCTTCTGACCAATATCCAGCCGGATGTTCTCTGGTGGGACACTCCCGGCGACATCACGCTGGACGAGGCCACTCGTCTGCACGATCTGCTCAAACTTCAGCCCAACATCATCACCAACAACCGCCTGATGAACACCAAAACTCCCGGCGCGTTCATCGGCGATACCGAAACGCCCGAGCAGACCATTCCCGCCAACGGCTACCCCGGCGGCCGTGATTGGGAATCCTGCATGACCATCAACGACACCTGGGGTTACAAATCCACTGACGCCAACTTCAAATCCCCGCAGACGCTGATCCGCAACCTCGTCGATTGCGCCAGCAAGGGCGGCAATTATCTCCTGAACGTCGGCCCCACAGCCGAAGGAATCATCCCCCAGCAAGAGGTCGATCGCCTCGCCGCCATGGGCAAATGGCTGGCGGTCAACGGCGAAGCGATCTACGGCACCGGCCCCAACCCCTTCCCCGCCCGAACCCCCGCCACCGCGACAACCGCCCCCGCCCGCGGCCGTGGTCGAGGCCGCGGCCCAGCCACGGCGCCGGTCGTCTGGGACTGGCGCGCCACGACCAAACCGGGCAAGGTCTACATCACGATTTTCCAATGGCCGGCCGACGGAATCTTCACTATCCCCGCCCCAGAGACCGCGCCTGCCAAAGTTTATCTCCTGTCCGACCCGACTCGCGCCCCGCTGCCGATCGGCGCGCGGTCAACCCAGAGGGCCATCGACATCTTTCTCCCCAAGACCGCCCCCGACCCCATCGCATCGGTCATTTGCCTTGAATTGGCGAATTGAGCGCCATCCTCATCTTTGCCTCATCTCGATCCTGCATTCCCAGGCGTCGGCGCGCAACCTCCACCCTTGAGTTGCGGTACGGAGTTATTATCCTTTAGCTTCATGTCCGGCGACGAAATGTTTGCTCTGATTGCCTGCGTCTTCATCGGCGTCTGGGGCTGGAAGCAATGGCTGGCGGGGTTGTTGTTTCTCAATCCGCTTTCGCGCCGGCCGGCGGCGCAGCTCCTGGTGTGGCTCGTGCCGCCGCTGTCGGGGGCGGCAATGTTCCTTGTCCTGGCCCAATTCGCTTCGCACGATGTAAGCAACAACCCAGTCTACATGTTCTTCTACATGGTCATGTGGCTTGCGTGGACGGGAATCTGGAATCGAATACTGCCCTATCTTGGCCTGAGCTGCCGCGATGACGCCCTGGAACGCAGCAACGCCGCCGCCGCCCTGGCTGTTGGTGGTGGATTGCTCGGGGTCACTCTGGGCTTTGCCGGGGCGAATATCGGGAACGGGCCGGGGTGGTGGGTGGTCGTCTTTTGCGGCCTGCTGGCCACGGCCGTTCCGCTGGTCCTTTGGCTCGTCGACAATTCAGTCACGGATGTGATTGAAGCTATCACGATCGACCGCGATGCCGCCTCCGGATGGCGAACCGCGGGGTTCTTCATCGCCTCGGGGCTGATCCTCGGCCGTGCGGTGGCGGGCGACTGGCATTCGGCTGACCAGACAGTCAGCGATTTCATTTTGCGCGGCTGGCCGGTGCTTGTTGTCTGGGGGCTGACGGTATTGCTGGACGTGATCGGCCGTCCGACGCCCAACCGGCCGGTTCCCGATCGCGTGATATTCGGGCTTGTGCCGTTCCTGGTGCTTGTCGCCGCGGGTATTGGCGAAGTGAAGATGCAGGGGCACTGGTGATGAAATCGCCGTGGCAAAGTGTTGACCCGCTGGGCGCCCGCGAATATGCGCAGGTCAAACGCGCCGCCATTTTCCAGTGCTGCAAGTGGGATCCGCAGGTTGAAGATGTCTGCACGCTATCGCCGCAGCCGGTGGTACTCTCCAGCCAGGCGTGGAGCGAGCTGGTTTCTCTTTCGGAGAAGCTGGCGCGAGAGACATTCGCCGCCGAAACCGCCATTCTGCAAAGGCCGCACTTATGGAAAAGCCTCGGCCTGCCATGGACACTGCGCCGGCGGATGGCCGGTCTTGAAAACGCATCCGACGCGGCACGCCACCTTCGCCTGATTCGGTTCGATTTCCATTTCACAACCGAGGGCTGGCGCATCTCCGAAGCCAATAGTGATGTTCCCGGCGGATTTAACGAGGCGTCCGGTTTCACCCGGCTTATGGCACGGCATTATCGAGGCATGGCCAGCCCCGGCGATCCCACCGAGAAACTGGCGCAGGCGATCGGCACGGCCGCCACCAGTGACGGCATCATTGCACTGGCCCATGCCACGGCATTTGCCGACGATCGGCAGGTCATGGTGTTTCTAGAGCGATACCTCCGTGCGGCCGGACACAAGACCGCGCTGCTCGCCCCGGATCATCTTCGCTGGGAAAACCGCACGGCATTTCTGGCTGCCGATTGGGCGAACGGCCCGGTGGCCTTTTGTTTCCGATTCTTTCCCGCCGATTGGCTCACCGCCCTGCCGTATCGCTGCCAGTGGTGGCATCTGCTGGGAAACTCGCGGACACCCTTATGCAACCCGGCCTCCACCATCCTCACCCAGAGCAAGCGATTTCCATTGACATGGAACGGATTGCCCCTGCACTTGCCGACGTGGGAGGCTTTATTACCCAAGACCTTCGATGTGCGCGATCTAGGCCGGCGCGGTATTTCGGCCGAATCCGTGGTTTTCAAGCCCGCGTTCGGCCGGGTGGGCGACATGATCAAGATGCCCGGTGTAACCGCGGGCAAGGAAGCCGACAAGATCAACCGGTCCATCCGCCGCTATCCGGGATTGTGGGTTGCACAGGAATGCTTCAAGGCCGTGCCCATGCCCACCGCGACGGGAGATCTCTTTCCGTGCATCGGCGTTTACACGCTCGATGGCGCCGTCATTGGCGCCTACGGCCGCCTGGCGCGTCGGCCGCTGGTCGACCACCTGGCGCAGGATGCGGCCGTACTGATTGCCCAAACCGTTTCGCCCCAATTGACCCAACAACCGGATTACGATGACACCATCCGAACTCTACAGCCTGTGGGCGCCTGAGGATTCGATCTGGTCGAACTGGGCCAAACCCATGTTGTTTTCCGTCGAGCGCTTTATCGGCGGCGAGCCCAATCAGGCCACCCAGTGGCAGTCGCTCAATGTCGCATGGTCGCCCACGGACGTGCGCAGCACGGCCATCGTGCTCGATCTGCCCGGCGCGGACGCGATCTGGTACGGAATCGCAATGGCCCAGCATGGGTTCCGGCCGGTTCCGCTCTACAACGGCGTGCCCGGTTCCTCCGCGCTGATTGATGTCAATTCCATCGTCGTCGCATTACATGAAGTGGAGCAGCCGCTGACCGAGTTACTGTCGCGATTGCCGGCCGACGCCCCGCCGGTGTTTCTGCTGGATTCCAATCGCAGCGCCGGCGGGACGATTCCCAGTCCCGGCCGGTTCGATAATCGCTGGTGGGTTTTCCCGCAGGATTTTCCATCGGCGAATTTGGTTTTGTCGCGCGGCATAGACACGGTGATACTTGCCCAGGCCCAGGCTGGCCCGCCGCAAACGGATTTGGCGCACGTCTTGCTTCGCTGGCAGGAAGCCGGACTGCGGATGTTCGCCAAGGGCGTGGATGACGTGGCGCCGCCCGCCGTGATCCAGGTGCAGCGGCCCGCGCGGTTCGGTTGGCTGTGGTATCGCGCCCTGGTGCTGGCCGGCCTGCGCCGCAACAGCGCCGGCGGCTTTGGCGCCATAGTCCCCATCCCTGGCTCGGGCGGCGGATACGGTTGAGCGCATCCCTCCCCTGCACCTTCGCGCCGCCGGCCGCTATAATTCCCCCATGGACCAGTTAACCATCGGTAAATTTTCGCTTCGCAGCCGGCTCTTCGTCGGCACCGGGAAATACGCCACCTACGAACTCATGCAGCAGGCTCTGGACGCCAGCGGGTGTCAGGTTGTCACCGTGGCCGTGCGCCGCGAACGCCTGCTCGATGATCGCGGACGCAGCCTGCTCGATTTCCTCGATCTGAGCAAATACATCGTCCTGCCCAACACGGCCGGGTGTTTCACGGCCGACGACGCCGTTCGCGTCGCGCTCCTGGGGCGCGATCTATTGGAGAAGCAGCACAACCCCGGCTCGGCCTGGGTGAAGCTGGAAGTCCTGGCCGACAAAAAGACGCTCCTGCCGGACCCGGTTGGATCGCTGGATGCCACCCGCCAGCTTGTCAAGGAAGGGTTTGCGGTTCTGGTGTACAGCAGCGATGACCCGATCGCCGCCCGGCGTCTGAAGGAGGCCGGCGCCACCAGCGTCATGCCGGCCGGCAGCCCCATCGGATCGGGCCAGGGCGTGCTCAATCCGCTGGCCATCTCGCTCTGCCTGGAAACGCTCAAGGAGAAGGACCCCGCGTATCCGGTGATCGTCGATGCCGGCGTCGGCACGGCCAGCGACGTGGCCATCGCCATGGAACTGGGCGCTGACGGCGTGCTCCTCAACACCGGCATCGCCCACGCCAAAGACCCGCTGGCGATGGCCCGCGCCATGAGCCACGCCCTTGAGGCCGGCCGTCTGGCCGCCCGAGCGGGGAGAATCCCCAAGAAACGCTACGCATCCGCGAGCTCGCCGATGGAGGCGACGATTGGGTATATACCGGGGGAATGAGGAGCAGAGGGGCAGGGGATGACAACGTGACGGGGTGACAAGGTGACAAGGTAATGCCCGGAGGGTTCTCCGCTGCTTTCCGTCACGGCAGGCGGAAGAAGAAATCGCCATTCATATCGGGATTGGTCGTCGGCCGGGTCGCCGCCCGCAAGGGTGCGGTTGCCGTTGCGGGAGCTCGTTCGAGAACGCAGCCGTCGGCCTGGCGTTCATAGCGCATCGGATAGTCCGGAACGTTGGCCGGAAGATGCGACATGTACTGCGGCACCAGGTCTTGGAGTTGCGCCGGATAGCTGCCGTGCTCCCGGCGATAGAGCAGAAGGTTGACGGCCACTTCGGTCCAGTCCAGTTCTACGTTGCCCAGTCGGTCTGGCCTGTCGCGAAAATGCCCGATGTTCGGGACCGTTATTGCCAGCAGGTAGGAGCCCAAGCGATCGGAATAGGTGTCACGAGTTTCGTTTTTCTTGGGAATGAGCCAAACGCCGGATTTGCCAGGATCATCCTGAACCGGCGAGTCCGGCGGATACACCACGTTTGACAGATTCTGCTGACGCTGCGCAAGCTCATCGCGGTGCGCCTTTTGCTGGTCCGCCGGCATCGCCGAGTCGTCCAGCAACACGTCGTCCCAATAGTCGTTCCCGAGTCTCAGCATGCGGTTCCAGTCCGGCTGCCAAAGACCCAGCACATTAAGCATATTTTGCATCTGCTGCCGCTGGTCCGGAGGTAGCGTGGCCATGGCGTTGTCCCAGGTTCGAGCTGTTTCCTCGACGGCCGACAGATACTCAAGTCGTCGCACCTTTCCCGAGACTTCGCGAATGTCGGGCGCTCGGGCAAAAGCCGCCATGTCGGACGCCATGCGGTGCAGCAGGTCCGTCGAGACGTTGGCGTCGCACAAAAGCGCACGATCCGACACCCACGCGCTCACTTGAATGGTCGCGGAAATCGCAGCGTCAAGGTAGTCTGGCGAGTGCGCAAGAAAACCGGCGATCCGATGCACAGCGCACAAATCGCTCCACGTGGCATCGCGGTTGCCCTGTTGAAGCTCCTGCATGGCGCGAACACGCAACGAGTCCGCGAGCGCTCGCCATCGGCTGCCGTTTGTTCTCTCCACGCTCAAGAGAAATTCCGTATCACTGTCGCAAACCAGCGGCATCCAATATCGCTCGCGATGCGATGCCTCCACCGCCAGGTCGAGGCTCGGCTTATTCGCGTCTAACCATTGCTGCAGGGCGGGCATATCCGCCACCGACCACGGCCCGGCCATTGCCGCCCAATACTTGCTTGTTTGGTAGATATAGCCCGTGCCCACTTGCTTCGGATCAAACTCTTTCAGGTTGTGCCAGGCAATCTGTTCCGGCACGTTGCCTTGGAGTCCGAGCAATCGCGTCAATTCCATTTGCTTGTTCAGCGGCGTATCCTCATACCGCGAATCTTCGGGCGGATTGACGCGCACCAGCAGGCACGCAGCGTTGTTTTGCGGCGTCACACCCTGGCTGAATTCGGCATTCACCGCGGCGATGTAATCCACCGTTCCATCGGGACGAAGCGGCCCGGTCACATACGTTGTATCGCGCCCGATGACAATCCCCATGGTCGTCGGCCGCGATGTCGCCGGGCGCGTCGCCTGACCCTGGCTGATGCCGACGCCGGCAAGCCCCAGTGCGATAATCGCCGCGATGGTTCCTCTTCTCATGTGAAATCCTCTCATTCCGCCTGCTCCGACGATGATCGAGGCCGGCCGCTCGTGAAATAAGAATCGCCCGCACGTCGCCCGGCAGTTGAATCCTCGATGGGCTCGATTGTATCCTGACGCCGTGGCCCTTCCACTCCTTTTGCTGCTCTGGGCCGTTGCTCTGGCTTCGGCCATGGCCTTCGGGGCCAGTCCGTATTGGGGCCGGTATCAGAACGGCATCGAATTCATCATGCTCTGCCACCGCATGCAGTGGCTGCTGGCATCGGCGTCGCTGCTCTGCTGTGCCGGATTGATCGGCATGATCGCCAGCGGCCGGCGACGCGCGTGGTGGCTGGTCGGCCTGGCCCCCGTGCTGTCGCTGTTCGCTTATCATTTTGTGACCAACGCCACCGGGCCGTACGGAATCCTCGACGATCCGGCCTTTGTCTCGGCCGATGCCGCTGCGATCGACGATGGCGACTGGGTGGTGGGCGTGGTCTTCAACGGCGAATCGTTCGCCTACCCGTACGCCATCCTCTACGCCGATCCCGTCGTGATCCAGCAGAGCCAGAATAAGCACCAAATGCTGGTCTGGTCGGCCTTCGCCAATCGGTCCTTGTGCGTGTCGGTCGATCGCACCGTCCACGGCCGGGAACTCCAGATCATCTCCATGCCCGCCAACATGCCCCTGCTCTACAACCAGCGCACCGGGCAGTTCATCAACGGCATCACCGGCCGGACCGTGGACAACCAGCCCGCCACCGGCATCGGCGCCGCCGCGCCCGCGACCAAGACCACCTGGAAGATCTGGCGCTCGCTGCACCCATCGACGCGGGTTCTCGCTCCTCCGGCCGATCTGCCCGCCAACATGCCCGCCGCCCCGGTGCTTCCGTATTATCCGATGCCGGGGCTGGGCACGGTTCCGCCGGCCCAGCCCGTGGTCCTGATCGATTCCACGCCTCCGGCCGCCGCCGATCTGGCCGCCATGACCGGGCCCGCTCCGCGCATCGCCAATTTCCACGCCGGATCGACGGCCGTTCTGCTGGTCAGCGATCCCGCCACCGGCCTGGTCCGCGTGTTCGATCGGCAGGTTGGCGAAGACCTGGTCACGACGTTCCATCCCCGCCGCAGCGCCGCCGCCCCCACCGCCAGCATGGTCGATTCGGACAGCGGATCGTTCTGGACGGCCGACGGCGTGGCCGTTGACGGTCCCCTCAAAGGCCAGAAACTCACCCCGATCAACATGGATGAAAACGTCTATTACGACGTGGTCGCCCCCTGGTTCCCGGGGCTGAAATTGACGACCCCAACCCAGGAACCCCCGAGCACCGCGTCGCCCGCGCCCCCGCCAACCCCCGGCCGCGGCCGCCGCCCGCCCGCCGGCACGCCGCGCGGGTGATCACATCTTGGTCTTGATCCCCATCGCCCGCACCACGCACCAGCCTTTGCGCGCCTCGAACAGCCCGAACAATCCGCTGGCCACGGCGAACAGGCCGATGATCCACGGTCCGATCGAATCGTTCCGCGCCGCCCATAGACCGATGATCAGTCCGCCGATCGCCAGCATCACCAGCCCATAAACAAACCGCACCCGCCGGCCGCGTTGGTCGATGTTGCATTGCATGCCGTCATTATAGCCGGCCGATTCACTTGGCCGCTCGATCCCCAAAACGTGCGGGTCGTCGATTACCCGGAGCTGGACGCCAGTTCCCGACCGACTTAAAATTAAAGTCGCTCGACATAGTTTTTAGGTCACTCTTATGCTTGCAAGCCTGCTCGGATCGGTCAATAAGGAACGGGTGCTCATCTATCTCGCCGCGCGAGGCCGCGGTTACGCGCGCCAAATCGCACGTTTCTTTGATGCGCCGCTGTACCCGGTGCAGAACGCTTTGGAGAAGCTGGAAGCAGCCGGCGCGCTGGTCAGCCGCGCTGTCGGCAGCACGCGCGAGTATGAGCTTAATCCGCGCTACGCAGCGCGCGACGAGCTTGCGGCCCTGCTGAGCCGCGCGCTGGCGCTTTACCCGGTAACGCTGCGAGAACAGCTCCTGCTCGTGCGCAGCCGCCCCCGGCGTAAGGGCAAGCCCTTATGAAATCCATAGCCGAAATGTCGGGCGAAGAACTGGCGGGACTTGTCTGTCAGGCCCTTCAGGATGCCGGCGTAACCGTGACGCTGACCGGCGGCGCGTGCGTTGCGATCTGGTCCCAGGGGAAATATGTCTCCGAAGATCCCGACTTCATCGAAGAAGGGCCGGTGCCCCGGAGGAAAATTCGCGACGTGCTGAAGATTCTGGACTTCCGAGAGGCTGGACGCCACTTTGTCCATGCCGCCAGCAGGTTCTTCGTCGAGTTTCCGACAGGCCCATTGATGGTCGGCAACCAGCGAATTGATCGCGTGTTTGAGCGCGACACAATCGCCGGCCGCCTGCGCCTGCTTTCACCGACGGATTGTGTCAAGGACAGGCTCGCGGCTTTCTTCCACTGGAATGATCGGCAATCACTGGAGCAGGCGCTGCTGGTGGCGCAAACTCAAGATGTCGACCTGGATGACATCCGCCGCCGGTCGAAATCGGAAGGAAATGAAACGAAATTCTCTGTCTTCGAGCAACGGCTTTAAGGCCGTGCGCACCCAGCGGCGAGCCGAACTTAGCGCCCGATCAGGCCAACCCGCGTGATGTCGTCTGGACCGCCGCCGGTATCCCCAGCGATCGCTTCATCTCCCCGGCCAGATAATCGGCGATATGCTTGCCCCGCACTCCGCCGACGATCTTCACATCCTCCGCGCCAACCCGCGCCATGATCGCGTAGTATGTCGTATTCCCCGCCGTCGAACTCACTTTCGTAATGATGTCGCTGATCCCGCTGGCCGGAATATCGCGCTGGCGGCGTATCAGCGGCAGGCCGCGCTCGATGTGCAGGAGCGTCGGCCGCGATGTGATCGTCGCCGAACCGAGCCAGCCATACACCGCGCCGATATCAAAGATGATCGCAAACAGCGAGACGATCATCACCGGCATCAGCGGCGCACCGGATCGGATCAAAACCACGAGCACGCCCGTAAGGATCGCTCCCAGCACCGTCTGGAATGCCGCCGCGACCCGGTTGCGTGCGGCCGCAAATTCCACAACACATCCGCCATCGGCCAGCCGCGAAAGCGTGATGCCGCGCATGTCCGCCGGCTGCGGCGTTGTTTCGTGATGCCGCAGTTTTTCAAACGATTGCGGCGCCGCCGGCACAACGGGATTGCTGGCCTCAAAAACTGGTATCCCGAACTTGCTCGAATAGTTGACCTCGGCCGTCGCCGCTCTCACTTCCAGACACCAGGCGATCTCCTGTAACCCGGCGCGCGACGTCGTCGGCACATCGGCGGGTATGGCGAAATACACCGGAATGTCGGTTCCCGAATTCGACGGCAATACGCTTTCGAGCTCCTCTTCATCCTCCCAAACGGTCGTTTGCATCGTATTCTTCCCCTGGCGGCTGATGCGCGTACACAGGAGATGAAGCCGAATCGGACCGGTCGGCTGCAGCACCTGACCAATGCGAATCGTCCCCGCCAGAGCTCCGCCCGGCGATGCGGGCAGCGTTTGCAGTTCCAATACGCTCTTACCGAAATACGCCGCCCGCGCGGTGGCGCGGATGGCGATGACGATCAGCCCGATGCCGACGGCCGGGAAAAGCAACGCGATCAGCGCCTTGGCGTCATGCGTACGGAGATATTGCTGCGTTGCCCCGACCGCCGCCGGTATCGCCACCCCGTTCCAAAACAGAGCGATGATCCAGTGTGCGACCGAGCCACGCACCGCGTGATCGGGTATCTGCCCGCTCGCCCAGTCCGTGTTCCACATCCATGGCTCATTCGGATGTGCCGCCTTTAACTTGTTTTGGCGCCCAATCGCCCGCCCGCCCCCGACCAATGCCCCTGCGGCCACTATGCCCACCAACAGGAACGGCAGGCTGAAGAAAACGGCTTTCCAATCGTGTCTTTGCATGCCCTGTGAAAGAATGAAAAACCCGCCGCCGCCAAAGGCAATCGCGAACACGCCGACAAAGCAGCCCGCGAACACGGACCCGACGACGTTCGATGCGCCAGTGGAACTTCTGTTGTTCATGAGCTCTTCCCACGCGCATCGTATTGTACCGAGCCGCGGCCGCCGCAGCATTTTGCCGGCCCATTCATATCACCGCCCCCGCATCCCACGCCGCCAGCGCGCGCTGAACGAGCGTCT
>Ga0181517_10002452_pt1 | contig 18926 bp, 19 predicted proteins | sample PEATcosm2014_Bin_31_FD_119748 | JGI IMG/M metagenome (GOLD analysis project Ga0181517, IMG submission 119748) | Peatland microbial communities from MTU Mesocosm Facility, Houghton, MI, USA - PEATcosm2014_Bin01_30_metaG | ecosystem: Environmental > Terrestrial > Soil > Wetlands > Peat | place... | reverse complement strand
CTGTTCGCTTTCGCCTCCGAAATAAAGGCCCTCTTCGAGCACCCCGCCATCTCCCCGCGGCTTCGAGAGGACATGCTGCCGGAGTACCTGGCGTTCGGCTACTTGAGCGGCGAGGAGACGCTGTTCTCGGGGATCCGCCAGCTTATGCCCGGCCATCGCCTGACGCTGCGGATGGGCATTCCCGGCGCAGCCCCCGCCATCGAGCGTTACTGGGAAATTCCGCAACCGGGACAGCCGCGGGAGCGCGACGAGACAGCCTGGATTCTCGAGTGCCGGCAGCGTCTCGAACAAGCCGTCGAGACGCGCTTGATGAGCGACGTTCCGCTGGGAATGTTCTTGAGCGGCGGCGTTGATTCCAGCGCCATTGCGGCTTTGATGAAGCGGATGGTCCCGGGGCCGGTCGAAACTTTCGCCGTGGGCTACCGGGAGGCCGCCTACAGCGAGTTGGGCTATGCGCGGCAGGTGGCGCGGAGCCTGGGGACGAACCACCACGAGGTGACCGTCGGCATGGACGAGTTCTTTGGCGCCCTGCCGCGGCTGATCTGGCACGAAGATAAGCCCATCACCTGGCCCTCCAGCATCTCGCTCTACTTCGTATCCAAACTGGCGTCCGAGCGGGTAAAGGTGGTGCTCACCGGCGAGGGCAGCGACGAGTTGTTCGGCGGATACGGCCGGTACCGGTTCCAACTGCTGAACCAACGCTGCCTGCGCGCATACAAGCTGCTGCCCGGATTTCTGCGGCGGGGCATGCGGGGAGCGATCGCCGATTCGCCCCTGCTCTCCGGCGACCTGCGGCGCAAACTGGGACACACATTCCTGGGCCGCGGCGAGCGGATCGAATCGCTCTACCTGGACAATTTCTACGCCGCTTTCTCCGCCGACGAACAGGCCTCGCTTCTGCCGCGCGGCGGCGCTTCCCCTTACGCCGGCTTCATGGATGCATGGGACGCGCGCGGAGACACTTCGCCGATTGACCGGCTCCTCTATGCCGATCAGAAAACCTATATGGTGGAGCTGCTCATGAAACAGGACCGCATGAGCATGGCCTGCTCGATTGAAAGCCGTGTGCCGTTTCTCGATCACCCCTTCGTGGAGTTCGCCGCCCGCGTCCCTGGGAACTTGAAAATCCGCAACGGCGTGGGGAAGTACATCGTCAAGAAGGCCGCCGCGGATCTCGTCTCGCCGGACATCCTCTACCGCAAGAAGATGGGATTCCCCACCCCTATCCGCCAATGGCTGCGAGACGGCCGGGCCAAGGCCATGCTGGCGGACCTGCTCGACCGCAACGGCTTCATCGCCGCGTACCTCGATTTGCCGGTGATCGAGAAGCTGCTGGAGAGCCACCAGCGCGGGTCGATCGATGCCACCGATCGCATCTGGCGCCTCTTGAACTTGCAGGTGTGGGGCGATCTGTTTCTTACCGGCAGGCGGGCCGGCGTCTGGGAAGGCTCGGCGGCGTCGCCGGCGCAACCATGACCGAGCAACCGCGCGTTCGAATGAAGATCTGCTGGATCAAGGCCGGTGGGCTTGTGCCGCTCGATTTTGGGGGCCGAATTCGCAGTTTCCAGATGGTCAAAGCGCTGGCCGAGCGCCACGATGTCACCATGTTCACGTTCTACCCCGAGCAATCCGTCGATCTCCATCCGCAACTGAGGAACATGTTTTCCGACCTCGTGCTGACGCCGCAGCGCCTGCCGCCGTCGCGTAGCGCGGCCGATTTCCTGCTCTACGCATCCACCTTTTTTACCGGGCTGCCGCACTCCATGGCGAAGTATTACACCAAAGCGCTTCGCCGGAAGCTGGCGGACGTGCTGCGGCGGGGATTCGACGTGGTGGTGTGCGATTTCATGTTCCCGGCCGGGCTGCTGGATTGGAACTCGGGAACGAAAATCGTCTTGTTCACGCACAACGTAGAGTCGGAGATCTGGGAGCGCCAGGCCAAGGTGGCGCGCAGTTGGGTGGAGCGGACGGGGAGCCGCCGGGAATTCCGCACCATGCGGGAGGCGGAGATCAAATACGCGCGGCTGGCGGATCGCGTGGTGACGGTCTCGGAGCGGAACAAGGAATTCTTCGCCCAATACGCGCCGCCCGGCCGGATAGCCGTGGTTTCCACCGGCGTGGACCTCGATTATTTCCATCCCACGCCCGAAGCCGAGCTGCCCGATCGCGTCGTGTTTACCGGATCGTATAACTGGCCTCCCAACCGCGACGCGGCGGAATGGTATTTCGACGAGATTCTGCCCATAATCCGCGAGCAGGTTCCGGGGATCGAAAGCTGGATAGTGGGCAAGAGCCCGCCGGCTTCTCTGCGGAGGCGCGCCGAGGCCGACCCGGCGTTTCACGTCACCGGGCGCGTGGAGGATGTGCGCGAGTATCTGCGGCCATGCCCGGTGTACGTGGTCCCCATGCGCGGCGGCAGCGGCACGCGGTTGAAAGTTTTCGAAGCCATGGCTTCGGGCAAAGCCGTCGTTTCCACGCCGATCGGCGCCGAAGGGCTTCCGGCCGTGCACGAGCGCAACATCCTCTTGGCCGATTCGCCCGCCGAATTTGCCCGCCAGGTGGTCCGGGTGCTGAAGGACGAGGGCTTAAGGCGGCGCTTGGGCGCCGCGGCGCGCTCCCTGGTGGAAGAGAGTTTTTCCTGGAAGAAGGCGGCCGAGGAGTTTGAAGCCATCCTGCTGCGCACCGCGCGCGGCGCGCCGGAAGAGTCGTAGGGGTCTGCACGCCCGGTCCTACTCCGGGTTGGTCACTTTCCACAACTTCCTGGGCGGAACGAAAAAGACTTGCACGGCGCACAGCGTCGCCGCCAGCAGCGTCACGAACGTGCGAATGAGAGAGCAGACCCGTTTCAGCGGGGCCTTTTCCGGAACCAGCGGCTCGATCGCCGCCAGACCATAGAAGCCGGCCTGGGACGCCAGCGCGAGCCAATTCCAGGGCCGCGGCAGGAAGAAGCTCGCGCCGGCCGCCAGCAGCAGGGCATACGGCATCAGCAGACGGGCGACCTTGTAGGACATAAAGTGAAACCACATCCGGTTGCGCCATCCGAGCAGCGCCGGACGCGCGGCCAGGAGCTGGTAATTGCCGGCGATGGTGCGGACCTTCCGGCGGAACTCCGTCTTGAGCGGCAGCGGAACGTCCCACGCCACCGCGCGCGGCTCCACGATCAAGCGGCGGCCGGCGAAGAAAGCGGCCAACGGCAGGTACATGTCGTCCAACAGGATATCTTCCGGAATTCGGGTGGCCATTTCGCGGCGCAGAGCGTAGAAAGGACCCACCGCGCCGAAAATCGAATCGATGCGGCTCAGCCGCTCGCGAATCCAGGTCTCATACCGCCAGTAGAACCCCACGGCTTCCTCTTCCTGGGCCGTGCCTTGGCGGATGAGCAGCTTGCCGCTGACGGCCCCCACCGAGGGATCCGCGAAACAGTCCACCAGGAACTGCAGGCTGTCGCCCGCCAGCATCTGCCGCACGTCGGTCAGGAGCAGGATCTCCCCACTGGCCTTCTCGATGCCGGCGTTCAGGGCCGCCGGTTTGCCTCCCCACGGAACGCGAAGAAGCTGAACCCCCTCGCCCGAGAAGCGTTGCGCGATAGCATCGGTGGCGTCCGTCGAGCCGTCGGAAACCACCAACACCTCCCGCAGGTCCTTGGGGTATTCGAGATTCAGTACGGAGCGCAGCTTGTCGGCCAGAAACCGCTCTCCGTTGCGGACTGGGATGATTACCGAGACCGTCTTCCTTTGAGGCTTCGAACAAACCGGCCGGGCGCGCCACCGGGACCAGACGCCGAGCAAGGCCGGATATACGAAAAGCGTGTAGAACGGCAGCGCCACCCCGGCCGAGAACAACACAATCCAGGTCATCTCTTCAACTTTTTCGACCCGAAAGTCCGATCCGAAGGTTCGCGAGCGGGCGAACCGGCCGCTGGCGGGCCTGAGCCGGCAGCCATCCGCAGTTTCCGTGACGAGAATCCGTCGCGGGACGCCGGTGCGCATGCAGGGTGCGCGCCCAGCCCGCCGCACACCTATTGTATTACCCGGATCGTCCCGCTCGAACCCGTTCCAGCGTCCTCAAGCCCGCTTCGGCCTGGGGTTGCTCCACACGAAGAATGACGTCATGTTGTAGTTCCAGATGCCGCCCACGAACGCTCCCGCCGCCCCCGCCGGCAGCCAGGCAATGCCCGATTCGAACAACACCTTGGCTAGCTCGTAATTGATCGCCGCCCCGAATGCGCAAGCGGCGCAGAAGACCGTCAACCCCAGCCAGAAAGCGCGTCCCCTGCGCCGCTTGTCGCGGTAGGTGAACTCGTTGTTGAGATAGTAATTCCAGAGAATCGCCACCACCGTGGCCAGCGCCTGGCCGGTGAGAAACGGCAGCCGCAGCGCCCACGAGGCGATGCCCAGCGCCCCCATGTGAATGAACATGCCGCCCACGCCCACCATCAGGAAAGCCAGGAAACGCGCCGGAACCCAGCGGCCCAGCGTCTTGTCGCACAGCAGCAGCCCGAACTCGGCGACCACCGCGGAATCGAGCTTGCTGTCGCCATGTTGTCTGGCCCGGAACACGCTCGGGATTTCGGCGAAACGCAGCGGACGGCGCGCGCTGGCGAAGATGTCCACCAGAATCTTGAAGCCCAGGCCCGCGACCGAATACGCCACCTCGTTCAAAAGCGCGCGGCGCAGCATGAAGAAGCCGCTCAGCGGGTCGGAGAGGTTGGCCCGGCACACCTGGCGCGACATCCAATTGCCGATGCGGCTCAGGCGCTCGCGCCGGCTGGAGAAATCCACCATCCTGCTCCCGGCGGCGAATCGGCTGGCAATGACGATGTCCAGGTCGCCGGCCTGTAGCAACCCGAGCATGCGGGGCAGCAGCGTCTCGTCGTGCTGCAAGTCGCCATCCATCACCGCCAGAAAAGGGGCGCCGGAGGCCAGCATGCCTTCCATGCACGCGCTCGCCAATCCGTGGCGGCCGATGCGGCGCAGGCAGCGCACATTCGGGCGCTCCAGCGCCGCCGTCCACACCGCGTCCGCCGTGCCATCGGAGGAATCGTCGTCCACGAAGATCGCTTCCCAGCGGATCGACCCCAGCGCCCGGTCCAGCAGCTCCAGCAGCGGTCGAATATTCGCGCGTTCATTCAGCGTCGGGATAATCACCGCCAGTTCGATGCTGTGTTCCGCTGTCGTCATCGCCGCCGTAAGCCGTTAGCATAACCCGGAATTGCCATCTTGAACCACGCTCAGCGCTGTTCGCGTAGGAACTGCCATCGTGGCGCAGCCTCTCAGGCTGCCGCGTCGAGACTCGTCTCGACGCTCGGTGGCGGGCCGAGCGCCAGACTCGACACGAGTCTCGAGTCGGCAGGCTGAGAGCCTGCGCCACGGAACGGCATCGCCCTAATCCAGGCTCTTATGGAAACGGGCCGCGCTCATCCCCAGTATCAACGTGCCGTAAACGAACAGGGCCAGCATCTGCGGCCACAGGATCGCCACGCCCGTGCCTTTGAGGAACACGCCGCGCACGATTTCCATGAAATAGCGCAGCGGGTTGAGATAGGTCAGGTACTGCACCACTTTCGGCATGTTGCGGATGGGAAAATTGAACCCGCTCAGCATGAAGGCCGGGCTGGAGAAGAAGAAGGACGCCATGTTGGCCTGCTGTTGGGTGCGCGAGATGGTGGAAAGGTAGAGGCCCGCGCCCAGGCTGGTCAGCAGAAACAGCGTGGCGCTGAAGAACAGCACCAGAAAACTGCCGCGGAACGGAACGCGGAAAATCAGCAGCGCGCCCGCCGTCACGAGCACCAGGTCCACCAGCCCGATCAGGGCGAAGGGCAGCGTTTTTCCGAGCATCAGCTCGATGGGGCGCATGGGCGTCACCATCAACTGCTCCATGGTGCCGATTTCCTTTTCGCGGATGATGGCCTGCGCGGTGAGCGTCAGCGTCACCATGAAGAGTATGTTCACCGCGACGCCTGGGACGAAGTAGTTCCGGCTGCGCAGGTCGGGATTGAACCATACCCGGGTGTCGGCGGTCACCAGGTTGGACGTCATGACCGGCGCCTGGCCGGGACCGCGGGCCGTCAGCTTGATGGTCTGCCGGTTCTTCGTCTGGCCTGGTTGGGCGTCGCCCGCGAAAGAGGCGATCACCTGTTCGGCGTAGGCCGACACCAGCGCCGCGGTATTGGAGTTGGAGCCGTCCACCAGGACCTGCACCTCGGCCGTCCGGCCGCGCGCCAAATCGCGTGCGAAATTGGGCAGCACGCACACCACGGCGTGAGCCTGGCCGCGGTCGAGGACGCTCTGCACCTCCGCCTCGCTGTGCGGCGTGGCCACTATTTCGAATCTTCCCGACCCTTGGAAACGCGCCAGCAGGGCGCGGCTCTCCGGCGTTCCGTCGTTATCCATCCAGCCGATGCGCGCGTTGTCCACGTCCAGCGTCACCGCGTAGCCGAAGATGATCAACTGCAGCAGGGGCGGGATGAAGAGCAGGGCGCGCATGCGCGGCTCGCGCAGCACTTGGATGAACTCCTTGCGCAGAATGACGATGATCCTCTCCCACATGATTCAGGCCACCTTCTTATTGAGTCTTCGCACCGACCGCCAGAAAACGATGACCGCAAAGAGAATCAAATAGACTATCTGCGGCCACAGGATGTTCAGTCCCACCCCCTTCAAAAACAGGGCCTTGAGAATGGTGACGAAGTAGCGTGAGGGCACCACGATGCTGATCGCCTGGATCCACTTGGGCATGGTGTCGATGGAGAACACGAAGCCCGAAAGCAGGAACCCGGGCAGGAATGTGGTCAACATGCCCATCTGGTACGCCACCACCTGGGACCTCGCTCCGGCCGAAATGAAAATCCCCCAGAACATGGCCCCGCACAGGAATACCAGGGTCGAAACCGCCAGCACGAACAGGCTTCCGCGGAACGGCACGGCGAAGACCGTCACGCCCGAGACGAAAGCCAGCACGGCGTCCGCCAGGCCCACCAGAAAGTACGCCAGCATCTTGCCCAGCACCATCTCCGCGGGCCTCAGGGGCGTGGAGAGAACCTGCTCCATGGTCCCCAATTCCCATTCGCGCGCGATGGTCAGCGTGGTCAACTGGCCGGTGAGGATCATAAGGATTACGGCGATCAATCCCGGCACCACGTAGTTCTTGGATTCGAGCGAGCTGTTATACCACACGCGCGTGTGCGCGGCCACGGGCGGGGCGCCGGCTTTGACGCCGCGGAGATTCAGGATGTCGGTTCGCGCCCCCATGGAATAGCGCTGCACGATGCTCTCGGCATAGCCGATGGCGATGGAGGCGGTGTTGGAATCGCTGCCATCCACCAGGAGTTGCACGGCCGCGCCCCGGCCGGATTCCACGTCCTGACCGAAGTTGCGCGGGATCACCACGCCCAGGAGAATCGAATTATCGTTTATTCCACGGTCTACGGCGGCATAGCTGGCAGCCATGCCCTTGACGTCGAAGAACCGCGAGCCCTCGAATCCGCGCGCCAGGTCGCGGCTGGCCGCCGAGCCATCCTGGTCGTAGATTAGGGTGGGGATATCGTCAACATCCAGGCTCAGGGCGAAGCCGTACAGCAGCAGCATCATGGCCGGCATGGCCAGCGCCAGGCCGAGGCTGCGGCGGTCGCGCACGATGTGGCGCAGCTCCTTGATCAGAACGGCTTTGGTTCGCCGGTAGCTCATGCCGCCTTCCGCTCCTCGGCCTCGATCAAGGCCACGAACACGTCTTCGAGCGAGGGTTCGATGGGCTCCAGACGCCGGATGGCGATGTTGCGCGCCCCGAGCGCGGCGCGAATGCGCTCCATGCCGGCCGCCGCATCGTCCACCACCACGTGCAGGCCGCTGCCAAACACGGCTACGTCGAGAATACCCTCTTCGTGCTCGATGGCCCGCATGGCGTCGAGCGGCGCGAGCGTATCCAGGCGCAGCAACCCATGCTCCTTGAGCAGCCGCTTCAAGCCGGACGGCTCGCCCAGGGCGATCACCTTGCCGGCGTACATCAGCGCCAGGCGGTTGCAGTACTCCGCTTCGTCCATGTAGTGCGTGGTCACGAAAACGGTGTGCCCGGTGCGCGCCAGTTCGGCGATCAATTCCCAGAAAGTGGCTCGCGCGATGGGGTCCACTCCGGAGGTCGGCTCATCCAGAAAAACCACCGGCGGATCGTGGAGAATCGCGCAACCGAGCGCCAGGCGCTGCTTCCAGCCGCCGGAAAGAGTTCCCGTCAGGCTGCCGCGGCGATCAGCGAGGTTGGCCATGTGGAGAACGTAGTCCTTGCGCGACTGGCGGAGCTCCCGCGGCACGCCGTACATGCCGGTGAAGAAATCGATGTTCTGTTCCACGGTGAGGTCGTCGTACAGAGAGAACTTCTGCGACATGTAGCCGATGTTGCGGCGCACTCCTTCGGGATCCGCGGCCACGTCGATGCCGGCCACCGAAGCGTGGCCGGAGGTGGGCGAGAGCAGCCCGCAGAGTATGCGAATGGTGGTGGATTTGCCGGCTCCGTTAGGCCCCAGAAAACCGAAGATCTCGCCCTTAGGCACTTTCAGCGAAACATGGTCCACCGCCACGAAGTCTCCGAAGGTCTTCACCAGGTTGTCGATCTCTACCGCCCAATCGCTCATCGCGCCTCCAAAGCATCGGCCGCCTGAATGGTCTGGACAAAGACGGCTTCGAGGCTGTCCACGCCGGCGGCCGCACGCAAGCGTTCCGGAGTGTCGCAACGTATAAGTTTCCCGTGGTTCATGAGGCCCACGCGATTGCATCTTTCGGCTTCGTCCAAATACGCGGTGGTCATGAAGACGGTGATGCCGTCCTTTAACAGTTGGTAAAGGATGGCCCAGAAATCGCGGCGCGAGACCGGGTCCACGCCGTTGGTGGGCTCGTCGAGAAGCAGGATTTGGGGCTTATGCAGCAGGGTGCACATGAGCGCCAATTTCTGCTTCATGCCTCCCGAAAGCCGGCCCGCCTGGCGCTCGCGAAACGGCTCCATGCGGGTCATGTGCAGCAGGCGCGCCGTCAGCTCGCGGCGGTCCGCGCCCACGATTCCGAACAGGTCCGCGTAGAAGAACATGTTCTCTTCCACGGTGAGATCGCCGTATAGCCCGAACCGCTGCGCCATGTAGCCGATCTGGTCTTTCACCGCCCGCGGATCCTTCTCGACATCGTGCCCCGCCACCCGCGCGCTGCCTTCGGTGGGGTTCATGAGGCCGCACAGAATGCGTAGCGTGGTGGTCTTGCCGGCTCCGTCCGGACCCACGAGGCCGAAGATCTCGCCCGCGGCGACGCTCAGGTTGAGATGGTCCACGGCGGTAAGATCGCCGAAGCGCCGGGTGAGGTCGCGGATTTCGATGATGGGTTCCATGGCGGCGCTCTCCGAAATCTCGATTCTTGCTCTCGTCCTTCCTCGGCGCCTCGGCGCCTCTGCGTCAAAAAGAGGCCTTCACGACAGGCACTCGGTTCCTCTAATCCAACACGATCTCCGCGTCCACCGGCATGTTCGATTTCAACTCGCGCTTGGGATTCTCCACTTCGATCTTGATGCGGTACACCAGCTTCACGCGTTCTTCCTGGGTCTGAATCTGCTTGGGCGTAAACTCCGCCTCGGAGGCGATGAACGTCACCCGCCCGGGGTAGACTTTTCCGGGGTAGGAATCGGAGGTGACCTTGGCCTTCGACCCGATTTTCACCTTGGCGAGGTCGGTTTCATTGACGTAGCCGCGCAGCCAAGGGTGGTCGATGTCGCCCAGGGTCACCACCGTGGTTCCCGCGCCCAGCACCTCGCCCACATCGGCGGATTTCACCAGCGTCACCCCGTCCACGGGCGATGCCGCCACCGTATCGGCGAGCTGCGAATCGATCTGCGCGATGGCCGCCCTGGCGCCGTCGATATCCGCCTGGCGGGTGGTCAACTCCTGCTCGCGCCTCTTCATTTCGAGCTCGTTCGCTTCGGCCATTTTCAGCGCCCCGCGCGCGTGCTCCACCTGCCCGGCCGCGGCATCCACAACTTCCGCCCGGGGCCCGGCCAGCACCAGCGCATCGCGCTCCTTGGCCTGCTTGAGAGCGGCGGCGGCGGATTCCCAGCGGTTGCGATACTGATCGCGCTGCTCGGTGGAAATGTCGTCGTTCTTGTAGAGCGTCTGGGCGCGCTCCCAATCGCGTTGGGCGCGGTCGAGTTCCGACTGTGCGGCCTCCACGGCCGCGCGCGACTCCTGTATCTCCTGCGGGCGGGAGCCGTTCTTCAATTCCGCCAGCCGCGATTCGTTGGAAGCCAGGTCGGCTTTCTTCTGCTCTATGTCCGCGGCCAGCGTGGCCTTTTCCCACTCCAACGCAGTGCGGGCCTCGGCAAGCTGCGATTCGGCCGATGCCAGCTCCGCCTGCTGGCGTTGCTTCTGCGCCGCCAACTGGTCGCGGTCCAGGCGCGCCACTACCTGCCCTATCTTCACCGGGTCGCCTTCGTCCACGTCGCGCTCGATCAGCCGGCCCGCGGTCTTGAAGGCGATGTTGACCTCGTTCAGCTCGATGTTGCCGGAGACCATGATGCGGTCGTCCGGCTTCCGGCCGAACCACTTCTTGTAGCCATAGAACGCGGCGCCGGCCACCACCACCACAATCAGAATCGGAATCAGTCTCTTTTTCATTCGCTTGTACCTTCAGTAATGGTGGGGCGGACCCCCTGGTCCGCGCGGGTCCCCCTGGACCCGCTGTTCGCCTGAAGAAGCCGGCCAGGGGGCCGGCCGCGGACCAGGGGGTCCGCCCCACCGGGACGAGTATGTAGCATGGGGCTCAGAGCGTCTCCCGCACCTTTCCCATGGCCTGGGCCAGGTCGATGCGCGCCAGGTTGTAATTGAACAACGCCGCCGTCTGGTTGTCGCGCGCGCGCTCCAGGCGGGTTTGGGCGTCGGTCACTTCGAGGCTGTTGGTCACGCCGCCTTCATAGCGGCGGCGCGCCTGGGTGAGCTCGTTGCCGGCCAGATCGAGCCCTTCCTTGGCCACCGCGACCTCATCCGCCGCCGAACGCAGCTCATCGAGAGCCAAACGCACATCCAGATCGATCTGTTCCTTCAGGTCGTTGGTCCGCACTTTTTCGGCGCGGTATTGCGAGTCCGCCTCCACGCGCCGCGCATCCATGCGTCCGCCGTCGAATAGTGGCAGCTTCACGGAAATGCCGTAGGTCCGCGTGGGCAGCGCATTTTCGAAGCCCGTCCCGTTGGAGCCGTAATCGCCGAAAGCCGCCACCGAGGGCAACCGCTCCAGTTTGGTGGCGCTGGCGGCCATGCGGGCGTTCGATTCGCGCTCCTGCTGCGCGCGGTAATCGGGCCGTTCCTTGACGGCCAGCGCCTTGGCCTGCTCGAGCGTCACCGGGTCCACCGGGAGGAACTCCAGCTTGTCGGTCAGCGCCAGTTCCGTATCCAGCCTCAGTCCCATGGCGCGCAGCAGTTGCAGGTAGGCGGAGCGGCGCGCGTTTTGCGCCACTAGGAGGTGTTGGCGATCATTGGCAAGCTGCACCCTGGCGCGGGTGATTTCGATGCCCGTGCCGGTCCCTGCGTTCTTCTGGTTCTCCGCCTGGGTCTGGACGGCCAGGGAAAGGGTGACGTTGGATTCGGCCGTTTCCACATCCACGGTGGCTTTCACCGCCGCCAGGTATGCCCGCGCCACCTGCGCGGCCACCTGCTCCTGGGCGGCGTTGACGTCGGATTTGGCGGCCGAGACCGCCGTTTTCGAGGCCTGGAAGCGCCGGATGGATGCGAAATCGAAAACGCTTTGCGAAGCGCTCACGCGCGCATCCATGGTGGTGAAGGGGCCCACGAAATGCGGGAACTCGAAGCCGGGGATGGGGATGGCAAGGCTGGTGAGGCCCATGGCCGCCAGGTTGCTGGTGCGGCTCTGGTCCGAAAGCGCGGCCGAGACGTCGGGCAGCAGCGCCGCGCGCGCCTCCGCCGAACGCGATTGCGCCTGCTTGAAAGCCTCTCCCGAAAGCTGGACCTGGGCGCTGCCCTCGGGCGAGATCGCCAGCTCCACGGCGCGCTTCATGCTCAGTTCGAGCGGCCCCCGTTCGGCGGTCTGGTCCGCCGCCCACAAGCTAGAGACCGCCAGCGAAAGTATCAGAATCGGCTTCATTTCCCAACCTCGACGTTTTCCGCCGCCCCAACCGGCGCGTTGATTCCGCCGACCAGGAAGGCCACCAGGCGCTGGACCCGCGACGGCCAGTCGTCGGTCGCCGGCGTGTGGAACGTAGGCGGACCGCACATGGCGATGCCCATGGCCCCGATCATGAAGTGCAGCCTCCAATAGAACTCCTCATCGGGGAGCCCCGGCACAGCTTTCCGCATGGCCCCGAAGAAGCGCTCGCCGATTTCCTTGAAATGCCGCTCGCGAATCCTCTGCATCAGGCCCTCAAAGTGCATCCGGCCCATGAGGCGGACGGAATCCGGATGGTGGGCGGCCAGTTCTCCGGCGGGCATGAGGAACGCTTCGAGAACTCTGTCGAGCGGAGGCGGCTGGTCGCCATATTCGGCTTCCAGGCGATCCATCATGGCCAGGCGGTCAGCGTTTACCGGGTCCATTCTGCGCGCGATTACGTGGTCCAGCAGCTCTTCCTTGCTCCCGAAGTGGTAATGCACGGCAGCCAGGTTGACCTGGGCCTCGGCTATGACGTGGCGCAAGGACGTGGCCGCATAGCCCTGGTCCGCGAACAGGCGTTCGGCCGCATCCAGAATTCTATCCTTCGTATCAATCATTCGATTGCTTCAAGCGAATGATTTAATTATACGACTGAATTAAAGGTTGTCAAGGGGACAAAAAGAGGTGGCGGTTTAGTTCGAAAAATGGGTCAACCAGAGAGCCCGCTCTCGGCAACCGCACCACTGGAGCGTGCGAAGGCGAGAGGAGAGGGCACGGGATGACTACGATAAAGCTCACGCAATCATCCGGCTATGATTCCTACTTCCCTGAAAAAGTCGAGGACATTCATGGCCCGCAGGTCGCGGCACATAAATCCAGCATTGCGAAGAACACCTAATTCCTCGTCAGATGCTTCGAGGAGGCCCGCTACATGGATTCCGGACTCGTACATCAGGCGGTCTACGGCTTCCAACAGGCGCGCAACGCGGTGGAGCAGAGTGTCGCACGGAAACGTAGCACGAGGCCGAGCAGTCCGCAAGGGGCGGCTTTGGCGGTCAAGGGCAAGCCGAAAAGCAACCCGGGGCCAGTACAGGCAACCCGGAAAGCTTCAGAGACTGCTCAACCTCCTAAACTCAGAGTGCGCCTTTTATGGTACATTGTACTAAATACGGTGCAGGATGCCAGGCGACCCGCAGCCACAAAAAATCCCGCTGATTTTCTACCATACGGCGGCGGGTCGCGAGCCAGTGAGGGAGTGGCTAGAAGGGCTGGATGAAGCGGAGCGCCATGCGATAGGGAAGGACCTGCTGCGGGCGCAATGGCGGTGGCCGGTGGGGATGCCGCTGTGCCGCCCGGTGGGAAACGGCTTGTGGGAGGTGCGCACGGACCTTCCGACGAAACGGACGGCCCGTGTGTTGCTCTCTCTTTACCGCGAGCACCTGGTTGCGTTGCACGGGTTCATCAAGAAGACGCGAGCCGCGCCGGATGAGGATTTGGCAACAGCGCGAAAGCGCCAAAAGGAGTTGGAGCGATGAGCAAGAAACACATGGGTTCCAGCATTGACGACTTCCTCAAACAGGAGGGCATCTTCGAAGAGGCGCAAGCGCAGGCGGTCAAAGAGGTCGTCGCGTGGCAACTCGCCGAGGCCATGAAGAAACAGAGGATCTCCAAGAACAGGCTGGCAACGCTGCTTAAGACAAGCCGCACCCAGGTTGACCGTATCCTTAATCCGAAAAGCGACATTACGCTCGGCAGCCTGCAACGGGCGGCGACGATGGTCGGTCGCCGTGTAACGATCGAGTTGGTGTAGTCCGCGACGGCTATCATTGCCCGGAGGCGTCGCGAATGGCCGCTATGTCGCGTGCGAGATCGTCCATCGTGTAATCGTGGCAAGCCCCGGCGCCGCGGAGAAAGGACTCCGCCTCCCACCGCGATCGCAACCCGAGCATCTGCTGCACCTCGGCGGTGGTGATTGCGCCCGACCGATACGCTTCGGCCGCGACCGCTTGCAGTATCGCACGCGAAACACCGCCAGCCTGAGCGGCGAGCACGCGCCCGATCTCGTCCGGAATATCGATAGCGACGTTCACAGCGGCCCCCTTGCTCCCTACTCTACCGACAAATGCCGTTGCGGACGAGGAGAAGAAACCGGGACGAAATCCCGGTTTCCCGAAGGCTTGGCCCTACATTGCTATTGCGGCCGCCAAGTCATTTCCACGCGAACCGGGATTTCGTTCTTCACCGCCACCGTGAGGAGCGACGGCGGATCGATCTTGAAATCGGACAGCGTTGCCGGGATACTCCCGGTAATGTGGGCCTGGTTTCCTTGCGTCACCCGCTGGAAGGTGACCTGCTTATACTGGACCGTCTGGCCGGCGAACTGGACTTCCAGATCGCAATGGATGGTGGCGGATGTCAGCTCCGCTTCGCTCAGCGCGAAGCGCACGCTGACGATGGGGAACTGGGCGCCGTGGGTCACTTGCAGCATGTGAAGATCGCGGTTGCTATCCCCCGAGTCGAACGACTTGACGGCCACAGCCACCAGGAAATCGCAATGCCCCGCCTGGCAAACGCCCTTGCCGCGGGCCGCGTGGCTGACGCCTTCGCTCTGATGCAGCGGGTGAGACACGTGATAGGTCAGAGTGGATTGTTCGAGAACCCATTGGCTTTGCGCCCGGGCGAGTGGGGACAGCGCCAGGAGCAAAGAGGCAGCGCGTAGTTTCCAATTCATCCCGGCGCCTTAGAATTTGATCATTACCGACAGCATGGCGGCCCCGTACGCCACGCCCGTCACAGCGGCCACCGCCGAATGCGCCGAGGCAATCCCGTGGACCTTCTCGCCGTTGTTTCGTTGAGAATACGCCATCGCCCCCAGGATGGGCGTCAGCACCATGCCCGGGCCGTGGATACAGGCCAGGGCCTTGTGCAGGACAATGGGCCCGCGAGCTTTAGTCCCCGAAATCTTGGGCGCGCGGATGGCGAAGTAGGCCGTGGTGAGATACAGGCTCGCCGTCGTTATGCCCAGCGCGGCGTGCAAGTCGCGGCTGGACGTGCTGCCAGTGCTGGCGGCGGCTCCGGAGGACGTGCTGCCGCCTTTGCCGGCGGCCCCGTTGGAAGTGATGAGCGTGGCGAGGAAAGGCGCCAGGGTGATCAGACCGAGCCGTTGATGGATCTTGAGCATGTGCGAGCGCTTGTCGAGCCTCGCCTGATCCGCCGCGCTTCCCTTGGACTGATCCGGAGAGATGCCCAGATCCCCCAACGATGGCGGCGCCTGGCTTGCCGGCGGCGCCGCGCCAGTTTGGCCGCTGCCTGGGGCGTCAGCCGCCTGGGCCATCAGAGACGGACTAAATACGATGAATAGACACGCCACCACCACGCCCGGGACTGCGCTGGACCGTTTGCGCAAGACACTCCTCAACATCCTCTCTACCCCTCCTGTTCTCAAAGTGCGGAATCTCACTACGAGTTTAAGGGTTCATTGGCGAGCGGCGTCCCAACTGCTGAGCCCATGCGAGTCGCCTGTGAGAAAACGTACTGTTCGCGGCGCCATGCGATCCACCCCCCTGGGCCCGCAACCGGCGCCCCCGTCGGCCTGTCCCACCTCAGAGCGCCAGTTTTCCGTCGAAGGACATTTCGTCCACATAAAAGGACTGCGTGAACTGCAGACGGCCGATCTTGGCGTCGAACTCGATCCGCTTGTCCTTGTCCGTGATTTCCTTCTTCTTGGGAAACAGGTAGACGACCACCGCCCCACTATCCCGCTGCAACACCTCGACGTTGGAGGGCTTAAGGTCCTTCTGCCCATCGCGCTTGATGGTGGCCTGCTTCTTGAGTCGATCGGTCTCCGTCCGGGAACTGCCGTCGATCATGCGGCTGGGAACGCCGTAAACCGCGATGGCGTAATGGGCGTCATCATCCAACGTGGGCGCATTGGCATCGTGGGACTTGAGTTCCGCCTCCCGGATGGGAAACGCGCTTTCCCATCGGAGATGGAGAACCGGGGGCCCGGAATTGGCGCCGTTCCCCCCTGCTTGGCCCTCCCCGCCGCCGTTGCCCGGATAACCCGTGCCGGTGTTGGTCGGATAGCCGCCGCCTGGATAGCCGCCGCCCGGATAGCCGCCGCCAGGATAGCCTCCGCCTGGATAGCCGCCGCCTGGATAACCGCCGCCGGGATAACCCATGCCGCCGCGGCGTCCCATGCCCCCGGGCATCCCGAGAACAACGCCGCCAGGGCCACCACGGTTCATGCCGCCTTGCCGGGCGTTGGTAGACTGATCGACAGACGGCGTCACCGTCTTGGCCCACGGCGAATCCGCCAGGATTAGCTTGGTATCGTCTGCATTCCAGTCGGGGACCTTCTTATCCTTCCACGGCTGAGGCTGATCCGCAGCCGTCAGAAGAGCCAGGGAAAGTGGGATGAAACCTAGCCGCCACTTGTGCATCATAAGAACGCGTTTCCGCCTCTGTGCATTAAACGTGGCGCGGGGCGGGTGGGTTGCGCCGATATGGGGGAGGCGCTCCAAGCAAGCGGCCCTCATCGAGGTATATCCCTCGGGATTGCCCTATAATGGACGCTATGAGGACGCAACCAGCCGCGGGGAAGAACGGGCGTACCCTGTACGTGAAGAATCCCGCCGCCCACCGCTTGGCTGAGCAGGTCAGCAAGCAGATGGGGGTTACCCTCACCGAGGCCGTGATCTCCGCCCTGGAAGACAAGCTCCGGAAAACGCCACGCCCTCTCGATCGCGCGGCCATAGATGCAATATGCGCCAGGCTGGACGCTCTTCCCGATATCGACACCCGTACTCCGGATGAGATTCTTGGGTACGACGAATTCGGGATCCCGCGTTAATGGTAATCGACACGTCGGCAATCGTTGCGATTGCGCTCCGGGAGCCGACCCGCCGCCGGTTGTTGGATGTCATCGAATCGGCGAGCAACCGGATTATCTCGTCGGTGTCGCTCCTGGAGGCCGGCATGGTTCTGCGGGCAAGACGAGGCGAACCGGGGCTCACTGAGTTGTACCAGTTTGTGGACCAGTTAGTGAACGAAGTAGTTCCATTCGACGACGCTCAGGCGCGGCGGGCCATTGCCGCGTTTGCGTGCTTTGGAAAGGGAATGGGACACCGGGCGCAGCTCAATTTCGGAGACTGCGCCGTGTATGCGCTGGCCGTGTTGCGAGGCGAGCCGGTGCTGGCGACGGGCGGTGATTTCGCGGCCACGGATATCGGCGTCTACCGGCTGTAGCGGCGATTCAACTTTACCCGCATCTCTTACAGCGGCAGTGCCCGCGTCCGCGGCCTTTCGAGTCTGGCAACTAGGCGCCTCTCGCGGCGGCGGATGGCAGGTGTATCTTCAACCGCCAGGGCGGCGCGGGTCATCTCCAGCGCCATGGCGTAATTGCGCTCGCGGCGCTCGTAGTGCCGGGCCAGCTCCTCCAGGGCGCGCACGCGATACGGATTGCGCGAGCCGGCCAGATCCGCCGCCGCGGCCACGGCGGCGTCGTGCCGCCCCAGGCGTTTTTCGGTGGCTGCGATGTCCCACAGCGCGCGGAAGAGCAAGTCGTCGGGCAACCCCAGATCCACCGCGCGGCGATAGAGGCGGAGGGCCTCCTCGCGCCGGCCGGCCTGCTCCAGCCAGCGCGCCAGGCCAATTAGGTCCGCGCCGTGGCGCAGCGGGGCATTCTCGGGAGATCGGAAGGCGAACGGCACAATCGCCGTGAGGCAGGCGAGGGAAAGAATGTCGATGGCGTTGTGGTGGAAAATGGGGACCACGCCAAAGGCCTCCTGCGTGCGTAGAAACTCGAAGTAGCAGTAGGGGATCATCTCGCCCGGAAGGTCGCCTTCGCGCTCCACGCCCAGGACGCTGCGCTCGAGCTCCACCAGCCGGCAGCTTTCCAGGCGCAGCTTCCACAAACGCCGCGCCCCGAACAGGAGGTCGAGGTGCTCCATCCGGTCGAAGGGGCGCAGGCGCCCAGTGTACGCGCGCACCATGCGGAAGCGCGTTTCGAGCAATGGCTGGTCGTAGGATTTTCCGTTGTAGGTGACCAGCACATCGAATCCCTTCAGGTGCTCGGCCAGCCGCCAGAGCAGAGAGGGTTCCTCGCCGTAATCGCGCATGAAGAACTGGCGCAGCCGGAAGCCCGCGGGCTCTATGGAACCGACGCCGATCAGGAATGCGTAAGTGCCCGCCCCGCCGGCCAGGCCCGTGGTTTCGGTATCGAGGAACGCCCACCGCGCGGGCGGCGAGACCGCGGCCCCGGCCGTGAGGGGACCGAGCAGGTCCTCCGGCAACTCCGCCAGGTCCGCGATATCCACACTGCCGTGGCGGCGGTGGCGCTCCCACAGCCTCTCGGTTTCGAAGTGCTCCCCGTGCGCCGTGCGAACCACTTCGCCGCTCATGAGCTGTTCGATGCGCAGCGGCAGGTCTTCCGGCGTCAGGCGGGGCAGGGGAACGGCCTCGCTCCGGACTGAGATTCCCGCCTTCTCGCGTCCGGTCCATTTCCGGTCTATGCGGGCCATCCTCCTGCGCAACTGCGCGAGCTGTTCCTGGATGTCCTCCATTCGCTTTTTCTTTGCCTATGATAGTCCGCCGTGGCGGCGATATCAAGTTGCGAGGTCCGGAAACATCCTTTGACGCGGAGACGCTGAGACGCGGAGAAATTCGAGAAGAAAAGCGAAGGAAGGACAGAGAGGACACCCGAATCCAAGCGTCGAAGAAGCAATTGTCCTTCATCTCATCTCATCTCCCTCCTTCTCCTCTTGAATTTCTCCGCGTCTCTGCGTCTCCGCGTCAAAGCGGTGG
>Ga0181517_10002451_pt1 | contig 18926 bp, 17 predicted proteins | sample PEATcosm2014_Bin_31_FD_119748 | JGI IMG/M metagenome (GOLD analysis project Ga0181517, IMG submission 119748) | Peatland microbial communities from MTU Mesocosm Facility, Houghton, MI, USA - PEATcosm2014_Bin01_30_metaG | ecosystem: Environmental > Terrestrial > Soil > Wetlands > Peat | place... | reverse complement strand
CGACCGACACCGAGATCCAGGCCGGCGTGCAGTACCGTGCCAACGTGACTCGCGTGGAAACGGAGTCCGGTGTGCGCGGCTACTCGTTCGACGCCATCAGTGCCAGTCGCCAGGGGAGCCGTGGTGCGTCGGCCAGCGGCGCCGGCCGCGGCGCTGCACCGGGTGCGCCGGCGGCGGGCGCGGCGGGGCGAGGTCCCGGCCGCGGCGGCATGAATCCGCGTGCCAGGGTCAGCTTCCAGGAAGTGCGCCAGGCCCTGATCGGGACCGACCTGTTCGCCATGGAAGACCACCTCAGGAAGGGCTTGCTCAGCCTCAGCAACCAGGGCGGATTGGAAGAGGCCCTCTGGGATACCATCGGTAAGGTCGCGGGACAGCCGGTTTTCCGCTTGCTCGGCGGCAAACAAACCTCGACTCCCGTATATATCACGGCGGTGTGGCCCGGCCCCAACGACCAGTCGCAGGTGCCCATCAAGGACCAGGCCGTGTATGGGCGCCGGCTGAAGGAGGCCGGTTTCAACGGGTTGAAGATCCGCATTTTCCGACAGGATTTCATGGACGACGTGGATGCCGTCGCCGGGATTATCGACGCCTGCGGACCGGCTCCGGGCTTCAAGACCATGGTGGATCGCACGGCCGCCAATTCCGGCACGGTTTGGAACTATGCCACGGGTCTAGCCGCCGCCAGAGCACTCGAGAAAGTGGGCTGCTATTGGCTGGAAGAGCCGTTCGCGCGCGACGATTTCGAAACCCCCGCGCGGCTGGCCCGCGAAGTGGAAATGACTATCACCGGCGGAGAAGGCTGGCACGGGCTGGACGCTTACCGCGAAGGCCTGATCCATGAAACGTATGACATCATGCAGCCGGACCTCAGCACCTGCGGCGGCCTGCTGGAAATGCGCAAGGTATCCATTCTGTGCGAGGCCTTCCACAAGCCCTGCATCGGCCACGGGTCGTTTGGGATCAATGTGACCGGCCGCATCCAGGCACACGCCGCGTGGGGAGCGCCGCTCGAGGAATTCGCCCTGGCCACGCCGCCGCTGCTTCCCCAGGAGCAATGGGCTCCCATGGTCAAGATCCTCAATACGAAGGAGCTTTTCACTTTCCACAACGGCGAGGTTCAGGTCCCGCAAAGTCCCGGGCTGGGATTGGACCTCAACGAGGAAGCCATCGAGCATTACAAAGTCTGATGCCAGGCCGCCCATGAGACAAGGGCGAGTACCTATACTCTAGTAGGCCTTCGGTCTCTGTGTGAAGACGGTGGCGCCGGCTGCGGCCCCATCGGAGGCTTCTCGACCGGGCGGATTAGATTTTGGCGGTCCAGGCAATAAAATAGTGGAAGGAATTGGCATAATGACCAGCCCGGATGAGAACAGGCCCACCGCGGATAAAGGCCTTAACCCCAGCAGAAGAGCCTTGCTGGCGATTGCGGGCTGTTTGGTGGCCGCGGTTGCCGCATGGCCCCAATCCGCCGACGACTCGCTGGACCCGGTGAAGGTTTCGCCCGCCACACAGCGCCTCATACTCGAGAACGACCTGGTGCGCGTGGTCGAAAACACAGTCCCGCCCGGGGTGGCCGAACCGCGGCACCGGCATCGTCACGGTGTGGTGGTCTATCTGACGGACTTCACCACCGAGCAAGTGACGGACAGCGGCCGAAAGACCACGGCTTCGCGACAGGCTGGCACGGCGGCCTGGTCGGAAGCGCTGGTCCACACGCTTAAGAACGTCGGAACTACGCCGGTACACGCGATCCGCGTTGAACTGAAGTTCTAGAGGCCGGGAAAGATCCCCCGCTCGACAGCGGTATAAGGCCAGTTTCCAACGCAGACGTCCCGAGGGGTAAGTCCAACCGATGTTGTGCGAACGCAAAGTGGAGGATACCCGCGAGTGATTGACCACCCGAGAACGCGAAGTCTTGCAACTTCTCACCGCGGAAACATCTCTCAGAAGTTGGACCTGCACAGCGCGCAGAGCTGATTCTATATGCCATCCGTAAAGGCGTGATCGCGTAGCCGCCGGATCGCGCCGAAATCAGGCCGCGCAGATGTGGCTGATGCCGGCCAGTTCGACGCCCAAGCCCCGCATTTCGGCGAGCGCCCGCTGCCCATCGTCGCCGTTCAGCGTCTCGATGGCATCGGTGACCACGATCACCGGCTTGCCCGTCTTGACCAGCCCGCGCACGGCGTGGAGCACGCAGATTTCCGTCACCACCCCGTAGACCACGAAACGTCCGGCCCCCAGCCGCTCGATGGCGCGCGCCAGGTTGGGCGCCTGGAAGCCGTCCACGGTCTGCTTCTCGATCACGATCTGTGCGGCCCCTTCGATCGCCAACTCGCACTCGCGATTGGGAATCGTCACGCGCCGCTCAAGGAGCGTGCGCTCGGGCTTGCGCTGGCCGGCGGTTCCCAGGATACAGTGCGCCGGCCAGGACGCGAACTCGGGATCGTTCTCCGCGTGCGCGTCCACCGTGGAAATTACCGGGATCGCGTGGCTCGCCGCGAAGCGGTTGAGATGCGCGATGGCGTCCACGCGGCGCTCGGCGCCGGGCACGTAGAGGGCTCCCGCCGGATACAGGAAATCGAGTTGCGAATCGACGTCGAGGAAGACGCTTTTCATCCCACCAGGTTGCATCGGGTCCGCTCCGCCAGCGCGCGCAGCTCGCGGCTGTAGATGACCGGCCAGGGATCTCCCACTTCCAACTCTCGCAGCGCCGGCGGCAGCGTTGCGATGGATCGCGCAGCGCGCTCGCGGGCCTGTTCGAGCGAGGGCAGCGGTTCTACCAGCCGCCCGCCCAGGATCACGGGGCGCAGCAACGCTTCGCCGCGGCCGCACTCGCCGGAGCGCGCCACCACGTCGCGAGCCACGTCGCGGAAAATCTGCTTGGCGCCCGGCATGGAGGTCTTTTCCTGGCTATACTTCGCGGTGAAGCGCTGGATGCCGCTGATATCCACTTCGACGATTTTGTAGATTGCGCCCATGGATGGCGCGTCGCCGGAGGTAGCCAGTTGCGTGCCCACGCCGAAAGCGTCGATGGGCGCGCCCCCGCGCACCAACTCGCGAATGCGGTATTCGTCCAGATCGCCGCTGGCCATGATCTTGGCTTCCGGCAGGCCGGCCTCGTCGAGGATAGCGCGCACCTGCCGCGAGATCCCCGCGAAATCGCCGCTATCGATGCGCACGCCCCACAGCGGGCGCCCGACCTTGGCGGCGCGCCGCGCGCCCTCCAGCGGCTCATACGTATCGATGAGCTGAACCGTGGATTCGCCCAGCACGCGCTGAAGCTGGCGGAAGGCCTCGCATTCCGAAGCGAACGACATCACCCAGGAGTGCGCCGCCGTGCCCATCACGGGAATGCCGAAACGGAATCCCGCCAGCGTGTTGCTGGTGCCCGCGCAGCCGCCGATATACGCGGCCCGTCCGCCCAGCACTCCGGCTTCGGCGGTGTGGGCGCGGCGCGTGCCGAATTCGACCACCGGCCGCCCTCCGGCCGCCTCCACCATGCGCGCGGCTTTGCTGGCGATCATCGTGGGAAACGTGAACGCCGCCAGCAGGTAGGTCTCGGCGATCTGCGCCTCGATCATGGGCGCGCGAACGCTCATCGCCGGCTCGCCCGCGAACAGCGGCGTGCCCTCCGGCACCGCAAACAGGTCGCCCGTGAAGCGCAGTCCGCGCAGGTATTCGAAGAACTTCGGCGATATCTTCCGAAACGCTTCGAGGCCGCGCAGATACGCGATCTCCTCGTCCGTGAAGCTCAGCCCCAGCAGGTAATCCACCACCTGCGGCAGCCCGGCCGCCAGCACATAATTCCGGTTGGCGGGCAGGCGCCGGATGGTGAGTTCGAAGGAAGCCTTCTCCTCCGTCTTGCCTGCGTCGAAGTAGCAGGCGCCCATGGTGAGCTCGTAGAAATCGGTGAGAAGCCCGTTCATGAAATCGGTGGGGCATGCTTGAGCTTGCCCAAAACAAGCTCTAGCTTTGCCCAAACAAACTCACTTCTTCTTGGCGGGTTGAGGCGCGGCTTCCTTTACGCTGGAAGCGGCTAATTTCAGGTCGTCCACCGCCTTGCCGTCCAGTTCATAGATGCTGGGTTCGTTCTCCCGCTTCGCGAAATATTGGCTGCCCTGTTTGGCGATGGACACCTTCTCCATGCGTTTGCCGTCGTTCGAGACCACCGTGGCAGTGAAAACGGTCTCGCCCGCGCTATTATCCGCGAACTTGGTGGCGCTCAGATCCCGCAGCTTGTCGATGAACGACTGCACGCTGGAGTTATCCAGCGTCTTGGCGCCGGTCATCCACTTATCGCCGCTCTTGGTGTAAACCACGGCCGGGCCGGCGCCATTTTGAATCTCGAGGCGCGTGGGGTCGCTGAACCCGAAGTCGAAGAGCTTCTTGTTGCGGAAATCGTCGAGGCTCTTGTCCATGGCATCGCCCAGATCGGCGGGGATTTTGTACACGCCCTCCACCGCCGTGCTGCGCGCGTAATAATTCTTGTCCTTATCTTTGCGGATCTCCAGCGATTGCGAACCGCCGCTATCGGTGAGTGTGGCCGTGGCGACCTTGGCCGCGCCCGCGAAGTCCTTGGCCACGTCCGCCTGCGAACCGGTCAGATCCATCTTGGCGTCCTTCAGCTTGCTCACCAGGCTATCCACTAGGGAATTGTCGGCGCGCAGGGGACGCGGCTTGACGATCTGCCATTCGTTCTGGCCGTTCTTGCCGAACTCCACGCTCTGCCCCTTGGCCTGCAACTCCACGCGCGTGACTTTGTCGGAATCGAAAGTCATCAGCCGCTTGTCGCGCAGGTCGTCGGAAGTTTTATCGAGGCTGGTCTTGGTGAAGCTCGAAACCGTGAAGACGCGCGGGTCCCGTGCCAGCTTGGCATAAGCCCCCGAGCCGGTGGGCGTATCGTCGCCGATCAGCAGTTCGTCGGATTTGCCGTCCTTCCGGGTGACCGTAACGTCGAGCGTGGGTACAGTCAGACCGTAAGGCTTGAGATCGGTGGTTTTGTCGTCGATCACCTTATCGGCACTCAGCGAGCTCAGCGCGGAGGCCATGGCCCCCGCGGTGTCCTGGTCGGCGCTCATCTTCTTGGGTTCGTCGAGCGCCCAGCGGCCGCCGTCCCGCTTCAGGCCCTGCACTTCGCCGGTCAGTTTCCTGACGCGGATGGCGGCGATCTGGTCGTCCGGGATGGTCAGAATCTTAGTGCTGGTATCGGTCGATTTGCTGGCCGAGGCCTCCTTCTTATTCGACCACCAGATGCCACCGGCCAGCACCACCAGAACCGCGGCCGCGATCAACAGTCCCGTGGGCTTCATCGCTTACCTCCGCTTCCACCAGGTGGCCAGACCAAAGCTCACCACCGCCAGCGGGAAGATCACGATGCTCAGCCAGAAAAGCATGCCGAGCTTCTGCCCGCTGATATTGAGCGGCTGATCCTGGGCAGCTTTGGGCCGGATCGAGATCAGGTCTTCGTCCGCGGTGAGCCAGTTGATCATGTTCAGGAACAGATCCTGGTTTCCGTTGAAGCGGATGAAGCTGTTGCCCAGCCACATGGAACTGCCTACCACCACGAAGCGGCCTGGAGTCGCGCTGTTGTAAGTGCCCGCCGCGGCCAGCACCAGCGGCCCCTTCTTATCTTTCTTGGGGTCGATGCTCACGCGGTTGGAGCTGAGATTGGTGGTGGCGAAGCTGTTGTCGCCCGTCGAGAACAGCTTTTCGACGCTGGTCTTGTCGCTGTTCTTCACATCCAGCGTGCGGGCCAGCGGGAAAGCCGTGGCGACGTCTTTCATCTGGTTGACGATGGGGTGCGAATCGTAAGTCGCCACCAGCGGGACTTCCGGACCCAGCCCGAAGATCTGTCCCACGCCGCTGGTATCGAGCGCAAGGTCTTTACCCGGCGTAACACCCCAGCCAGTAAGCAGAGTATCGAGAGGCGCGTTGTCCTGAGTCTTATCGGTAGCGTTGAGGTTCAGAGGAGGATCGAGCAGAAATAGAGTGTGGCCGCCGCCTTCCACATAAGCTTTAATGGCGTCTGCTTCAGGCTGCGTGTAAGCGTAGCGCGGACCGGCCACCACCAGCACCGTGCAGCTCTTGGGAACCTCGGGCTTCCCGATGGCCGGCGGAGCCGCGCTGCCCGCCGGTGCCGCCGGGTTGGCGGCCTGCAGGAGCGAAATCGTCTGGGTCTTGTAATTGTTGCGCGTCAGCGCATCCTTCGCCGCCGAATAGCCGCCGCGCGCGCTGTCGTCGATACTGTGCTCGCCGCTGCCGGTCACGAAGCAGGCGACACGCTCGCCGGTCTTCAACGAGCGGATCAGGGCGCCGGTGACCTCTTCTTCACTGAGGCTCTTGGCTTCCTCTTTGCGCGTGCCGTTCGTCACCAGAATGGGCACGTCCCGCTGGAATCCCGCCGCCCGCGCCTGCTGCGGCTTCTTGACCGGATCGATGTAATCGACGCGCAGCTTCGTAGAGAGCGCGGCGTAGCGGTCCAGCAGATCGCGCGCCTGCGGAAAGCGCGCGGTGTCGTCGAAGTAATCGATGGTCACGTCGCGCGGCAGGTTCTTGACTACCTTAATCGTCTGGTCGGAGAGACTGAACTGCTTGTTGGCGGTGGCGTCGTACGATTTATCGTAGCGGTTCGCCAGGAAGTTGACGGCCGCCAGCACGGCCAGGATCACGATGACATAGAGGCCCGCGTAGGCGGTGTACTTGGTCTGCCGGGCTTTCAACCATTGGTAAGCCATCTTAAGCCCTCCACCTCAGCGATTCCATCGATCGCGCGGTTATAAACAAAGCGAAGTAAATCATGGAAACGTAGAACACCACGTCTTTCAAATCCAGCACACCCTTCCCGAAGTTCTCGAAGTGGGTGACGATCGAAAGGTAATTGACCACCTGCGAGGCGCCTGTACTGTCGAAGGCCGTCATCCAGCTCAGCAGCCAGAGCAGCAGGCACACGAAAAAGGTGACGCCGCCGGCGATGATCTGGTTCTTGGTGAGCGTGGAGATGAACGCTCCGATGGCCAGCAGGCATCCGCCTTGCAGCAGCAGCCCCAGATACGCTACCAGCACCGGCTTCAGATCCGGCTTGCCCCACGCGAATAGCATGGCGATGTTGACGATCGACATCAGCAGCACGCAGATGTAGAGCAGCATCGCGCCCAGCCACTTGCCGAGAATAATCTGCATGTCGGTCACCGGCGAAGTGAGCAGCAGCTCGATGGTGCCGGTCTTCTTCTCTTCGGCAAACAGCCGCATGGTGATCATGGGGATCAGAAACAGCGAGACCGTGCTGGCGAACCCCAGCAGCGGGCGGATGATCTGCTCGTTGACGTTCATCGGCCCCTGTTGGCCCATCATCTGGGCCTGAAAGCTGAAGCGCACGAAATCGCGCGTGGCCGTGTAGAAGCCGAAACCGAAAATTAGCCCGAAGAACGCCATCAGAAGGTAGGCGATGGGCGAGGCGAAATAGCTCTTGAGTTCTTTCTTGCAGATGAGGAGAACGTGGCTCATGCTTGCACTCCCTCTTTTTCCTCTTTGGCGGCGCTCTTTTTCTCGGCCGCGGTGAGTTGCAGGAAGATGTCTTCCAGGCTCAGGCCCACCGCGCGCAGCTCGGTCAGCGCCCAGCCGGAATTCACCACGGCGCGCGCCAGTTCGGCGCGGATGTGGCGCCCCTGCAAGCTCTCCACTTCGAACACCAGCCGCTCGTTTTTTGAATCCTTCATCATCACGCGGCTCACGCCCGGAACCTGTTCGAGCCGCTGCTGCACGCCGGATGGGTCGGGAAGCCCGCCGGGCGCCTCCACTTCCACCGCCACCGCCTCGGAGCCGCGCAGCCGGTTGGTCAGGTTGTCCACCGAATCGATGGCCACCAGCTTCCCGCGGTCGATAATGATGACGCGCTCGCAGGAATGCTCCACTTCCGAAAGGATGTGCGTGCTCAGAATGATGGTGTGCTCGCCGGCCAGCGCCTTGAGCAGCTCGCGAATTTCGATAATCTGCTTGGGGTCGAGGCCCGAGGTCGGCTCGTCCAGAACCAGCACGTCGGGATTGTGAATGATCGCCTGCGCCAGCCCGACGCGCTGCCGGTAGCCCTTGGAAAGCTTGCCGATCAGCTTCGTGCGCACGTCGCCGATGGCGCAGCGCGCGGTCACCTCGTCCACGCGGCGCGCGATATCGCCCGACGAGATGCCCTTCAGCCGGCCCACGAAGTTCAGGTATTCCCAGACTTCCATCTCCGGGTACAGCGGCGGCGTTTCGGGCAGGTAGCCGATGCGCTTCTTGACTTCCATGGGCTGTTCCAGCACGTCGAATCCGGCGATGCTGGCCGTGCCCGAAGTGGGCGGCAGGAAGCAGGTCAGGACCCGCATCGTGGTGGTCTTCCCGGCGCCGTTCGGTCCGAGAAAGCCGACGATTTGCCCCTTCTCCACTTCGAAGGAGATATTGTCCACGGCGACAGTACGGTCGTATCGCTTGGTCAGACCTTCGACTTTAATCATAGTGAGTGTCCTAAAGACGTAGACGTGGTAGTTGCCATTCGGCTACAACTGGCGCTCGATTGAAGGCGCGCCAAACCGGAGTCAGCTTGAAATTCCATGATAAGGACCGGCGTCAAGTGTTGTCAAATGAACGAGACCGCGCCTGAAGCGCTTGCTACATTAAAGACTTGCACGTTCCCACCGGTATTGTCGTTCCCGCCTTTGCCACCGTCGTCGGCGTAGCCGGTGCGTCGCTGGGGTTGTGGCTCACCGGGCTGCGCCGCCGCGCCCAGGTGGTAATCCCCTTCAGCGCCGGGGTGCTGCTTGGGGTGGCGCTCTTCGGATTGCTGCCGGAATTGGCCGCCCAATCCGGATGGGCCGTCAGTCTGGTGCTGTTCGCGGCGGGCTATGGGCTGCTGCTGGTCGTGAACCGCTACGCCTATCCGGTGTGCCCCACCTGCGCGCACGATCACGATCACGACGCCTGCGCCACCGAATTGCACGGCTTCGCCGGCCCGCTGCTGGCCGCCGCCGCGCTGCACAGCTTTCTCGATGGATGGAGCGTGGCCACCGCGCAGTTCGCCACGACCCTGGGATTGCGCGTGGCCGTGCCTCTGGCGGTGGCGCTGCATAAGCTCCCCGAAGGCATCGCCCTTGGCGGCATTCTGCGCGCCGCCGTGAAATCCCGTGCCACAGCTCTGGGCTGGTGCCTGCTGGCCGAGGGCGCCACGCTCGCGGGCGGCGCCGCGGGACTGCTGATGGCCCCGCGCCTCGGCACCGCTTGGATCATGTACCCGCTGGGGGTCACCGGCGGCTGGCTGTTCTACCTGGGATTCCACGCCGTTCACGAAGAATGGAAGCGGCGCGGCGCGGCTCCGGCGTTTGTCCCCGCGCTCACCGGAGTGGCCGGCGCGGCCGTCATTCAGCGCGGCGCCGAGGCCCTGTTCCGGTAGCTCCGCCTAAACAGAGCGTCTTAGATACCTGCGCGTCCGCTCCCTGACGGTCGCGGCTCCGTTCGGAGCCGCGCGCGTTAGCAAGCGGTCTTGCGCAAACAATTACGCCGTCATGTTTAGCTATCGTTCGGTGGCGTATACCTGTCGTCCCGCGACCCAGGTCGCGATTACTTCGATGCGCGCGGCCGCTGGGTCGAAGCGAAACCGCACACAGTCGCCACCCCGCGCCGGCAAGCGTCCCGCGCGAGCCGGATTGAGGGTAGCCATCCGGACGGCATCCGCAAGGGAGATCCCGGTCAGCTCGATGGCTCTGCCTATCGCGCGATCCAGGCTCAGCGCACTGCCCGCCAGCCGGTCCCCACCCGCTAGCACCACTCGCCCTTGCGACGTCAGATCCAACGGCAGTTCGCCCAGCGTGTAGCGTCCGAGGGGAGCGCTCGCGGCCGCCGTGGCATCCGTCACCAGCACCGCGCGATTCGCGCCCTTGGCCCGCAGCGCGGTCTTGAGAAAAGCGGCATCCAGGTGGAAACCATCGGCGATGAAACCGGCCATCAGGCGATCTTCGGCGAGCTGATCCCAGATGTAGTTGGGATGGCGCCGCATCACGGCGTGGGCCCCGTTGCCCAGGTGCGTCGAAAATGTAGCGCCCGCGGCCACCGCATCGGCTATCTGCGCTCCGCTGGCCTGCGTGTGCCCGATGGCCGCCACCACGCCTTCCGCCACGATGCGCGCGATATATTCCGCCGCGCCGGGCCACTCTGGCGAGAGCGTCACCATGCGGATCCGGCCGCCGGAAGCCGCCTGCCAGCGCCGGAACTCCGCCAGATCCGGCGGGCGAATCCAGCGCCGGGGATGCGCGCCGCGCGGCCCGTCTTCGGGCGAGATGTGCGGCCCCTCCACGTGGAAGCCCGCGATGGATTCCCCCTCGGCCGGCAATTCGCAGGCCGCCGCGAGATTGCGCAGCGCGCCTTCCATGGCTTCGGGCGAAGCCGTGATCACGGTGGGCAGGAAGCGCGTCACACCGCAAGCGCGCAGTGCGCGTATGGAACGCGCGATCCCGTCGAGGGGCGCGCCGGGCTCGTTGTAATCCACGCCGGCGAAGCCGTTCACCTGGAGGTCGATGAAGCCGGGCGCCTCGAAAATTCCCGCGCCCTGCGCCGTCAAGCCGGAGTTTGGCAGCCGCTCCTCCTTTGTTTGTGGGAACACGCACTTATGCTAACGCAGTGTTTGCGGTGTGCGGCGTACACTCTTGGTGAGAGAGGGTTTAGAGTGCTTCTGAGGGTCGCAAAATTCGTGAGGGGAGAGGCCTTGCCGGTTCTGGCTCTCCTGATCTTTTCTGCTGCGGTGCAGGCGCAAACCGCCGGTACGCTCTCCGGCACCGTCACGGGACCTTCGGGAGCCGCCGTTTCGAACGCCAGGGTCGCGGTGAAGAACCTGGCCACCGGCCAATCGACGGAAGCGCTCACCGATGCCTTCGGCGTCTACCACGTGTCGGACCTGGCGCCGGGTGAATACGAAGTCTCCGTTTCGGCCGAAAACGCCGGCGCGAAGACGGCGCAAGTGACGCTCGCGGCGGGCACCGCTCAGAAGCTGGACCTTGTCGTGGCTGCCGGCACAGAGCCGTCGCTGGGCGACCTCGGTTTCACGCCGGATCAAACCCAGGGCAGCGCGCAGGACCAGGCGCGCCTCGACCGGCGCTCTCACATGCTGCGGACCCACCAACGGCTGGGCTTGATTACGATGGCGCCACTGGTAGCCACTCTCATCGCGTCAAATGGGGCCGCCGGGAGGAACAGCACGGCCTCCGGACGTGAATTGCATGCGGCGCTGGGCGGCGTGACGGCGGGTATGTACTTCACCACCGCGTCGTTTGCGATCTTCGCGCCCAAGATTGCCGGGTCCCCCACTCGCGGGCCCATTCGCGTGCACAAGGCCTTGGCGTGGATTCACGGCCCGGGCATGGTTCTGACGCCCATCCTGGGGGCACTCGCCTACAATCAGCGCAGCAACGGAGAGAAAGTCCACGGGATCGCCTCGGCGCACGGGGCGGTGGCGGCCACCACGGCGATAGCGTACGGACTGGCCGTGCTGTCGGTCTCGATCCGGTTCTGAGAATCGCCATGCTATCGAAATCATGGGCGGCCTTTTTTGTCGCGATGCCGTTTACGGTGGGCGCGGCGGATATCCAGTGGAGCTTGCAGCAAGCCACGCTCACCTATCGCGTGTCTAACCCGCTGCATCAAGTGGAGGGCGTCAGCCACGCGGCGCGCGGCAAAGGCCTCTGTCAGGCCGGGCAATGCAGTTTTCTGGTGGCGGTGCCAGTGAAGTCGTTCGATTCCGGAGACAGCAACCGCGATCTGCACATGATCCAGGATGTCCGCGGCGGGCAATTCCCTATGGTGACGGTGCGCTTTCACCTGTCTGAAGCCGTTATTTCCCAACCCACGATTCCGGTGGATCTGGACGTCGAATTCGCCGGTCAAACCGCGCACTACAAACAGGCCGCTTTCCAGAAAGCGATGCAAGGGAGCGACGCCCGGATCTCCGGGACCATCCCCGCCAAGATGAGCGACTTCAAGATCGAGCCGCCTTCGCTGCTCGCGATTCCCACCAAGGACGAGATACCGGTGCGCGTGGACATGATCTGGCGGCCCATGTAAGGCGCGTTCCACAACAAATCAGCCCCGCAATGTTTTATTCACAGTTTTGCCACACGGCCGGACCGCTAACTCCAACCAGCGCCTCACGAAAAAGTTGTTGAAAACGGCTGTGCGGCAGAAAGTTCCCGCTGGCTTTCCGTGCGCCCCCGCGCTACAAAGAGTAAGTCGATTAGGAAGCCGCGCAGTCGCCATGGTAAATCTCGGGGGAGGTGGCCATGCGGATTGCGCGGCTCCCTCGATTTACTTCACACCAGCGGGCTGCTCTGCGTGTACGAGCGAGAGCCACCCGTAAGTATCCTTCCTGGTTCCGTGGATGATTCCGAAAAATTCCTTCTGCAGCGCCTCTGTTACTGGCCCGCGACGGCCCGTGCCCACCACGATGCGGTCTATCGAGCGGATCGGCGTGATCTCGGCGGCCGTGCCGGAGAAGAAGACCTCATCGGCGATATATAGCATCTCGCGCGGGACCAGCGTCTCGACGACCGGAATATCCAACTCCTTGGCCAGCCTGAAAACGCTGTCACGGGTAATTCCCGGAAGCACCGAGGCCCCCAGAGGCGGGGTATGAATCTTGCCGTCGCGCACCACGAAGATGTTCTCGCCCGAGCCTTCGCTGACGAAGCCCGCGGTGTCAAGCGCGATCCCTTCGGAGTAGCCGTTGGTCAGCGCCTCCATCTTGATGAGCTGCGAATTCATGTAGTTGGCGCCGGCTTTGGCCAGCGCGGGCAGCGTATTGGGCGCCATGCGCGTCCAGCTTGAGACGCACACGTCCACGCCCTCGGCCAGCGCCTCTTCGCCCAGGTATTTACCCCATTCCCACACCGCGATGTACACGTCGATGGGGTTCTTGAGCGGATTCACCCCCATTTCGCCGTAGCCGCGAAAGGCGATGGGCCGGATGTAGCAGGCATCCAGCTTGTTGGCGCGTACCGTTTCGAGCATGGCTTCGGCCAACTGTTCCGCCGGGAAGCTTATGTCCATACGGTAGATGCGGGCCGAATCGAGCATCCGCCGCACGTGATCGCGAAGCCGGAATACGGCCGGCCCTGAGGGTGTGGAGTAGCAGCGGATTCCTTCGAAAACCGAGCTGCCGTAGCTCACGACGTGCGACAGCACGTGAATGGTGGCCTCTTCCCAGCGGATGAAACGACCGTTATGCCAGATTTTTTCGGTGGGCGTCAACATTTTCTTAACGATTATAACTCCTGCAAATAGCGCTATTCAGGCGGGACTCTCTGGCCGGGCGGCGCCGCACGGTAAACCGGCGGCGGAACCTCCGGGCGGGCGGCGGTTCACGAAGCCAACTGGCTGGCGACCCGCTCGGCGGATTCGTACCCTCGGACGATATGGTACACCATGGCGTCGAATAGCCAGCCGATACGGCGGTCCAGTTCCTCCTCCGCGTACAACTCCATGGGAGTCATGGCGAAGGCCTGATCCCGAACGAAGCGGAGGATTTTGTTTTTCAATACCTGGCAGCGCAGCACGGCCTCATGCAGGGGAATATTCTGCTCAAAGCGCAGGCGTCCCAGAATCTGGAACCGGCGAGCCAATTCCTCGCCTTTCGAAGCCGCCAGCAGGTATCCGACGTTTTTGAGGATATCCTGGCTCCATGCGCGCAATTCTGCGTCCGAGCGGCCTGCCAGGGTGGACATTTGGGGATCTTGGCGAATTTCCAGGAGCAGCCCTGAAGTTATGATTTCCGAACTCTTTTCAATCAGTTGGACCAATTTGGTCGACAGCATCTCGTTCCCTCCAGTCACATATTCGACTGGGTCCCCGCACCCAGCGGTTGGGCGAAAAGCCCCGATGCCTCTGCCGACCATTATCCCAGATCGCTGCGTTTATTGACAGAACGAAGATTTTTTCTACAATGTTCTATGGAACCCGTTTTGCAGGGGTGCGAAGCCGTACGCCCTAGTATAATCAACGAGGAATCAAGAAAATGGATCCCGAGACCCTCACAATCACCGACAATCGGACCAATCGGACTTATACACTCCCGATCCAAGACGGCACAATCCGCGCCATGGATCTGCGCCAGATCAAGACTGGCCCCGACGATTTCGGGTTGATGACTTACGACCCCGCCTTCATGAACACAGCTTCGTGCAGGAGCGCCGTCACGTACCTGGATGGCGATAACGGCATCCTGCGGTATCGCGGCTACCCGATCGAGCAGCTTGCCGAGAACTGCACTTTCCTGGAGGTCGCCTACCTGCTGCTGCACGGCGAACTGCCCAACGCGCGCGAACTGGATCTGTGGTGCTGCGATATCATGCACCACACCTTCCTGCACGAGAACGTCAAGAAGTTCATCGACGGATTCCACTACGACGCCCACCCCATGGGCATTCTGATGAGCACGGTGGCCGCGCTGTCGACCTTCTATCCCGAAGCCCGCCACATCGAGGATCCCCGCAACCGCCGCAAGCAGATCATACGGCTCATCGGCAAGATGCCGACTTTGGCCGCCTACGCCTACCGGCACCGTCTGGGTCTGCCATTTATTTATCCCGATCCGGATTTGGGCTACACGAAGAACTATATGAACATGCTGTGGCGGCGCACCGAGCCCAAGTATGTCGCCAACCCGGTGCTCTCGCGGGCGCTCGAAGTGCTCTTTATTCTGCACGCCGATCACGAGCAGAATTGCAGCACCAACACCATGCGCGCGGTGGGCAGCGCCCACGCCGATCCCTACGCCACCGCGGCGGCCGCGGTCGCGGCGCTTTCCGGCCCCCTGCACGGCGGCGCAAATGAAGAGGTGCTGCGCATGCTGGACGAGATCGGCACCAAGGAGCGTATCCCCGAGTTCGTGAAGCAGGTCAAGGAAGGCCACGGCCGCTTGATGGGCTTCGGCCACCGGGTTTACAAGAATTACGATCCGCGTGCGCGTATTATCAAGCGGGTGGCCGAGGAAGTGTTCCAGGTGACCGGCCGAAATCCCAAGATCGATATCGCCATCGAGCTGGAGCAAATCGCGCTCTCCGACGAATACTTCATCAAGCGCAAGCTCTACCCCAACGTGGATTTCTACTCCGGCATCATTTACCAGGCGATGGGCTTTACGCCGTCGCAATTCACGGTGCTGTTCGGCATTCCGCGCACGGTGGGCTGGTTAGCCCAATGGCAGGAGATGCTGGCCGATACGGAGCAGAAGATCGCCCGGCCGCGCCAGATCTATACAGGCCAGGAGTGCCGCGATTTCGTGCCCATCGAACAACGCGGGCAGCAGCAGTTGGCCTCGGTGTAGGCGGGGTCGGCCGCTCTACGGCAAGCTGTTCGACGGCGCCGGAACCGGCTTGGGGTGGTGCATCTTGCGGCGAATGTCGGGCCAGAATTCCTTGATGACGTACGTCAGGCTGTCGTAGCCGACCTGTGTTCCCCAGACGCTCAACGCGTTGGGAAAATTGTGGTCACCCTGGGGATGGTAGGTATAGGTCGCGATGCCGGCGGCCATGGCGCTGCCGAAAACCTCAGAGAAGTTGAATCCGTTGCGGCCGCTGTCCATGCGGGTGATGAAGATGCGGCTCACGGCGTAGCCGGCCCGCCGCACGAATCCGCCTTTGCCCATCTGGAAGTAACGCGGGTCCTCGTGCAGGAGGGACGGAAGGACCGCTTCGGTGATGACGTTTTCCATGGTGCCGTCGGCGAAGTACGCGCCGTATCGCTTGGCGTATCCCTCGGCGCCTTGCCCGAAGCCCGGTTCGCTATTCTCGCCCTGGCTGATGCCGGCCAGCGCGCCGTACCAGAAATACTCCACCGGGTCGAACGACGACCGCAGCGTCACCTTGAATTTCTCTTTGACCGTAAGCGGCGGGACTTTACCGGCGTTCTCCAAAGTCAGGAAGTTCGGGAGCGCGAAAAAGAGCCGGTCTTTCGAGGTTCCGGGAACCGCACCTGCGGGCGAAGCCGAGCCTTCCACCTTGGGAACCTCGGGTTGGGGTGGGGCCGGTTCACTTTGCGGAACCGGAGCGGGGGCCGCCGGCGGCGCGGGGACCGGAACCTGTGCCCAAACTTCAGTCAGAGCCAGCCAGAGCAGAAACGCGGTGAGCTTCGTCATTCTCTTGTTTCATGCTAACAAAGACCATTAATCGCCCCGTTGCTGGAAGCACGGATGGCTGGGTGGAACCCGGGCTTCCGTCCGCTCACCCGACGCAAGCGGGCTCGTTCATACAACCACTGGAGCCGGTGCATCCCATGACGAGGGCCAGTGGCGGGCTCGCCCGCGGGTATGGAAACAGCTACACGTTTGACGCGCTCGCGGCGTCACATACTTTGTGAGCCTCGCACGCTTGTGGATTGGTTTGTTATGCCTCTCGGCCTGGGCCGCGGATGCCAGGCTGGAGGCTACCCTGGCCGGCGTGGAAGCCCGCTACAATCGCGCTAAGACGCTCGAAGTGCTTTTCCAGGAGCAATATACGCCGCCCGGCCGGCCTCGCCGCACGGAGTCTGGGACGCTCATGCTGCGCAAACCGGGCCGCATGCGCTGGGATTACAACCAGCCCAAAGGCAAGCTGTTTATTTCCGACGGTAAGGCGCTGTGGCTCTACACACCCTCCGAAAACCGGGCCACGCGCATGAAGCTCCAGGAGAGCGAGGATATGCGCGCTCCGCTCGCCTTTCTTCTCGGTAAGCTAAACTTTCAGAAGGAGTTCCGCAACGTCGAGGGCCATCCCGAAGGGGCTGCGATGCGCATCGTGGCCGAACCCAAAAGTGACAGCCTGCCGTACCAGGCGGTGGAGTTCGTGGTGGCGGACCAGGACCGCATTCGCGAGGTGAAGGTGACGGCGTTCGACAAATCTATCCTGGATTTCACCTTCGACCAGGAGAAGGTCAACCCGCCGCTCGATTCCAAGCTGTTCCAGTTCACGCCGCCGGCGGGTGCGATAGTGGAGGCCACCCAGTAGGCCATGGCCGATTTTGTGCTCAAATACGCCGACGGGCGCGGCCAGATCCACCAGCAGGTGACCGCCGCTGGCTCCGAGAAGGAAGTGCGCGAGAAGTTCACCCAGCAGGGCTTCCTGATTTATTCCATCAAGCTGAAAAGCGGCCCGGCGTCGTTCGGACAGGCGGGTCGGCTGCTGGGCCGGCGCAAGAAACTGAACCTGGAGAAGTTCCTCATCTTCAACCAGCAGTTCGTCACCCTCATACGAGCGGGCCTGCCCATTCTCAAATCGCTCGACCTGCTGGCCGAGCGCCTCACCGACGTCCGCCTGGGGCCGATGATCAAGTCGGTTCGCGACGAGGTGCGCACAGGCACGCTGCTCTCGGAGGCCTTTCGGCAGCAGCACGTCTTTCCCAAGATCTACGTGACCTCGGTGATGGCGGGCGAAAAAAGCGGCAGCCTCACGGAGGTGTTGGACCGGTACATCAACTACCAGAAGCTCTCGCTGGCGGTGAGGAAGAAGGTGCTGGTCTCGCTGATGTACCCCTGCGTGCTGATCGTGCTGGTTCTGCTGCTGATGGTCTTTCTGGTGACCTACGTGGTCCCCACGTTTGCCACGCTGTACACCTCGATGCAGGCCAAGCTGCCGGCTATGACGACGTTTCTGATCGCCATCGGGACCACCGCGCGAAGCTACCTGCTGGTGTTCGTGGGCGCGCTGGTGGCATCGATTTTTCTGTTCCGCTGGTGGGCGCGGCGGGAATCGGCGCGGGAGCGCGTGGACCGCGTCCGGCTGAAGCTGCCGATTGCCGGGGAGATCTGGCTGAAGTACCAGGTGGCGCAGTTCGCGCGCGTGCTGAGCACGCTGCTGACGGGCGGCATTCCACTGGTGCAGGCCATGGAGACGGCCGCCGATTCGCTGGGCGCGCCGCTGCTGCAGCGGGCCGTCGAGAACGCCGGCAAGGGCGTGCGCGAGGGCCAGCCGCTCTCGGCTTCGCTGAAGGTATCGAAGATGTTCCCGCCTCTGGCGATCGACATGATCGAGGTGGGCGAATCCACCGGCGCGCTGCCCGCCATGCTGAATAGCGTGGCGGAGTTCTTCGAAGAGGATGTGAACACGCGCATGACGGCCACGCTTTCGCTGATCGAGCCGGCCATCATGATCCTGATGGGCTCGTTCGTCGCGTTCGTTCTGATTGCGCTGTATCTGCCGATATTTTCGTTGGCGGATACGATTCGGTAGGGTATGCGGACTTTGAAGCAGCACAACGCGGAGGCGCGGAGACGCGGAGATTTTCGCGGAGGGAAGGCTGAGATTCGGACTCGGCGCGATACCCGGCCTCAACGGCATATTCAAGAGTTCGCACGCGGAGGGAGCGGAGGTCCGGGGCTGCGGGGGGAATGCGGTGCTGAGCTACAGGTCAAAAACCCTTTGGGTTTTTTCTCCGCGGCTCCGCGTTGAAAGAGGTTGGTAATCTATGGCAACTGCTGAAAAACTGCGCCTGATCGATCCGGCGGCGGAGGCTGAGCAGGCGCGCGCTATCGCGGCGCGCTACCGCTGCGAGTATGTGGATCTGCGCGAGGGATCCATCGACCACGACCTGTTCCGCTCCATCCCCGTTGACTTGATGTTCCGCTATAACTTCGTCCCGCTCAAGGTGCTCAACGGGACGCTCGATATCGCTCTCTCGGACCCGCGCAACCTCACCCTCATCGACGAACTCACGCTGCTGCTCAATCGCAAGCTGCGCGTCAAGGTGGCCACACTCTCGCAAATCGCCGAGCTGCTCAAGAAGACCGAGCAATCGCAGCGCGTGCTGGAAGAAGTTACCGAAGGCTTCGCCCTGGACGTGGTGGCGGAAGAGGGCGAGCAGGACGAGACCCTCTCGATCGACAAGCTGACTGCCGCGGACGCCAATATCGCGCCGGTCATCAAGCTGGTGGACACCACCAT
>Ga0181517_10002449_pt1 | contig 18936 bp, 14 predicted proteins | sample PEATcosm2014_Bin_31_FD_119748 | JGI IMG/M metagenome (GOLD analysis project Ga0181517, IMG submission 119748) | Peatland microbial communities from MTU Mesocosm Facility, Houghton, MI, USA - PEATcosm2014_Bin01_30_metaG | ecosystem: Environmental > Terrestrial > Soil > Wetlands > Peat | place... | reverse complement strand
TGGGTTTGCCACCAGTGCAGCGCCTGTCGCTTGCAAAGTACCCGTGCAGATGACCAGCGCGAGGATCGCAAGGAGCACCTTCAGAAAACGTATTTGAGACATATGTGTGATTTTTCTCCTTATGTTTACCCACGCTGAGTGCCTGGGTACATGCACCATATCGGTGCGCGCGGGAGATTCTTCAGAGTGGGACTGCGTTTTTTGCGAACCGAGCCGGGTGCGCGGCCTGAAAGTGGCAGGCAGGCAGTTCCTTCGTGGTACCAGCAGCCTAAAGCATGCTCCACCGGTACCCGCGGAAGGGGGGCGCCAGCCTTGTCCGGCGCGAGATTCTGCGCTACCTATAAATAATGTCGACCACGCGCGATGATCTCCGTTACGCGTTGCGTTCCCTGCGCAGGTATCCCGGGTTCACGTGTGTCGCCATCGCTTCGCTGGCGCTCGGTATCGGCGTGAATACCGCCATCTTCAGCCTGGTGGATCAACTGTTACTGTGGTCCGTTCCGGCACGAGACCCCGGCCAGCTCGTGAATATTGAGGGAGGCCGCAGCGACACGTACCCCTTCTACCGCGAGTATCGCGACCGCAACCAGGTCTTCGCGGACGTGCTCGGCTGCAGCCATCCGAGGCCTGCTGGCGTCCGGCCGGAGGGAGCACCGGCAGCGGAAGTCGGGAACGTTTCCTATGTGAGCGGCAACTACTTCCGGACGCTCGGGGTTGGCGCCGCCGCAGGCCGCGTTCTGTTGGACTCGGACGACGTGAAGCCGGGCGGATCGCCGGTCGTCATCCTCTCTTACGACTATTGGCAGCGTCGTTTCGCGGGCAGCCTCAACGTCATCGGGCGTAAGTTTGCCGTGGACGGATTCCCTCTCGAAGTCGCCGGTATCGCCGAAAAGGGTTTCGGCGGGCTCTTCAACGGTTATCGAACGGACGCTTTCATTCCGTTGACCATGTTTCCGCTGACCACGCCCGCGGCCGCGTCCATCTGGAACACGGCGGGCGTGCGATTGCTCAGCTCCGTGGCACGCCTGAAGCCGGGAGTCTCGATGGAGAAGGCGCAGGCCAACCTGCGGGTGATTTGGCCGCAGGCCGTCGACGCGGTCAACGACGCAGCGGTGAAGGCCGGTCGGCGCGCCAGGAAATTCGCCGGAGAAGACGAGCCGGCGGTCACACCTGGCGCGCACGGCGTGTTTGCCGGCCGAATCCAGGCGACGGATCCGCTGGTAGTGCTGATGTCGGCCGCGGGGCTGGTGCTGTTGATTGCGTGCGCCAACATCGCCAATCTGCTGCTGGCGCGCGCCGCCGGACGCAGCAAGGAGATCGCGGTCCGTCTGGCGATGGGGGCCCGGCGAGCCCGGCTGGTCCGGCAACTCCTTACCGAGAGCCTGGTTCTGGCAGCCATTGGCGGAGCCGCCGGGTTCGCGCTGGCGCGCTGGAGTGTCGCGGCCATTGCAGCGGCTCATCTCGTCAATCCCGACCTGCGCCTTCAGCCCAGCCTCGCGCTGGCAGCGTTCTCCGCTGGATTGACTCTGCTGACGAGCGTTCTCTTCGGCCTGGCGCCCGCCATGCGAATCACTCGCGTGGATCTGGCGCAGACCACCAGGGAGAGCGGCTCCTCGTCTACGGGATCTCGGGTTCGGCTCGGCAAGGTTCTTGTAGCGGGCCAGGCCGCTTTGTCGCTGGCGCTGCTGGTGGGAGCGGGGCTCTTTATTCGGACGCTGCGCAATCTGGAAAACGTCGATCTGGGTTTCGATCGCGAGCACGTTGTGCTGATTGACGCCGATGCCGCCCACGCCGGATACAAAGGCCACCGGCTGCGCACCTTCTACGATGAACTCCTGGAGCGCACGCGCCATCTCACAGGTGTTCGAGCCGCCGGCCTGTCGGGCATGACGCCGATGGGAATGTATGCGATGTCGCGTTCCTTCTCGGCGGAAGGGTATCAACCTCATCCCGGCGAACGCATGGTTGCAATGTCTAATCCGGTCACCCAGGGATACTTCGCCGCGCTGGGAATTCCACTGATGTTGGGCCGCGATTTCCGGCCGGAGGACGAACCGGCGGTCACTCCCAGGGACAGTGTTTTTGCGGCGCTGGGACGGATGGGCGGAGGCGGCAGCACCAAGGCGGAGGTCAACGCTTCTCCCATTTGCATCATCAACGAATCGCTGGCCCGCCATCTCTTTGGCGGCGCCAACCCGGTCGGTCGTCATCTCAGCTTTGACGACACCTATTCAGCCGAATCGGCCGTGGAGATTGTCGGCGTCGTCAAGGACGTCCACCACGGCAGCGTCAGGCATGCCGACGACATGGGCGCCATTTATATGCCGAGCTGGAGTCACGGCGCGGAAGCGCGCTATCTCGCCGTGCGGGTTGCGGGAAGCACCACTCCGGTGATTGCGGCCATTCAGCGCCAACTGCGCGAGATGGATCCGAACGTGCCTCTGCTGAGAAGCGACAGCATGGAAGACAGCGTAAATGCGAACCTAAAACACGAGCGCATGATCGCGTACCTGTGCGGCTGCTTCGGAGCGCTCGCGCTGACGCTGGCCGCGGTCGGTTTGTACGGTGTGATGGCCTATGCGGTGGCGCAGCGAACCAGGGAGGTCGGGATACGCATGGCGCTCGGGGCGCGGCGCCTCGACGTGATCGGGATGATCGTGCGCGAAGCGCTGGTCCCGGTTCTTTTCGGCGTTGCGATCGGCATCTCTGGCGCGCTGGCTGCGACGCGCGTAGTTGCCAGCTTGCTATTCGGAGTCGCGCCGCGCGACCCGCTTTCTTTTATTCTCGCCGTTTGGGCGATGCTGGCCGTGGCGGCACTGGCGGCAGCAATTCCCGCGCGCAGAGCGAGCCGCGTCGATCCCGCGATTGCCCTCAGGTATGAATGACGTTCTTATTATGGATGCGAGGTGACGATGACCTACATGCTCTGTCGCAATCGCGTTGCGGACTTCCCCCGGTGGCGCGCGGTGTTCGCTTCTCATGAAGCGGCCCACCGGAAAGCGGGGCTGCAGCTCGTCAATCTCTGGCGTAGCGTTGAGGAGCCCAACAACATCTTCTTCCTGTTTGAAGTTGCCAGCATCGATATGGCGCGGGAGTTCATCAATGATCCCGAGGCCGCCAAAGCCGGACAAGCTTCAGGCGTGATCGATGGCGAGTATCACTTCGTCGGAGATGCCGGGGGCTACGGATCAACGTAGCGCGCGCATTCCTGCCCGCGCTACGATCATCTTGGGTGGTGTCTAACGCTTGAACGCGGCGCGTCCGGCGAATCGCGAATGCCCTTGTAGCCGCTCCTCAATGCGGAGGAACTGGTTGAACTTCGCTACACGCTCGCTGCGGCAGCCCGAACCGGTCTTGATGTGACCGGCGCCCGTAGCGACCGTCAGATCCGCAATGAAGGTGTCCTCGGTTTCGCCCGACCGGTGAGAGACAAAGCAGCGGTAGGCATTGCGCGCCGCCAGTTCCATGGTGTCCAGCGTTTCCGTCACCGTGCCGATCTGATTCAGCTTGATGAGTATCGCGTTGGCGAGCCCCTTGTCGATTCCCTGTTGGAGGATCTGTGCATTGGTGCAGAAAAGATCATCGCCCACCAGTTCGATTTTGTTCCCGAGGGCGACCGTCAAATTGCGCCAGCCATCCCAGTCGTTTTCCCCCATTCCATCCTCGAGGAGCACGATCGGGTATTGGTTCGCCCATGACTCCCAGATCTTGATGAGTTCGTCGGAGGTAATCGCCTTCTTGGTGGACTTGAAAAGCACATACTTCCCGTCGTCCCACATTTCGCTGGCAGCCGGGTCGAGGCAAATCGAGATATCGGTAGACGGCTTGTAGCCGGCCTTGGTAATCGCTTCCAGAATCAGTTCGACCGCCTCTTCGTTCGATTTCAAATCGGGAGCGAAGCCTCCCTCATCACCCACCGCGGTCGAGAGACCTTTGCCGTTCAGCACCTTCTTGAGCGTGTGGAAGGTCTCCATGCCCATGCGGATGGCTTCGGTGAATGATGGCGCGTTGTGTGGCGCGATCATGAACTCCTGGAAGTCGACGGTGTTGTCGGCGTGCTTGCCGCCGTTGAGCACGTTCATGCACGGAACGGGAAGCGTGCACGCGTTGGCGCCGCCAAGATACCGGTACAAAGGCAATGAGTGAGCGTTCGCCGCGGCGCGCGCGGTTGCCATGGAAACGGCGAGAATCGCGTTAGCTCCCAGTTTGGCCTTGTTGGGGGTTCCATCGGCATCGATCATCGCCTGGTCGATGGCGCGCTGGTTGGTCGCATCCAGCCCGATCACGGCGTGGGCCAGTTCCTTTCGGACGTGGCCGGCAGCCTTGAGGACGCCCTTCCCGCCATACCGCTGCTTGTCGCCGTCACGCAGTTCGACGGCTTCTTTCTCTCCCGTCGATGCTCCCGAAGGAACCGCTGCAACGCCGACCGCGCCGCCATCCAGCGCAACCTCGGCCTCAACGGTAGGATTCCCGCGGGAATCCAGGATTTCACGACCCACAACGCTTACGATCTTAGTCATCTATGACTCCTTGTGCCTTGCGAATGAGGAAACTCCCACCAGACGGCAGGAGCTATCGGAACCGGTTGCCCGGAACGGTCAGAGGTGACGCTCCATCACCCGGCGTTCTCGAAGCCCGACTATAACTCATGGCGCGTGTGTGGGCAACACGACCGACACGGCCGACGGCAGCGGCATTGCTCAGCGGGCCGCGTGCGCTTCGCCGACCACAGCGTCAAACGCCGGCTTTGGCTTTCCCTGGCGATCGAATAACAGGGGGTAATTGGTCCTTCCCCTCGCCGGAAAATTGTTCAGCCAGGAGCCCTGGTCGGTGACACCCCAGAAGGTCACGCGGGTGACGGCGTCGCGGTGTTTCAAGAAGACGCGAAACAAGGCCGCGTAGCGATCTGCCAACGCTTGTTGCTGCGGGGCCGGCAGCCCGGCTGTGTATGGGTTGGAATTGGCGTCGCCTTCGGCCTTGGCGGAGACATCGGCGGTATGGGTGCGCGTGACCTGGGGCAGCACATCCACGTCGAGCTCGGTGATATTCACCTTGACGCCGAGTGCGTGGAACTCGGCGATGGTCGCATCCACCTTTTCGACATCCGGCCAGTCCATGTGGTAGTGCCCTTGCAGGCCAACGGCGGCGACCGGCACGCCCTGGGCCAGTAGTTTGCGGATCAGCTCCACGCCGCCTTTCCGCTTGGGCTCGTTTTCGAGCGAGTATTCGTTGTAGTACAGCTCGGCCTTGGGATCGGCTTCGTGCGCGTATTCGAACGCCTTGGCGATGTAGTCGTCGCCGATAATGCGCTGCCATTGCGACTGCCGCAGTGTGCCGTCCTCGTTCAGGGCTTCGTTGACCACGTCCCAACCATTGACGCGGCCCCGATAGCGGCCCACCACGGCGGCAATGTGGTCGTGCATGCGGCGGAGCAACTCCTCGCGGCTGACGGGATTGCCCCTGTCGTCCTCAAACACCCAGCGCGGCGTCTGGCTGTGCCAGACCAGACAGTGCCCGATGATGAACATGTGATTCTTCTCGCCAAACTCGACGTAGCGGTCGGCCGGCTCGAAGTTGTATTTCTCGGGCTCGGGATGGATGAGCGCCCATTTGAGGTCGTTCTCCGGCGAGATGGAATCGAACTGAGCCGCCACCAGAGCAGCACCGGCAGGATCGCGGCCGTCATAATAAGGCGGGCCGAGCGCAGCGCCGATGTGGAAGAAGCCATGGTAGAAGTCCTTCAGCGCAGGCTGCGCCAGCAGCAGCGTATTTTCGGCATCCGACTTCTGGGGCGGCTGCGCTCCGAGCAGCAGCCAATCCCCGCTGATCGCCGCCACAGCCACGAATACTGCCATCTGGGTTTTCACGTCAATTCTCCTTGCGCATGGTGCGCTTGTACGGGCGCCATTGATGTGGCGCGCTTACGAAGCCGACTGCGGTGCGAAGCGCTTGCGGCGCTCGGCCAGCTCGTCGGCGATCGCCTGGTTCTTCTGCCGCGTGATCGGATAGAAGATCAGGCAGACTGCTGTGGCAAAAAAGGCCAGCCCCGAGTAGAGGCTCGCCACCAATAGAATGCCTGTCAGCGAGTGCGCCGTCTGCGTGGCGTTGGGCACATAACCGTACGCCTGGAAGAGCCAGCCCGCGATGGCGCCGCCCAGCGCCAGCCCGAGCCACAGCGCGAAAACCACCGCCGCGGTCACAGTGCCCGTGGCGCGGCGGCCGGTTTTCCATTCTCCGTAGTCGGCAACATCGCCCATCATCGCCCACAGCACCGGGCAGGAGCAGCCGAACGCAAACTGGCGCAGAATCTCCGAAGCGAAGATGAGGGCTGTTCCCTGGGTTGGCAGAACGAACAGGACGGCGGCGAGAATGCCCGTCAGCACCATGCTCGTAATGAACAGACTCCGCTTGCCGAAGCGCGCCGACAGTTTGGAGGAAACCGCAACGCCGACCAGCAGCGAGGCCAGGCCGAAGCCATTGAACCAGCTAAAGAGGTTCTGGTCTCCAGCGGCGTACTTGAAGAATGGAAGCATGACACTCGACCGCATCACGATCGCTATGAAGTAGAACATGGTCGCCAGGAACAGCGCGATCCAGGGCCCGTTCTTGACCAGGTCGGCGAGGTCCTGCCCCAGCGAGCTCTGTTGCTTCGGGTCCGGCTGAATCCGCTCCTTGGTCGAGAAGAAAGCCACGATAAACAGCGCGCCGCCAAGGACCGAGAAAAGCCCCATCGTCAACTGATAGCCCTTGGCACTGTTGCCATGGCCGGACCAGGCGATCATCGGCACCGCCAGGCTCTGCACGATGAACCCCGCGGAGTTGGCGAAGATTTGCCGCCAGGAGGCGATGCTGGTGCGTTCGTCCGGGTCGCCCGTGATCACGCCGGTCAGCGACGCGTAAGGCACGTTGTTCACCGTGTATACGATGCGCAGCAGAGCGTACGTTACGTACGCGTAGATAATCTTGCTGCCCGCGCTCAGGTTCGGAGTGGTGAACGTGAGCACGCCGATGATGCCGAACGGAACCGCCGTCCACAACAGGTACGGGCGAAACTTGCCCCACCGCGTGTTGGTGCGGTCCGCGATGGCGCCCATCACCGGATTCAAAACCGCCGCGCAGAGGCCAACCACCAGGAACAGCGTCCCGGCTTGAGCCGGCGTCAGCCCGAACGTGTCGGTGTAAAAGCTGAGCTGCAACGCCAGCATCGCCTGGAAGACGAAGTTAGCAGCCATGTCGCCGAGGCCGTAACCGATCTTCTCGGAAAACGAAAGTTTCTGAATCATATGTTCCCCGTATCTTCTCGGTCCACTTGCGGTTGCGGGCCTACTTCGTCACTGTCAGCGTAACCTTCTGAAGATCGGCATCCCGTGAAGAGGTGCCAACCATGATTTCGAAATCGCCGGGCTCCACCCGGTACTTCATATCGACGTCCCAGAACGCGAGCGACTCGGGCGTAATCTCGAAGCGGACGGTCGCGGTCTGGCCCGGTTCCAGGTCGATCCGGCGGAATCCTTTCAACTCTTTTACCGGGCGCGTCACCGAGCTGACCAGATCGCGGATGTACATCTGCACCACTTCGCTTCCGGCGCGCGTGCCGGTGTTGGTGACCTCAGCGAGAGCTTCCACCTTCCCGTCCGCTGCCATCCGGCTCCTGGAGAGCCGCACGTTGCCGACGCTGAAGGTCGTGTAGCTTAGGCCAAAGCCAAATGGGTAAAGCGGCGTGACGTCATCGAACAGATAACCGCGGCGGGCGGATGGCTTGTAGTTGTAGAACGCAGGCAGATGACCCGCCGAGCGCGGCACCGAGATCGGCAGCTTTCCGCCGGGGTTGTAATCGCCGAACAGGACTTCCGCCACGGCGGTGCCGGTTTCCTGGCCCAGATACCAGCACTCGAAAATGGCCGCGGCCCTTTCCGCCACGCGCTGGATCGAGTTGGGCCGCCCATGGAACAGAAACACGATCACTGGCTTGCCGAGGGCGGCGACGGCGTCAACCAATTCCTGCTGGCGGCCTATGAGATCGAGACTGGGGCGGTCGCCCATATGGTTCAGGTTCCAGGCTTCGCGCGAAGTCTGCTCATTGCCGCCGATCGCCAGCACCACCACGTCGGCTTTCCGCGCGACTTTGACGGCTTCCGCAATCAACCTGCGGTCTTCCGCCGCGTCGCTCGGCAGCACTTCATCCTGATTCCACGAGCCGGGCTGCGTGATCTTGCAGCCTTCGCTATAGAGCACCTTCGCCCTCTTGCCGGCTTTGGCCTGGATGCCTTCGAGTACGGTGACCTCGGCTTTGGGCTTGCCACTGTAACCGCCCAGCAGGCTGCGGTTGGCGTTGGGACCGATCACCGCGATCGTCTTAACTGCGTCCAGATCGAGCGGCGCCACACCGCCTTCGTTCTTGAGAAGGGTAATCGAGCGGCGCGCCGCCTCGAGGGCCAGGGCCCGGTGCGCGTCGCAGCCCACTACGCGATCGGCTTCCTCCGGGTCCACGTATGGATCGTCGAACAGGCCCAGGCGGAACTTCCAGAGCAGCATCGGCGCGACCAGTTCGTCGAGTTCGGCTTCCTTCAGTACGCCCTTGCGCACCAGTTCCACCAGGTGCAGGTAACAATCCGGTTCCGGCAGCTCGATGTTGACGCCGGCGCGAACGGCGAGGGCGCACGATTCCTTCTTGTCCTTGGCGACAAAATGGCCGTGTGTGTCGGGGCGGTAACCGAGCTCCCAGATCGCGTAGTAATCGGATACCACGAAGCCCTTGAAGCCCCACTCCTTGCGCAGAATATCGCGCATCAGCCAGCGGTTGGCGTGTGATGGCACGCCATCAACCTCGTTGTAAGATGCCATCACGCTGATGGCTCCGGCCTTGTGCAGCGCCTGTTGGAACGGGAACAGGAAGGCCCCCCGTATCACGCGCTCGGAGATGTCCGCCGGAGCGCAGTTCATGCCGGATTCCGGCTGGCCATGGCCGGTCATGTGTTTCAGCGTGGCGATGACGCGCGTTTTGTCCCGGAAGGATGCGTCACCCTGAAATCCACGCACGGCGGCAATGCCCATCCGCGAGGCGACGTACGGATCCTCGCCGTAGGTCTCTTCGACGCGCCCCCAGCGCGGGTCTCGCGCCACATCCACTACCGGCGTCAACGCCTGGTGAGCGCCGCGCAGCCGCGCCTCCAGAGCGGTCATAGTGAACAGCGACTCAACCAGATCCGGGTCGAAGCTGGATCCCAACGCAATCGGCTGAGGAAAGCTGGTGCCGCCGACAGCGGCGTGGCCGTGCAGGCACTCTTCGTGAAAGATCACCGGGATGCCGAGGCGGCTGTTCTCGACGAAGAACTTCTGGATGGCGTTGGTCAGCTCGGCCATCCCGCGCGCGTCCTTGCCCCCGCCCGCGTCGCTGGGCCGGCCGACCTGGCCGATGCCGCGCCCCTGCCGGAAGGCTTTCTTCGCCTTGGCCAAATCGAAGTTGCCATCGGCGTTCACCAGCTTGGCGGCCTTCTCCTGCCAAACGCACATCATCTGCGCGGCCTTCTCTTCCAACGTCATTCGCGACAAAAGGTCGCGCACGCGCTTCGCCACCGCCAAATCGCCCTTGCGGTAAAGAGGCACGCTCCCGTTCTTATTCTTAGAGACCTGCTTTTTCATAGGCTCGATCTTTCCTGAAGGCTGCTGGACCACTCGTGCGCCGGCAGCGGAACCTTTTCCTCTCTGGCGGAACCCGGCCGCCGGTTCGCGAGCGAGCGCCATGGGGGCCGGTCAAACGCGAATTTGTTGCAGCCTCAAACTATAATCAAGTGTCCAAACCGAAAAATCAAGTTGTGCATGCGCATTCCGTTGAACTATCGGCGCCCGGCCGGGGAGTTCACTGAACCTTCTTGCCGGTCCATTCAATGGACTGCCCGCCTCCATCGCCAACTCTTTCGGAAGTGAGGTGCAGGTCGGCGCCGCTGACCTTCCCCTTGTAGCTCAATTTCAGTTCCGTTCCCTGAAGGTCCGCGGTGATGGTGAAAGACAGGTTGTCCCCGTCCACCTTCCCGTCCGTGATGGTGGACTTGCCCAACATCGCGCTGGCGGTTTCTCCGGTGAGCTTGTTTCCGTCCACTTTGAAAACGAAGGTTCGCTCCATGGTTCCGTTAGGGCCCTCCGCGCTCGCTTTCCAGGTGCCGGCGATGTCGGCGGCCACCGCGGCCACCGCGAACATTGCCATCAAAATCAAAACACGCTTCATAGCGTCATTCCTTTCCCCAACATTCTTGCACCTTTCGCGCTTTCAGCGGCGCGAGGCTCCATCACAGCTTCACGGCCAAAGCCAGGCCATCGCCCATGGTGGCCATGCTGAGCGCGACGCGCCGGTCGGATTGCAGGTGGCGGTTGAAGTCGCGGATGGCTTCGGTATCGGAGTCGTGGTTCGCGGGGTCGACCACAGTGCCGTGGAACAGAACGTTGTCGGCGGCGATCAGGCCGCCCTGCCGTAGCAGCAGAAGCGCGCGCTCATAGTAATGGATGTAGTTGCCCTTATCGGCGTCGATGAAGATGAAGTCGAAACTGCCGGTCTGGCCCTCTCCGATCAGAGCGTCCAGCGAATCCAGCGCCGGGGCAAGCCGCAGCTCGATGAGGTCCTCGACTCCGGCATCGCGCCAGGTTCGCCGGGCGAGGATCGAGTATTCTTCGCTCTTATCGCAGACGATGAGCCTTCCGCCTGGTTGCAGGCCGAGCGCAATCCAGGTTGAGCTGTAGCCCATGAAGGCGCCGATTTCGAGAGCTTTGCGCGCGCCGGTCAAGCGGGCCAGCAGGTGCAGTAACTGGCCCTGTTCGGGCGCCACTTGCAACGAAGCCTGCGGGTGACTCTCGGTCGATTCGCGCAGCTTCCGCAGCGCCTCCGGTTCGCGCAGGGTGACATCGCGGACGTAAGTCAGCAGGGAATCGGTGAGCGGGGTCTGGGTGCGGGACATGCGGCCTATTCTACCGCGGGCGCGACAACCCTTCCCGCAGCTCACCGCGGCGCCAGGTTGAAGCCTTCCACCACCACGCTCGGTTTCTCGCCGCGCGCATCGGCGTCGGCCAAATCGGTAACGATCGTGCGACGCTCGCCGGGCATTAGGGCCACGTAGTTGTCGCTGTATAGCGCGGGCAGAATGCGGTCGCCGGTCTTTTCCCGCACAGCCTTGACTCGAACCATCAGCGCGGGCGTCGATGAAACGTTATGCAGTTCGGTGGTTAGATGCCAGCGCCCGTCGCGCTGCTCCGCGCTCGTGGCGGATCCGACATTGGCTTTGGCCAACGTGCGCAGAGCGCGATAGTCGCCATCTTCGAGCCCCCGCCAGTAGAAGTTTTCCGAAACTGTTTCACCCAGGCGCGACAGTTTGAGCCGCAGGAAATGTACCGCGGTCAGCCCGGCCGGGTACTCCATCTTGATGCACGAAACCGTGCTGTCCTCGGTGCTGTCCACCGGCGCGGTCTTTTCCCAACGCACCGAACCGTCCAGGTTCAGCACTTCCACGTGAGCCGTCAGCCCGTGCGCATCGCCGCCCGAGTAGTTGACAACTTCGATGGTATCTTCGTCCGCGTTCCACTGGATGTGCAGTGGCTCGGCTCCCTTCTTACTGCCGAAGTACCCGGCGCCGGGATTGAGGTAGTAGTCGTAAGTCTGCCACAGCAGCGACGGCCATGCCGAGTGGCTCATCCAGATCAGCATGCCCATCCGGTAATGGCTCTGCGATTCGAACATGGCCCGATAGATTTCGTAATCGAGAAACTGCGCCAGCTCGACAAACTCCTCCACATTCTTTGCCCCGCCGTAACTCTTGTCGATGTGCCGGAAAACCGAGCCGGCGGCCTCTGGTTCCCTGGGGCCGAGATCGTGCTCGCCCCAGGTGCGGTTGGGCGGCCACAGCGCATCTTCGGGCATCATGGCACGCAGGCTTTCCATGGCGGGGATGTTCGGCGAGCCCATCTCGCTGTGCAGCTTCGACTTCGCCAGGCTGCCGAAATACGACTTCAGCGGCATTACTTGGTAAGGGCCGCCGCCTCCCACCACACCGTCCGCCGAATTGGAAATGTAGTGGCTGCCGGGGGCCAGTTCGCCGAGCGTCCGGCGAATGCCGTCGTCCAGCACGGCCGGCGGGTAGCCTTCGTTGCGGCCGCAATAAAGGCCGATGGAAGGATGGTTGCGAATCCGCAGCACGGTGTCGCGGACGTTGCGCAGGAACATCGCGGGATCGTCCGGATCGGGCCCGTCCCAGGGGTTCGCCAGCCAGAACTCCTGCCACACCACGATCCCATAACGGTCGCAGGCCTCGTAAAAAGCGTCGTCGCCGGTTTGCCCTACCCAATTACGAATCATGGTGAAGTTCATGTCGCGGTGATAACGCAACACCGCGTCGTATTCGCGGGCGCGATAACGCAACAGATCCTCGCTGAAACCCCAGTTGCCGCCGCGCGGCACGAAGCGGCGTCCGTTAATGAAGATCCGCAGCGCGCCGCCTTCCTCGCTGTAGGTAAACTGGCGTACCCCGGTCTGGAACCGCTTCGTATCGGAGGCCTGCCCGTCGGCGGTGTCGAATTGCAATTCCACCGCGTAGAGACTCGGGTCGCCATAGCCATTCGGCCACCACAATTTTGGATTGCGCAGGCGCAGCTCCGGGTGCGCGGCGGGATCCAGCTTCACCGCCTTCGCCGAGGAAGCACCCACGGTGATGGGCATTTCAAATGCTGCTTCGCCAAAGCGCACCCGCAGTTTGCCCGCCACCGGCCGCGGCTCGTGATTGCGCAGCGTCAGCTCGAGGCCAATGTCCGCGCGCGAGGTGTCCGGCAGCGGCAGGCTGGTCGAGACCAACGGATCTTCAATCGTCACCGGCCCGCTCCCGGTCAGATACACGCTGTTCCAGATGCCGGTGTCGCGTCCGCGCACGGCCGGCATCCAGTCCCAGCCAATCGACGAGTGAAACGTCGGGTTGTCCGCGCCCAGCGCGCCGCCGTTGCTGCCAAAGCCCATTACCGTCTTTTCCTTGGTCGAACCCGGCGTGTGGTTCTTTTCGATGCGAACCGCCAGCGCGTTCGCCTGGCCGGGGCGCAGTTTGCCGGTGACATCGAACCGGCCTCGCATAAACGCTCCTTCGATGCGGCCCAGCTTTTCGCCGTTCAAATAAACGTTAGCCTTCCAGTTGATGCCGTCGAAGTTCAGCCAGATGCGCTTGCCGCCAAGCGCAGCCGGCGCCACGAATTCATCGCGATACCAGAAATCGGCGCAGAAGAACGAATCCGAAATCAGGTTCTGGTTGTCGCCGTAATTCGGATCGGGGACTGCGCCCGCGTTCAAGTAGCTGGTGAGCACCGTGCCGGGAACGGTTGCCACCAGCCAGTCGCGGTCGGAAAATCCAGGCCGCGAGATCGCCGCGCCATCCGCCTTGACCAGCGATTCGCGTTCCACCCGCCACCGGCCACCCGCGAGGTTCATGCGCCCGCCAGTCTCGATGGCGGCAGCCGGATGCGCCACGGGTATCGGCCCGCCGCGTCCCCAGACTTCCATTTCGCTGAGGATGTAACCCTCGGGCGAAGCCGGTTTGGTCATCAGGAGCCGCACGTAACGGGCCTGCTCTGGCTGTGGCAGGCGGATCTCGTCAATGGCGCCGGCCGCGGCCGGAAGCGGCACCAGCGTCCGCCAGTGAGCCGCGTCGTCGGACGCCTCGATGGAGCCTTCGGCCGCGCGCCGTATCCAGTACAGCTTCACGCGATCGAACGTACAGCTTGCCCCCAAATCGACATAGACCCACTCCTCGCCGCTCGCTGCGCTCATCCACGCGCTCGAGAAATCGTACGGGCCGCCGAGATCGAGCCGCCGCCCGCCGCGAAAGAACGCGACCTCCCCGACATGCCAGCTCAGCGGGCGGCCGCAGCGCAGTTCGACGCGATAATACCGGCTGCGAACCGGCGCCAGCAACGCAAGCGACGGCTTAAGCTCGCCGGTTCGCCTCAGGCTTCCCTCGCCGCGCCGCAGCTCGCGCCATGTCTTGCCGTCCTCGGAACCGGAGAGAATCAAGCTCCACTCCTGGTTGTCCGACGAAGGCGCCGACGCGTCCACATCCACCCGGTCAACTTCAGGTGCCACGCTGCCGCCCAGAAATCCGATATCCACCCAGACGTCGGTCCCTCGTAAGTCGGCGCTGGTGGTCCAGTTGTGATCCATCACGTTCTCGCGCTCGTGCTTCGCCAGCACGCCATGCTGGCTTGAGGAGACGACTACCCAGCGCGGCAGTTTCGTTTCGATGATGCCGTCCGTCACCAGTTGCGCGGTCAGGTTGTAATCGTAGCTGCTCGACTGGTACGCCGCGCGGTGCAATGCCAGGTTGCGATACCTGGCGCTGTCCACGCGGAAAGACGGAGCGAAGTTCTGCTGCGGGTCGCCCGGGTAGACGCCGACGCCGAGCGTGGATTCCTGCGCGCCCACCGCCAGCAGAGCCGCCAGGAAAGAAAGAGAAAGCCTGAACATTTTGCCGGGACTCCTCGCCCAGATTGTTTGCGAAACGCCAGTATATAGCCGCGCACGGCGGGACGCCCGGGAGGTAGAACAGACGATCGCTTTCTTGTGCCAGGTGGCACGCTTTGACCCTACATGACAGACCACGAAATGCGATGGTCCGTCCTACTTCACACTCCTACGCCGGCGCGCCACAGTATGTAGCCGACGGCCTGGCGAATATAGTTCCACTGCTCGCGGGGCGCCGAATTGTGGTCCTTGCGAGGCGATCCGTACACCTTGAGCCCGCGGTTTTGCAGCATCCGTTTCACGCGGTAGATGTGATATCCGTCGCTGACCACGATCACCGAGTTGAGGCCCATGCGGCGGATGATCTCGGCTGCCAGATCGGTCGATTGCACGGTAGTCCCGCCTTCGGTTTCGACCACGATGGCTTCCGAGGGCACGCCATGGCTCATGAGGTAAGCGCGGCCCACGCCGCCTTCGGTGAACACCGGCTCTCCGCCGGAGCCGCCGGTGGTCATAATGCGGGAAGCCAGCTTGCGCGCGTACAGGTCGAGGGCGTGGTCCAGGCGGGCCCGCAGCACCGGGGAGGGCCGGCCGTGATATTCCGCCGCGCCGAGAACGAGGATGATGTCGGCCGGCCGCGCTTCGTCCACGGTGGACTGCCGTTCGATGCGGTTGGCCAGGCGAAGGATGCCGATCGCCAGGATGGCCAGCACCGCCAGCGCTGCCAGCCCTGCGGCCCATGCCACGCGCTTCATCTGCGATAATTTGATCGTTCGAAACTATTGTACGCACATGCCCCGGCCGGAGACCATCACGAGCGCGGCCAATCCGCTGGTCAAGGACGTGCGGCGAGCCATCGCGCGGGGCAGCCTGACCGCCGATGGCTGGTGCGTGGCCGAGACGTTTCACCTGCTGGAAGAGGCTCTCAAGAGCGGGTGCGAAGTGAAGATCGTGCTGGCGGCGGAATCGGTGCGTGCGGACGCTACCGGGCGCGCGCGCGGCCTGGCCGGCGCCAAGCTGGCTGTGCTCCCCGACAACCTTTTCCAGAGCATTTCCGGAACCGAATCCGCGCAGGGAGTGATGGCGCTGGTGAGGCCGCCGGAATGGAAGCTCGAGCAACTGTTTCGCGGCTGCCCGCTGGTGGTGGTGCTGGATGGCCTGCAAGATCCCGGCAACGCCGGCGCCATTCTGCGCGCCGCCGAAGCCTTCGGCGCCACCGGAGTGCTGTTCGTCAAGGGGACGGTGAGCCCGCACAATCCGAAGACTATCCGCGCGTCGGCGGGCTCGGTGTTTCGCGTTCCGTGTCTTTGGGGGATGGATGCGGCGGCGGCGCGCGCCGCGCTGCAGCAGAATGGTGTGCAGCTCTATGCGGCCGTTCCGGCGCGTGCAGCGGCGCCGGCAAGGGCGCTCGACGGCGTGGATTTCGCGCCGCCCTGCGGCCTGGTGATCGGCAACGAGGCGCGCGGAGTGGGAAGCGTGCTGCGCGCTGCGGCGCATGATGTGTCGATTCCTACGGTGGGCGTCGAGTCGCTCAACGCCGCCATGGCGGCCGGCATTCTGCTCTACGAGGCCCGGCGGCAGAGGAACATCCCGTCGTGAGCCTGTTCGATTCCACTCCGCCCTCGCCCGATGCGCCATCCGCAAGCGATGCCAAGCGCCCGCTGGCCGAGCGCATGCGGCCTGACCGGCTGGAGGACTTCATCGGCCAGGAGCACATTCTGGGCCCGGAGAAACCGCTGCGCCGCCAGATCGAGCGCGATGAGCTCAGCTCGGTGATTCTGTGGGGCCCTCCCGGAGTCGGCAAGACCACCCTCGCCAAGCTGATCGCCCGCATCACGCGCTGCGAGTTCATTCCGTTCAGTGCGGTGTTGAGCGGCATCAAGGAAATCAAGGCGGTGATGGCCGATGCCGAAAAGCTGCGGCGTCTGGGCCGGCGCACCATCCTGTTCATCGATGAAATCCATCGCTTCAACAAAGCCCAGCAGGATGCCTTCCTGCCCTACGTGGAACGCGGCGACATCATTCTCATCGGCGCCACCACGGAGAATCCGTCCTTCGAGGTGATCTCGGCGCTGCTGTCGCGCTCGCGCGTTTATGCGCTGCGGCTGCTCAGCGTGCCGGAGTTGACGACGCTGTTGCGGCGCGCGCTGCCGGTGGTCCATCTGGAGGCGACGGACGAACTGCTCGAACAGATCGCCATTTACTCGAACGGCGACGCGCGGCAGGCCTACAACACGCTCGAAGCCGCGGCCGCCGCGTCGCAGGGCGTGCTCACCGAAACTGCGCTTGAAAACGCCATCGAGCGCAAAGTGCTGCTCTACGACAAGGGCGGCGAGGAGCACTACAACCTGATTTCGGCGCTGCACAAATCGGTGCGGTCGAGCGATGTGGATGCGGCGCTATATTGGCTGGCGCGTATGCTCGAATCCGGCGAGGACCGGCTGTATCTAGCCCGCCGGTTGATCCGCATGTCGATCGAAGACATCGGCCTGGCCGATCCGCGCGCGCTCGAACAGGCGATCGCGGCCATGCAGGCGGTCCATTTTCTCGGAATTCCGGAAGGCGACCTCGCGCTAGCCCAAGTCGCCATCTACCTTTGCGCCGCGCCCAAGAGCGATGCCTCGTACAAAGCGCTGGGCGCGGTGGCGGCGGACGTGGAGAACACGATTGCCGAACCGGTCCCGATGAACCTGCGCAATGCCCCCACCAAGCACATGAAAGCCTGGGGCTATGGCGAAGGCTACGAGCACGCCCACAAATTCGAGGACGCCATCACCGATATGGAATGCCTGCCCGCATCGCTAGCCGGCCGCCGCTACTACTTCCCCACCAACCGCGGCGTCGAAAAGCGGATCGCGGAGAGGTTGGAAGAGATACGGAAGGCGAAGGCGGAGCGAAGCGGGGGCGAGGGGTAGATTGGGTTTTTGCCCGCGCGCTAGTCGTCTTCCGTGTGAGGCCACGGTCACCATTGCTGAGACCAGGCGCCTGGCAATGGCACATCCCCGTTCTCGGTAAGAATGAGCCGTCCCGCCGCCGGATTCTGCGTCTATCAATGTGCGAACACTCATCCTTCTACCGATACTCCTCGCGCCCGCACTATTCGGACAGGGGCGCGCCGCCTGCGATCTGGTGACGCAGGACGAAGCGAACGCCCTGCTCGGCGGCAGCGCGAATAAGCTCTCCATGGGCGCAATAGGTTGCGGTTACTCGGTGCGGGCACTCGGCGTACGCCTGACCATCACCGTGACCGACTGGGGCGCCACGTCCAAGGCAATCTGGGACGGCGCGAAGGCGACCAGCATCAGACGTAACTCACTGGTCGGCGACGAGTCCGGGATGGGCACGTACGCTTATGCCGAGCTGATCCGGCGCAGCGCCCAAAGTTCGGCCGGCAAGTGCGGTTTCGAGGTCGTCAAGGGCACCAAGGTGATTACAATCTTCGTCACCGATGATGCGGAGAAGCAGGACATAGCCGGCAGGAAAGAGATGCTCGACAAGCTTCGGCCGTTGGCGCAGAAGGCCGTGCAACGTCTGTAACGCGGCAGAAGCGTGCGAGCCAGTTGTGTTGCGGGTCGGATTCGCATTATCCTGATGAACGCCATGACGCGGACCGACTTTCTGAAGCTCTCCGCCGCCGCCGCGCTCTCGACCGCGGCCACGGCTCAAAACCAGCATCCCAATCGGGACCTGGGTTTCACCGATACGCCCATGCTTCCGGGCATGCCCTGGCACGTGCACGATCCGGCGCGCCCGCATCCCAAAGTGGTGGTTCCGGCGAGCGCGCCCGGCGCCCCGCCTTCCGACGCCATCGTCCTCTTCGATGGCACGGATCTTTCCCATTGGGTCCAGCGCGGCCGGGGCGCCAACGCCGGCAAGGTGATCGACCCCGTATGGAAACTCGGGGCCGGCTACTTCGAAGTGGTGGGCAACTCGGGCGACCTGTTGACGCGCGAGAAATTCGGCGACTGCCAGTTGCACGTGGAGTGGGCATCGCCCGCGCCGCCGCACGGCACCAGCCAGGGCCGCGGCAACAGCGGCGTGATCCTGATGAGCCGCTACGAAATCCAGGTGCTGGACGCCTGGGAGAACCCGACCTACGCGGATGGCCAAACGGCCGCGATTTACGGCCAGTGGCCGCCGCTGGTCAACCCGGCCCGCAAGCCGGGCGAGTGGAACACCTATGATATCGTCTTCGAAGCGCCGCGCTTCGCCGGCGACCAGGTCACCAGGCCGGCGTTCGTGACGGTGTTCTACAACGGCGTGGTGGTGCACAACCACAAAGAGATCATGGGCCCCATGGTCTACCGGCAAGTTGCCCACTACACGCCGCACGCCGCCGAAGAGCCGCTGCTGTTGCAGGATCACCACGACCCGGTCCGTTACCGCAATATCTGGATCCGCCGGTTGGCCGGGTACGATCAGCCGGAGTAAAGGTAGGGCATGCTTTAGCTTGC
>Ga0181517_10002442_pt1 | contig 18954 bp, 14 predicted proteins | sample PEATcosm2014_Bin_31_FD_119748 | JGI IMG/M metagenome (GOLD analysis project Ga0181517, IMG submission 119748) | Peatland microbial communities from MTU Mesocosm Facility, Houghton, MI, USA - PEATcosm2014_Bin01_30_metaG | ecosystem: Environmental > Terrestrial > Soil > Wetlands > Peat | place... | reverse complement strand
CGCTCCGAAGCCGCCGCTGCCTTCGATCCCCACACGCCGCCCCTCAGGCAGGCTGGCCAGGTAGCGCTCGACGGCTCGGAAGCCCTGGCGGCAGTTGGCGACACTCAGCTCGCCAAGCTTGCGACCGAGCTCGTCCACGGCGCAGACGGCGAGGCTTTCCTTGTGCGTGTCGACACCGACAGCGATCACGTTCCCCTCCTCGACGGACCGGTCAACGATGAGAAAGCGACGGCCGGGCAACCATGCGTCGAGCTCAGTCGAAGCGGGCTTCTATCAAGCCATGGCCGTCGCCCCGCAGGGCGCGGGCGACGCTCACTTTTGCGGTCACCGCTTCTTCAAGCGGGACATGGTGTCTGCGAGCCACTCCCGCGCCCCCGGGGAACCGTGACAGAGGCGCTCACGGCCAGGCAAGCATACGCATGGTGTCAGTTCGGTGCCGAGTTGGCACTTTGCGTGCGGGATTGTGCTGCACAGTTCGGGTCTTGCGAGGACGTTTCCAGGCTCGCCTGCTGGACTGTGCGGAGAGTGGCTAAGCGTCGTGTCGGCAGTCTGTCGGCAAGTCGAGCGCGCGTTCATCGTCAGCCCGCGGGAAGAGTGACGACAAAGAGTCCAGTCGATCCCGGCACCACAGTGACCACGCCGTCCGCGGCCTCTGCGAGTCGGCGCGCCAGACTGAGGCCGAGGCCGGCGCCCGATTCACCATCTTCTGCACCGGCGGCCGCACTTCCCCGAACGCCGGGCGTGAAGATCTCATCTGCTTCTTCGGCGGTGACACCGGGCCCGTCGTCGGCGATCTCGATCGCGACGGTACTGTTCGCTTGCGTGACTTCAACCGAGATATTGGCTGTCGCGTAACAGCACGCGTTTTGCAGAACGGGCTGGAGTGTGCGTACTGCGACGCCGGCGTCCACACCGAGCCACAGCGGCTTTCCCTCCTCTCGTATCGCCACCGTCAGGTTGCGCTTTGCGACTAAGCTTGAGCAGGCTTCGACCGCTTCAGCTACGACCGCCTGAGCGTTGGCCCGGCCGCGCATCGTGCCACTGTCCTGCTGAGCGGCCAAGACGATGGTATCTATCGTCCGGGATAGATACTGTGCGCCACTGAGGACATTGGTGAGCGCAACGCGATACCCATTCTGGCTGCGCTCGTGGTGCAGCGCCATTCCGACCTCGGCGGTGATTCGCGCGAGCGGCGTGCGCAGCTCGTGTGAGACTTCGGCGGAGAACCGCTGTTCGCGCCTCAGAGCTGCGGCGATTCGGTCCAGCAGTCTGTCGAGGGTCACCGCCAGCCGGCCGATCTCCTCGTAAGGCCCGCCAGAGCCGAAGCGGCGATTCGATTCGTGCTCGCTCCATGCGTCGGCTGCCGCGGCCATGTCGGCCACGGGCTTCAGGGCGGCACCCAGCGTCCGGTGTGCAGCGACAGTTACAACAACCAGCAGCGACAGAGCCCAAACGACGGACCCCGCGAGGGCAAGATTCCGAGTGGCCTCGAAAGACCGCAAGGAGATGGCAACAACGACTACGCCGGCTCGCGAACCGTCGGTTGCTGCCCGTGAATCGCGCGCCACGTGTTGCTTTACCGCGAGTTGGAATTGCTGCCTCTCCAGGATCACGGGCGTCAGATAGAGGCGAGCGTGAAGTCGGGGAAGTCCGCGAACTACCTGATGGCCTCCTCCGGCGGCGAAGTCCCGTACGGCTTGTTGTAAAGAAGGGTTGACGCGAGGGCTTTCAAGGACTCGTCGCCCGACAAAGACCCAGGCCTGTCCCGGTAACGGTAAGCGGTTCAGGAACTTGGTTTCCACGAGATGATCATTGGCAAAGGCAAGCGAAGCAAGCTCAGCGTTGGCTCGAGCGTAGGCGGCACTGTTGGCGCTCGCCGACAGGCGGTTCCAGACGAGTACGTTAAAGGCAACGGTGGTGAGAACAAGTGCCGCGGCGACCGATGCGACGACTGTTAGCGTGAGTCGCCCACGCAGGCTTCGCGGGCGTCTCATCTGACGCAGTAACCGACACCGTAGACTGATTTGATTGCAGGCGCGTTCGCCACTTTCGCGAGCTTGCGACGAAGGCTTGCGACGAAAGCGTCGAGCGTGTTGTCGTAGACGATCGCCCCGTTGGGCCAGCCGGCTGCCTTGAGAGATCGCCGTCGAACGACCTCGCCTGGTGTGGAAGCCAAGCGTGCGAGCAGGCGAAACTCCGTGGGTGACAGTGGAACGACTTCGCCTTCGGCGACGATTGCGTGGGCGGCGGGATCGAGCATCACATTCCCCAACGTAACTGCGGTCGACGTTCCACTTCGGCGTACAAGCGCGTGCAGGCGAGCAAACAGCTCCTCGTACGCAAATGGCTTGGTGAGATAGTCGTCGCCGCCGGCGCTGAATCCGGCCAGGCGATCGGACAGGCACGAGCGGGCGGTGAGAAACAGCACCGGAGCCCCCACGCCTCGCGCTCGCAGCGCGCAGCAGACGTCGCGGCCATCTGCATCAGGGAGACCGATATCAATGATCAGCAGCTCGGGGACTTCCGAGGCAACCGCCCTCAGCAAATCTCCGCCTGTCCCAAAGCCACTGGCTCCAAAGCCCTCTTCTTGCAGCCCATGGACCAGGAGAGAGCGCAGCCCGATGTCGTCCTCAAGCACCATCGTTCGCGGCCCTTCCGAGGATCGCATGGTCAAGAGGCTTGGCTGCGAGAGGCTACAGGAGATGTCAAGTCTCGTCCTTCTCACGAGTGAGGCACGCTCGGCGGTCGTAGTGCCCGCCGCAACGTGAACTATGAGCAACCGTCGTGAGGAATCGATAAGCGGCAAGTAAGAGGGGCGGTAGCGTTGAGTTACAGCCCGTGAGTTCACGAGACGGCCTTGCGACGTGAGCGGGCCCCCAGATCGCGACGACTCGTTGGACCGCCTGCCGCCCATGCCTGTGTCTTTCCGCCCGGCGGGTCACCCACGCGCCGGGAACAAGAACCCTCCAGCGTCACGGGTCGTTCATCGGCGGTCGGCCATTCCCTCAGGAAGTCCTCATTTTTCTCACCGTAGTGTGGCGCCGCGAGGAGCCAACGACCGGAGGTAACGCCTAGCGATCGACTGAGTCTTCGACTACCAGGGAGTACGCGCCGAACGTGCGAAAGCGACAGTGAAGGAGAGAGAAGCATGAACGTACTGACGAGACGGTGGCACGTCCGCGCCGGCGTCGTCGCCATGGTCGCGGTGACCGTCCTGGTCGGGGCGACGTCCGCCTGGGCGAAGCCCACGATCAACGGCGCCGGCGCGACCGCGCCCCAGCTGCTCTACGAGCAGTGGGCCCACGACTACAGCGCCGCCAAGATCAACTACAACGGCGTCGGCTCGGGTGCGGGCATCGCGCAGATCACCAACGGCACCGTGAACTTCGGGGCCAGTGACAAGCCGCTTACGCGCGCCGTCCTCGACGCCTCACCGGGGCTCGTGCAGTTCCCGTCGTGCGTCGAAGGCATCGTGCCGATCGTCAACATCAAAGGCGTCGCCAGCGGTCGTCTCAAGCTGTCGGGTGCGGTCCTCGCCAAGATCTACGAGGGCTCGATCACGACCTGGAACAACTCGGCGATCAAGGCCCTCAACCCCGGCCTCAAGCTGCCGAGCGCGAAGATCTACACGGTGCACCGTTCCGATTCATCGGGCACGACTTGGATCTTCACACACTATCTCCAGGCCATCGACCCGTCCGGTTGGCATTGGGCCGACATGTCGGGCTCGTGGCCCGGCAGCAATACGGTCGGCGCTAACAAGAGCGCCGGCGTGGCCGCCGAGGTCAAAAGCCTGAAGGGCGCCATCGGCTACGTCGAGTACTCCTACGCCGCCACCGCCCACATCCCTTACGCGCAGATGAAGAACAAGACGGGCAAGTTCGTGCTGCCCTCGCTGAGCACCTTCACGGCAGCCGGCGCCCACGCCAAGTACACGTGGTCCAACGGCTTCGCCACGAGTCTCGTCAACATGTCGGGCAAGACGGTCTGGCCGATCACCGGCGAGACCTACATCATGGTGCGCAGCAGCCAGGGCAGCTACGCCACGGGTAACGCCATGCTGAAGTTCTTCAACTGGGGTCTCACGAGCGCCAAGGGCATCAAGGACGCCAGGACCCTCGACTTCGTGCCGCTGCCGTCGACCGCCACTAAGGCGATCAAAGCGGTGTGGCACTCCAAGGTGAAGGCTGGAAGCAAGCCCTGCTGGTGAGCTCCGCGAGGTAGGGGGCTACCGGCAATCGCTCTGGGAGGATTCCCTCTCCTATGTGGATCCCCATTCCCTGGCTAAGGTCGGCGTCCTGTCGGTGCCGGCAACCCCGGGGCGAGAGCCGCACGATTACAGCCCCTGCCGGGCGGCCGCGAAAGCGGCCGCCCGGTCTTAGATAAGGTCGTAACCCGTCCGTCGGCCGACTCTGTCGCGGTCGCACGGACTGACCAGAGTCTGCTCGTCAGTCGGGGAGTGTGCGCCTGGCGTGCGACAGCAAGCAAAGGAGAGAGAAACATGAGTGACTGTGGTCCCAAGGTCCGTGCGTGGAGGCGGCTCGCGCTGAAGCTCGGAACGGGCGTGATCAGTTTGGCTTTGGCCATGGTGCTGGTGATGGGCCTGGCCTCGCCGAGCTTCGCCTTTGCGGCCGCCAAGCCCGTAATCACCCATATCAAATCGACCAGCGGGCCGACCGCCGGCGGCAACACCGTGACGATCACGGGCAAGCACTTCATGTCCGGCGGTAAGAGCATGGTGAAGAAGGTCACGTTCGGCACGAAGGGCGCGACCAAGCTCCATGTCCGTTCCGCGACCAGGATCGTCGTGTCGGCTCCGGCGCACGCCGTGGGCAAGGTTGACGTTCGTGTCGTCAGCACGAGCGGCGGCAAGAGTGCCATTGTGGCCGCCGACAAGTACACGTACAAGGCGATGGAGCCGACGGTCACCAGCCTCGACCCGGCCACGGGCTCGACCCTCGGCGGCAACACCGTGACCATCACCGGCACCGGCTTCAGCGGCGCCACCTTGGTCGCGTTCGGCCCGACCGATGCGCTGTTCACAGTGTCGTCGGCCGGCAAGATCGTGGCGACGGCCCCCGTGGGCGCCGCGGGCATCATCGAGGTGACCGTGACCACCGCCGGTGGCACGAGCGCTCCGAGCTCATCCAATCAGTACACCTACGTAGCCCCTCCTGCTGTCACGGCCGTCAGCCCTGCGACCGGCCCGGCGGCGGGCGGCACCGCAGTGACGATCACAGGCACCGGCCTCACGGGTGCCACCTCGGTCATGTTCGGCGCCGGGGCCGCCACCAACGTCACCGTGGTGTCCGCGACCTCGATCACGGCGACCGCCCCCGCCGGCACGACGGGGACTGTCGATGTGGAGGTCACCACGCCCTTCGGCGCGAGCGCACCCGTGACGGCGGATCAGTTCATCTATACGCCGTAAGTCTGATCGGCTAAAGGACGACTGGCACGGTCCAGGCGCCAGAGATGACGACGGGGCCGCCTCTTGAGGCGGCCCCGTCGTCGTTGCGACTCGGCGCCAAGCCATCACGCGTTGTTAGCAAGTTCGATGTTCCGCTGGCTAACTGCCTGAGGCGTGACAAGACGAGGGCACGACCAAGTCTTGCAAGCTCTGCGACGACATTGGGTGTTCCATCCGCGGATGGCTTTTGGCTGACGGTCGAAGGGCCCCAGCCATGCTGAGCCCACCGGGTGAGCCCCCCTTGAATCCCGCAGCCTCACGATCCATCTCGCCGGCCACCGGCGTCTGCGTCGGTGACGTTGTGGACCCCTCAGATCCTGCGCCGATTCCGCACCATCGCGCCGGTTACAGATGTGGGTGACATCGGCAAAGGCCTCAAGCACCGAAAGATCCAGGTGGCCAGGACGTCGGCTGTCAGTCGCCATTCTAGCCGAATGCGGGCATGCGGAATCGTTGTCGATGACTGGTTCGCATGAAACGTGCGGTGCTCGCCGCCGCGCATCGCCAAGTGGCAGCCTCACACCGGCAGGCGTTACGGCGCCTGAGGACCGCTTGAGACGACAATCGTCACCGTAGTGCCCGGCGGAGCTAGGGCGCCGCTCGCCGGCGTCTGGTTCAGTACGGTATAGGGCGTAGCCGTTGAGCTTGGTATCAGGACGACGGCGACCACAAAGCCCGCCGACCGCAGCGTCGCAATTGCCTGCGACCCGCTCTGACCGGCCACGTTTGGTACGTCTGCGGCCGAGAGACTCGGCGAGAGTCCCGGTCCCCTGGATATAGTGATCGCGACCGACGTTGCCACGGACACCGTGGTCCCCGAAGCGGGAGCTTGGCCTGCGACCGTTCCTGCAGCCGCCTTGTTGCCGTAGATCGACGCGACGCTGCCCAGCGTCAGGCCCGCTCTCGTCATTGCCGCTTCTGCCGCCGATTGGGTCATGCCGACGACGCTGGGCACCGTCCTCACGGCTGATCCCGCCTCAACGAGGTCCACCGCGGAACCTCGTCTGGCCGTCGCACCCGCGCCGGGACTCTGTGCGAGGATGGTGTTCTGCGACTTGCCGGCGCCCTGCCCGTAGCCCAGCGTACCCAACCTGAGGCCGACGCGAGAAAGCCGCGCTTGCGCGCTGCTCAGCGTCGCGCCGACGACATTGGGGACCGTGCGCTTCTGGGCGATGATCCCGGAAGTCCACGCGGCAACCAGAACAACGGCGAGCAGCACAACACCTGTCGCGATCCACGCCCTCACCTTGTGTCGAGACGCGATCGACACGTCCGAGGGTCGCGGCGGGACCTGGGGTGCCTGAAGCTCGTTCTCGAGCGCTTCGAAGAGCTCGCGGCCGGAAGCGTAGCGGTCCTCGGGGAGCTTGGCCATGGCCCGCAGGATGATGCCCTGCAGCGAAATCGAGACCGTTGGAGCGAGCCTTCGCGGAGGAGGGACAGGTGCGCTAGCGTGACCCTTAGCGATCGCAAGGGCGTTGCGGCCGGCAAACGGCAGGCGCCCCGTGACAAGCTGGTACAAAACTACGCCGAGGCTGTACACGTCTGAGGCCTGCTGCAGCGGTCGTCCGAGCACCTCTTCTGGGCTCACGTAGGCGGCGTTGCGGGGTGGTGCCTTCCCCGTCAGATCGGCCCCGCCCTGTCCCTGTGCAAGACCAGCGTCGATCAGAACGACGTCACCCTCATAGGTCCATATCAGTGTGTCCGGGCTGACGGCTCCATGGACGATGCCGTGCTCGTGCAGGTTGGCCAAACCTAGCGCCGCCTGGACTCCAAGCGCGGCCACCGCTTGAGACGACAGCACACGCTCCACTGTCAGCAAACGTCTAAGAGTGACTCCCGGAACCGGTTCTGTGGCCAGCCAGACGAATCGGTCCTGGCTGCCTACGGCCAGCACGCGTTCGTTGTGCGGGCCAGTTGTATCTGCCAGGTGCGAGAGGGCCCTCAGGAACACCGCGGGAGCGACCGGCTCGACGGTCTTGACGACCACATCGAGGCCGTCTTTGGTGACCGCGCGTTGCGCCCTTAGGGCATCACCGGGCAGCAGCTCCTCGATGATCGTGTAGGTCTCTTCGATTCTCTCAACCATGGTGAAGTTCGCTTCCCTGAGCCGGCGTCCGCGAGCCCTCCCCGTCGACCACGGACAGCCTGACTTGCGGAGCTGCGTCCGACCGACCTTGCCCTTTTGTGGACCAAGCTCTCAGATTGCGACAAATGCGTTAACCCGCTGTGCGGAGGCTGTTTGCCGAGCATGAGCTCGGTCGCGTGGTCAGATCGACCCCATGCGAAGGACTTCCAGAGCTCCTTACGGCTTCGGCCAAAGATCAGTGCGGATCGTGAGCGCCAGATGCCGTGTCGCGTGGCTTCAAGAAGGTGAGTCGAACTCAGTGGCCAGCAAAGCAAGGCCCAAACGTGAAGCTCATGGTCTGCTTACGTGCTCGAGCTAACGTAATGCACTCATGAAACGCCAGAAGGAACGTACGTGATGCACCGCTTGCTGCGGCGTCCCGTCGATCGATCGCCGGTTGTCGGTGAAGCCGCGTGACTAGGAAGTGTAGGGGCGCGCAGCTGCTTGTCGTTGTCGGTGCGCTGCTCGTCTTGGTTAGCGCGTTGCTTCTGCCGGACGTGGCCAGCGCTGCAGTCCCGGCCGGAGTCACGAAGGGTCTTGACTACCTGCACGCCCACCAGCGCGGCGACGGGGGATTCTCCCTCGGAGGCAGTCACGGCAGCGCTTCTCTTACTCCATGGGCGACGCTCGCGATCGCAGCCGGGGGCAACGACCCCGCACTCTGGCGAGTGGAAGGTCACAGCCCCGTCACCTTCCTGCAGGGAACCGATCTCACAAGCGTGGCCGCAGCCAGCGGCAACGCGCCCGAGTACTACGCGCTCTGCATCCTTGCCTACCGGGGCGCCGATCGCACAAACCTTCTCAAGAGCGCGGGCACCACGAAGCTGGACCTTGTCGCCAAGCTTGAGTCCTACCAATCGTCCGAGGGCTACTACTCACCAGCGATTCCGGCCACCACCTCTGCGAGTACCGAGACCACGGCGTGGGCCATACTGGGCCTCGACGCCGCTCAGCAGAGTGGTCCACCAATGAGTGGCGCGGTGGCCTGGCTCCAGACGAATGCGAGCGGTTGCGGAGGTCCCAACGCCGATGGCGGTTTTGGCTCGCAGCCGGCGTCCCAATCGAGCACGACGGTCACCTCGCTGGTCGCCCAGGCCCTGGTTGCGGGCGGCGTCCCGGCAAACAACGCAAAGGTGCAAGGCGCTGCCGGCTTCATCGAGAGCATGGAGACGTCGGAAGGCGGGTTTCAGGATGCGTCGGGCGGCTCTGCCAACGCGCTTTCCACCGCCTGGGCAATCGAGGGGCTGCACGCGTCTGGGACCGATCCCAACACGTTGGGAAAGGGCGGCCATACGCCCTCTACCTTTCTTGGGTCGCTGTGTCAGACGAACGGTTCCTACGAGTCGTCCGGCGACCTTGTGCAAGCGACTGCGCAGACGTGCATCGCTCTTGCTGGGACAGCGCTGCCCGTCGCCCCCGCAGGGGACGTTGCAAGCAGTTTCGACCCCGTGTTTGTGCCTGGGTCTGTCGCGCCGGTCGCCGGTAAGAGGTTCACCACGAGTGCACTGTCGATCAAAGCCGCCTACCACGACAGCCAGAACGGGACTGGCATCGCGACCCAGCAGATCCGCATCACACTCGATGGCGTTTCAAAGACCAAGGCCGCCGACATCACTGCGACGCACCTGACGCTGAAGCTCACCAAGCTCACGAACGGCTCGCACACGGTCGTCATCACGATCTATGACCGGGCCGGCAATGCGGCTCGTATCGAGCGCAGGTTCACCGTCGCGGTGCCGGTGGTGAGCAGTGACTCTTCCGGGGACTCCAGCTCGAGCAGCGACTCCAGTACGAGCAGCGACTCCAGTACGAGCAGCGACTCCAGCTCGAGCAGCGGCTCGAACTCCTCTCCTACGCCGGTTGTCACGCTCACACCGGTGGCGACCACTTCGCCGACCGCTGGCGCAAGTCCCAGCGCTTCAGTGCCAGGACGGACTACCCGTGCGAGACATCCGCGCGGCAAGGCCAATACGGAGACCCTGGTTGGCGCGAGCCTGGCGTCGATCGTTCCCCTCGGCATCGCCGGATCGTGGCTCAAACGTCGCCGCCTTCTGAAGGTCATGGACCGTGCGACAAGAGGCGAAATCCTGCCACGGAGCCCATCGTTGTGGGGGCGATTCTGGAAATCCGGCAGATCGCCGTGGACCGACGGCGGAGAGTGACCAGCTCAACTGGGACTTGCCGCGCCGGCTCGTGATGATGGCGGCAATCGCGAGGAAGGCGATGAGGGACAATGCGACCGCCACGGATCGGCGTCCACCAAACGCGACAGTTGCAGGGCCCCGGTCATGAGCCGCCCGCGACCGCGCAAGGCGATCTAGCGTGTGTAAGACTCGGGTTCTTTTCTTGTGCGTCGGCAATACGGCTCGTAGCCAGATGGCCGAGGCGTTCCTGCGCGCCTATGGCGGAGATCGATTCGAGGCTCGCAGCGCCGGTTTCCAACCCCGGGAGATCGAACCTCTGGCCTTCGCCGTCATGAAGGAGCTGGGCTTCGACATGCGGACCCACTTCCCCAAGGGCCTGAAGGAACTCCCCCGCAACCTGCGCTTCGACTATGTGATCACGGTGTGCAATCGCGCCGAGCGCAGGTGCTCGCGACTCCCAAGCTTGGGCGAGCATCTCAGCTGGCCTTTTGAGGACCCCGCTGCTTGTGTGGGAAGCGAAGAGGATCGCCTGGCCAGCTTCCGCAAGGTGCGCGACGGCATCGAGTTGTTCATCCGCGAGTGGCTGCAGGAACGTGACACAGACTGTCGCCAGCCTCACCGCAACCTCGCTGCCACTACACGGCCTGCTCACCACGGCGCACGCCGACAACGGCGGCCGAGCCGGGGCTCGTGAGGATCGGCGCCGTCAGTGCCCGGCTGTCTGGTCGCGGAGTCTCGACGCGTCTCACAGCAAAGCAACTGCGGCCTCACTTCGGCCTCACACCTGGCTCTCAGACTGTCGTCCGATGGAGGCTTTCTTCAAGGCAGACGTGCACGTGCACTCCAGGCACTCCGACCGGCCATCCAGTCGTTCGCTGCGCCGTCTCAACTGTCCTGAGAGCTACGCCGACCCACTCGTCGTTCTGCGTCACGCACGCGAGCGCGGCATGAACTTCGTCACGGTCACCGATCACGACACGCTCGAGGGCTCGCTGCGAATCGCTGAGGAGCCCAACACTTTCCTGAGCTCCGAGGTCACCGTCGCCTTTCCCGACCACGACTGCGAGATCCACGTCGTCGTGCTCGGGGTCGATGAAGTGCAGTTCGGCGACGTGCTCGAACTGCGCGACAACGTCTACGCCCTGGTCGACTACCTCGACTGGGAGGACATCACCCATTTCGTGGCGCACCCGCTCTACGCCGCGAGCGGCACGATGACGATGGCGGTGTTCGAGAAGCTCTTACTACTGTTCAACGCTTTCGAGGTGCGCAACGGAGCGCGCCCGGCGCGACTGAACAATCCGGTCGATGCCACGCTTGCCGCACTCACGCCGTGGCACATCGAGGAACTCGCAAACAGGTACGCGATGGAGCCGCGCGGGCCGCTGCCCTGGCTCAAGGCGCGCGTGGGAGGCTCCGACGACCACACCGGCCTCTACGCGGGCGGATGCCACACGGTGGTGCCCGGAGACGGTACCATCGGCGCGTTTCTCAGCGGCATCCGCGGCCGTCTGTCGATGCCGGGGGGAAGCGACGGCGACCCGAGGTACCTGGCCCATAGCATCTACGCGGTCGCCCGAGAGCACATACTGCACGCGCTCGACTCAGGTACCCTCGGCGGCAAGCTGCTCGGTCGACGCTTCCCCAGAGGGCTCGTTGGCTGCGAAGGCGACCCTGGGCTTGGTCGCGAGGGCGACAAGTTCGCTGCGCAGTGCATCCACGCATTGCGATCTGTCCTGCCTGTTGTCACTGGCGCTGACCAAGCGAACTGCGTCGAGCACGAGGTCACCGACCTCGTGCGGCGACTGTGGCAGCCCTCCGACCAGCACGACGTCAAGCTCATGAACGAGAGGATCTTCACCGTCGCCGCAGACGTCGTGCGACGCGCGGCGACCGCGCACGGTCGACGCTTCGTGGGAGCCGTCAGGGGCTTGCACCCGCTGCGCGCTGCCCGTCCCTTGGCCGGCTTGGCCATGGTCCACGGCCTGTCGTTGCCCTACTACGTCGCCTACCACGACCACTCCGCGGAGCGCGGCCTGGTCGCCGAGATCGAGGAGCGGTTCGCCCCGGGTGGAGCACCGCCACGCAAAGAGAAGATTGTGCTCTTCACCGACACGCTGGCCGACGTGAACGGCGTGGCGCTGACCATCAGGAGGCTCCAACGCGCGGCCGCAGCACAAGGCACGAATCTGGTGGTCGCGTCTTGCGACGACGGCTCCGGCGTCGCCATCGACGACGCTACCGGAACCGTTACGTTCCCAGCCTGCGCCGAGCTTGCGCTACCCCACTACGAGGAGTTCGTGTTGCGCACGCCGTCCCTGCTCGACGTGCTCGACTATCTCGACACCACCGGTGCCACAGCCATTCACGCAAGCACTCCCGGCCCGATGGGGATCGTCGCCCTTCTGGCCGCCCGGATCCTGCGGCTCCCGATCGCGGCCACGTACCACACAGACGTCCCCGGCTATGCCCGCATCCTGACCGGACGCGCCGTCGCGGGCGGCGCCGCTTGGGCCTACGTGATCGCCTTCTACAGGCTCGTCGACGAGGTGCTCGTGCCGTCGGCCAGCACACGCCGCCAGCTGATCGCGCACGGTCTGCCCGCGGAGCGCATCTCGCCGCTGCCCCGCTGGGTCGACACCGAGCTCTTCACACCGGTCAAACGCGATCTAGGCATCTGGCGCAGGTACGATGTTGGCCCCGCGACGAAGCTGCTTTACGCTGGTCGAGTGTCGCGCGAGAAGAACCTGGAGTTGCTCGCCGACACCTTCGAAGAGCTCTTGGCGGCCGGCTGCCCCGTTCATCTGATCATCGCCGGCGACGGGCCCTATCGGGCGGCCATGCAGAAGCGGCTGCGCGGACTGCCAGCGACGTTCCTCGGCTTTCTGACCCAAGGCGAGCTCGCCCACGTGTACGCAGCCTCCGACCTGTTCGTCTTTCCCAGCGCGACCGACACCTTCGGCAACGTGGTCCTCGAGGCGCAGGCCGCCGGCCTGCCTGTCATCGTCACGGACAAAGGCGGACCGAACGAGCTGATGCAGCACGGCAACACCGGCTTCGTTGTGCCGGCCAACGACGGGCGCGCTCTTCTTGCGGCCCTGCAGTGTCTCCTGACCGATCCGGGCCGACTCGCCCTGATGAGCCTGCAGGCCCGCCGTTTCATTCTGGCAAACCAGCTGTCGGTGGAACAGCAATACGAGACGCTCCTGCGCGCGCCGCGGATCTCGCGCCACCGCCGATGGCAAAGGCCGCTGGAGCCCGGACTGGCATGACTTGTGTCGTGGGGCCAATCAACAAGGGTCGCCTCGCTCGCTTGCTTGCCGGTGACCCGTTTCCAAGAGCGTGCCTAAGCCCCAAGCGAGGCCTGCTTCCCTTGGGTCTCTGTTCTCTCTGGGATGGACCTAACGCCTTCGGGCAAGGGCGGGAGACTCGACCCGGCTACTCGACACCGGACACGCCAGCACTCGTCTCCGGAACTCGTCTTAACGTCTCCCTAACTTTCTCGTAGCAAAGTTCGCAGCACGGAACTCCACCAGGCGGTCGAGATGGCCAGGCGATCGACGCAGGCGGCAACGCGACAGACATGCAGACCAGCGGGGCACTGTTGCGATCCTTGCCACGGCGGCCACCCCGACGTTGCAGCTGGCTTGCCCTGTTTGCGGCAAATCGGTCAGTCACGACTCGGTGACTGCCTTGGATGATCCACGTCGCGTGCGTCTCGAAGAGCTCTATGGGGAAGGTCTGACCAACCACGAGATAGCCGTCCAGCTCGGCGTCTCACGAGAGCGCGTGCGACAGCTCCTGCATCGTTACGAGATCCCCATCAGGCCGCTTCGAGAGCGCCGCTTCCTGGCAGCGGTGACGGGCCGCGAGACCGAGATAGCCGCTGCGTTTGTCGAGCTGCGCAACGACGCCGCCGTCGCACAACGACTCGGGCTACTGAACGGCCAGGTGCGCCGGTTGATCGATGCGACGGTCCCTGAAGCCGATGTACTGCGGCGCAGAGGTCGCAACCATCAGCCCAGGTACTCAGACGCGGAGCTCATCGCGACGCTTCAACGAGCGGCTCTCGAGCTGTCATCGCCGATGGGCTATCAGGCCTTCAGGATCTGGGCGGTGGGCCAGCAGCGCCACGGCTCGTCGTGCCCCGGACCCCAGGTCGTCGTTCTTCGATTCGCGGGCTGGCGCAACGCACTCGCTCAGGCCGGCCTGCCGGTAAACCGCGTCGGCGGTCCCCATTCGACCTACGACCTCGACAGCGTCCTGAGCGCCATCGCTGCCTGCTGGGTCGACCTTGGCCGAGCCCCGAGCGTCACCGGCTATGGGACCTGGCGAGCCGCACGAGCGGGCATAGCTTCGCCGGCGACGGCGCGACGCTTCGGCGCGAGCTGGGACGACCTGCTGGCTGCCGCCTATCCCCTTGTCTATGGTCACCCACAGGGTGGCACCTCATGGGCCGCGCCACTTCCTGCAGCAGCGACTCTCCGGCACGACCGCTGACCACAGCGGCAGAGACACCCATGTCCTGTATCATGTTTGAACGCGTCTCATTCTGGCGAACCGACGGGGTAGCATGCAGGGTTTGGCGGCCCAGAAGGCCCCATCGCCAGTGAATGGCGCACGTCCACTTGAGGCGGTCCTGCGAAGAGGCGGCGGCGTGGCAGGGGTGCTTGTCACATATGCGACGGAACACCGCCCTACCCGAGCGGTGGCCGTGGCGTTGGCAGACACCCTGCGCGAGCAAGGTCTACAGGCAGACGTGGAAGCTGCGTGTGCCACCCGCGACCTGACTCCTTACGACGTGGTCATTCTCGGTGCTCCTCTATGCCGCGGGCGCTGGCACCAGGACGCCGTCAGGTTCCTCAAGACCCATTGTGAGGCACTTGCCAACCGCGATGTGGCGATATTCGCTTTGGGCCAACGGACACCGATCGGCCAGAGCGGACGGACTCGTTGGCGAGAGCAGCTCGACGGCGCTCTGTACAGGTCGCCCTGGCTGAATCCAGTCAGCGTCGCACTGTTCGACGACGTAGATTCACCAACACGCAAGGGTAGCCGCCGCAATCAGCGCGATCGACGCGCAATTCGGGACTGGGCATTAGGCATCGCCGAACACGCCCTGGCGAGCGGCTAGGTGCCATTCAACGCCCATCCAAGGGAGCTGACCGACACCGCCGCGCCCAAGAGCGGTCACTGGCATCGCCCAGGTTACGAGGACGGCAGCGAGAGTCTGCAGCGCATCGTCTGTATGGACATCGAAACCGAGGACGGATGCTTCTAGTGCATCGAGAGAGAATAGTCCGGGGCGGGTCGCATGTCGGCTGACGCCGCTCACCGCGCAGGCATCCCCGCGGCCGCGGCTGCCCTCGAGCAGACATTGACGAGATCGCCACAAGGACCGTGGGAGTCAGCGGCCGGCCTCCAGTCCGGACCAGGTGCGCCCCGAGTCTCCGCTGCGCAGCAACCGAACAGGCCACGGGCTTCAGAGGCGGCGCACAAGAAGACCGCTGGCGCTGCGCAAGCCGGTCCCAGGGCACGTCCCGGGACCCAATCGGCGGCTCGGGAAAACGTCCCCGAAAACGCCCCGCTCGGCACACGCATCGGGGTCATTTCCGACAACCACGGCTACCTCGACCCCGCGGTCCTCGAGATCTTCGCCGGCGTGAGCCACATCATCCACGCCGGCGACGTCATGGACCCGCAGATTCTGGAGCGACTGGAAGCGGTCGCGCCGGTGACGGCGGCGGCCGGCAACATGGACTCCGGGCAACCGACGGCGGGCTTGCCGCGCGAGGTCGCAGGCGAGGTCGCGGGCGTGCGTTTCCTTGTCGGCCACAAGCGCAAGCGACTCTTGCGAGATCTGGCTGCCGGCAGCATCGCCGGCTTGGCCGCCGACAAGCCGGACCTCGTGATCTACGGGCATGACCACATACCGGCGGCGGCCTGGGTCGACGGTACGCTCTACCTCGATCCGGGCAGCGCGAGCGCGCCCCACGAGGAAGACGATGGACCGACGGTGGCTATCGTTGAGGTCAAGGCGGCTGGTCTGGCCGTGACCTTCGTGCCGGTGCCTCGGAGAACGCTCGCCGCAGCGGTCGACGACGGGCCTTAGGCGCCCGGGACACGATTGGCAAGAGACCGAGGCCACCTCACGGAATGACTTTCGACCCACGCCGACTCTCGCACTTTGGGAACAGAGACCGGCGCCGTCTGCAACCATCGCGGCGGTCTCGTTTGACGCTCAACCGCCGACCCGCACATGGACCGCCCGCCGATCGCAGAGCCACTCTTGACTACCCCAACGCGCCTCCTCACACGAAGCTAACCCGGCTCCCCGATGATAAGGGGCCAACGAAGTTCGGACGCTGCCGCAGGGAGCGCAGCTGCGCGACGGTAGCAAGGTGCGATGGACCTGTTCCACAGCGTCAACTGTCTCGCAGACTGACAAGCAGCTCGCGACAACCAAGAAGGACGGCGGACATGGCCTTCACGATCGTGGTCGGCTACGACGGCTCGGATGGTGCCAAGGCGGCACTCGACGAGGCCGTCGACCTGGCCAGACAGCTCTCCGGCAAGATCTTCGTCACCTACGCCTACAGGGGTCCGAACAGTTACTCGGGGGCGCCTCTCGACCCGGACGATACGCTCGAGGACCTGGTCGGAAGGTTGCTCGAGAGAGCCCGGACCTTGGGCGAGAAGTTGCTCGCCGAGGCTCTGGCGAGCAGCGGCGACATCCAAATCGAGCCCGTGTTGATCGAAGCGCGGCCGGCTCAGGGCCTACTCACCGTGGCGCGCCAGCAGCGCGCTAAGATCATCGTCGTTGGTACGCACGGCGAATCGCCGATCGGCGCCATGGTGCTGGGGTCGACTGCCTACCAGCTTGTGCACTCCACCAACAAGCCGGTGCTCGTCGTGCCCACTGCCAAGCAGCGCCGCAAAGCACCCTGAGAGCCGTGGGGGCGGGTGCAACTACTCGCGCGCAAAGATCGGCTCCCATACGAGAGATCTGAACAAGCATGACCCGCAAGAGCCGTGGACGCCGCCTGCTGCGTCGCGGCAGCCTGATCGTCGTGTTTCTCGGTGTGCTTGGTCCCGGTCTCATCACGGCTTCGGCCGACAACGACGCCCAGGGTGTCACCACCTACGCCCAGGTAGGCGCCCAGCAGGGCTACCGCCTGCTCTGGCTGCTGCTCATCGTCACCTTCTCGCTGGCGGTCACCCAGGAGATCGGTGCCCGCTTGGGGATCGCCACCGGCAAGGGCCTGGCCGCCCTGATTCGCGAGCGATTCGGGCTGCGCGCTGCCTCCTGGGCGATGCTCTTGCTGCTGATCGCCAACCTGGGGACCACGGCCGCCGAGTTCGCTGGCCTGGCGGCCGCCCTCGATCTGCTCCACGTCAGCAAGTTCGTCTCGGTGCCGGTCGGCGCCGTGCTCGTCTTCGTGCTCATCAGTCGCGGCACCTACCGGCGTGTGGAACGTGTCTTTTTGGTGCTCTCGGTGATCTACATCGTCTACGTCGTCTCGGGGCTATTGGCTCACCCCGCCTGGCCGACGGCGCTGCGCAACACAGTCATGCCCTCCTTCACGCCGACGACTGCCTTTATGCTGGCGGCCGTCGGCCTGGTGGGCACCACTGTCACTCCCTGGGGTCAGTTCTTCATCCAGGCCTACGTGGTCGATAAGGGGCTGTCCGTTGGCAAGCTCAACTACGAGCGCGCCGACGTCTTCATCGGCGTGCTCATCACCGATTTCGTCGCCTTCTTCATCATCGTGGCCACGGCTGCCACGCTCTACACTCACGGCCTGCGCAACATAACCTCGGCAAGCCAGGCAGCCCTTGCCTTGCGGCCCCTGGCGGGGCGTTTCGCAGCGATCCTCTTCGGCCTTGGACTGCTCAACGCTTCGCTGCTGTCGGCCTGTGTGCTGCCGCTTTCGACCGCCTATCCCATCTGCGAGGCACTGGGCTTTGAGATGGGTGTCAGCCGGCCGCTGCGCGAGGCGCCGATCTTCTATGGCATATTCGCCTTCTGCATCGTCTTCGGCGCCGTCGTGGTGCTGCTGCCCGGGGCCTCGTTGATCGCCATCCTGTTCTTCTCGGCGGTGCTCAACGGAGTGTTGCTCGCGCCCCTGCTGATCTACCTCTACATTATCGCCAACGACCGGGCCATCATGGGTGAGTACGCAAACGGGCGCTTTGCCAACGTGCTCACTCTGGCGACGATTGTTTTGCTGATCGGCCTCACGGTCGTGCTGCTGGCGGCGACGCTGCACCTGCTGTAGGGAGGGCAACACCGGCTTCGGGGTCAGGCGCGGCGTCCTCGGGCTAGACAGCGGGTGCTCTAACGAAGCCGGCCTATATAGGCTGCCTCTGACCGCTCAGACGTCAGCTAAGGAAGCAAGGCGAGACAGCCTGCCGTGTGGCATGTGGCCACGTCGGCATTGAGCTCGTCCATCGCCTCCCGGGGATGATCGATGGAGGAACGGCGACCTGAACCCGACCAGACTGGTCCGGCGGCAGCGTCAGTGCCGATCGCCGCAGCCGTGCGACTCTGGCACTCACCGCTCGCTAACCGATGCCTCACGGCGACTTCACAACGGCCGCCCATCATGACGGCAGCCCTTCCCGTGGAGGCCGGTGGGCGTCGACTCCCTTTCCCGGGTCGACGCCTGCTCTTCGTGTACGGGTGCCCGGGAAGATCGTATGGTGCCAATGAATTGGCGAAGTAGCGTGGGCCCGCAGCTGGGTAGGGGGGGTAGTCTTCAGCCGCGGCTGAGCCGAGGCGCTAGCGGGCAACTTCGACCCTCAGAAGCGCCACAGCGAGAAGGGATGAGGCCGTGTACCACGTCTACCACATGAGCTACCTGCAGGCCATCGTGATCGGCATCATCCAGGGGATCGGTGAGCTGTTCCCGATCTCCAGCCTCGGTCACACTGTCCTGATCCCCTCGTGGTTCGGCGGAAGCTGGGCGACGCTCGTCCGGCAGGAGTCACTGCCCGAGAGCCCGTATCTGGCCTTCGTCGTGGGACTCCACCTGGCGACAGCCCTGGTGCTGCTGGCCTTCTACATCCGCGAGTGGGCGCGGATCGCCAGGGGGTTTGTGCGCACGCTGGTCAGGCGCCGCATTGAGACCGACGCGGAACGGCTGGCGTGGCTGATCATCATCGCGACCATCCCGGTCGGTATTCTCGGTCTCGCCTTCGAACACCAGTTCCGG
>Ga0181517_10002441_pt1 | contig 18954 bp, 11 predicted proteins | sample PEATcosm2014_Bin_31_FD_119748 | JGI IMG/M metagenome (GOLD analysis project Ga0181517, IMG submission 119748) | Peatland microbial communities from MTU Mesocosm Facility, Houghton, MI, USA - PEATcosm2014_Bin01_30_metaG | ecosystem: Environmental > Terrestrial > Soil > Wetlands > Peat | place... | reverse complement strand
CGCGGTCGCCCAGCGCGCGAAACACATCCTCGTCGGTGTCGTCGTCGCCGACGTAAACGGGAAAAGCCCCCAGCGGCTGGCAGGCCAGCAGTTCGCCGAACGCCGTGCCTTTGTTGCGGTCCGGGCAACGCAATTCGACGCCGCCGTCGAAGGGCCGCCACGCGAGCGGCGCGCCGTCAAGGAGCGGCGCGACGATTGCCCGCGCTTCCACATCGAGACGCTTCGCGTCGGTCCCGGAGAAGGCGCGCGTGTGAAAGGCGACACTCGCCGCTTTTTCCTCGACGAATTTTCCCAAGCCGTGCCCGCGGAGCCGCGCCGCGGCGGCGACTAGAATTTTTCGCTGTTTTTCCGTGGGGGCAAAAGTCTGCGTGCGGCCGTCGGCGAACCTGATTTCCCAGCCGTGGTTTCCGGAGAACACCGCGCCGGGGTCGCCGAGCAAGATGGTCAATTCGGACACGGGGCGGCCGGAGAGCACGGCCAGACCGACGCCCGGCAACGCGGCGATTTCCGCCAGCAGCGGGAGCGCGCCGTCGGCCGGCCGCGCCTGCAGGCGATTCACGCGGAAAGGCGCGAGCGTGCCGTCGTAGTCCAGCGCCAGAAAGCGATGGGGCGCGCGCTCGACGCGCCGCCAGAAAAGCGGCCACGACCACGCCGCGGCCCGCTGGGGGGCAGAGCGTATCACAGTTCGATCCGTTCCCTGGCCCCGTTGCGAATGGCCACCATCAGGGTCAGGTAGTCGCGAAGCTGCCGCGTCAGCAGGAAGTTTTCCAACACCAACCGATGCGCTTTCTTGCCCATCTCGCGGCTTTTCTCGCGGTGGCGGATGAGGTAGCGAATGCGCTGGGCCGCGCCCTCGGGCGTGCTCACCAGGAAGCCCGTCTGATAATCGACCACCTGCAGGCGGATGCCGCCGACATCGCCGCCGATGACCGGCCGCTCCTTCCACATCGCCTCCGAAACGGTGAGACCGAAGCCCTCGCGGGTCGACTTTTGCAGCACGATGTCCGCGATGCGCTGCAGCGCGTTGATCGTGCGATGCGCGTCCGACGGCAGGAGCAGCACGTGGATATCGGGATCGCCGTTGGCCGCCGTCTGCACGTCCTCCAGAACGCGGGCGCCTTCCGGGTCGTCGGCGGCGCCGCCGCCCGCGAGGACGAGTTGCAGGGGCACGTATTTCTTGGCCATGCGGTAGGCGCGGATCACGCCGAGCGGATCCTTGAACCGGTCGAATCGCGAGACCTGCACGACGATGGGTCGCGCGCGATCGAGGCGCCGCTCCTCCAACGTGCGATCGAGTTCGGCCGAGTCGAGGGCGACGTTTTTGTCGGCGAGCGGGTCGATGCTCGGCGGAATCAAGTACTGCGGGTGGCGGATCGGCTGCGCGAAGGCCGCCAGGTGCCACACGCTGGCGTCGTATTTTTGCACGAAATTCCGGAGATATTTCCAGACCGGCCGGAACGGGTGGCTGACATCGATGTGACAACGCCAAATCCATTTGCCTTTCCGGCCGGCGAAGTGCGCGATCATTGCCGCCGGCTGCGGATCGTGGATGAACACGACGTCGGCCGCGTCGAGCAGACCGCGCAGACGCTCGGCGTTCGCTTGATTCGTTTGCTCGTAGGCGTCGAGCATGGAGTCGGGCGCCGCGGAGCCCACCCCCTGCAGCGCATTGTGAAAGGTTTTGGTGCACGCGAAAAACGGGGCATCGCCGACGACCGTTTCCCACGCGACGTTCAAGCCGAGTTCCTGCTGCAGCGGGACCATCCGATTGAGGATTTCGGCGACGCCCCCGCCCTCGCGGGTCGAGTTGACGTGGACGACGGTCGCGCCTTGCAAGGGTTTCGCCAGTTGGCGCAACTGGCGGATGACGCCCTGGCCCACCACGCGCGCGTATTCGTCGAGCGTCGCGTTCATAGCCGCTCCCACTCAAAGTAACCGCGGAAGATGCGCGAGAGGTCTTCGCGCATCTCGGTCAACGAGCCGAAATGCGGATCGAGACTGCCGATGCGCTGAGTGAGCTTGTCGTAGCGCTCGCCGAAGCCTTTGAGCCACCGACGAAAATCGTCGATCCACTCCGGATTGCGCCGCCGCGCGTCGATGAAATGGTAAAAAATGGAGCCGGGCGAAAGCGTCGGCAGCAGGTCGACGAGCGCGGCCGGGTCGTCGATTCTGATTTCCGTGTCGAAGACGACGATTTGCGACTCGACGAACGTGAACTGCTGCTCGCGCTTCGCCCACGGGACCAGTTCCGACTCTTCGAGCCGCTCCTCGATGATTTCGATCAGGTCGCGGCGCAGGTCTTCCAGATCGGTGTACGCGGTCGGGTCGACGATGGCCAACCGTTCGGCCAGCCGATCGTCGTGCAGCGACTGGCGGGCCCAGCCGGCGAAATCGTTTTGGTATTCCGGATCGGCGAAACTGGGCCGGAGCAATCCGCCCCAAAAATGGTAGTAGATGGAATTGAGCGGCGCGTCGCCTAGCGCCACGCCCAGCTCGCGCAAATTCATCGCTCGCCGGCCCGTGGCCAGCGTGATCAATGCGCAGTCCTTAATCGACAGTGGGGTGTCCGGCTTCGCGCCTTCATCTGCGGTCATTCCCATGGCCTCCGGGCGAGAAGATAAGGCCGCCGCCCGCGCGGCTCAACGATTTATTCGAAAACCGCCTCTGGCGCGCGAAAGCCGCCGTGCTTATTTTTGAGATGTTTGGTTCTTTTACCATGTTTGTGCGTGCGGCCGAATCGATTCGCGCGGCCGCGGCAACGTTGAAGTTGACCATGGAGGCCACATGAATCGCAAACATTTTCTGCCATTCCCGATTGTGCTGCTGGCGCTCCTTGCGGCGGCGCTCTTTGCCTGCGGGGGCAGCGGCAATACGACAAGCAGCAGCAGCCCGGCGGCGGATGACGACGCCAGCCCGGCGGACGACGACTCGACGCCGGCGGATGACGACGACGACATTTCGCCGGTCGCGCTGGAATGGGTGTCGATCCCGGCCGGATCGTTCAAGATGGGTTGCTCGCCGAACGACACGCAGTGCGACGCTTCGGAAAATCCGCCCCACGAGGTGTCGATTTCCGCGTTCGAGTTGACCAAGAGCCACATTACGCAACAGCAATATACGGACGCGGTCGGGATGAATCCGAGCCAACTGATTGCATGCCCCGATTGCCCCGTGGATTCGGTCGATTGGGGGGAAGCGTCCGCGTTCTGCGCCGCGCAGGGCGGCCGCTTGCCCACCGAAGCGGAATGGGAATACGCCGCGCGGGCCGGAACGACGACGATCTATTACTGTGGCGACGATGTGTCGTGCTTGTCGTCGATCGCGTGGTACAAAGAGGATTCCGGGAGCTCCTACCAGCCCGTGTGCCAAAAAACGCCGAACGCGTTTGGTCTTTGCGACATGCTGGGAAACGCGTGGCAGTGGATTTCCGATTGGTACGACGCGAATTACTATGCATCCTCGCCGTCGCAAGACCCGACCGGCCCCGCGAGCGGGACGTTGTACGTGCTGCGCGGCGGTTGTTGGAATTTCGAGCCGTGGTTTTTGCGGTCTTCGAACCGCTACTACGGGTCGCCGCCGCTCGAAGACATCAACGTCGGTTTCCGCTGCGCACGTTAGCGAGTTGTGGGCCGCCGGCACGTGGGCCCAGTTGAAAGCGGTCGCGGGAAACCCATGAATCAAGGACATCTTTGGCCGCCGACGCCGGCCCGCGCGCGAGGCGCTCCCGAAGCGCAATGTTGACATTTCCAAAAGCTTGGTTACTTTCTGTTCCAGAATCATCAGCGAACCGGATTCCCTTTGGCGCTTCGGCGGCAACGCGGGCTTTTGGCGCATATTGATCGCCGCAACACAGGAGACGAGACCGATGAACGAGACATGGGCGAAACAGGTGGAGAATTTCAAACGGGCCGCCGCGACCCTCGAACAGGAATTTGTCGCGCGGAAACAAACGTTGTTCGCCAAACTGGCCGAGTTGATGGGCGTAGCGGCCGCGCCCGCGACGCCGGCGAAGCGCAAGCCCGGCAGGCCGCCGAAGGGCGCCGCGCCGATCGCCAAGCCGGCCGCCGCCGCACGTCCGGGCCGCAAAGCCCGCGGCGAAACGACGTTGCCGGACCGGATCGTGAAAGTCTTGCGCGGCGCGAAACGGCCGATGAACGCCAGAGAGATCCTGGCCGGGCTGCAGAAAGTCGGTTGGCAGACGACGTCGGCCGAACCGCAGTTGATGGTCTACAAGACGCTGCACCGCATCGAGAAGACCGGCGCCGTGGTCAAAGCGGACCGCGGCAAATTCGTCGCGCCGAAATAAACGCTGCATTCCGGCGCCGGTCCGACCGGCGCTTCGTCTTCCGTATCCGCCGCCCCACGTGTGCGCTGCGCGCGCGATATCATCCGCACGTCTACTTTTCGACGATGGGCAACGGCGTCATCAAAGCGTTCACGCACGCGCGCGTCGTCGGATCGAACGGCGCGACGAGCCAATCGACCGCGAGGCTGCGCAGGCAATCCTGGTCGGCCTGGGAAAGGCCGATGCCGCCCTGCCCAAGCTGGGTGAGGATAACGTGATTGCAGTTGACGGTCACGTCGTCGGCGCCGGAAAGACCGGCGGCGATCGCGGCGGCGGCGTCGGGGTACGGCGTGCGCTGGTCGAGGCGCGGCGAGATCATCAAGCCGACGGCGGCCGACACGACCGGCGCGCGGTTGACCGTCGGCGTTCGCGTGTAGAGCTGCGCCAGGCTCGCGCAATCGATATTCGTCATCCATTCGATTTGGGCGAAGGGAATGTACGGCGGCGTCAACGAATCGAGCACGAACGTCCGGTCGCTGAAGACGTTCCAGCCCGGGAATTCGTTGCAGCACAAATTGTCGACGTACGGATCGAAATCGAACGTCGTCGCGTCGGTTGACGAGGCGTCCGGCGCCGGCAGCAGCGGCAACGACGCGGCATGCCACGCCTGCATCGCCGACCAGTCGCCGCCCTGCCCGGCCGCCAGCGCCGCGGGAAACATCGCCAATTGCCCGGGTTGATCGCAGAGTTCGAACAGGTCCAGGGTCAGCGCGTGCGGCGACGCCGTGTCGTCGTCGTCGTCGGCCGGCGGGACGTTGAGCAGCGTGTTGGTCGCGGCCGTCAAATCCGCGCCCGACGCGAACGGGCAGGTGTCGACCGCGTCGCAATCGACGCTCAGCGTCTCCAACGTGCGGTCGATGTCGTCCTTGCACGACGACTGCGGCGGCAGGACCGAGTCGAGCAAGTAAGCGGTCACGTGTTCCCCATGCCGGCGCAGATATTCCAGCATCAGGCGCGTGCCGTAGCTGGCGCCGTAGAGCAGCAATTGGTCGACGCCGAGCCCGGCGCGCACCAGGTCCATGTCGTCGGCCTGGTCGCTCGACATCATCACCGCCGGCGAAAGCCTGGTCGGCAGGTTGGCCAGGCATTCGTACACCAACGATTGATATTCGGCCTGCGTCGCATAGGGCTGCCCGAGCACGGACGAGGGGCAGACCAGCGGCGTCGACGACATCGACGAGCCGCGTCCTTCGGTGAACAGCAGCGTGAACTTCGGCGCGAGTTCCTCCCATAGCAGCCCCTGCGGATTGAGGGCGTACAGCACCAGGTTGCGCAAGTTCGGATCGGGGCCGCCGAGATTGACCGAGAGCACCGGCGCGCCGGCGGGCCCCGGAACCATCGCGAACCGCTCGACGATGCTCGGACCGTTGGGGGCGAGCCAGTCGGCCGGCGCGGGCACGGCGCCGCATTTCGTGTGCGGCGGAATGAGCAGCAGCCATGCCGGCGGGAAATATTCCGAGCAGGCGACCCACGCGACTTCCGGCGCGGGCGACGCGTCGTCGTTGTCGTCGTCGGGCGAGGAGTCGTCGTTGTCGTTGTCGTCGTCAGCGGGCGACGCGTCGTCGTCGACGCCTGGTTGCGCGGAACTCGACGCGGCCGAACTGCAGCCGAACAAGCACGCGGCAACGAGGAGCGCGCCAAGCATCGCGAGCGGCGCCGTCAACCGAAATAGATGCATGCTGTTTCCTTTGTCGCGAAAGGGGGGCGAATCCGCCCCCCGTTTTCATCGTCGCCATCCGGCCGTTCGGCGAATCACTGCGTAACCGCGTGGTGCAGGATCATGCCGCCGACGCCGGTCGCGTAGACGTCGGTCGTCCCCACGCCCTGGATGCTGTCGAGTTGGTTGTCCGTCACGCGCGGAACTTCCGACCACGCCGAGCCGTCATATTGCAGCATCACGGCCTCGTTGGTTTGCGTGTAGCCGCCGACCGCGTACGCGTTCGTCGCCGACGTGCCGCCGACGCTGTACAGCGGAATGTTCGGGTACAACGTCGTTTGCGTCCAGTTCGAGCCGTCATAATGCAGGATCACGCCGTTCGTGCCGCTGAGGTCCTGCCCGACGGCGAACACATCGGAATCCGACGTGCCCCACACGCCGAACAGAAACACCGGCTGCACGTTGTTGGGCATTTGCGACCAGGACGAGCCGTTGTAGTGCAGGATCGGCGCGGAGGTCGTGCCGCCGCCGCCCACGGCGTAGACGTCGGCGCCGTTCATGCCCCACACGGACCGCAGGAAGTAACCGACGTTGGTGGTCATCGACTTCCAGGTGGAGCCGTCGAAGTGCAGCACCGTCCCGCCCGTGCCGACGGCGAACACGTCGGTCGTCGACGTGCCCCAAATGCCGAACAGCCCCGTGACGGCCGGAATCGGCATATTCGACCACGCCGAACCGTCATAATGGATGATCGACCCGGGGTTGCCGACGGCGAATACGTCGGCGCCCGACGTGCCCCAGACCCAATTCAGCGCGTTCGTCGTGCCGGTCGTCATGGGCGTCCAGGCCGCGCCCACGTGCTGCAACGCGACGCCGCCGGCCCCGACGATGAACCCGGAGCCGTCCGACCCGCCCCAGACGCTGTACAGGGCGGCGTTGGAGCCTTGGCTCATGAAGGTCCACGTCGAGCCGTTGTAATGCGCGGCGTAGCCCCAGTTCCCGAGGGCGTAGACATCCGCGCCCGACGTGCCGGCGAGGCAATAGAGCGAATCGACGACGTCGATCATCGTCGTCCAGTTGGCGCCGTCGAAGTGCACGACCGCGTAATCGGGCGAATTGTAGAGGTCTTTGCCCACGGCCCAGAAATCGTTCGCCGCATCGGCGAAGATGCCGTGGAGTTCGTATTGGTCGGGCACGTCGGAAAACACCGACCAACTCGTGCCGTCGTAATGCATCAGGACGTCGATCGACGACTGCGCGTAGTAACCCAGCGCGTACACGTCCGTCGCCGCCGTGCCCCAGACGCCGGCGTAATACGACAACGCCGGCGAGACCGTCATCGCGGCCCAGGCGGAGCCGTTGAAATAGTCGATATTTCCGCTGCCGTCGACGACAAATACGTCGTTCGCGTCGGCGCCCCAGATGGCGGCGAAATCCGCCGTCGAATTGGCGATATTCACGGTCGACCAGGCCGACCCGTCGTAGTGCAGCGCCGTGCCCGAATCGCCGATGACATAAACGTCCGAACTCGAGCTGCCCCATGCCGCCACGAGGCGGTAGCCGACCGCGCCCGTCGCCGCCAGCGTCCAGTTCGCGCCGTCGTAATGATAAACCTTGCCCGGATCGGGCACGCCGGACGAGTCTTCGCCCACGGCGTAAACGTCGGACGCCGAATCGCCCCAGACGCCGTAGAAATCGATCGTCGTGCCGCTGTTCATCAGGCTCCACGCGGTTCCGTTGTATTGCAAAATCGTCCCGACGAGGCCGACGGCGATCACGTCGGTCGTCGACGCCGCCCACGCCGCATTGAGCGGATTGGCCTGCGGCTGCGGGTTCTGCCAGCACCAGCCGTTGTTGCACAGCAGGTTCGCATCGTCGTTGTCGTCGTTGTCGTCGTCGTTGTCGTCGTTGTCGTCGTCGTCGTCGGGCGACGCATCGTCGTCGGGCGACTGGTCGTCGTCGGGCGATTCGTCGTTGTTGTCGTTGTCGTCGTTGTCGTCATCGTCGTCGGCGGCCGAACTGCCGCCTTTGCCGCTCGAACTGCTGCTGCATGCCGCCGCGGCGAAAACGACGATCGCCGCCAACAGGGCCGCCAAAAAAATCCGCGCCACTTTCTCCATAATCCATCCTCCTTGAAAGCGTCAGGCCGACCGCCGGCCCGCGATTCCGGTGTTCAAGACCCTTGGCGATGCAGGATCGTCCCGTGCGTGCCGACGGCGAACACGTCGCCGGCCAGCGTGCCGCCGACGCCGTCGAGCCGATTCGTCGTCAGCGGACCCACTTCCGACCACGTCGAACCGTCGAAATGCAGCAGCAGCGCCGCGTCGAAATCCGTGTCGTCGCCGCCGAGCGCGTAGATGTCGGACGCCGAGGAACCCCAAATCGCGTACAGCGGCATGCGGGCGTTTTCCAGAACGGACGTCCAGGTCTGCCCGTCGTAATGCAGAATGACCCCGTAGGTCGCGGTGACGTCGCTGCCGACGGCGTAGACGTCGGAGTCGCCGTTGCCCCACACGCCCCAGAGCAAATCCTCGCCGACCAATGCCGACATCGCCGTCCAACTCGTGCCGTCGTAGTGCAGAATCGCGACGTTTTGCAGATACACGCCCACCGCAAAAACGTCCGCCGGCGACGTGCCCCAGAGGGCGCGCAGGTAGTACGGATGCTGACAGGGCATCGTCGTCCATTGCGAGCCGTCGTAGTGCACAATCGCGCCTTCGTAGCCGACGGCGAACACATCGTTGTGCGAGGCGCCCCAGACGCTGTAGAGGCCGATCTGCGTCGGCGACGACATCGCGGTCCAGGCAACGCCGTCGAAATGCAAGATGACGCCGCCGTCGCCGACGACGAAGACGTCCGTCGAAGAGGTTCCCCACACGTGCTGCAAGTCCGTCGCCGTGCCGCTATTCATCGGCGTCCACGTCGCGCCGTTGTAGAACAGGATCGCCCCGCCGGCGCCGACCGCGAACGCGCTCGCCGGCGACGCCGCCCAGACGTCGTACAACGCATTCGTCGGCCCCTGGCTTATCGCGCCGGTCGAGCGCAGCAAGGAGCCGGAATCGCCGCTGGCATAGACGGAGGCGGGGGACGTCTGGTAAACGGCGTAGAGCGCCGGCACGCCGCTTTGCACCGGCGACCACGCGTCGCCGTTGTAGTGGAGAATGGCGCCCAGCGGCGGATGAGTCAGATCGAGGCCGACGGCGAAGAGTTCCGTCGCCGAGGCCCCCGTCAACGCCAGCAGTTCGTATTCCGCGGGCACGGTCGAGAAAGTGGACCACGACGAGCCGTTGCAGTACATGACGATGTCGGCGCCGTTTCCGTCGATGGCGCCGACGGCGAACACGTCATTGGCGTCCGTGCCCCAGATCGCGGCGTAGGCCAGCGTCTCGGGTTGGACGGGCATCGAGACCCAGTTTGCGCCGTTGAACTTCCAAATTTCGCCGGCCTCGCTGGCGACGAACACATCGCTCGCCGAGGCGCCCCAGATCGCCGCCCAGGTTTCCATCGGCAGGTCCGGCACGGCCGTCCACGCGCCGCCGTCGTAATGCAGCAGCGCGCCGTCCTGGCCGGCCGCGTACACGTTATTGCCCGCGGCGCCCCAGACGGCGAGCAGATCGAGCGTCGTGCCGCTGGTCTGCGCCGACCACTGCGAGCCGTCGTCATGCAAAATCGCGCCCGCCGCGCCGACCGCAAATACATCGCTCGGCGAATCGGCCCACAGGCCGTAGAGATTGGCGGTCGTGCCCGTATCCTGGCCGGTCCACTGGTTGCCGTCGAAGTGCAACATCATGCCGTTGTTGCCGGCGACGAACACGACGCCCGACGATTCGGCCCAGATCGCCCGCAACGGATTGCCCTGCGGACGCGGATTTTCCCAGCACCACTGGCCGGCGGTGCAGACCGACTCGAGAAAATCGTCGTTGTCGTCGTTGTCGTTGTCGTCATTGTCGTCGTCGTCGTCGTCGTCGTCGTCGTCCCCATCGTCGTGTTGCGCTGTCGAGTTCGTATGCGATCCCGGAAGGTCGAGTTTGACGGTGCAACCGAGGAACAACGCCACGAGGCAACCAACGCCGATCACGAACTGCATCCATCGCACATATATTGACATTTGCCTTCCTCCCACGTGCGAAACCCACTCGGCGCGCCGCAACTTCCCTAGCGAACGCCACAATCTTTCCGGATCCGAGTCTGGCGCTAAAATCCGCCAATCCCCCCCGCATGTCAAGCCAAAAGCGGCGTTGGCGGGGCGGCACGGTTTGCGGCGCCGGCAACCGACGAGTTTCCCAGACTCCGTTCGGCGCGAACGCCCGCTACTTTTTTCCGACGAATTCCGCGACCGTCTTGAGAAACTCGGCGATCTCGAACGGCTTGGTGACGTAGCCGTCGCAGCCGGCGGCAAGGATGCGTTCGCGATCGCCCTTCATGGCGTAGGCGGTCAGCGCCACGATGGGGATGCGCCGTGCGGCTTCGTCGGCTTTGAGCAGCCCGGCGGCAGCCAGGCCGTCCATGCCCGGCAGCGCGATGTCCATCAAGATCAGCGCCGGCGCCTCGGCCCGCGCCATGGCGATCGCCTGCTCGGCCGATTCGGCCTGCACGACCACGTAACCCGAGACCTCGAGAATATCGGTCGTCAACAGCATGTTGGCGTCGTTGTCTTCGACGACGAGAATTTTTTCACCGGCCATGCCGGCCTCCTCCGCAATCGTCACGCCGTGGTGAACTTCGCCCGGCAGATGCGGTCCAGTTCCTGCAGCAGCCGGTCTTTGTCCGACTTCGGCGCGATGCTCTTCACGTGACTGTACAGGCGCTGCGCCTCGCGCGGATCGAGTTCCTTCGCCGTGAAGACGATGATTGGAATCTCGCACGCGACCGGGTGATTCTGCAGCGCCGCCACGACCTCAAACCCGTTCAGTTTCGGCAGAACCAGATCGAGCACCATCACATCGGGTTGCAACGCCAGCGCCATGTCCACGCCCTGGCGTCCGTCGTAGGCTTGCAGCGCCTGGAAGCCGCGCGCGACCACGTGCGTCGCCAGCATCTCGACCGCCGCCCGATCGTCGTCCACGATCAGCACCTTGGCCGCCCGGCCGTCGAAACCGCGGAGCGTTTCGAGCACGTCGAGCAGTTGATGCTTGTCGACCGGCTTGACCAGCCAGGCCATGGCGCCCAGGGCGAATGCCAGTTGCTGTTTCTCGGTCACCGACACGATGACGACCGGGATATCGCGGCACTCGGCGCGCATTTTCAATTCGGCGAGCGTCTGCAGGCCGTCCTTGCTCCCCAGTTGGATATCGAGCGTGATCGCGTCGGGGCGCAGTTTCGCTGCGGCGCGCAGGGCCTCGTCCGCGTCGAACGCCTGGGCGACGGAGTAGCCGCCGTCCGTGAGATATTGCGTCAACAATTCGGCGGCGTTCGGGTCGTCCTCGACGACCAGCGCCAGCGGCTGCTGACGCTGGCGGCTCGCGGCGGGCCGTTCGCGCGGCGGACCTGGCGTCGCCTCGGCGAACGGCGGCTCGGCCGGCTCGCCGGCCGCCGGGCGGATCGGCACGGTGAACGTGAAGCGGCTGCCGAGGCCCAGTCCTTCGCTTTCGGCCCAGATCAGGCCGCCGTGCATGCCGACGAGTTTGCGCGTCAGCGCCAGGCCCAGCCCGGCGCCCTGCCGCTCGCGCCGGCCCTCGCCCTTGATTTGCACGAACTCCTCGAAAATGCGTTCGAGATTCGCGGGCGCGATGCCGACGCCGGTGTCGGCGACGGCGACGATCAATTCGTGGCCGACGCGGCGCGCCTCGACGGCGACCGAGCCGTTGTCGTTGGTGAATTTCACGGCGTTCGACAGCAGGTTGAACAGGATCTGCTTCAGCTTGCGTTCGTCGGCATCGAGCCGCAGGCCGGCGGCCGACGAATCGAGTTGCAATTCGACGGCAACGCCGCGCATCGCCGCCTTTTCCTTGATCATGAGCAGGCTGGTCTCGAGGAGCCGCGGAATCTCCACGCGGCTCAGTTCGAGTTCCATCTTGCCCGCCTCGACCTTCGAGAGATCGAGGATGTCGTTGATCAGTTGCAGCAGGTGGTGGCCGCTGGAATAGATCCGCTGCACGTACTGCCGCTGTTTGTCGCCGAGCGCGCCGAAATGCTGCAATTCGAGCATCTCCGAGAAACCGATGATCGAGTTGAGCGGCGTGCGCAACTCGTGGCTCATATTGGCCAGGAATTCGCTTTTCGCGCGGCTGGCGGCTTCGGCCGCTTCTTTCGCGCGCACAATCTCGATGGCCATCCGCTTGCGGTCGGAGATGTCGCGCGTCGCGCCGATCAGGCCGATCGCCCGCCGGTTCTCGTCGCGCAGAAAAGCGACGTTGGCCTCGGACCAAATGGTCGAGCCGTCTTTGCACGTCTGTTCGAGTTCGAGAATGCGCGACCGCAACGGGTCGGCGCCGGCCGTCCCCTCGAGCAGCAGTTCCTCGGCGAAGACGTTCAACGCGACTTCGACCGACGCTGGCGCGAGCGCTTCCTCCAGCGATTGCGCCATCGCCTCCTCGACGGTGAACCCCCGCAGCCGCTCGACCGACGGGCTGATGTAGGTAAAGCGGAAATCCATGTCCATCGTCCAGATGATGTCGTTCGAGTTGTCGGCGAGCAGCCGGTAGCGTTGCTCGCTCTCGCGCAGCCGGTCGGCGGCCTCTTTCCGGTCCGTGACGTCGCGCGAGATGCCGAACGTGCCGGCCACGCGCCCTTCCGCGTCGAGCAGCGGAAACTTGGCCGTCGCCGCCCAGGTGACGCGGCGGCCCGGCCAGGTCTCTTTTTCGGCCTCGCGAATGACCGGCTGCCCGCTGCGAATGACGGCCTGCTCGTCGCGCCGCGCGGCGGCGGCGTGTTCGTCGGTGAAAAAGTCGGCGTCGGTCCGGCCGACGGCCTTTTGCGGGTTGTCGAGGCCCAGCCACGTCGCCTGCGCGCGGTTGACGCGCAGGAACTTCGAATCGAGGTCCTTGAAGTAAATGTGGTCCGGGATGTTCTCCATGAACAACTCGAACAGCGCCCGTTCGCGGCTCAGGTCCTGTTCGACCTTGACGCGCGCGGTCACGTCGCGCGCGACGCCCCGGCCGCCGACCACCTCGCCCGCTTCGGTCACCAGATGGAGATTTTGGCCGACCCAGATTTCCCGCCCGACCGGGGTGACGATCGGAAATTCGAGGTAGGTGTCCGCGAGCCGGTTTTTGGCCTGTTGTTGGTAAAAATAGCCGACTTTCTTGCGGTAGTCGTCGCGCACGAAGGCCAGAAAATGCGTGCCGATGATCCGCTCGTGCGGCGCGCCGATCGTGCGCACGGCGACCGGATTGATGTAAATAAAATTCCCTTGCGCATCCGTCTCGAAAATGATGTCCGTGACCGACTCGACGAGTTGCCGATATTTCAGTTCGCTGATTTGCAGGGCCTGCTCGGTCTTTTCATGCGAGCGAACTTCGATTTGCAGGCGGTCGACCATCTGGTTGAGTTCGCGCGTCCGCCGGGCGATGACCGTTTCCATGTCGCGCCGGTGCTTGCGGTTAAGCATCGTGATGCGGTCGCCGACCGCAAACGACAGCGCGATCGCGCTCAGGCACCAGCCGTATTGCGCGCCCTCCATCGCCGACCGGCTGTACGGCAGCAGGCCGAGCACGGTCGCCGCGGTGACCCCCGAGCAGACGAAAAACAGCCCCCAGGCGAACAACAAGAACCGCGCGGCCGTGTTCCCTTGCATCCAACTGACGACGGCGCTCTCGCAGATCGCGAAGATCGCCAGGAACAGCGTCACGCCGCTGAAGTAATTCGCCGTGGTCGCGTCGATGAACGTCCAGCCGGCCGCCGCCAGCCCGAGGCCCATCAGGATGAGATACATGCGGTCCAGCGCCTGGGAGTAGCTGCGGATGTTGAGGAACGACCGCGTGAATTGCAGGCCGGTGAAGATCGTCAGCCCGGCGAAAAAGAGCGGCGCCCAAACCGTCCAGCGCGGCGACTCCGGCCAGAGAATCTCGCCGGCGAAGCCGATCAACGACAATTGGTGCAGCCCGAAGGCTCCCAGAAACAGCAAATAATAGAGATATCGCCGATCGCCCAGGGACAAAAACAGCCAGAAGTTGTAGAGCGCCAGCGCGGCGAGCAGACCGACGTCCGCGCCCATCAGGTATTGCAGACCCTTGTCGGCATGGTCGAAATCCGACGGGTTCCACAGCGACAGGTCCAGCACCATCATCGCCGTGGTTTCGAAGCGGATGTACACGGTCGTCGGCGTCTGCGGCGGCAGCGTCAGCGGGAAGGCCTGGTTGCGGTGCTTGTAGGCGCGCTTCGACACCGGCACCGCGATGCCGCCGACTTCGCGCTCCACCTGCTTGCCGTCGCGCCAGAGATAAATGTCGATGTCTTCCATCAGCGGCAGGCCGTACGCCAGGAGCGTCCGGACCGGGTCGGGACCGTCATTGACCAGCGTGAACCGGACCCACACGGCCGAGGTCGTGATGCCGCGATTGGGTGTTTCCGATTGGCTGGGTTGGAAGCGCTCGGCCGCCGGGCCGACGATCTCGCCGATCGTCGCCTTGCCCGTGCGGTCTTCGAAGATGTCCATTCGCGGGCCGAGATTGATCCCGCCGCGCAGATTGCGAAAATGCACGGGCTCGGCGGCGCCGGCGGTCGCCGCCAGCAGCAGTCCGAGCAGCGCCACGCCCGCCGCCAACGGCAATTTTTTTCGCATTGCGCTGTTTTTCTTCCGGTCGCCCGGAACGACGGCGGCGGGGAAAAGAAACCCTTCTCGGACGCCTGGCCGCAGGGGGAATTTGAACAGCAATTCGCAGGGCGGTCAAGGCGGGAAAACGGTGGCGAAGATCAGCCAGCGCACGAAAAAATGGGAATCATGGGAATTCCGGGAATCATGGGAGTCCTGGGATGACTGGGAATCATGGCAGCCACGACCTTGCCGCGAGGCGGCCTGCCCATAACTCCCAGAATTCCCATAACTCCCAGAATTCCCAGAATTCCCGTGGCCCGGGCGTTGTCTCAGAGCCGCTCGTAAAGCTTTGCGCCCTCGTCCTGGCGCACGAGTCGAAAACGTGCAGGGTCGGCCAGCAGGTTCAGAAATTCGCGCGAATACGAGCCGGCCTTCGCGGCCGGCCAATCCAGCACATGGGTGACGCCCATGGCCGCCAGCCGCGCGTCGATCGCCGGCCCGCCGCCGCGCAGCAGCAGCTCGTCGATCTGCGACGCCTGGAAAAAGCTGTCGGCGATGTATTCCCGGTCGCAAAAGAAACCGCGATTGGTGTGCAAGAACAGCAGCCGCGCGGTGGCGGGCAGGTTCTCGTTGACGTACCGGTACAGCGGCGGCGTCGGATCCGCGGCAATCTGGCGCGCGTAATCGCCGTTCCAGACGCCGAGGGCGCTGCTCAGCCCGCCGATCGACAGCGCGAGCCACACGCCGGACAGCGCCAGCAGCACGCCCTCGACCCAACGGCGGCTGGCGCCGGGCCGGGCGAACCAGTCGCCGAGCGCGACGGCGCAGGCGACGCTGAGCAGGGGCAGCGCCGGCGCGAGAAAGCGGGTTTGCTGCGAGGTCGCGCTCCAGAGCACGAAATAAAGCCCGGCGGTCGCCAGCCCCCAACGGACCACCGGCCGCCGCGAAGCAAGCAGCGCCCACGGAATGAAGAACGCCCAGTGCCGCCCCAGCGCGCCGGCGAAGCGCTCGAAGCCGACGTCGCTGTGCAAAAATACGCGGAACGGCAGCAGCAGGTAATCGAACCAGCGGCGGCCCATGCCGATCGACCAATGCCACTGGTGCAGACGCCGCGTCAATTCGGCGTTCCATTCGATGCCGCCGAACCAGCCGAACAGTTCCGGATACACCGGGTTGCCGGTTTCCAGCGCGCTCTTCACCGCCCACGGCGCCCAGAGCAGCACGGCCGGCGCCGCAAAATACAGCAACGTCTCGCCGGCGATCTGCGCCAGCCGGCCCTCGCGCCGGCGCTCGATGACATAGACGACCGCCAGGCACGCGGCGCCGAAAAAGCCATTGAACTTGCAGCCGGCCAACGCGCCGGCGAACACTCCGGCCGCGAGCAGATGCCGGCGCCGCGCCGCCGCCTCCGCCAGGCTGCGCCGGATTTGCCAGAACGCCGCCAGCATGAAAAAGGCGCAGGCGACGTCGATGTACGCGACGCTGAATTCGTCGCCGACCGCCGGGTTTTGCACGAACCACAGCACGCCGAACAAGGCCATCTCCGGCCGGCCGGCCTCGCGGCACATGATCCGGATCAGCCACAAGCACAACAGGCCGAAGCCGAAATGGACCAACGCCGCCAGTCGATAATCCTTGATCGTCAGCGCCAGCGTGAAAAGCTGCTCCGCGTTCATCGGCCAATGGGAATAAACGTTGAAAGCGATCGGCCGAAAGCCGTGATGGGCGATGGTGAGTTTGGGGACCAAAAGGTGATAAGTCAGCGCATCCCACGCCGGCGCGTGGGCCAACGCCGCTAGAAATCGATGTCCCAAATAGACCGCGACCAGGCCGGCCAGCGCCAACCGCAGGCCCCGAAAGCGCGGCGGCGATGTTCCCACCGGCGGCGCCGTCCCCGCCGCCGGCCGACGGCGCAGCGTCGCGATCCATTGTCGCGCCGCGCCGGCGTGCGTCAGCGCGAACGCCGCGAAGACCGCGACGAGGCCCGCGGCCACCGCGCCGAAACGCAAGATCTGGGCCGCGCTCAGCAGGAAGATGAAATACATCCAAAAGATCATGCCCGACGCGAACGCCAACACGGTGCGCGCCGCCGCGTTCTCCTCGCGCCAGCGAATGAGGCGCAAGCCGGCGGCGCCGGCCGCATAGAAGTTCGCCGCCAGAAAGACAAAATAGGCGAGATACGTTGCAGTGAACTGCATCGCCATTTCAAACCGCGCCGGATGGGTCCGCGTCGCCGCCCGTTGCGGCCGCGGGCGGGCCGGCGGGCGTTTTTGGCTTCGGCCGGCCAACGGTCCACGGGGCATGTTTGTTCATAATTTCGATGAAGGGCATGACCACCAGAATGGCGCCCGCGGTCCAATAGGACGACCACATCGTCGTGGCCACATTCTGGTCGAACGCGATCGGCGTCGCGGCGCCGACGATCGTGCGAAACACGACGATGCCCATGACGTGCAAACCGAGCAGGGGCAGCGAATTGCGGCCGAGGTAGCTGAACAAGCGCGTCGGCGCGATCAGTTGCGCGATCAGCACGAACGCCACGATGCACGTCAGCGACGTGGCGTGAAACCACGGCCAACTGCCGAGCTGGTTGAGGAACAGATAGGTCTGCGGATTGAACGTGCTCAGATAAACGGACAGCGCCAGGAAAGCGGCGGCGATCGGCAGCTTGCCCCACCAGGGCCACGTCAGGCTCAGCCCGAAGCGCCGGCGAAACAGGTAGCCGGCGCCGTAGTAAAAGACGACGGAAAGCGCCGTGTCGAAGTTCCACGGAAGCCGGAGATCGCGCGGGTTCGCGCCGTAAAGAAAACCAACGACCGACAGCGCCGCCATCCAGAACAGCAGTTTGCCCGGCGTTTTCACGCGCCGTTGCAGGAGAAAAAGGACGCTGTCGGCCGAAAACAGGCAGGTGAGAAACCAGAGCGGAATGTTGTACGGCATGAGCGGCGCAATGCCGTACGGCACGCCGATCAGGGCCATCGCGAGCGTCAGGCCGATCGCCGGCTGCGGCGTGTGGAGGTGAAAATTGCTCCAGAGCCCGACAAGGAGCCAGAAGACCCAGGCGACGCCCGAATAGAACAGATACGGCACGATCAGGGCGCGAAACCGGCGCCGGACGAAGGCGCGATAGCTGTCGTATTTCCCCGGATTGAACACGAGGCCGGACGCAAAAAAGAACACCGGCACGAGGATCAGTTTCAGAAACTTGAAAGGCGCCGGCTCGATCTGGTTGTGGCACAACATGACGGAGACGATGCCCATGCCGCGCAGGGCATCGACCCAGGCGACGCGCTGTTCACTCATTCCGTTGCAACCTGTGCGGGCGTCGCCGACCGTCGCCGGCCGGCCGTGCTGTTCGTAATTTCGCGGACGCTTTCGCCGTCAACCCGGCCGCAAAAGTATGCCAAACCCGGCGCGGCGCGACAAGAGCGCGGGCGCCGTCTTTCGCCCGCAGGCGAACATGTTATATAGTCGGCGGACGAAAATGAATACGAACCACAGAGCCACAGAGGACACGGAGTGTTTTCATTTGTCTGTCTGTGATCCCGTAACTCTCTAGAGCCCGCCGTTGACCGCGAACTCGACGCCCTCGCCCAACCCGAAAAAACGCCGCCGGCGCTGGTTCGCGCTTCTCGCTGTCGCCGCCGTCCCGTTCGGGATCTGGCTGTTTGCGTGGTGGCTGAGCGGCAATTTTCCCCACGGCAGCCGGCCGCTGCCGAAAAACGCCCGGTACGTTCGCCGCACCGACATCGATTACCTCGACGGCGCGGCGCCGGCCAGTCAACGGCAGCGGCTCGATCTGTACGTGCCCTTCGGCCTGGGCGAGACGGCCGCGCCGATCGTCGGCCTGCTGCACGGCGGCGGCTGGGCGTCGGGCGATCGCCGCCAGTGCGGCGAGGTGGCCGCGTGGCTGGCCGAACGCGGCGTGATCGCGGCGGCGATCGACTATCGCGTCCGGCCGTTCGTCGCCGCGGCCGACCTGCCCTGGGATGCGGCGCGGGCGACCGTCTGGCTGCATCGCCACGCGGCGCAAATTCACGGCGATCCGCAACGGATCTTTCTGCTCGGCCATAGCGCGGGCGGGCAATTGGCCGCGCTGATCGCCGCCGACCGCAAATATCTCGATGCGCTGGGCGCCCCGCCGAACGTCCCGGCCGGCGTCGTCCCCGTTTCCGCGCCGTTCGACTTGCGCGACATCTCGTCGACCCGGCGCTGGGCCACGCGGCTGACGATCGGTTTCGCGTTCGACAGCGATCT
>Ga0181517_10002440_pt1 | contig 18958 bp, 16 predicted proteins | sample PEATcosm2014_Bin_31_FD_119748 | JGI IMG/M metagenome (GOLD analysis project Ga0181517, IMG submission 119748) | Peatland microbial communities from MTU Mesocosm Facility, Houghton, MI, USA - PEATcosm2014_Bin01_30_metaG | ecosystem: Environmental > Terrestrial > Soil > Wetlands > Peat | place... | reverse complement strand
TCCCCTTGCACGGTGTATTGATCCTGCGCGGGAAAGGTTTCCGTGACAATTCCAGAACCTGTCAGATCGCCTGTTTTGTCGATGAAAATGCGCGTCTCGCGATCCGTTGGCGCATTCACCGGAACCTCAAGCTCGATCCTTCCCTTCGTCCCCAGGAAGTGAATCCGCTGGTAGGGGATCAACTGGGTACTGCAGGTGAAGATCGACTGGCCGCCCCGAAAATCGAGAATCGCCGAGCTGAGCCGATCCGTCTTGAAGACCGGATCGCGATCGATGAGCCCAACCACCCGCAGCGGCTCCTCGCCAAATGCGTATCTCGACGCATGGATCATGTAGCAGCCAATGTCCATTAGCGCCCCGCCGCCGGATTCAACCTGATTCCGAATATTCCGCGGATCGGCGTTGAAGTAGCTGAAAAAGCCGCTGACCGAACGCAGATCTCCAATCACACCCTGGTCGAGCAGTTCCCGCAGCCGAAGCCACTGAGGAAAGCTGCGAATCATGAAGGCCTCGCCCATCTTCACGCCGCTGGTATCTCGAACGGCAAGCAATTCCCTTGCCTCAGCCGAGCTCATGCCGATGGGCTTCTCACATAGAACATGTTTACCCGCCTCGGCAGCCTTGATTGTCCACGGCACGTGCATCTGATTCGGAAGGGGGTTGTAGACCGCATCGATCTCCGGATCAGCCAGGAGCTCTTCGTACGACCCATACGCCGTGGGAATGCCGAGTGCATCTGCTGCCTCGCGAGCTCTGCCGATGTCGCGCGAAGCAATCGCCGCCACACGCGCGAGCTTGCACTTCTGCATCCCCGGAATCACCTTCTTCACCCCGATGGCCGCGGTGCTCAACACGCCCCATCGCACCTGTTTTCCACCCGGATCCGGGGTCGACTCTGTTTGACTCATCTCCGCCATTTGGCCCGACTCCTGGCTCCCGAATCAGATTACGCCTTTAACCTTCCATTGTGATCCTGACTCTACCCGCAACAGCGGCTTCGGAGCCGCACCAAACGACCCTCCATTCACCGAATGGATTAAGATGCTGTCGAGGCAAACATGAATCGACGAAACTTCCTCTCTTCTGCCGGTGCCTTCGCCCTCAGTCCTGTCGCCCAGTCGCTCCTGCTCGCACAGTCCAGGCCCCCCACCGCCCCCGCAAAGAAGCCTTCGACGCCCGCCAAGAACGCATCCCCCGCCGACTACACCCTAAAGATCGAGCCCACAACGCTCGAGATCTCTCCCGGCGTCCCCATCAAAACCGTCGCCTACAACGGCCAGGTCCCGGGCCCCCTGCTCCGCCTCAAAGAAGGGAAGTCTGTCATCATTGATGTCCTCAACAACTCCCCTCAGGAAGATATCGTTCATTGGCACGGCCTTGCCATCGATTCCATCAATGACGGCGCCATGGAAGAAGGCTCGCTCATGATCCCTGCCGGTGGTCGCCTCCGCTACTCCTTCACACCACGGCCGACCGGAACGCGCTGGTATCACACCCACGCCGGCGCCGGCGGCAACCTGTCTCTGGGTACCTACACCGGGCAGTTCGGTTTCCTTCTTGTTGACGGTCGGCCTGACCCCGGCCACTACGACCAGGAACTCTTCCTCGCCATTCATCACTGGGAACCCTCTTTCGTTCCCATGGCCGAAACCATGCAGGCGCAATCGGCAAACATGCCCGCCACCTCAGGCTCCGACGTCGGCTACAAATATGCCACCATCAACCAGCATCGCCTCGGAGCCGGCGAGCCCATTCGCGTCAAGAAGGGCCAGCGCGTCCTGATGCATCTTCTGAACGCCAGCGCAACAGAGAACGTTCTCCTCTCGCTACCCGGCCACACCTTCAAAGTCCTCGCTATGGACGGCAATCCGGTTCCCAATCCCGCCAGCGTTGAGATGCTTTCCCTCGCCGTCGCCGAGCGGATCGATTGCGTCGTCGAGATGAACACCCCCGGCGTCTGGATTCTCGGCTCTACAAACGACAAGAGCCGTACCATGGGTCTTGGCATCGTCGTCGAGTACGCCGGAAGCACGGGCGCTCCCGTCTGGAAGGATCCAGCGCACGCTGACTGGGACTACACCGTCTTTGCCTCTTCCTCCCCCGCTGCCGCGCCCGACGAAACCATGAACCTCACCTTCTCCGATGTCGGCCCCGTCGGCGATTCCAAGTTCGACACCTGGACCATCAACGACAAGTCCTGGCCCAACGTTGACCCAATTCGCGTCAAGCAGGGCAAGCGCTACCGCTTCATCATGAACAACTCCAGCGCCGATCAACACCCCATGCACCTACACCGGCATAGTTTCGAAGTCACGCAGATCGGCGACAAGAAACTGAGCGGCCTCATCAAGGACACCGTTAACGTGATGCCGCTGGACACAGTCGCCATCGACTTCGTCGCCACCAACCCCGGCGACTCGCTCTTCCACTGCCACATGCAACTGCACATGGACTACGGTTTCATGCAAATCGTGAAGTATGTGAGCTAAGGCGAACACGCGGCCCGTGGCTGGCTGTATCCTTTTCCCGCCGGACTGTGCGACACTGAGTCACCCGGAACGTCCGGCATCAGCGTCCTCCCGGTCCCGGATTTCGAGTCTATGATCGAACCGTCTTCCCATCTCTTTCGCGTCGCAGTCTGGGCCTCGAGCGACATCGGTTGCGTTCGCGAAAATAACGAAGACGCCTTCGGCTTCGACGAATCCCTCGGCATCTTTGTCGTCTGCGACGGCATGGGCGGCCTCGACAGTGGGGAGGTTGCCAGCTCGCGAGCCGTCGCAGCAATCCTCTCGAGCTTCCGATCCACCGCGCAGACCGAAGCCACCGTCGGATCACGTCTGCTCGTGGCTATCGACGCCGCCAATCGCGATGTGATTGATGCCGCTCAAATCCTGCCGGTCAAAGGAATGGGAACTTCGGGGGGCATGGGTACCACGGCGGTCGCCGCGGCCGTCGATGGGAAACGCCTGCTCATCGCAAATGTCGGAGACAGCCGTGCCTATCTCATCGACAACGGCCAGTGCCGCCAGATCACTATCGACCACTCGTACATCAATGAGCTCATCCGCAAAGGAACACTCACCGCGGAAACCTTACAGTCCGCCGATCTCGAGGGAATGCAATCCATCATCACGCGCGCCATCGGAATTACCAGCGAGGTTGAGCCGGACATCTTCACCGACGATCTCCATCCCGGCGCAGCCGTTCTGGTCACCACAGATGGACTCACGCGCTACGTCGAAGCGCCCGAAATCGCTGCAGTGTTGGCCGCCTTCGAACCCTCTCTCGTTTGCGCCCGCCTGATTCAGCTGGCCAAGGAGCGCGGCGGCCACGACAACATCACCTGCCTGCTCCTTGTGTGTCTCCCCGCCTGACGCTCGCGAAGGCTTTGATGCGGTTTAGCTAGGTCCGGTGGGCTCCCAGCAGCCGCTGCGTCGACACGCGATACGCCGGAGCCTCCTTCTCGTTCACAACCTCAAGGTCGCTGCTCTCAACGCAAAGCGAAAAGCACTGGTTTATCGCCTTCATCGTGAGAATCACCTTGCACTGGCCGCGGAGTTCCGTTACCAGCCCTTCGGACCCCTCGAACACCCCGTTGCGCACGCGAACTCGTGTTCCCTTGGCGATCGCCGGATGTGGACGAAGCACGTGTCCAGCCGCCAACCCTTCGCGAATTCGGGTAATCTCCTCCGCGCTCACGGTGCCGAGATCGCCATCCCCAAGCAGGCTCAGCACGCCCGGCAGGCTGATCACCGCAATTCTCTCCCCTGCCCTGAACCGCGTAAACACGTAGCCCGGAAACAGAGGACGCTGCAGCGCTACCGTACGGTCGCTCCATCGGGAATTAAGGGCGTACAACGGAAGATAATGCTCAAGGCTCCGCGATGCCAGGTGCTGCACCACGCGCTTCTCGTGATTCGCAATGACATGCAGAACCCGCCATGGGTGTTCCCTCACTGGGACGCTCCTTGAAGCTTCTGCCTGAGTCGATCCCTGCTTTGCGTCCCCCGCTCCATGACGGGTCGAATCCCGGCTTGAACAGGCTGCAGGCTTAACGTGCATTTCATCGGCATCCGTTCCTGAAACCCCGGCGCAGATTTGCCCTTATTTTACAACCCGCCGATTCCCAAACCCGTTCGCAACCTGTTGGAAACGACTGAATCGGTAATCTGTTGCATTGGGGCCACTCCAACCCTCTCGTTACACCGGCTTTCTCTCCCTGTCGTAGAATGTCCTCGTTGCCTGTCAAGCCTATTCGCGAAGATATCGGGGTCGAAAGCCCGCACGCTGCGCCGTACCTGCAAAAAACAGCGGTAATCGGCGTGTGTCTGCTTCTCCTGCTCGCCTACAGCACATCGGTGGCGTTTGTACCCCAAGCCTGGGCTACGCAGTTCTTCCAGATTGGCGTTTTTGCCCTCGTCGCCGTTTGTCTCCTGCTCGATATTCGTCGCAAGCGTGCCCGGCTCCTCGGTGGCCCCATGCAGTGGCTTATTTACGCCATCCCTGTCTGGGGCATCTTCCAGATCGCCGCGCGCACGACCGCCTCCACAATGGAGACCCGCGAAGCGACTCTGCGCTGGGGCGCACTGGCGGGCGTCTTCTTTCTCATGCAGATCGTCGCGCGCAGCAACGCCGCCCGCCGCAACTTCCTTTCTGCCTTTCTCGTCTTCGCCACGGCCATGTCGGTCCTCTGCCTCACCCAACTGTTCACTTCCGAGGGGCGCGTTCTCTGGATATTTCCCTCCGGATTCCCCGACGTCTACGCAACCTTCCCCTCATACAATCACTACGCGCAGCTCATTGAGCTTGCCTTGCCCATCGCATTGTGGAGAGCGGTTCGCGAAGGTTGGCGTGCCTGGTGGTGCGTCCTCGCCGGTGGCGTGATGTATGGCTCGGTGATCGGCTCTGCATCCCGCGCCGGCGCCGTGTTGTGCACGCTGGAGGTTTTGGCCATGCTCGTTGCCGGGCTGGTCCAACTCCGCAAGACCCCTTCAGCCGCGCCTCCGGGACTCGTGCTGGCGACCCTTCTGCTTGTGCCCGCGCTCGCCGGCGCATTCACCATGGTCGTCGGATGGGAACACGTGTGGCAGCGCTTTCAGTTGAACAACCTCTATGGTGCACGGTCTGAGTTCATACTGGCGGCCATTGATATGGCCAGGCATCGACCCATCGTTGGCTACGGCCTCGGAACCTTTCCTGAGGTCTACCAGCGCTATGCCCTTCATGACTTGCCGTACTATGCCAATCATGCCCACAACGACTGGGCTGAATTCGCAGCCGATGGCGGCGTTCCCTTCCTTCTCCTGGTGCTCATTCCCTTCGCAGCCGCGATCCCGGCCGCTATCCGCAATCCCTGGGGCATGGGGTTGATCGCGGTCATGCTCCACGCCTGCCTGGACTTTCCCTTCCCGCGCGTCGCTGTGTCCGGCTGGATCTTTGCAATGCTTGGGTTGGTCTATATGGCCCAGTGGGCAAACCGGAACAATCGACCCCTCGTGATGCCGCCCATCCGGGCCAAGACAACCACGTCCCCGTCCACCTGATCGCGCGGTTCAGCTCCGCGCATCGTTCCGACTGAGCCAAGGCATGGGCTTACTGAGGTGTCCTAATGGAGATACGCGGAGCCTGCACGAACAAAGTTCCGTTAACCGGATTGGTCCCGGGCGAGTGCCAGTACGCGAGCCGCAGCCGCAGAAGTGCAGAGTCTTTCGGAATCGAAAAGAACATCGACGACTGCTGGAGATGATCGCTGGACAGCTCAGAGGACTCGGCCAGCGGTGTGTCTCTGTGGGAATCGAGGATCTGCCAGCGGATCCCACTCTTGGCCTGAATCCCCGCCGTCCGATAGGAGTAGGTCAGCACATAGTCGCCGGGCGGGAGGAAAACGCTCTGCTCGGCAATCCTGCACTCGTCCGGTTCGCTCCCGTTGAACTCCGTCGTTAAGCCGGATTCGTCCGGCTTGGAGTGCAGACCCGTGTAGGCGGGCAACGCCCAAGTCGCCGACTCAAACTCCGCAACCGCATCCTTGGGATCAAACGGCGGTACGGGCTTAGTCCCGATAACCAACTGGATCAGCCAAAGAAGTGTCACCACACTGGCCACAATCACGAGAGCAAGAGTGCCCATGAATTGCAGCCTCTTCTTGAGACTGGTCTTCCGGCGCGAGCGGCGCCGGCGGCTCGGCTTGACCGATACCGGGTCGGTAACGGCAGCCCGGGCGGCGTAAAAGCGGTTCCTGCACTTACGGCAGCGAAACGCATCCTGCCCGCGGAACTGCTGAACAACATCCCGCCAGCTCGACCGCTGTGACCTTCGAATTTCAGAACTTCCGCAGTTAGGACAAATCATCGTTCGGTATTGGTTTGAATCCTTGTTGATAGTACCAGCAATGTCCCCGAAATCCGGGGAGTTCCCAGAGTCCGTTGGTAGGCAAGCCTCAGTCGCTCGAGAGGAACCCCGTTGGGAATCGCAAACGTCCAGCTCGTTCGCGCCTGCGCGTCGCTCGACAACGCCTCCGACTCCGCCAGCACCGTCCCTGTCTTTGCATCAAGAATCTGCCAGTGAATTCCCGTCCCTGGCGCGATCCCAGTGGTGTGGTACGAGTAGCTCAGGCTGTAGCTTCCCGGCGCCAACGTCACATACTGCTCAGCAATCATGCAAAACTCCGGCTCTTCCCCGGTAAACTCCGTCTCCAGCCCCGACGATCCCGGCCACGAGTGAAGCCCAGGATACTCGGGCAGCGTCCAATCGAACGCCACCGGGAGCGGCTCTCGAATGAAATCCCCGTTGTTCGGAACGGCAGTGTCACTCGCAACCCAGCGATGCTCAACCATCGACTTCCAAACTCCGTTTGCTCCAGCTCCATCGTTCGCGGCCACCAGCCGATTTACCGTTCTCAGAAGAAATGCCCGATCCGTCTCCGGATCGCCGACCCTCGCCAGCCGCGGCGCCACCGTGGCCAGGGCGTCAAGCTGGTCCTTATCCATCAGGAAGCCTAGATACTGCCGGACCAGGCTCGGATCGTCATTCAGCACCGCTTTCGCGATCTCGCCAGCGTCCGGTGTGACATGCCAGCACAGCTCAAACAGCGGGCCCATGTCCTCGGTCGGCATGTTCGCGGCCTCCCTCGCCCAATTCCAGAAGGCAGGCAGATTGTCGCGGCGGAAATAGAAATTCGCCAAACTCCACCGCGGCACGTAGGTATGATCCACTGCGAAGGCCGCCAACAGCAGCTTCTCCGCCTCGCCGTAATTCCCTTCGCTTTCATCCTGCAGGGCCAGCTCGATCGCTGCCTGTGCGTTGTATCTGTCCAGCTTGAGCGCCGTCTCCAGCAGCCCGTGCGCGTGCTGCCGATCCAGCTGCGCCAACCGCATGTAATATTGCCAACCATCCGGGACAAGGCCGATCGCCGCCCTGAGCGAGTCCACCGTATCTTCCCGAAACAACGAATCCGCGCGCTCAGCTTTCCAGCTGAACCAGATCCCCAGGCAGCAGACGACGGCCAAAGCAATCCGTAATGTGGCCGCGAAAAACATGCGCGCAAAGAAGCTCATGACTTGGCGCAAGAATACCATCCGCCTTACGCCGACCGAAACGATTCACAGCCAATCCATTCTCCTCAGTCACAAGCCATCCCAACGCCCGCGACCCCCTCGTCGGGCATTTTCATCTTCCCTTCCTGGCATCGCGGAGGCCCCATTTCTCCCCTTCCACGCCTTCGCGCAGGACCTCCTTGTGCCTGCCAAATAACGTCGAAGGACCCTTCTGTAAGGCATTCGTCTAACAGAAACAGGCCACGCCCAGTAATGACCCTCTTGCAAACAAGTAATTGCTTTTGAGTCATTTTCCCTCGGTCAAGACTCTGTTCTTAGCAAGTGCAGATGTCCGGTTTTCTAAGCAAGTGAAATGTCCGGTTTGATAAATCATCCAGCCGCCGTCGCGGCGGTGGGAAAGTGGGAATCCCGCGCGCTTGGCGGGATTTCCAAGCGGGGTGGGAAAGTCGGCTTTTTGCCTTTTCCACCGACCGCCATTTCCACCGCGCCTTCTACTCCAGCCTCTGCCTCTACGCGGTGAGGCGCAATCTCTCGAACAGCCTGTTCTTTGCTAGTTGCATGCGGCGCGCAGCTTCGGTATCGCTGAGTGCCGCGGCGATGCGTTTCAGGGCGTTGATGCTGAGCCCCTGGCGCAGGTACTGTGCTGGATTATCCAGTGCCAGCAGGGTCTCCAGCGGAGTCTGGCAGCGCTTGTAACGGACGCGTTTGCGGCCTCTCTGATCGACATCCACCTCGGGTTGGGCGCAGGGACGATGGTAGTTCAGATACGGGTTCATGTACTCGCGATCGCGCTGGCTCTTGCGCAGGTTGTACAAGTGAGCCACGGAAATGCCTGCCAATCGCGCGTACTCCGGCTTGCCGTAGACCTGAGCCTCCCGTTCCAGAATGCGCCGCGTGGCCGGGCCGCTCAAGGTCTCGTTCGCCTCTTCGACCGACGCCAGCAGCTCGATGTCGGCCCGCGTGTAGAGGCCAGGAAAACGGCGCCGCCGGTAGACGGTGGGCCGCACCTGCCGGTGGTCGTGGAGCGCGCGATAAGCCGCGTCACCTGCGAACGGCTCATCCCCGTCATCTTCTCCAGTTAGAGCCGCACCCGGCCCCGTGCAGCCCTGCCCTGCTGGGTGTACTCATGCTCAATCACCACTCGCTCTACCCAGCCATAGACTTGCTGACCGTTCTGCCCCGCAAATCGGAGTTCCTCGCTGGCCTCAACGAACCGGCCAATCGCTTCCAGGCTCTACTTCTCTGCTTCGCGCACGCTGATGTTCAATCTCCAGCATGCCTAATCCTTCAGGTTCATCTTGTGTTGGAATCAACTTCTGCCTTCACGCTCATCTTGTGTTGGAAGAGAGTTTTCGTTGACTCTGCACCCCGATTAGGCTATTCTGGAGACCTTGCGCGGTGTTGCGCCTGGGGTCTGTATATACCGACCCAAACCGGCTGGGCGATCCCTTAAAGGGTTAGATTCAAGGGTCAGACGGAACAGGCAATCGGCGGCTGGATTCGGCGCTAAAGCCTCTCCAGTCAAGCCAGAGCCCGGCTGGACCCGGAAGGGCCAGACAAGGGCCAACCCCCGCGGTTCTCACCCGAACAGATTTGTTTGGACGTGGGTAGAATTCAGGCCCCTGCGCGTTTCGCGCGGGCAATTGCATTTTGTGCAGATTTTGGCCGCACCGATCGTTTGTTTCGCCTCAGGTTTGCGTGATTCTAACCTGATTTCAAGAGGGCAGGAGAGAGATGAGTACCTTTGTTCCCAGCGGGAAAGACATCAGCCGCAAGTGGTATGTGATTGACGCAAGCGGCCAGACCCTGGGCCGTTTGGCCACCAGGGCGGCCGATCTGCTCAGCGGCAAGCTGAACCCGCAGTACGTTCCCTACATCGACGTCGGCGATCACGTCGTCGTCATCAACGCTGAGAAGATCCGTCTGACCGGCCTTAAGAGCCAGCAGAAAGTTTATCGCCGCTACACCGGTTTCCCCGGCGGCCTCCGCGAAGAAGAGTTCACACGCCTATTGAACCGCAAGCCCGAGGCCATCCTCGAGCAGGCGATCAAGGGCATGTTGCCCAAGAACAAGCTTGGACGCGCCATGGGCTCCAAGCTCAAGGTCTACAAGGGCGAGCAGCATCCCCACCAGGCCCAGCAGCCGGTGGCGCTGGAGATCAAGTAAAGCAGCCGCTAGCTGCTAGCTTCTAGCTGCTAGCTCGTCGGTTCAGAAGTCAAGTTTTGCGGCTTTTAGCTAGAAGCTAGAGGCGGGAAGCTAGGAGCTAACAAAGAATGGCAGATCTGGTTCAGTATTACGGGACGGGACGGCGCAAGTCGGCGGTCGCTCGCGTTTTCCTTCGTCCCGGCACGGGCGAGTGGAAGGTCAACGGCAAGGGCTTCGACGAGTACTTCGTCACCGAACAGCAGCGCGTCTCCGCCAAGCGGACTCTCGCCCTGGTTGAGCTCGCCTCGAGCTTCGATGTCGTCACCACGACCAAGGGCGGCGGCGTTGCCGCACAGGCCGATGCAGTGAAGATGGGCATCGCGCGCGCCCTGGTTGAGTTCAACCCGGAACTGCGCAAGGTGCTCAAGGCCGAAGGTTTGATGACGCGTGATTCGCGCCAGAAAGAACGCAAGAAGTACGGGCAGAAGGGCGCCCGCAAGCGGTTCCAGTTCAGCAAGCGCTAGTTGTCAGTTCTTAAGTTCGCAGTTCTCAGTTTTTCCGATCGGTGTTTTGACTGTGAACTACGAACTGTGAACTGCGAATTCAGATTCACAAATCTCCCGCCGCGAGCGGGTTCAATCCGGGCGCGACCCAGAGTTCCCAACCGCAGGTCCTGGCCGTTGGGATGGGCTGGCATCGACCACCCGGATGCAATTCAATAAAGGAGGCCAATGGCCACGATCACAATGAAGGAGCTGCTCGAAGCGGGTGTTCACTTCGGGCATCAGACCAAGCGCTGGAACCCCAAGATGAAGGAATACATCTTTGGCGAGCGCAACGGGATTTACATCATCGACCTGCAGAAGACGCTCAAGCTGTTCAAGGATGCGTCCAAGTTCGTCACCGAGCTGTGCGCAGACGGCAAGACGATTCTCTTTGTCGGCACCAAGCGCCAGGCCCAGGAAGCCGTGGCCGAAGAAGCCACCCGGGCAGGAATGCCCTATATCAACAATCGTTGGCTGGGCGGCCTCCTCACCAACTGGGTGACAGTGCAGAAGAGTGTAAAGCGCCTTCAGGAACTCGACGAGATGGCCACCGATGGCCGTTACGAGTTGCTGACCAAAAAGGAAGTCATCAAGCTCGAGCGCGAACGCAAGCACCTGCAGGCCAACCTGGCCGGCATCAAGTCCATGAAGCGCCTGCCCGACGCGCTCTTTATCGTCGACTCCAACAACGAGGCCATCGCCGTCAAGGAAGCCCGCAAGCTTGGCATTCCGGTCGTCGCCGTGGTCGACACCAACTGCGACCCCACCGTTGTGGACTACGTCATTCCCGGCAACGACGATGCTCTTCGCGCCATCCGCCTCTTCACCTCGAAGATCGCCGACTCGGCCGCTGAAGGCGCCAACCTGGTCGGAGACAAGGCCTTCGCTGAAGAGCTGCCTGAGCCGGTCGCGCTGGAAGCCGAAGCGGCTGACGCTGCCCCCGTGGAGGAAGTCGACCTGGAAGCTGCGCTCGGTGGCGGCATCCGCAAGGCTCCGGCCGTGGTCGAAGCCCTCGAAGAAGCCGAAGTCGCCGAAGGCGGTCATTAATCTCGTCATCGCACAAGGTGCGGATAATGAGAAAGCGTGGCCGCAAACTTCGGGTGCCACGCTTTTCTTATGTCGGAATGGGCCCGGTTTGGCGCCCGCCAATTCCGCCGCGATAGCCGGCAACTGTGAACTGAGAACTCAGAACTACGAACTGGGGAGAGAGATGAGCACTGTGAGCGAGAAGATTGATGCCAAGCAGGTAAAAGAACTCCGCGAAAAATCCGGAGCGCCAATGGGCGACTGTCTCAAGGCCCTTCAGGAGACCAAGGGCGACATGGAAGGCGCATTCGTCGTGCTGCGCAAGCGCGGCATGGCCTCGGCCCAGAAGAAGGCTGCCCGCACCACCAACGAAGGCGCGGTGGGAACCTACATCCACGCTGGCGGCAAGATCGGTGTGCTTCTTGAAGTCAACTGCGAGTCCGACTTCGTTGCCCGCACTGAGGACTTTCAGTCGCTCCTCAAGGACATCGCCATGCACATCGCTGCCACCGACCCGCGCTACGTGCGTCCCGAGGACGTGACCATCGAAGACCTGGAGCGCGAGAAGGACGTCTATCGTGCCCAGGCTGCCGCCACCGGCAAGCCCGCTCCGGTCATCGAGAAGATCGTCGATGGCAAGATGGCCAAGTTCTACGAAGAGGTCTGCCTGCTCGAGCAGCCCTTCATCAAGGACCAGTCCGTCAGCATCAAGGAGCTGATCGCGCAGAAGGTTGGCAAACTCGGCGAGAACATCACCGTCCGCCGCTTTGCGCGCTTCAAGGTCGGCGCACCCGACTGGACCGTCGCCACCACCAAGCCCGTCGAAGCTGCTACTGAATAGCAGTCCCTTCGTGAATCAACACTTCGGCCCGCGGCCTCAAACCGCGGGTCGTCTTGCGTTGGCACTGAAATTCCATCTCAAGTATTGGGTGGCATGACCAGTCTCGGGTGCTCGCGGTTCCAGTTCAACGTTGCACCCGGTTCAGATTCTTGCACGCCGCATCGAATCCGGCAGTGCATGCCTGGCGATACAGCGCAACCGCCTGTCGCTTGTCTCTGGGCACGCCATAGCCGAATTCGTACCCGACCCCCAGCATGTTGCAGCCCATCGGGTCGGCTCCGTCGCACGCTTTGCGCGCGAACAGAGCGGCCTGAGAGTCATCCTTCGGAAGCCCTGCCCCTTCGTGGTAGGCCAGGCCGAGCAACGCACAGCCCCGCGGAACACCGGTATCGCACGCTTTGTGAAACAGGCTGCTGGCCTGGGCCTGATTCTGAGGAACGCCGTTGCCAGTGTTATACGCGACGCCCAGGTTCGTGCAGCCGCGCCCGTCGCCTCCCTCGCAGGATCTCAGGTAGAGCGGAATCGCCTGCGACTGATCCCTCGGTACGCCGTTGCCGGACTCATACATCACGCCCAGCAGAAAACAGGCCCCCCACGCGTCGCCACTGCATCCCTTGCGAAACAACACCGCCGCCTGCCCCAGGTCCTGGTTTACACCATTGCCTTTCTGATACATGACCCCCAGGTTGCCGCAACCCCTCGATACGCCGCCATTGCAGGCCAGGGTGAGCAACTGGAATGCCTCTGCAAACTGTCCGCTCTTCAGGTCCGCGAGCCCGCGGTCGAATGCTTCTCTGGCGCTCCCAGACCCACCGCTCCCTGTCCCGGCACTCGTTGCCCCGCTCGGCACTGGCGTCATATTTGAATTTGGGATGTCCGCTGCCGGTGCGGGAGCAGGCTCAGCAGGCGCAGGTTCGGCAGATGCCGTCTCCGTAGTCGCAGAGCGAGTCAGCGTGCCTGCGGGTCCGCTCGAAGCCGCCGCATTAATCTGCGCGCCTTTGCGGACAAAGACGAAGTCGCCATCGTCGTCGCCGGAGTTGTGCAGGTGACTGTACTTCGGATCCTGTTCCGCGTTCCTCTGAACATGTTTGCGTACCGAGGAGTAAAAAACTTCATCCGCCGAAAAAACCGGGTCCTCTTCCCCTTTCATCGCCTTGAGAAATGCATAGGCAAAAATCGAGTGTCCGTCGGCTCCGGAGTCGGAGACCGGCGCGTCGCCCCCGCTGGCCATAATGGTTCGCGACTTTGCCTTCAGCATTCGATTGAGATAGGGCTGCGTGGGCGTCACTGGCGGAACGTCCGCGGCGTCCCGCGAAAGGTCCCCCGAGTAGCAACTGTCCGCGATAATCAGCACGTGGCGCGCCGGCAACGCCTTGATCTTTGAAGTCAGGTCGTCTTCCATGATCGCATTCGAACTGGTCGACGATTCAGCATCCACCGGCAACCAATAGGTCTTGTCGGCATCCTTGTCGTGGGAGCCGTGACCGCCGTAGTAGATCAGCAGGTTATCTTCTTCGTTGAGAGTGTTTTTGTATGCGCTAATTGTGTCCAGAATTTTGGCGCGGGTTGCCTCCTTGTCCAGCAGTTTAGTCACCTGAAACCCATATTGCTCCTGAAGCAATTGAGCTACCGCGTTGGCATCGTTCACCGCGGTTTTTAACTGGGGCAAAGCCGAATGGTATTGATTGATCCCGATGACGAGTGCGTAGTATTTCCCGTTGCGCACTGCGGCCTGTGCGGATTTGGCGGTCTGGGGAAAGCCTCGCTGCTGTTGCGCAAATGCTGCGCTGCTTGCCAATTGCAGGGACGACAGAGCCACGGCAACGGCAAGTCCAGGGAATCCGATCCGGCGCACGATCGAGCTGCACCGGCTGAAGAATGCGAAGGCGAGGCTCACACGTGTCCGCTTCATGGCATTTCCTTGGGGAAACAGGTCTATTCGGTTTTGGTGACGGGGACCCAAAGACAGGGCAATTCTACCTGAGAATTACAGCATCGGGAACGGCTATTTCATCGATTCAGGGCTGGTCACGGCAGGCAAGGGAGGTCGACTTGTGTGTCGGCAACCTTTCCCTTCATCCGAGTCTCCCGCCGCACTCTCACCTCGACCGCCGCGATACTCCCTTCGACGCATTGGGTATCGTCCCTTTCGACATTCCCGGCGTAGGCTGCACATTGAACGCCTCAGCCAGGTCTGCCGGCAACATGTGCCATGAGTCGTACTGGAAGATCGCACCCGTCCGTTCCAGTGCCCGCGCCACCATCCCCGAGCAGATCATCTGCCCGTCTTCGCCAAAGAAGAACTTCCTTCCCGTCGCCAATGAAAATATCAGGCTCACGTCCGTCAGGTAGCCGTAGCGGTCGTCCAGGCAATGCTCGGCAAAGGCTACCGCGTGCGCCCGCTCCTTTTCTGTCGCCTTAGTCAGCCGCACCACGTGATATTCCGTTTTTGCGTAGACCGAAACATTGCGCTGCTGCACTCCCGACAGAATCGCTTCCACGATCTCCCCGTCTGTGTCCACGAACATGGCCGCATGGCACCAGTGCGCAAAGCCGGCGTTCGGCCCGTGGTAGCGCATCGCTTGTCCCAACCGGATCAGGTTGCTGCTGAATCCCGCCGAGTGCGTCAGCAGAAAGTCCCCCGCATGCGGCTTCACCACCGTCTCTCCCGGTCCAAAGCGCTCCACCGTCGACGGCGGAATAAAAATCCCCGTTTTGCCCAATGTTCCCCCCGATCAGCCCTTGAGTTCAATCCTGAATGTCAACAACCGGCGTCAATTCCAAAGTTGCATGGGCGAAGATGGCAGCGATTGTACCTGACAGGCCGTCGCGGGACGATGAACCAACCCGCCCCTCCTCGGCCCCGAGGTAGTGTTGTAGTTTCCGAGTGGCCAATGAACCACACGAGCTAATCTCATTGAGTGCATTGGCGACCTGTGCAGCAGGCTATGACAAGCCGCCCTGCTTCAGGACAAAGGAGCAGTTCCCTAAAGTTTGCGAGGTGGACCCCGTCTGTACGACGACGGTCGCCGTAAACGCCTGGGAGGTTGTCGACCCGGTTATGTTATCGAGCGCTGATATCCAGAAGAACCCAACAAGGCCACCGAGGCCGGGGCCCACGGTTACGCTGTTCGCGTTGGGACCGACGGCCCATGTTTCGGGGCCGGAGGATGTCGTGCCTGCGGAGTCAACAACAACAGAGTAAAACCCCGAATTGCTGGTAAGTTCGGCCTGAACGCTGCAATTCGTCGAAACCCAGTGGCTTGTAGCAGTAGCAAGAGCGGCCCCGTTCAAGATAGCGTCCGGTCCCGTCTGCGGGACCACCATATTCTTGCCGCCACTGCCGCCCCCGCATGCCGACAAAACCAAACCGAGCCAAAGTAGTGCTACTGGGCTCAACAAAGGAATCTTGCGGGTTCCGGAACGGAGGCAAGCCATATGAGTCCCTCGCAGAAGCACGAATGAAACAAACAGCAGGTGTTTCGCTTCGAGTTTTTATCATTCTGGGATTACCCAAGAATGTATCACAGGCTTTGGGGCTGTGGGTCTCATACAACAGGAATGAATGGTTCTATGCAGGTTGAAATGTGCGAGTGCATCGATGAAGTCGCGCCGAGGTTTTGGGTGAGAGAGCAGGCCTAGAGAAGTCTCCTGCTTGTCCTTCAGAATGGCGGCCCGGACGACTGCCTGGTCATGTAACTGGCATCGACTTCCATCCGCCGATGCCAGCCGAAGCCGTTCCGCTGCGTCATCCATCCTGAGTCTTTGCGGGTTCCGGCCGGTTTAGCGCCAGGCCAATCGGAAATTGCACATCTATCGCTCCCGAAAAGCCCAACCTGCCGTGTGCGATACTCAAAAAGGTATGTACAAACGGATCGTTCTCAAGCTATCTGGAGAAGCCCTTGCCGGCCCGCGCGGCTTTGGTTTGGATGCCGCCAAAGTGGCGGAAATCACCGAGGAACTGGCCGATGTTCACGCCCTTGGCGTCGAGGTCGGCGTCGTTGTCGGCGGAGGCAATTTCTTCCGCGGCGTCGCCGAGCAGGCCAAGCAGATGGACCGCGTCGCCGCCGACAACATGGGCATGCTCTCCACCATCATCAACGCCATTGCCCTCCAGGATGCCCTCGAACAGCGAGACATCCAGTGCCGTGTCATGACCGCCGTCTTTATGAACCAGGTCGCCGAGCCCTACATCCGCCGACGCGCCGTCCGCCACCTCGAGAAAGGCCGCGTGGTCATCTTTGCTGCTGGCATCGGCAATCCTTTCTTTTCCACCGACACAGCTGCCAGCCTTCGCGCCATGGAGATCAAGGCCGACGTCCTGCTCAAAGGCACCAAGGTTGAGGGTGTCTACAACGCCGACCCAGTCCTTGTGAAAGACGCAGTCAAATACGACGAGATCACCTACATGGAGATTTTGCAGAAGGGACTCAAGGTCATGGACCTCACCGCCGTCAGCCTCTGCAAGGACAACAACCTGCCCATGATCATCTTCAACATGAATCAGCCCGGAAACATCAAGCGCGTCGTGCTCGGCGAGAAGGTAGGCTCGCTGGTCACGGCGTAAAGACAGCTCTCAGCCGTCAGCTTTCAGCTTGTCCTTCTGCAATTTGACGTCTAAGGAAACAGTGTAGAATTCGCGGCCTTTGCGTTGCAGGGAGCCGACCTGATGGCTGAAAGCTGAGGGCTAGATGCTAACAGCTAAGGGCTAGAGGCTAGAAGCTGTTTTGTAGATCGCCAAGCCATCCCGGCTGAATGCGCTTACGGGGCTCCGCACTTTCGCGGCCATCAACATCGTTCTCTTTCACTTTTCCAACCCCGACTGGTTCGGCTGGCTTTCCCCGGTTGTCAACGCCGGCTACGCCTCGGTCAGCTTCTTCATCCTGCTCTCCGGCTTCGTCCTTGCCTACAACTACGCCTCAAAAGCTCGCGAGGGGGCCCTTAACCGCAGGCGCTTCTGGGAAGCGCGCTTCACGCGCCTTTATCCCATCTACCTTCTGAGCCTGATTCTTTCCTGGCGCATGATCCCCGCCGAGTACCAGTCGCATACGCACACCATGTTCTGGACCGGCATGGTGCTTTCGCCGCTCCTGCTCCAAGGCTGGATTCCGGAGATCGCCACCTTCCTCAACACGCCTGCCTGGACCATGTCCGCTGAAAGCGCCTACTATCTCGGCTTTCCATGGTTCGCCAGCCTTAAGCGCCCCGCCCGGCTGCTTCCTTACCTTGCCAAAATGGCCGGCGTCTGGTGCCTGGGCATGATCCCCGGCACCGTCTACTTCATCCTCAACCCCGATCATCTCGCCGTTACCGATCGCTGGAGCTCTGCGCCCTGGCTTCAGGTGCTCAAATACACGCCGCTGCCGCATCTGGCCAGTTTCATCTTCGGTGTCATGCTGGCGACGGTCGACGAATTCGTACCCCGCGGCGGTTGGCTGCGTCTCGTGCTCGGCATAGGCGGTTTCGCCGCAACCTTCGGGATCCTTGTCCTCGGCCCCATCGTCCCCTACGCCGTCATCCACGACGGCCTGCTCATGCCGTTCTTCGGCTGCATCATCCTTGGTCTTTCCGGAGACAACCTGTTGGCCAAATCCTTCTCTTGGCGGCCGCTCGTCTTCATCGGCGAGGCCAGTTACTGCCTCTACCTGCTCCACTTCAACTTGTGGAACATGATCCACGACTCAGGCATTCTTCAGCGCACCGGCCTCATCCGTTTCGACCCCTGGGTCAGCTACATCCTACTCATCGCCCTTGCACTCCTCGCCCTTCATCTCGTCGAGAAGCCGATGCAGCGCCTACTCCGCCATTGGATGGGCGTCACTCTGCATGCCCACGGCCCAAAGCCCGCGGAAACGGATGATCGAGCTCTCAACAACCCCTGAGAGACGTTTTCTCCTCTAGTAGTCGATCCCCTTCCAATAGTTCGGCGCGCTCACATACTCAAACTGGTTTGGATTTGACTTCACCAGCGCCGCCGCATCATCGGCCCACAGCGTTCCATGCGCGTTGTTCCCCGTGTCCGCCACCACCGCGTAGCCGAGCTGATAATTCGCAAATTCCGTGCTGCGCCGATCATTCGAGTCCCAATGCTGGTACACGCTTGAGTTGTGAATGTCCTCCGCCTGGTGCGTCGCCTGCACGCGCGCATTCACCATCTGCCCGATGCGCATCGAGTTCGCAATCGACGGCCCGGCAATCGCGGCAGCCTGCTGATTGACCACGCGCTGATTCATGCGGAAGCTCTGCACAATCGCCCCCAGCGTCGCCCGTTCTTTTTCCGCCACAGCCTGCGGCGCCGTGTAGCCGAATACGTAGCTCCCCCAGCCGCCTGCCCGCCCTTCCGGCCCGATGCAGTAGATATCGTTCAGCTCGCGCGTCCCTTTGCCTTCGTGAAAGTCCGCCGTACCCTCGAGGTGAAAGCACCGCGCGTTCGGCATCAGTTGCGCCGGTGTCTCACTCGTAATCCGGAAGTCCGCAGGCTGCATCCCGGCCTTCTGCTCCATGTGATGCACCAAGTCAACAAACGTCCTTCCCGGATCCGCGCCATAGGGGTAGTAGAACGCGTTTGCGTAGACTGTATTCCGCAGCCCGCCCGACGCCACAATCTGTCGTGTCCGCTGCGCAGCCGGATTGTTCGGGTCCGTCGCTCCCAACGTCAGGTCCAGCGAGACATTCTCGCCGTTCGGGCCGATTGCCTGAATGGTGCCCATCGCGCTCCCGCTTGGAACGAGTTGCCAACCGGCCGGAAGCCCAATGCTCGCCGACTGGTCCTGCGTGGTCACCGTCCTAAGTTGAGCCGCCGGCCCTGCCGCACCGCCCCCTCCGCCGCTTGGTCCTGCAGCCGTCTG
>Ga0181517_10002439_pt1 | contig 18969 bp, 15 predicted proteins | sample PEATcosm2014_Bin_31_FD_119748 | JGI IMG/M metagenome (GOLD analysis project Ga0181517, IMG submission 119748) | Peatland microbial communities from MTU Mesocosm Facility, Houghton, MI, USA - PEATcosm2014_Bin01_30_metaG | ecosystem: Environmental > Terrestrial > Soil > Wetlands > Peat | place... | reverse complement strand
CTGATCGCCGCCGAGTTGACCGGAGTGATGGAGCGGGATCTGGATGTCCAGATCGCAGGGACAAAGCTTTTGAGCGGCATCAGTGTGCACGCGCTGGCGCAGGAAGTTTACGATCTGCTGGGGTTCGACGCTGTGCCTCAGTCGAGAGTGTCGGTGGAGCCGGCCGCTGAACGGCCCGAGCCGGTGCAAGAGACTGCAAAGCCGATACCGATATTGACGCCGGTGCGCGAGGCCGTGAAGCCAATACCGACGCCGATGCCAGTGAAGGCAGAAATCGAGGGGGCTTTCTTGGTGCCGTCGAAGAATGGCGCGCACAACGGCACTCAGGATTACGCCAATTGGACAACGGGGCAAAAGGCAATCCGTGGATTCTTTACTGCGGGCTTCAAAATACTGGGCCGGATCGAGACGGAGGGCCTCGAAAACATTCCGGCGACTGGTCCCTGCGTGCTCGCGGTAAATCATCTCAGCATGGCGGAGGCACCGCTGTATATGACGCTATTGAAGCGTCGCTCGATTCCCTTGGTGAACCGCCGTTTGCAAAAGAACAGAGTCCTCAATTGGTTCGTCTCCGACATGGGCCAGGCTATCTACCTGACGCGGGATCAGCTGAACGAGGAGTCCTTGCAGCGCGCGCTCGCGGTGCTGAATGCGGGCGGCATGCTGGCGATAGCACCGGAAGGCACGCGCAGCAGAACCGGCGGATTGCTCCAGGGAAAACCCGGCATCGCCTGGCTCGCGACGCAAATCGATGTGCCAGTGGTACCAATGGTGGCATGGGGACAGGAGAAATGGCGCCAGCGCGGAAAGCGTCTGGGACGGATCCCTATTCACGTGCGCGCCGGAGCTCCGCTTCGCTTCCCACAGGGACTTCCGTCGCCTGGAACGTTGCACCGCTATACGGATCAGATCATGGCCCGGCTGGCTGCATTATTGCCACCTGAGTACCGTGGGGTCTACGCGAAACAGGCCGAGCACAGCGACGATTTGGAGCTCGCCGCTGAAGGATCGAGGCGGTGAGGTTGCCTGGTTCTCCCAGGTCCGCTGCGATGGCAGCCAGTAGAAGGGAAGTCAGGCGGTAACGGGAGCACGGAACGACGGCATACCGTCTGACGGCTCAATGCAGTCCCGGGTGCGGTTTCGCGTGCTTCGGTGGTTTTTTGAACAGCCACGCAGCGCAAGCGCAGATCACGGCCAACACGGCGGTCCAGCGAAAGACATCGACATAGGCGAGCATGGCGGATTGCTGCTGCATCAGGCTGTAGATGAAGCCGAAGGAACCGGGGCCCGCGCTCGCTGGGCCCAGATGATGACCGAGATATTGGGCGATCACGGCCGACTTCTGCTGCAGCGCAATGCTGGATTGCGGCAAGTTGGCGCCGAGATCATTCTGGTAGAGATCGGCGCGGCGGATGATGGCGGTAGAGGCCACGGCAATTCCAATGGACCCGCCGACATTGCGCAGCATGTTGACGAGGCCGGTCGCCGCGCCCATGTCCTTGTTGGTTATGGTGGCCATCATCATCGTCGACAAGGGAACAAAGATGCAGCTAAGCGCGAATCCCGTGAGCATGATGGGAATCAGCAGCGTGTAAGGGCTGATGGAAAGATTGACCGTGCCGAAGATAAACGAGCAGCCCGCGAAGCCGAGAAAGCCGGCGCAGAGCAGGATGCGGTTGTCGACGCGCGAGCCGAGGTAGCCGAAAATGGGCGAGCCAGTGAATGATCCGATGCCGCGCGGGCCCACCACCAGTCCGGCGGAGAATGCCGTGTAGCCGAGGATCTCCTGAAAGTAGAGCGGCAGGATGGCGATGGTGATGTACATGCACATGCCCAGCATCAGGATCAGGAAGCAGCCGGTTCGGAGGTTGCGGTCCTTCAGCACTTGCAGGTCGACGAGGCTCCTGGGATTGGTCCAGGAGTGCCAGATCCACACAACGAGCGAGACCACCAGCGCCGCCACGGCCCAGCGCACCCAGATAGCGCCGAACCAGTCGTCCTCCTGGCCCTTATCCATGACAACCTGCAGGCAGCCAGTCCACACCACGAGCAGGCCGAAGCCGATGTTGTCGAAGGCGCCCACCTTGGCATTCTTGATGTAGGGCGGATCCTTGACGAAGCGGCTGATCATGATGACCGCGACGATGCCAATTGGGATGTTGATGTAAAAGGCGTAGCGCCAGCTCCAGGTGTCGGTAAGCCAACCGCCGAGCGTGGGCCCGATGACCGGCGCGAGTACGATGCTGAGGGCGTAAGCGGCCATGGCCATGGAGCGCCTCTCGATAGAGAAGCTCTCCAGCAAGATGGATTGGGACAAAGGCTGCAATGCGCCGCCGCCCGCACCCTGCAAAATGCGCGCCACAAGAATGACAGCCAGCGACGGCGCCGCACCGCAGAAGAACGATGCGATGGTGAATAGGACTACGCAAATCAACAGGAAGCGCTTGCGGCCAAATCGCAGCGCGAACCAGTTCGACGCGGGAAGGATGATGGCGTTCGCAACCAGGTAACTCGTGAGGACCCAGGTGGCTTCGGAGTTCGACGCCGAGAGCGAACCGGCGATGTAGGGCAGCGCCACCGAAGCGATGGCGGTGTCGAGCACCTCCATGAAACACGGCAGCATGACCGAGACCGTCACCAGCCAAGGGTTGACACCCTGGGTGAGCGGGTAGCGGGCTTGCGTGGCGGCCGTCGTCATCCGAGAAGGTTCATTTGAGGGTACACGAAAGGCAGCCTTACCTCGGGTGAGTAAGCGGGGATTCCCATTTTGGCGGCCCAATCGCAGCCAGTTTACACCGCGTAGCCCCCCCGACGAAGCAATGCAATTCTGGAAGGCAGCTACCGACCGGCCCAGCGCCCCTTCATCGAATCAACCGGATAAAGAGGGCCGGTATTCGAGCGGTTTTGTTGCCAGCTCCGCGCAAGACAGGTAGCGAAAGGGAACGGACAGCGGATCGATATTCAGCTTCTCTCACTTCACAGTCAAGAATCGATCGAACAGGCTGGCGCTCAAGGAACGCGTGCTAGCTATTGGGACCGCCTTAGCCGTGCCGGAGCAGACAAAAGGGTCCTTCATTGAGGATTCTAAGGGGCAGCAACAATAGGAGCATCATGTCCGATAACAGATATTCTGTATATTGCATACTTATACTAGAGCCTCGAAGCTCCTGACCTATCGGATATTAGAGGCCGATGTTCTCTCTCCCGCCTCCCTTCCGAGGAGCCCGGCCCCTTAGGACCGAGGCCAAGTGGGCAGACGCACCTTTCCGGGAGGAGGCGGCAAGCGATGCAAGCGGATGCTGGCGGCGACGGCTGGAATCACATCTTGTAGCGGCCGAGGTCTTCGTCGTTCAGTCCCTCGAGCCACCCGCGCAATTGCTCGGCGGTGGGCCCCTCAGGCGGTCCCGTGGTGTTGAGCTTGGCGCTCTCCATCACCTTTTCCGCAACGAAGATCGGGCAATCCGCGCGCAAAGCAAGCGCGATCGCATCAGAGGGCCGCGCGTCGATGACCACCGGTTCGTCCCCTTGCCGCAGCCACAGAACAGCGAAAAAAGTGTCATCTTTAAGCTCTGTAATCACAACGCGTTCCAGTCGACCATTGAGGTGACGGATCAAATTGCGCGTGAGATCGTGCGTCATGGGACGCGCCGCGGCCATCTTCTCGATCTCCAGCGCAATGGCGTTGGCCTCGAAGATGCCCACCCAGATCGGCATCACAGCGTCTGAGCCTACATCCTTGAGCACCACGATGGGCATATTGGTTGCTGGGTCCATCATCAGGCCGCGAATCCGCACTTCGATGTCCATGAGTTCCCTCTTCAAGAACCATTGCAATCTTAGACGGCTTGGCCCACGAGGCTGTTGGGAAAAGCTCCTGTTATTTTGACACGAAGATAACTGCCCGGCGCCGGCGCGATAGGCTGCGCGCACTCGAAGTTGACCGGCTTGTTCTGGCTGCTACGGCCTGCGATCTGTCCTCGAGCCGGATGCGTACCCTCCACCATTACCTCAACAACCTCCCCGATGTGTTTGGAATAATTGACCCTTTGTATCTCGCGCTGCCGTTCAAGCAGAACTTGAAGCCGACTGGCTTTCTCAGCTTCAGGAATGGAGTCAATCATCACGAGGGAGGGCGTGTTGGGTCGGGCTGAGTACTTGAAGGCGAAGACGCAATCGTATTCCACCTCCGCAAGCAGGTCCATGGTCTGGATGAAATCGTCGGCCGTCTCACCCGGAAAGCCGATTATGATGTCCGTCGAGATCGAGATCGGCCGCCTGGCGGATTTGATCCATGCAATGCGCTCGAGATACCACTCCGGTGTGTACTCGCGGGCCATGCTTGCGAGAATTCTTCTCGAACCCGACTGCACCGGCAGATGCACATGGTCGCAGAGGGTGGGCACACTATCGATGGCCTCGACAATATCGTGCGTAAAATCGCGGGGATGGCTGGTAGTAAAGCGGACGCGGCGGATGCCCGGTACCTGGCCCACGTCCGCCAGCAATTCTGCGAAGCTGCGCTTCCCTTCCGGGTCGCGATAGCTGTTTACATTCTGGCCCAGGAGCTGGATCTCCGTGTAGCCCAGATCGGCGATGCGCCGCGCCTCCGTCAACACCGAAGATGAGGTTCGGCTGCGCTCTTTGCCGCGTGTGTACGGTACAACGCAATACGAGCAGAACTTATCGCAGCCTTCGATGATGGTGATATAGGCCCGGTAAGGATTCTGACGCGCCGTGAATTCGGTCTCGAAGGTCTCCTCTGTCTGACGGTCATCGAGGCCGGTAATGCGGCTCTCGCCCGCCTCGAGCCGGGTGAGCATCTCCGGCAATTTGCGGTATGAGGCCGATCCTGAGACCAGCGAGACATACGGCGCGCGATCGAAGATCTTTTCGCCTTCCTGCTGGGCGACGCAGCCCAAGACAGCGAAGCGCTTCCCTTCCTTGTAAAGCTTCTTGTAATCGTTCAGGCGGTTAAAAACCTTCTGCTCTGCTTTATCGCGAATGGAACAAGTGTTATAGAGGATCAGGCCGGCATCCTCCTCGGCTTCAACCTGCCGATAACCCTGTTGGCGCAGCGTACCAATCACCTTTTCGGAGTCATGGGCATTCATCTGGCAGCCGAAGGTCTCCAAATAGAATGTTTTTTCGGTTGCCATAGAACTCCAAGTATAACGTGATGCCGCTCACGTTTGCTCCGCAGCATCCAAGCGGTCATCGTGGCAGGGCGAGTCAATAGGTGTGCAAATAGGCCAGCAGCGCGTTCCTCTGCTCCTGCGTCATTTGATACGCGAACGAGGGCATCATTCCCTTGCCCGACATCAAAATCCGCTCGACTTCCGCGTCGGTCGCCGGGACCCCGTCCGGCAATGTCGTGTGGTTGAAGAGCCCGTGCAGATTCGGTGGAACCTTCTTCAGATGCAGATCGTTCTCTTCGTGGCAGTGCGCGCAACCCGTGTCGTAAAGGCGCCTGCCCTCCTCCTGTTGCGGGGTAAGCGCGGGCTGAACGTGACAGCCTGCGGGGATCATGAGTCCGCAAGCTGCGAGCACCAGGCCCGAAGCCATCGCCGCAGCCTGCTTTAGCAGTCGCATCTCAAGTATGGTAGCCCAGCACGGATTCTAACTACCGCATCGATACTTACGGGGCTTACTTCGCTTGCTGGGCCTACTGAACAATCACTCCGCAGGCGATGCGATCACCGGAGTTGCCGGACGGATCGTTGGTGAGGTCGTCCGGTTTGGCGTGAATGACCAGAGCTGTACCACCGTCGTGGAAAAGAGAATTCGGGCCTTCGCTTATCGTGGCGCCTACCGCGATGAAGGTGAGTTTGCCGGTTCCCTTCTCTGATACAACAAGGTTCGGCAAGTCGCCGAGGTGCGGATGTGGGTCCATTGCGTTGTGGATTCCGTGGTGGGCGCCCGTCGGATTGAAATGGCCTCCGGCCGTCGTGAAAGCGGGGCCATCGCATTTGCCAACGTTGTGAATGTGGATCCCATGCTCGCCGGGAGAAAGTTGGGAAACCATTACGGAGACCTTGACCCCGTTGGAGACGGTAATGAATTTGGCGTGCCCGACGGTGGCTCCCTGGGCATTGACGATGTCAGCGTGTGCTGCCTGAGCCGAGGCGGGAGCGGGATTGGTGGCTAAAGCCAGGAGCGCGGCAGCTGCCAACACGCTCACGTGCACGAGTAAAGTCCTGCGATTGACGTTGGTCATAGGAATTTCCTCCGGGGATGAACGGATGTTTCTGCGAACTCCGCCACTTTAGTCTGCGCGGACGACGCCCGACAGGTCAAGAGAGCGGATGCAGATTGCCAAGCCCGCGCGCCACCGACGCCGTGGATGCAATGCGAAGCAAGTATGCTGAATCCATGCAGCTTCACTCTCACGAACCTCTCACGCCCTTCGCCCACTCGGCTCACAACCGTTGCTTTGGCTGCGGACCGGCCAATGCAACCGGACTACGCTTGGAATTCCTGCTCGCATTGGACGGCGCCGTCGTCAGCCTTCCTATTGTGCCGGATATCTTCGAGGGCCACCCCGGCTATCTGCACGGTGGAATCATTGCGACGCTTCTCGATGAGGCGATGAGTAAGGCGGTGCGTGTCCAAGGCCAGCCATCGATGACGCGGAAAATGGAAGTGGACTATCTTCTCCCGGTGCCGAGCGGCGCGCCACTTCGCATTGAGGGGCGTGTGGTGCGCAGCGAGGGGCGAAAGCACTGGGCCGAAGCCGTCATCGTCAACCTGGAGGAAATTGCGTTGGCTCGAAGCAAGGGACTGTTCATCGAAGCCCAGCCGCGGGCGAAAAAATAGGGCGGCCCGTGAACAGCGGCTCCAGAGCTGCTGCTCCCAGAAACCGCGTTGCCAAGTGGCGTTTTCCTTAAGAAAACGCCACCCTCCACGACCCTCAAAGGAGCAAGTGAACTCTGGAACCGCTCAAGGCCGCCCTCAAGTATCTGTAAATCGGTGGAAGCATCTCAATGCACCATGTTGATGGTGTCCTGGGTAACGGTGTCGAAGGTGGTAACCGATTTTGCGTTGGCCTCAAAGGCCCGTTGCGCAACTATCAAATCGGAAAACTCGGTGGAAATGTTGACGTTGGAAGCTTCCAGTGCTGCGCCCTCCATAGTGCCGAGTCCGCCCGTGCCTGATGTGCCAATGGTAGCTGCGCCGCTGGCTTGCGTGGTCTGATAGTCGCCGTTGCCGAGCATGGTGAGCCCCTGGAGGTTTGCGACATTGGCAAGCGCAATCTGCGCGACGTTTTGCTGCTGGCCGTTGCTGTAGGTAACGCTGACGGTCCCATCGGAACCTACCGCAAAGCCTTCGTACTCGCCGGTCGTGTAACCGTTCTGGATGGTGGTTCCCGAAATCGCGGAGGTCGAATCAACCTGGCTGATGTTAGGCGTTCCAGCGGAGTTCAGCAGGTTCCACTGAATACTCAGCCCTGCCGCCCCATCAACCAGAGCAGACGCAGGAGGACCGGCAGGAGTGAAGTCGAGGGGAATCGAGGAAATATCGCCCCCCGCGGTTCCAACATTCTGCGGGGCCCCAGCCCCCTGGGCCACTGTCGCTAAGGTGCCATCGGGATTGAATGTCATGGTTCCTGTAATGGCCGCCGGGACGGCATCACCGCCTGCCACGGAGTAGTCCGCGCCCGGCAGTTGTGCGGAATAGGTCCGCGTGTTGGCTGCCGTCATCTCGTAGGTCACCGTGGCCACGTGGGGCTCGCCGAGCGAGTCGTATACCGTGATCTCGGCGGGGAATTCTGAATTCACCCCTGGGGTCGAAGCAGAATCAAGCGTGGTGGGAATGCTCATCGTCGTTGTGGCCTGCGGCGCCTGCACCTGGCCAATCGGGATATTGATCGCCGTTAAGGGGGAATTCGTATCCACCTTGCCGTCAGGCGCCGGATAGCCCATCACGTTGAAGCCGTTCGTCGTAATCAGGTTGCCGGCTGAATCGGTTTGAAAATTGCCCGCCCGCGACAGATATTGCATGCTTCCGTTATCGACAACAAAAAAGCCGCTGCCCTGCAGAGCGACATCCGAAGCCACGCCGGTCGAATTGGGTGTGCCGGCCGTAAAGTCAGTCTCATTCGATGCCACGCGCACGCCAGCTCCCACCTGAATCGGATCGCCAGCTCCCGTAGATCCAACCTGCTGGTAGAACAAATCGGAGAAGTTGGTTGACTGCGCCTTGAAGGCCGTTGTGCTCATGTTCGAAAGATCGTTTGCAATGGTGTTCAAGGCCGTGGAGTCGGCTTCAAGACCGGTCAGCGGAATCGAGAAACTTGCCATGATTCATCTCCTTGTAAGGTGCGATAGGGTTGCGCCAGGTTATGTGCCGGGCGGGTCAACAAGTTCATTCGGCGGCGGGCGAATTCCCCACCACAGGGGCCGCATGCGTTCGTCCAGCCAGCGCGTGTCCAACGCGTTGCGCCGCGGGACTGGCGTTGGGAACGCTCAAGTTTCCCGAAAAGTGCTGCGTGGAGGTCGCCGGCGATGTGGATGCGTTAGCGGCCGTGGCGCCAGACGTGGTCGAGAGCCGCGACTCGGAAAGGTGTGCGGCGGCGTGAGGCGAAGCGGCGGCCGATGCTGGCGTGGCCGAGTTGGTTGGATTCGAAGCTTCCCCCACCGCTTGCGCGGCTGCGTCAGCGCCGGAGGTGCTTCCAGCATCCGTACTCAACGTCTGGTTGATGTCGATCAGTTGTTCCAGGCTGTTCACCTGCACTAGCTGGTTGATGTATTCGTTGGGATCCGTGTCCGAGGTCGGATCCTGATTCTGCATCTCGGTCACCAGCAGAGTGAGGAAGTCGTTGGCCGAAATAGTCGCCGAGCTATCGGCTTCGAGTCCGCGACTCAGAAACAGCCCCAATGCTCTGTCATCTTCGGCAACTAGTAGTCTCATGCGAGTCTTTCCCCTGTGCTCTTCCGCGCAGCGTCGAGCAACGATCGAATTCGGCATACCGGATCAAGTGCGGCATGGTGCGCGTGCATCTCTCATCCACCTTCCCTCTACAGGAAGAAGAACTCAAGGATTGCATGAGGAGAAATGAAGGAATAAAGGCGGGAGTTATACCAGAACAGGAAGTGTCCCAAAACTGAGCAGCAGGTTCCGCTCGCGGAGCGGGCCTGTCGATCCATTGCTGTTACTCCCACCGACGCAAGTCAGGCGACTTTGGTTCGCGCCTTAGCTTTCTGTTCGTACATCGCCGCGTCAGCCCTCCCCACAAGCTCATTCATCCCCTCGCCTGCGGCATGTGCGGCCAGCCCGATGGAGGCATCGACGCGAAGTTTGAGAGCGCTGGTCTTTCCTGGAACCGAGTAGTTTCCGCAGACCCATTTGCGCAGGCGCTCCGTCTGTGCCTCTGCGTCCTCGAGGCCGGAATCGAAGATCAGGATGAACTCGTCTCCGCCCCAGCGCCCGATCACGTCTGTGGAGCGGCAGGCAGATCTCAACTCGCCGGCAAACTGCTTGAGAAGCTCATCGCCGGTCAAATGACCATGCGCGTCGTTCACCTTCTTGAAGCCGTCGATATCGACAAGGACCACGCAAAAAGCAGCGCAGGATTCAATGCGCTTCTCGATTTGCCCCTCAACGTACACGCGGCTGCTCATACCAGTCAGCGCATCGCGCGAAGCAATCTTCTCGGCCTCCTCCAGCTTGACCTGGTAATCCTCCACCTGTTTCTTCAGGTGGTCGAGCACTTCTTTCCCTTCCTCGGTCATGCGATCGATGGATGTTTTCAGCTCCGCCGCGCTTTGATCGATCGAGGCGCGAATCTGGGTCAGGTCTTCAAGCGTGGCGATCGCCCTCAAACGTTCGGTGACGGCGCTCATCTGGCCCGCGGAGCGTTGGTCGCGTGCGCTCACCGATTCCGCGGTGCGCGCCATGGTGAGAAGCATCTCTTTCACCTCGCGCGCCTTTCCCTGATAATGACGCGCTGCGTCGCGGCCCCAGTTGCGCAAGTGTTCTCGCGCCTGTTCGCCATGGGCTGCGAGTTTTTCGGAACTCATCGCCGGAGAGAGCCCCCCTCTTATCCGCCCGAGAGATTGCTTCAAGTTGTCCCCAATACCCGGACAAGCGTCCAGACTGCAATTGCCCATTTCGAGCAAGGCACAACCGTAGGCGTCCAGGGCCGCAGCGAATGGATTTTGCTGAATGGCCTCCGCTTCGTGGCTGGTCTCTGGCGAATCGGCATCGAGATACCGCTTGATTGAAATCATCGGATCCTCGGGAAAATCACCCTTTGGGCGCACTCACGCGACACCGCCCATCTGGTTTATCGGCGGAAACGATCAGCTCATGAGAGGCGCAAGCGAATCCATCGGTCTGCTCGAAAGTTCGAAGACGGGGAGAAAGTTTCCCATCCCTTCGCCGGGGATTGGCGAGTCGCTGGAACTTGATTCGCAGGTCCGTTGAAGCCATCTTGTTGACAATGCGGGAATATGTCCCGCCTTTTCAAGGGGAACGTGACGACAGATTACCAAAGTGTGCACTAAAGATAACTCAAAGACCAACAAAAGCGCTATCGTCATTTCTTGAACAATCGCCGATTCTATAAATTGGCGAAGTGTCTACTGTTGGACTGATGCCGAGGTGTGCTTAGTGGACTTGAGCAAGATCCCCGATGTTTTGGCTGTCGCCTTGCTCACGCTGGCCTTCTTCTCGGTAGCGCGGCTCGGGCGATCATCCTTTTCCGGCGTATGGCTCATTGGCTGGTTGATGATCGTTCTTCATTTTGCCGCCTTCATGTTTCTGCCGGCGCCGGGCAACTTCGGTGTCGCGGCAGCGATACTCGGTTCAACAGCACTCGCGTGGGCAGGCGCCCTCTTCATGTGGGCAGCCGTTCCCTATCGCAGTCGTTCGTCGAGCCAGTGGATGCTCCTTGTGATCTTGACGACGAACACGCTCTACATCGTCGTCGCTTCCATTGCCCCGGCAGGCCATTGGCTCTTGACGCCGGCTGCCATCCTGTTTGGCGCTCTGCCGCTCGTGATTTTGCTCCTGAACATACGCAAGTTCAACCATCCGCTTCGCTGGGGATTGGTGCTTATCTACGTGTCCCTTTCGGTTTTTCTTCTGTTGGTGCAGAATCGCCCCGACAACGGTCTTGACCTGGCCTTGAACGCGGTTTTCTTCACGGTTTACCTTGGATGCTGCATTCATTTCTGGTATGCCTATCGGCGCGCCACGGCGGGGGCTTTCATCACCGTTCTGGGATTTATGGCTTGGGCGAACGTCTTTACGGTTGCCCCGTTCCTGGGCACGTTCTTCCCCGGCTTCCATCTTGAGAGTGAGGTTTGGAACCTGCCCAAATACGTGGTCGCCGTGGGCATGATTCTGATCCTGCTCGAGGACCAGATCGAGCACAACAAATATCTCGCCCTGCATGATGAGCTCACAGGCCTTCCTAACCGGAGACTCTTTCAGGATCGACTGGCGAATACCCTTGAGCGCGCGCGGCGCACAGGCTCGCAAGCAGCTCTCCTGCTGATCGATCTGGACCGCTTTAAGCAAGTCAACGACACCGTGGGACATCATATCGGCGACGAGTTGCTCAAGCACGTGGGCCGGCTTTTCGTGGGGAGAGTTCGGCGCACCGATACTGTGGCCCGTACCGGCGGCGATGAGTTTTCGGTTGTGCTGGAAGAGCCAATGAATCGCGCCGACGCGATGAGCGTCGCCCGGACGCTGACGCAACTTCTCGAACACCCCATTCGCCTCGAAGGAAATACGGTGCATATTGGCGCCAGCGTGGGCATCGCGATCTTTCCCGATGATGCAGGCGATGCCGAATCCCTGTGCATCTCCGCCGACCTGCGCATGTACGCCAGCAAACGTAGTGCCAGGAACCGCGAAGATCGCATTTCGCCAGCGCCGCTTCTGCCGGACCCCTTTCAGTCGCCCGACTCGGATCCCGATCTGCAGCTCGCTGATTAGAGACAATGCATCGCTGGTAAATACAAAAGAGGCCCGAACGATTCGTTCGGGCCTCTTTCGATTTACAACCGTGTTAGCTCATTCCTATCGAGCGCCCGGGCCGCGTCCCCCACGACGGCGGCGACGACGGCTTGCGCCACCAGGCCCTGTTGGCCGTCCGGCTCCGCCAGGCTGTTGGCCGGCGGCAACGGGCGCGCCTTCCACGCGGTTGAAGTTCGGCTCGTTCTCCTCGTCAAACTCTACTGCGGCGCCATCGCCGTCGAAGTCGTCACCGCCTTCGATCAGAATGGTGCTCTGATTCGAGCTCGGCTGGCGCTCGTCGAATTCGTGACGCGGACGGGCTGGAGCCACTGGCGCAGGCGCCTGCGCCGGAGCTGCATCCGAGTCCTCGCTTTCGACTGGGGCCGACTGTGCGAGCTTTGCCTTCTGTTCCTTGATCAGCGCCTTGCGACTGAGCTTGATGCGGTTGCCTTCAATGGCAAGAACCTTCACCATCACCTGATCGCCTTCGCGCAGTTCGTCCTTGACCTCTTTTACGCGGTGTTCCGCAATCTCGGAGATGTGCAGGAGGCCGTCAGTACCCGGGAAGAGCTCGACGAACGCACCGAACTCGGCGAGGCGAACCACCTTGCCGAGGTACGTTTTGCCGATCTCTGGAACCGCGGTCAGATTACTGATGATCGCCAGAGCCTTCCTCAGACCCTCGGCATCACTCGACGCCACGCTCACCTTGCCGGTGTCGTCCACGTCGATCTTGGCGCCCGTCTGCTCAACAATACCGCGAATGGTTGCGCCGCCCTTGCCGATCAAATCGCGGATCTTGTCCGTCGGAATCATCACGGTCTCGATGCGCGGTGCATACTTCGAACGCTCCACGCGCGGGCCGTCAAGTGCCGCATCCATTTTGTCCAGGAGGAAGAGCCGCCCACGGCGGGCCTGCTCCATCGCTTGTTGCAGGATTTCGCGGGTCAGGCCGCCGATCTTGATGTCCATCTGCAGCGCAGTGATTCCCTTGCGCGTTCCGGCCACCTTGAAGTCCATATCGCCGTAGTGATCTTCCGCGCCGGCAATATCGGTGAGAATGGCGTAATCGTCGCCCTCCTTCACGAGGCCCATCGCCACTCCGGCAACCGCGCCTTTCAGCGCAATGCCCGAATCGAAGAGCGCCAGGCTGGCTCCGCACACCGAAGCCATCGAAGAAGAGCCGTTCGATTCCAGAATGTCGCTAACGATGCGGATCGAATAAGGCGACTCATCGGCGCTCGGCAGTACGGCGCTGATCGCGCGCTCCGCCAATGCTCCATGGCCCACTTCGCGCCGACCCACGCCCGTCATGCGGCCGGTTTCGCCCACGCTGAACGGTGGAAAGTTGTAGTGCAGCATAAAGTTCTTCCGCTGCTCGCCTTCGTAGCTCTCCAGCCTTTGCCCGTCATCCGCGGTGCCCAGAGTAGCTGTCACCAGCGCCTGCGTCTCGCCGCGCGTAAACAGCGCTGATCCGTGCGTCCGTGGCAGCACTCCGGTCTCGATGCTGATCGGCCGAATCTCGTCGAACGCGCGCCGGTCGGGCCGGATGCGCTCCTTCGTCACTTGCTCGCGGAAGATCCGCTCGCGCATCAGTTCGTAATAATGCGACAGCCTTTTCTTGGCTGCGGGATCATCCGCCGGCAATTCAGCGGCCAGCTCATCCTTGATCTGCTTGACCAGCGCGTAGCTCTCGGTTTTGTCGTGCGCCTTGGTGTCCAGAGCATCTTTCAGCCGATCACCGACCTTGGCCATGAGCTCTCCGTAGTACGCTTCGTCGAACTCCGGCGCCGTAAACTTTCTCTTGGCTTTGCCGGCCTTGGCCACCAGCTCATCGATCGCGGCTACGATCTTCTTGATTTCTCCGTGGGCAAACTCGATGGCCGCGAGGATCACCTCTTCGGTCTCCTCTTTCGCGCCCGACTCGATCATCACGATGCCGTCTTTGTGGCCGACCACCATGATGTTCATCGTGGTCTCCTTGCGCTCGGCGTAGGTGGGGTTCACCACAAACTCGCCATTCACACGGCCTACGCGCACCGCACCGACCGTGGCGCCAAACGGAATGTCAGACAGCGCCACCGCAGCGGCTGCGCCATTGATTCCAACCACGTCGGGATCGTTCTCTTTATCCGCGGAGAGCACCAGCACAATCAACTGTGTTTCGTTGCGAAATCCATCGGGGAAGAGCGGACGCAGCGGCCGATCGATCTGGCGGCAGGTCAGAATTTCTTTTTCGCTGGGACGGCCTTCGCGCTTGATAAAGCCGCCGGGAATGCGCCCGCCGGCGTAGGTGTACTCACGATAATCCACCGTGAGGGGGAAGAAATCGATTCCCTCCCGGGGATCGGGAGAGGCCACAGCGGTAGCTAGAACCACGGTTTCGCCCGTGGTCACCAATGCTGCACCGGAGGCTTGCTTAGCCATGCGGCCGGTCTCAAAGACCAGACGCTTGCCGCCTGCAAGCTCGACGGCTACTTCATGCTTCGTAGACATAGAGTCCTCGTTTCATTTTTTCGCTTGGGAAATCTGTGTGGGGATCGCGCGGTTCGCGCGTACGAGACACCGATGCGCAAGGCCGGGCACTGTATGCAGTGCCGCCGGCCGCGATTTGGTCCGGTGTTCCGTATCGGATGGGGGCCGGGACCATTGTCCGGTCTGGTTGCTTCCGGTTCAAAGTGAGCTTTCTGATTACTTGCGGATCCCGAGTTTGCCGATAACGTCGCGATAGCGATCGGAATCGTGCGTCTTCAGGTAGTCCAGCAGGCGACGGCGTTTGCTAACCAGCATCAATAACCCACGCCGGGAAGCGTGATCCTTCTTGTGGGTCTTGAAATGCTCGGTCAGTTCGCCAATCCGCTCACTCAGAATCGCGATTTGAACTTCCGGCGAGCCGGTGTCCGTCTCGTGGGTGCGGAAGCGCTTGATTAGGTCGGTCTTTTTTTGAGTCGCCAGCACGGCGTGAATTACTCCTCTGTTTTCTCTCGTGTCCACTCTTCAGTGTCTACCCAAAGATTAACATGAACGCTCCCCTTGCGGATACACATGCGGCTCGAAGAACCAAGGAGCCAACAAGTTACCGCGAACCATGCACCCTCACGAGAGACCGTGTGCTAGACTGGCTCCGCATTTCCAGTCGGCCACCGTCACGCAGGTTGTCTTTGGCATTCCAGCCGCTGGAGGGGTTCTTCCGAGGAAAACCATGACCGATACGGCATTTGGATCGTCCCGTGCCTCTTCCTTCTCACGCCGCCATTTTCTCGCTGCAGCCGGCGCTTCCGTCGCCGTCGCATCCAGTCCGCACCTTCGCGCCGCGCGCGTCCCAGCTTCCAATCGCGTCACTGTCGGGGTTATCGGATGGGGCATGCAAGGACCAAACAACACCAAAGCCTTTCTCAAGCTGCCCAATTGTCAGGTCGTCGCCGCCTGCGACATTGAAGCGAATCATCTCCAGGCTGCGCTCGACACTGTCAACGGCCAATACGGCAATAAGGACTGCGCGTCGTATCGCGATTTTCGCGAGCTGCTCGTGCGCTCCGATATCGATGCGGTGATGATTGCGGTTCCCGACCACTGGCACTCCATCATCGCGGTTGAGGCCGCGGCGCAGAAGAAAGACATTTGGGGCGAGAAGCCTCTCGCGCACACCATAGCCGAGCAACAGGCTATCGTCCACGCCGTCGAAAAGAACAACCTCATCTGGCAGACCGGCTCCTGGCAGCGTTCTCTTCCGAACTTCCGCAAAGCCGCGGAAATCGTCCATAGCGGCCTCATCGGCAATGTCACGCACGTTGAGGTCGGTCTGCCCGGCGGTCATCACGATTTCCCGCACACAATTCCTGCTTTTCAAGCGCGCATGGCTTCGATTTCCGACAAGCCCATCAACCCTGCGACCGTTCTTCCCGGCTCGCCGGCATGGAATCTTGCCGTCACCGATCCTCCCGCTTCCCTCGATTACGAGCGTTGGATCGGCCCTGCAAAGATGGAGCCTTACATCGACATCCGCGTTTACCAGAATTGGCGCTGGAATTACAACACAGGCGGAGGCCAGCTACTCGACTGGATCGGCCATCATGGCGATATCGCCCATTGGGGCCTCGGCTTCGATCTCTCCGGCCCCTCGGAGATTGAGGGATTCGGCGAGTTCCCCGATAAGACCGCCATTTGGAACACTGCCACGAAATACACCATCAACTGTCTCTACGTGAAGGAAGTCACCGGCTACGCCAACGACGTCAAGCTCACCATTGCCGGCGGCTCCCCTGCCATCAACATGGGCACCAAGTGGATCGGCTCTGAAGGCTGGGTTTGGGTCGATCGCGGCGGCTTTGATTCCTCGAATCCCGATTGGAACAAATGGGATTCCGTCCCCGAATCGCAGCGCAAGAATCCGCTCTATCTCTCGAACGACCATTGGGCCAACTTCATTGATTGCGTGCAGTCGCGTAAGCCGACAATAGCGCCGGCTCAGGTCGCGCATCACTCGGCGATTCCCGGCCACCTCGGCCTTATTTCCATGCTTGTCGGCCGCAAAATTCGCTGGGACGTGAACAACGAAAAGATTGTCGACGATGCCGGCGCAAGCGAACTTCTTTCCCGACCCTATCGTGCGCCGTGGGGGGGACGGAATTATGGTGCCGCCAGCCAGTAATTTGCCCGTGCCACAATCCGCGCCCCATAATCCTGCGTCGTGCGCACACGAATGGTGTGCAGGCCGGGAGTCAGATCAGTGGGTCTGAACGTAATCAAATACCGGTTGCGCGCGTCCTTCGCGGCAGTCAGCACCCGAGCTTCGAAGCGCTTGTCACCAACAAAGGTTGTGTACTCGCCGCCGCTCTCCTCCGCCACTTCTTTGGCGACATTCTTCTTGAACGCCTTGATCGCCATCACCAGCGCCGAAACCATGTTCATCGTGGCTTGGTCGGGCGAGGAGTCCTTAACATCGTGGCCCAACTCAGCCAGTGCCGGTGAGAAAGAAACGCTCAACACCAGCACGTCAGACTCGCCAATCCTTTGAATCAGCTGCGCCGGCTTGGTGTGTTTGCTGCCGTGATCACGCTCTTCGCTGATAAGCAAAAGCACGCGGCGAAAATCCTTGGGCTGCGTCTCCAGCAGCGCCACCGCGTAGTTTACGGTGTCCAGAATTGCCGCTCCACCATCGCCGGGCCGCAGTCGCTGCAGATCAGAGTTGATCCGATCGCCGTCGTGCGTGTAGTCCTCAAGCAACTCCGGCTCGGAATCAAAGCCCACCAGCGCTGCCCGGCTGCGCGGATCGGTGAGAAACACGTCGAGCAGCGGGCCCATCTTGGCGAGTTTGTCGAACTCGAGCACGCTGGCGCCTCCCTCTTCCACGGCGACAACCAGCGCCACTGGGGCCGTATCCATCTCTTCCTGCACGCGGATCGTCTGCGGCACGCCGTTATCTTCAAGAACAAAATCGCCCGCCTTCAGACCGTAAAGGATGCCGCCGCCACGCTTCTCCACGAGTGTCGGCACCAACACTTCAGTTGTCGTCACGCGCAAATTTGCGGATTCGCCTTGAGGGACCGGCATGGGCTGTGGAGGCTCGGCAGGAGGAAGTTGCTGCGCACGAACTGCGCCGCCCAGCACAATAAACAACGCGGCTGCGAGAAGGGGCTCTTTGAAGTAGGGGGCTCTCACGCGGAAAAGCAACTCCAGCTATTGAGGATTGGGGACACTTCCTTTTATACCCGCTTGCGCGCTTCGCGTTGCAGCTCGCCCGTCCAGACGAGAAAGCGCAGGAGCTCTCCACGCGTAGCCCAAACGAAACCAAGGATGCTCTTGGCGGTTAGCGATTCGGCACGCCGGCCGGAATACGTTTCGACGCGCCAGCGCAAATAGGGGCTGCGCCACGGCGCAAAGCGGTGCCCCCGCGTCGCATTCCACAGAAATCGCACTGCTGCGAACAAGAGATGCCCTCTTGCATTCAGTATAGAGAATGCGCCGCAGGGTGCGATTTAGGTCTGCAGCTTGGCAAAAAGGTCGTTGGAGGTCGATTCGAGCTGCGCGATGACATCTTCCAGCGCCGTCTGCTGCGCCTCTGCCAGGGAAAGTTGCGTAGATACCGTGGGAATATCGGCCTGCATCAGATCGGTCTGCGCCGTCGTCAGTTGTGTCTTTTCGTTCGTCACCGCGCTTGACGCCGCGCCGAGCTGCGTAATCGAACTATCGACGGTCACGCGTTGCTGTGAAACGTAATTCAAGGCCGTTCCCAGGGCCTCCGTATCGCTCACCGCCTGCGCAGTGTTCACTGCGCCCGACGTATAGTCGGCAACCAAAGCATTGAGCGCGCCAAAAACGCTGTTCGCGCCGCCGCCCAGGAAGATCTGATCTCCGGGAACATTGAGCTGGATCTTCTGCCCGTTGGGCAGTTCAAGATAATTCACGTCTTCATCGCCGCCGTAAGACGTGACCCCGGGCGAAGAAGCTGCCGATGTCGAGAATGGCGCCGCTCCTGTTTGCCCGCCTGCAAAAATATATTGACCTTGGCAGCAGGTAGTCGCGCAGCCGGTGCCAGATCGGAGTCCGTGCCGGAAGTGTGCCCGCGGGTAAAGTCGCCGTGCTCATCGATGCATTCCTCCAAAACGCGGAAGCGCGGAGCGCCTCATCGAGACACTCCTCCAAAACCCGGAGGCGCGGAGCGCCGCTCCCGCAACTCAGCCTCCACGCGCTGGCGATAGAGATAGGCCAGAATCGCGGCCACGGCGGCGTAGAGCTCCACTGGGATTGGTTGGCCCACTTCGACCGAGCGATACAGTGACCGCGCAAGCGGCGGATTCTCCACGATGGGCACGCCCGCCCAGCGCGCCTCGGCCTTGATCTCCTCGGCCAGAAGATTGCGCCCCTTGGCCAGCACCTTGGGGGCATCCATGGCCACGAAATCGAAGCCGAGAGCCACTGCATAATGCGTGGGATTGGTCAGGACCACGGCAGCTTTTCCTACGTCGGCCTTTACGCGGCGGCGGCGCATTTGGCGCTGCAGGT
>Ga0181517_10002430_pt1 | contig 19019 bp, 23 predicted proteins | sample PEATcosm2014_Bin_31_FD_119748 | JGI IMG/M metagenome (GOLD analysis project Ga0181517, IMG submission 119748) | Peatland microbial communities from MTU Mesocosm Facility, Houghton, MI, USA - PEATcosm2014_Bin01_30_metaG | ecosystem: Environmental > Terrestrial > Soil > Wetlands > Peat | place... | reverse complement strand
GCCTTGATCTTGCGGATGAGCTTCTCGTAGAACGGAGGAATGTCCTCCATCTCGTCGCGGTCCGCGCTTTGCAGGCAGACATCCACGATCTGCGCCCCGTTGCGCACCTGCCGCCGCGCGATCTCGGTGGCCTCCTCCCACTTCTCCTCGGCCACCAGGTTCTTGAACAGCCGCGAGCCGATCACGTTTGTGCGCTCGCCCACGATCAACGGGCGGGTGGTCTCCTCGGCCTCCACCAGATCGATGCCCGAGTAATACGCCCGGTGGGAACGCTCCGGGATGCGCCGCGGCCGTTTGCCCCGCGCCATGCGCGCGATGGCGCGTATGTGCGCCTCGGTGGAACCGCAGCAGCCGCCCACTATATTCAGCCAGCCGTTTTCGAGGAAGCGCTCGAGCTGCGCCGCCATGGTCGCGGGCGTCTCCAGGTACTTGCCTTCGGAATCGGGCATGCCCGCGTTGGGATAACAGGAGACGCGAGTCGCGCTCATCTCGTTGACCGTGCGCAGGTGGTCGGTCATGAACTCCGGGCCGGTGCCGCAATTGAGCCCTATGGAAAGCAGGTCGGCGTGAGCCAGGGAGGCGCAGAAAGCGTCGGCGGTCTGTCCGGCCAGCATGGTTCCGATGGCTTCGATAGTGCCCGAGACCATCACCGGAATGCGCCGCCCCGTCGCGGCGCGCACGCGCTCGATGGCCGCCAGCGCGGCTTTGACGTTGCGCGTATCCTGCGCCGTCTCGACGAGGAGTACGTCGGCGCCGCCCTCCGCCAGTCCCTTGGCCTGTATGAAGAAAGTCTCGATCAGCTCCGGGAACGTGACCCCGCCGGTGACCGTAATCGCCTTGGTGGTGGGTCCCATGGACCCGGCCACCAGGCGCGGATACTCGGTGGTGGAGAACTCCGCCGCCGCCATGCGCGCCAGTCTGGCGGCGGTGAAGTTGATGTCGTAAGCGTCGGCCGCGAGGCCGTACTCCGCCAGCACCAGCGGAGTACCGCCGAAGCTGTTGGTTTCGATCATGTCGGCGCCGGCCTCGAGATACGCGCGATGCACCCCCATCGTCACCTCCGGCCGCGTGCGCACCAGATTTTCGTTGCAGCCCTCCAGCTCCGGCCCGCCGAAATCGGCCGCCGTGAGCCCCAGTTGTTGCAGCATGGTCCCCATCGCTCCGTCGAGGACCAGAACGCGCCGTTCGAGGATTTCAGTGAGCGCCTGCAAGCGCTCCTCGGGGATGGTCATGGGAGAGGCTCTCTTAATCTTAGCAACCCGGCTGGGAGTGCCCATCCATCCACCGCCGGCGCGGGTTGCCAGGCGAAGGATGCTTCCGCGGCCCACGGCAACCCCCCGGACGCCGCGGATTTGCTGGCCGCGCTCGATCCGACGCCGGAGGGGAGGAATAACGGCTATGATCATGGGTATGGGGACGCTCCGCATTACCGAGGCCGAACTCGCTCGCGACGTGCGCGCCGTGCTGGCGAAAGTCGAGCGTGGTAGCGAGGTGATTATCGAACAGGAAGATCACCGGCCTGTCGCCGTGATCCGTTCCCCTCGCCGCAGCGGACGGCCCATCACCGAGATCCTGCGCGAAGCCCGGCAGCGCAATTCGGCCGTTACGCTCGATGAGGACTTCGGCAAAGACCTCGAAGAAATCATCGCCCACCACCAACAACCATGGAATCCGCCCTCCTGGGATTAGTGCTGGACTCCAGCGCCGTGATCGCCGCAGAACGCCGGAAGGAGTCCATCACGGATTTTGTCGAAAGCATCCTCCGCGCTCACGGGCCGCTGGACCTATCGCTTTCTCCGGTGTCGGTTGCCGAGTTGGTCCACGGAGTTTTCCGCGCCCGGACTCCGGCAGCCAGTCAGCGCCGCCGCCTGTACATCGAGGAGCTTGTGAGTCTGGTTCCAGTCCATCCGGTTACCAAACAGACCGGGTGGCTGGTGGGCCAAATCCAAGGGCAGGAAGCGGCGAAAGGCAACATGCTGCCATTCAACGATCTGATGATCGCGGCTGCCGCCATCGAACAAGGCTATGCCGTGCTTACGGGCAACGTCCGCCACTTTCGGATGATCCCCGGACTGCGAGTAATCCCTTTTCTTTAGCCGCCGGGGCCTGGCGCGCCATATCAAGAAAGTGCTGGGGCTAAAGTAGAAAGAAAGGATCGCCCGTCATGCTGCGTTACCGCGTCAAGCTTTCCAAGGACACCAACGGTACGATTCTGGTCGAGGTTCCGGACATTCCCGGGGCGGTCACTTTCGGCGAGGATCGGGAGGAAGCGCTACTGCGCGCCCCCGACGCCATTGAGACTGTTCTCATCGGTAACATGGCGGATCATCGCGACATTCCCATGCCACGCGCCAGCGCCAAGGGGCCATTCACCACGCTGCCGGAAGCGGCATAGGCATAGGGCGCAAACGCGTCCTACGATCTCGGTGAGCGCCTGCCAACGCTCTTCGGGGGTAGTCATGGGACAGAAGCTCTTCTAATCTCAAGCCAGCCGAAAGAGTTCTCTGGCGCCGAGACGCGGAATGTCTCGTATGTCCCCGGATCCCGCATATTCCTTCCCCCTACACGCTCGAAGCCCGCAGGGCGCCACCGGCCCATTTGGAGTAGCATTAGCGGAAGGAGGCGCCAATGCGCCTGGTGGCTTTTTGCGGAGTAGCGGTTTTCGCGTCGGTCCTTGCGAACTCCGCTCAAGGACAAACATTCGACGCCGCTTCGGTGAAGTTGACCGGAACCGACGTTCAACCGTTCACAATAACCGGAGGCCCTGGCACGAATGAGCCGGGACTATTTCGCGCACGAATCACCATGTATAGCCTCCTGGCCAGAGCCTTTGACGTGAGTATGGATCAGATCACGGGGCCGGCATGGCTCAGGGATGTTGCGCATAACTACACCCTCGTTGCGACCATGCCTCCCAACACCACGAAAGAGCAGTTCCAGAAGATGCTCCAGAACCTGCTCGTCGAACGGTTCCATTTGGTTTTCCACCGTGAAACTCGGGACTTTCCAGGTTACGAACTCGTGGTGGATAAGGGCGGTCCGAAATTCAAGGAGGTCACCCCAACTAAGGATGCCAACCCCGATGCGGCCTCCGATATGCTGCTAGCGTTGGACGCTGAGATCGATGAGGATGATTCTCCCAGCTTGCCCCCCGGTCCGAGCACGCTCATTCAGAGCAGTCGCGGAGGGAAGACCCGAACGAAGTATCAAGAGCGGACCATGGTGGAGTTCGTATCGAACCTTGGATCCCTGATCGGGAGTTCACAGGGCAAGAGCGTGCTCGATGGCCACCCTCAGCCGCGTGTGGTCGATAAGACTGGCCTCACCGGAAAGTACACCTTTATCCTGGCATACAACGACGCAAGCATGGCGGGCCCGATCCGTGAGCTGCTTTCAGCCCGCATCGATCCCGATGCCGAGAACGCCCCGGCGCCCATTGCGGGAGATCCGGACGGTGGCCTTCCTAACATCTTTGTCGCAATTCAGAAACAACTCGGCCTCCGGCTGGACAAAGCCGCGGCCCTTCCCCTTGAAATGATCGTGGTCGATAGCGTCGATAAGGTTCCGACGGCAAACTGACCAAGCCATAGCCGCTAGTTGGGGCAGGCGGTGGCAGGCGGTGGGGACAGACGGAACGTTCACCGCTCTGTGCGCTTCCGCCTGGAGCCCGTCCCGGAGCGTCCAACTCGGCTCGCCTGCGATGGGGCTTTACCAGGCAGCCTTACAAAGTTCTCGGGATGCAAAAGGCTGGCTACGGAGATATCCTCGTCGATCGCCTCCCAATGGACTCCTATGCCGCCGCCAATCAAGTCCCAGTCCGATCGCTGCCCCGGCGATGCGTCGGCAAGCCGCGGGAACCATGCTAGGGGCGCCGAGACAACCCGCCCATCGGTGAGCGTGACTGAAAGCGAATCCCTCGAACACGACACCTCGACAGCCAGCGCTTCAGATCTCTCCGTTAAAGTACTCATGCCATGTCTCCAGGAAAAACCGGGCGTTCTCGACAACAATTGCGCGAATGTCAGTCATCTCATTCGCGCGAAAGCCTCTCACTTCCCCGACCAATACGGGATCAAGCCAAAACTTCGCATACCGTCCTGCGTGGGCGACGTGGATGTGCGGCGGTTCGCGCCCCTCCATGCTGAAAAAAAAGAACCGATACCCCCGGACTCTGAGAAGAGTGGGCACTTTCTAAGTCTACCGCCCCCTGCACCCAAGACGGTATGCGCCCGCGGCCCGCGGCAACCCTCCGGACGCCGCGGATTTGCCGGCCGCTCTCGATGCCGAAGCCGGAGGGGAAGAATAACCGCTATGATCATGGATATGGGGACGCTCCGCATTACCGAAGCCGAACTCGCCCGCGACATGCGCGCCGTGCTGGCGAAGGTGGAGCATGGCAGCGAGGTGATTATCGAACAGGAAGATCACCGGCCTGTGGCCGTGATCCGGTCGCCCCACCGCAGCGGACGGCTTATCACCGAAATCCTGCGTGAAGCCCGGCAGCGCAACTCGACCCTCACGCTCGATGAAGACTTCGGCAAAGACCTCGGAGAAATCATCGCCCACGCGGCCCCGCGCGTCGGCCGAGACACGCTTGGCCGCCTCGCCGATCCCCTCGACGTTCCGGATGACGGCATCCTGCATTTCCTCGGACGCCAGGAACGTCTCTCCGCCCGGCCGCGAATCTCCGATTCTCGGCGCCTTCTCCGCGCTATGCTAATGGCTTGACGCCACAATTGGAGTCGGAGAACCCGCCGCCGCGGGCATCGGTGGTGGTGGTCTCGCACGACCGGGCGGCGGCGCTGCGCCGCTGCCTGGAATCCCTCGAGAAATCCGAGGGCCGCGAGAACCTGCAACTCATCGTCGTGGATAACGGCTCGCGGGATGGAAGCGCTCATCTTGACGCCGATTTCCCGCACGCGCAGTTTATCCGCCTTCCCAAGAATTTCGGGCTGACCAAAGCCATGAACATCGGCTGGCGCGCGGCCGATTCCCCGTACGTCTTTTTCCTGCACGACGATACCGAAGTGGAGCCGCAAGCTGCCATCCGCCTGGCCGATGCGCTCGACGCCAACCCGGACGCCGCGGCGGCGTGCCCGCTGTTGGTGGACGCCGAAGGCCGCCCCGCGCCGCAACTGGGAACCCTGCCGCCGAGCGGGGAATACCGCCCGGCGCAGCCCGCGGGCGCGGATGCCGAACCCGTGGAGTACGCGCGCGGCGCGGCCGCCATGATGCGCGTCTTCTCCATCAAGGCCGTCCGCCAGATCGACGAACACTACGGCCAGTTCGGAGCCGACGCCGACCTGGCGGCCCAGATCGGCAGGGCCTCGAAGCGAATCCTGCTGATCCCGGCGGCCCGCGTCCTGCACCGGGGCGGCCAGACGAAATCCGACCTGGAACGCGCCGACGTCCTCGAAGGCCAGGCGGTGTTCATGGGTAAGTACGCCGGTTTCGTCTCCGGCCTTCGCACCCGCCTGCTTACCGCGCTGCGCCTCCTGTTTACCTTCCAGTGGGGCATCCTGCGCCACGTCCTGGCGGGCCGGAAAATCGACGGCGCGCAGTAGACGCATCTCGACGGGGCGCACGCACGCTGCAGAGGCGGGCAAGCCAAAAGCATCGTGGCGCCTGCCGTAACTTGCCCGCCTGATTCGTCGACAAGTCCTTACTGCACTACCCTGACTTCGGTGACGTAATACTTGTCCTCCCGCACCACCACCTTGGCTTCGATGCGGTCGCCCACGCGCAGCTTCCGGAACTCGGCGTCGGGTTTCACCGGATACTCCATGGTCATGGCTTCCATCCAGTCGCCGATCTTGCCGGCGGCGATGGTGGCGGACTTGGAGTCGGCGTTGAGGGCCTTGATTTCCCCCTGCATCGGGTAGGTCTTGGCTTTGGGCGGGGAGGCGCAGGCGGCGAGCACCAGCGCCAACAGCAGAGGAAAGGCGATTCGTCGGGTCATCGCTTCACATCATCGCAGGATGGAGCCGGTTTGGAAACCTCTTTCAAGGGAACGGCCCCCGGGTTGCCCGGCGTCACCGGGAGCGGCGCGGGGGATGGCTGGGCTGGCGGCGTGTGGAGCGTGTTCGTGAGCGGCACGGCGCAGGGCTGGCCTGGCCGGAGCGCGACAACCCCGCTTCCTTTCCCGAAATCGAGCGCTAGTCGGCCGTGGCCTTGCGCCAGGAGCTCTCTCAACCGCTCTCCCAGCGCGGCTTTCGCGGCAGGGTCGAGTATCTTGGGCTTTCCCGCCTGGGTGGGCGGCGCCGCTTCAGTCCGGGTCTCGGTGCGTGCAACGAATGCTAACGCCAGCATCCCGATTGACATCAGGGCGACCGAGGATGGCTCGGGCGTTGGGCTCGGGCTCTCCGTCCAGCGCCCGGGGTCGGAGACGTTATCTCCGCCCTCCCCGGTGGCGGCATTGAGTCCAACGTCCGTGGCCTCGGAGGTGAGAACCGGGATGTAGGTCGCGGTATAGATGTAGTCCTCTCCCGGTATTCCGTTTTGGTAGACCCATATTATCCAGCCCGAGATGTTTCCGCTTCCATCAGTGGAAATATCGAAATAATCGATCGAGCTGTTTGCGTTGGTCATGGTCTGAACCCCGTCGCTGAATGAGTAGGTGGACGGAGAGATCGAAACGGCGGAGAGGCTGTCTCCTAATGGCGCCGTAACGGTGAAAAAGCCGGATACGAAGTCGCTTGTTGAACTAGGGGAATTCGCTTGCGTGAAGTCGTTCCCGGTGTAAGTGTAAGTGATGACGCCTGCCATTGCACAAGACGCATAGAAGGCCGCCATGAAAAAAATACCCAACCATATTGTTTTATTCATCGTAGGAAGGCTCCTTGATCGTCCCGTTTTGCCCAATCCGAGATTTCTATCTTCAGACAACATTTCGTTTTTGGGCCATGTGCCGCCCGCCGTTTCAGTGAAGCACGCCCGCGCCGCAGTGTATGTTCAAAAGTGGACACAATCCCCGGTGGCCGCCTCAAAACCGGCCACACGTCGCCGGTGTGCCCGGTGCGCCACTGCGTACCGTGTGCCATGCCCCAAGGACTGCGTGTGCTCAACGACGCCTCAGGCCCATCATCCTGGACGCCCATCGTGCTTCACGCAGCCTGCTGCCGACGATCCCGCCGCTGTTTTCGCGCCGCCTCAAGCTTCCGATCCCGCTCGGTGTGGATCTCCGCCTGCCGCCCCGCGAGCATGTCCTTCGGCGTGAGGAGGGCCGCAACGGGAAGTGCGGCGAAGATCAGGAAACGCATGGCTCCTCCTGCCAAGATATTACCACCTGCTGCACGCGCCCGGCCCAGGCTATAGTGGGACTTACCCATGGAGCGCGACTTCCGGACAGGCCACATCGAAATCGATTTCGAGACCGAGCCGTTCTCTTCCGCCGGACGCCTGCTGCTCCGCTCCGGCCGGCTGTTCTTCGTCAATTTGCCCTTCCTGGCCGCGCTCACCCTGGTTGTCTATCTCCCGGCCAAGCTCGCGATCCAGCTTGCGTGCTACGTGGGGAATGTCCCGGGCGAGGGACTCCTTTCGTATGTCTTGATGGAAACCGCCGACCTGGCGCTTAGCGCGCTGGTGATTCCGGCGGCTCTTTACGCCCTGGTGGAGAAGCAGCGCTCGGGCAGGCTGGCGGGCTTCGGCGAATCGCTGCGGTGGGGTTGGCGGCAATGGGGCAAGACGCTGTGGAACAAGTTCAAAGTGGAGATCACGGTTTCGCTCTCCCTGCTGTTGCTGGTGGTTCCGGGCTTGCTGGCCGTGGTGAAGCTGGTTTTCACGGACGTGGTGGTGGCCATCGAGGGCGACCTTGAAACAGCGCCGCTCCAGCGCAGCCGCCAATTGAGCCTGGGCCACCGGTGGAACATCTTCCTGGTCCTGGTTCCCTTGGGGATTCTGGATATGGCCGGCACGTACCTGGCGCTGAACGCGCTCGAATCGGCTGCCAGCCCGCGCGTGGTTCTGGCGCTGGCGAGCAGTCTGCTGGCGGTGGCGGAGCACTGGCTGACGGCGGCCGTCCTGCTGATGTACCTGGGCGTGACGGGCCGTTCGGGCTATGAAGCGACTCCCGCCGTTTCCCTCGACCGCGCAAATTCTACCGCGGCGCGCATCAGCTCCAAAGCTCGCAAGATCCGCTCCACGTCTTCGAAGCCGTAAGACAGGCGCCACTGGCGGCGGCCCGCTTCGGCCAGGTCGCCGCGCGGGTGCACGCAGTACTCTCCGGGAATGTACATCACGCGCGGCAGACGCCGGCCGGGCGGGCCGTCCACGGCCGGGTTGCCGGTGGTGCGCGTGAGGAAACGGAAAAACGCGGAGGCGGTGTGGGTCTCGATGCCGGCGAATGTCAGGTAGTAGTAGAAGCCGGCGTGGCCGCCGCGAATATCCTCGAGGTATGGCCCCAACTCGCGCTCGATGGCCGCGCGCACGGCCACGGCCTTCTCGCGATAGCCGGCATTCACCGCGCGGAGCTGCGGCTCGATGTGCCGGTCGAGCATGAAGGCCGCCATCTCCTGGACGAACACGGGCGCGCTGAAACCGGTGTCGCTGGTCTTCTGCACCATGGCGTTCATGAGCGGGCCGCCCGGCCCCAGCAGATAGCCGATGCGCATGGCCGGCGCCAGCACCTTCGAAAGCGTTCCGATTTCGTAGGCGATATCCAGGCGGTCCCGCCCCAGCGCCGATTCGAACGCCTGGCCCCGCGGGTCGTGCAGGAGCAGCTCGTAGGCCAGGTCGAAGACGATGGGGATGCGCCGGCCCTGTCGGCGCGAACAGCGGGCGGCCACATCGTAAAGCGCCCGGCGGCGGGCGTTGGAGAGGATGGTGCACGACGGGTTGTTCACCGTGACCACATAGAAGAAGGCGATATCGGCCGCTCGCGCGCCCAAGCCTTCGAGCTTCGCCTCCAGCATGGCAAGGTTGATGCCTTCCCCGTCCTCGGGTACGGCAAGCACTTCGAAGCCCTTACGCTCCAGGCAGTTGCAGTAGATGTAATACATCGGGTCGGAGGTCACCACGATGCCCGGAGCGAGCACCTCGGCCAGAGCGTCCAGGATGCTGGTGGCCCCGCAAGGCCCGATGATGAGCTGTTTGCGGGAGAGCGTGGCCTCGTCCAGGCCGCCGATGCGCCGCCGTCCCAGGAAGCGCCTGAGGGCCGCGATCAGGTTCGGCGAACCGTCCGGCCCGCCATAGTTGAACGCTTGGCGGTAGGTGGTGTTATCGCCCGCCACGGCTTCAAGCGCCTGGGCGAGGAGCGCAGCCGGGATGGTCTTCTCGTTAACGTAGCCCACGCCGAGGTCGATATCCACGCCATCGCGGAAATCCCCGACAAAGGCCGCCATCATGGCGTTTACCGGCGAAGGATGAGTGGAGGCGCGGCCGAATCCAGAGAAACGGATGCCCATAAACCTCTATCTTCCCAAATCCGAGTAGACTTGCCCGGACCCGTCGGGCCGCGTCATAGTCGGCGGCGGGCGCCAAAGGGAATGAAAATCGGTCGCAGGAGCCCAGGCATGACTTTCGACGGAGTGGCCGGGCGACGCCTGGCGATGCCGGCCCTAGGTTTTTCACGAAATGCCGCGGGCCGAAGGCCCATCCCAACAGACCACGTGACACGATGGTCCGTCCCACCAAGCGGAAGAGTCCGGCCGCGTTACCATGGAGTCGTGAGGGTTTTCTTGTTGGCCCTGGCGGTCCTGGCGATGCCTTTGGAAGGCGCGGACGCGGTGGTCAAGCAGGCGTTCGATCATTTCTACAACCTGGAGTTCGACGAGGCCATCGCCATGCTCCAGGGCGAACAGGCGCTCCATCCGGATTCGGCGGAGCTGCACAACCACCTGGCGCAATGTATCGTATTCAGGGAGATGTACCGCAACGGGGCGCTCGAGAGCGAACTGGTCTCGGGGAACAACTCCTTCCTGAGGCGGCCGCGCCTGAACCCCACTCCAGAAACGGAGAAGTGGTTCCTCGATGAGATTGCCGCGGCCGTGCGTCTTTCCCAGGCGCGCCTGGTGGCCAATCCCAACGACATCGCCGCCCTGTACGCCGAGGGGATTGCCTACGGGCTGCGCTCGGATTACTTCTGGGTGGTGAAGAAGGCCTGGCACGATTCGCTCAAGGACGCCACGGCGGCGCGCCGGCTCCACAACCGCGTTTCCGAACTCCAGCCCGCGAACGTGGACGCGCGGCTGGTGCAGGGGCTGCACGATTACATTGTGGGCAGCCTTCCGTTGACGGTCCGGATGCTGGGTTTCCTGGTGGGGATACGGGGCGATAAGGAGAAAGGGCTGCGCACGGTCGAGGACGTGATGCTGCACGGAACGGACAACCGGACGGACTCGCAGGTTATGTTGTGCGCCTTGTACCGCCGCGAGAACCAGCCTCGGAAGGCCATTCCGTTGGTGCAGGATCTGATCCAGCGGTACCCGCGTAATTACCTGCTGCGATTGGAGTTGGCCGAAATGTACAGCATGGCTGGGGACGGCGCGGCGGGGCTCGATGCGATGCGGGAAGTGGCGGCGCTGAAAGGGCGCAACGCGCCCGGCTACGACCGGCTGTCCTGGGAGAGGATTTACTACCAGGAGGGCACGATTCAATTCTGGTACCGGGATCTGGGGGCAGCCCTGGAAAACCTGAAGAAGGCGGCGGCGGCGCCCGAACGCCTGGACCTGAATACGGGAGCGCTGGTATGGCTGCGGATGGGGCAGATCTACGACCTGACGAACCGCCGGGCACAAGCTTTGGACGCCTACAAACGTTCCATCGCGTTCGCGCCCGACGCGGAAGCGGCGCAGGAGTCGAGGAAATACCTCGGCGCGCCTTACCGCCGGACGTAAAGCGCCGGCGGGCGGCTACTCCACGGTTACCTTAACGGGCTGTTCGATGAGCTTGGGCTCCTTGCCCGAGGTAAGCACCTCCAGCGCCAGCCGGCCCGTAGCCTTGGCTGGGATCTTGAATTTAATGGCTTTATCGGTCTGCTCGGTAACTTCGCACTGGATATCGCTCTTACCGTCGGTCAGATAGACCTTCACCACCAAATCCTTTTGCAGGTTTTCGCCGGCAACGGCGAGCACATCTCCGACCTTGCCGTTCGCGGGCTCCACGGAGACCATGTGAGGCGACGGCGCCGGAGCGGGCGAGGGCTGTTGGGCGTACGCCGCAAAGCAAGCGGCTACGATGAGGAGCACCATTAAAGACGTTTTCATCTGGAATCCGACCTTCGACTCAATGCTATGTCCATTAGGCCCCGAATTCAAGGGGCGCGTGAAAACATCCGCTGGCCGGGGGCGGCGCGCCGGGCCCGGTTTGGGCTTCCCTACGCGCCGCCGTCCTCCGTGGCGCGCCTCGACCCTGGTATGCATTGACGCCACCGCGGCGCCGGAGTAGTCTAAGAATGGAGACGGAGTGGGAGTGTGACGACTCACTACAAGCCGACGGCGCATTACTTGTGGTTTGGCATCCTGGCAGTCGCGCTGGGCGGTATTTCGGGATGGCTGGGCTGGAACTGGCGGGCGCCGCTGTGTTATGTGGCGGGCGGACTGTTTCTTCTCACCGCGGCGGCTCTGTTGGCGATGGCCGCGCGGCCACTCATCGAAGTCTCGGAAGGGCATCTGGCGATCGGCAAGCGCGTGGTCCCCTGGATGGACATCAGGCGCCTGGACCGAACCGGATGGATGTCGCCGCTGATCGCGCGGATCACCCTGTTCGACGATAGCCGCGTGATGCTGTTGTATCCCGGCGACCTGGCATCGTGCGGCGGCTTGCTGCGCGAGCTGCGGCGCCATTCGCGCGATGCGCTGATCGACGGAGTGCCTTACCGGCAATACTGGGGCGAGGTACTGCCGCAGAGCGAACGGAAGCAGGCGCCGCCGCCGCGTTACCGCATTCTCCGCGCCGAGGACGAGGCCGAGGTGGAACGTCTGTACCAGCGCCTCAAGACAGTGGGCAACCTCGATCAGAAGAATTCGGCGGACGAGAAGTAGTCCGTGGGGCCCCGGCGGCGGTCGAAATCCAGGATATTCGTATTGGCGTTGGTCGTCCTGCTGGCGGCGGGCGCGCTGGCGCGCTCGTGGTGGCTGCCCGCGCTGGGGTACGCCTTGGTCCGCGACGACGGCCCGGCCAGGGCGGACCTGGTAGTGGTGCTGGCGGGAGATACCTTCGGCCACCGCGTGCTCAAGGGCGCCGAACTGGTGCGCCAGAGTTACGCGCCCGCGGCGTTGGTGAGCGGGCCCTACGGCTTCTACGGATCCTACGAATCCGACTTGGCGATTCCCTTCGCCGTGCGCCACGGGTATCCGCGGGAGTATTTCATCCCGTTCCCCAACCAGGCGCTCTCCACCCGGGACGAAGCGGATCTGGTGCTGGCCGAGTTGCGGCGGCGCAATGTGCGCAGCTTCCTGCTGGTCACGAGCGACTATCATACGGCGCGCGCGGCGCGCGTCTTTCGCGCGGCCTTGCGGGCAGAGGGCGGCGGACCGGCCATGCGCGTGGTTTCCGCCGCGGACGAGTACTTCCGCCCCGATTCCTGGTGGCGGACGCGCCAGGCGCAAAAAACATTCCTCACGGAGTGGTGCAAGACGTTCGCCTCGGCCTTCGGCGTTTGAGCCATGCGGGCATCATCGCGCCGCGACTCCCTGAAGGCCGCGGGTGCGTGGCCCCGGCTTCCGTCTGTTATCCTGATACATCGCGCGCCACATGAAGCTCCATCGATACTTCTGGCCGGCCGTGGCCTGTGCGATCGCCGCCGCGGGAACTCTCGAAGTGACGTCGGCGCTCGGCGAAACGCAGACCTGGGACGAGGGAATTCACATCTCGGCCGGGTACGCGTACCTGACGCGCGGCGATTTCCGTTGGAATGACGAGCACCCGCCCCTGGTAAAGCTGATGAGCGCCATGCCGCTCAAGGGGCTCGGGCTGGCGCTGCCTGTGGACAGCGAAGCCTGGCGGAAGAACGACGAGATCCGTCTGGGAATCGAGCTTCTCTACCATAGCCCGATTTCCGCCGACCGCATCCTGTTCGCCGCCCGAAGCATGACCATGTTGCTGAGCCTGCTGTTCCTGGCCGCGCTGGCCTGGTGGACCCGGCGCCGCTTCGGACCGGCCGCGGCCCTGCTGGCTGTTGTGCTCTGCGCATTCGACCCCAACCTCATCGCTCATGGCCGCTACGTCACCACGGACCTGCCCGTGACGGTGTTCTTTTTCTTCACCTGCGTCTTGTGGGTGGAGTACCTTGAAGACGGCCGTCCGCGCAACCTGGCCGCCGCCGCGGTGGTCTTCGCGCTGGCCATGGTGACCAAGTTCTCGGCCGTCCTGCTCATTCCAATCCTGGCGGCGCTTTACGGTTTCCGCTGGGCGCAGCGGCCCCAGGAGTTCCCGATTCGCCGCGCGGGCATCGCCGCGGCCGCGCTGGTGGGAGCGCTGTTGGTGGTGGTTAGCGCCGTATATTGGCCGGAAACCGTCCGCTGCCTCACCACGCGCGTCGAGCGCCTGGACCGGGTCGCCGATAAGAGCACTTTCACGGGACGAATGCTCTATCGCGCGGGAAAGTGGTTTCACTTGCCCGCGCACGAGTACCTCAAGGGCTTGAACAATGTGGCCACCCATAATGCCTCCGGCCACGCCAGCTATCTGCTCGGCCGGCGCAGCGACAAGGGCTGGTGGTATTACTTCCCGGTGGTCTTCGGGGTCAAGAGCACGCTAGCCGCGCTGGCGGCCGCGGCCCTGCTGTCGGGCGCGGGCGTCTGGCGATTCCTCAGGCGCCGCGGGCCACCGGGCGAGTCCTGGCGCAGCCGGTTTGAGGCCATCCCGCTCCTATGGGCCGGCCTCCTTTTTTCCCCACTGTTCTATTTCGTTTTCAGCATGACCAGCGCGATTAACATCGGGATGCGCCACATCCTGCTGGTCTATCCGTTCCTGTACGTGGCCTCCGCGGCGGCGCTGGCGCGGCTGGGCGCGCGCCGGGCGGCGCGCTACGCCATGGTGGCGCTAGGCGCGTTGCAGATGGCCGAGTGCGCCTCTATCGCGCCGGATTACCTGGCTTTTTTCAATACCCTTTCGGGAGGCCCCGCAAAGGGCCCGGAGTACCTGGTGGATTCCAATATCGACTGGGGGCAGGACGTCAAGAAGCTGGTCAAATGGCTGGACGCGCACGGCACGCGCAAGGCTTACGTCTTTTACTTCGGGAACACCCGGCTTGAATCTTATGGCGTGGAATACATGAACGTACCGGACCCGCTCGATCGCAAGGCCTGGGATGAAATGGATGGCTGGCTGGTGGCCAATGTGACGCCGCTCGAAGGGGTCTATGTGCCACTCGACGCCCTGGCGCCGGTCCGGCTCAAGGACCCGGTGGCGCGCATCGGCTGGACCATGTACGTCTACGACCTTCGCAAGCCGAAGCCCGCCGCGCGGTAGCGCGCCACGCGCTATACTCTGGGCAGCCGGGAGCCCGGGCATGGGATTCCCGCAGATAAGGAGACGAACATCTCATGCGATGGTCTTACCTGATACTTGCCGTGGCGATCGCGGCGTTGGCATTCAGCGGACGGGCCCAGCAGGCTCCCGCCGCGGGTCCCTACAAGGTGCTGAAGACGGCCAAAGTGGGCGGCGACGGCGGTTTCGACTATGTTTATGCGGATGCCGCCGGACGCCGGCTGTATATTCCGCGCACCGGCCCGAATCCTAGGATTACGGTCTTCAATCTGGACACTTTGGAGAAGGTCGGTGAAATCCCCAATGCCAGCGCGCATGGAGCGGCCGTGGACCCCAAGTCGGGGCACGGTTTCGCCACCAGCAGACCGATAGTCATGTGGGACGCCAAGACGCTGGCCACCATTAAGACTATTGACGTCCAGGGCGGCCCGGATGGCATCCTGTTCGACCCATTCAACGCCCGGGTCTACAGTCTCAGCCACGGCGCGCCGAACGCCACGGTGATCAATGCGGCGGATGGCTCGGTGGTGGGAACCATCGACCTGGGCGGAGCGCCCGAGCAGGCCGTCACCGATGGCAAAGGTCATTTGTACATCGATATCGAAGATAAGGACAACGTCGCCGCGGTGGACGCCAGCACGATGAAGGTGACGGCCCATTACGACCTGGCCGGCAAGGGCGGCGGACCCGCCGGACTGGCATTCGATGCGAAGAACGGAATCCTGTTCGCCGCCTGCCACAACCCACAGACTATGGTGGTTTTGAGCGCCGCCGATGGCAAGATCCTGGCCACCCTGCCGATCGGAAACGGCGTGGACGGCGCTGTATTCAATCCCAATACCATGGAGGCTTTCAGCTCGCAGGGCGACGGTACGCTGACCGTGGTCAAGGAAAACAGCCCCACCAGCTTCGTGGTGGAACAGAACGTCGAGACCATGCGGGGCGCCAAGACGCTGACGCTCGACAGCAAGACGGACCATATCCTGTTGATCGCCGCCGAGTACGCCGCGCCTACGACGCCACCCCCAGCCGACGCGCAGGGCGGCGGCCGCGGCCGGGGCGGGCGAGGCGGCCGGGGCCAGTTGGTCCCGGATTCGTTCACCATTCTGGTGGTTGGAAAGTAGGGCAACCGGGTAGGGCAGGCCCTTCCGCCTGCCTGCCGGATTATCACGGCTTTGCAGGCACGCAAGGGCCAGGCTTCGGAATTCTGCGTCAGTTGCCCACCCGGCAGCGCCCGCCTGCGCGACTACACCCACTCGCGGCGTTTGGCTGTGGACTTTCACCTCTTGTTTTCTGCTGTTTATGCGCAGGCGCACGCTGGCGCCGCAATTGCACCCGCTGGAGCATATGGCATACGTAATTACGGACACTTGTACCAAGGATGAGCTGTGCGTTCAGGCCTGCCCTGTCGATTGCATCCACCCGAAGCAGGACGAAGCCGGTTTCGCGGAGGCTACGCAGCTTTACGTGAACCCGAACGACTGCATCGATTGCGGCGCATGCGTGCCGGTGTGCCCCACCAACTCGATGTTCCCGCTGGAAGAGGTCCCGGCGGAACAGGCCCACTTCGCGGAGATCAACGCCGCCTACTTCAACTAAACCGGCTGGAAGGCTGGTTTACCGCCGGGAACTGACGGACCGTTTCGCGGCTGCGATGCCGGGAGCGTTCCGTTCGTTCCCGGTTTTTCGTTTCGGCCGCGGATTCCTCGGCACAGCCAGGGAGACGCTCCACCAGCTCATTGACCAACTCCCGGACGCGCAGGCGGAACCGGCCTGCGTGTGGCTGGAGGATCTCCGGGACGCGGCCGACGCCGGCGGTCCTCCACTGGACGCGGCAAGGTGGTCGCCCACGAAGCCGAAAAGATCCTGGGCCGGCTCGATCGTGCGACCGAGAAACGCATCCGCGCCCGCCTCGTGCAACTCGCGGACGATCTCTTTGATCCTCGGCTTTCGGCCCGGCTCACCGAGCGAGACCAGCCGGCGCGTTTTGGCCATGCTGGAGAACCCGCCCAAGCCGAACGCGAAGCTGCTGGCGCGGCGAAGCCGTTGCAAGGCGCCGGTAGGCGGAGGCGCGGCATTGACTCCCATACGTCAACGCCGTATAGTAGGGTAAAGTGATCGCCGAAATCGTCAGCCTGTCCGGATACGAGTCCCAGGTTTCGGCGCTCATGGACGAAGAAGAACGCGCGGCGATGGAGTTCTTCATCGCGTGCGCGCCGGAAGTTCATCCGGTGATCCCCGGCGCCGGTGGGTTCCGCAAGGCGCGGTGGGCTCGAAGTGGCCACGGGAAGAGCGGCGGTTTTCGGGTTGTCTATTTCTTCTTAGCGGAACCGGGGCGGGTTTACATGGCATCCATAGACGCCAAGTCGCGCAAGGAAACCCTCTCGGCGGCCGATCGGAATGTGCTCGCCAAACTCGCGGCGCGGATCAAGAGAGCGGTGAAGGGAGGCCGGTGAAAGTGGGTATGTCCAAGCGGAAGGTGGAAGCCGGAAAACGCACGAAGCTCGGCTTGGCCTTGGAGGAGAGCGCCAAAGAGATCCTGGCTCATGTCAGGGGCGAGAGGACGCTTCCCACGCGGCGCGTGGTCCTGCCGAGGGAGGTGGATGTGGTGCGCCTCCGCAAGAGAGCCGGCATGTCGCAATCGGAGTTCGCCTCCGCGTTCTGCATCAACCCGAGGACGCTCCAGGAATGGGAGCAAGGGCGCCGGAAACCAGACGCAACCACGCGCGCCTACCTCGCGGTCATCGCCAGGGACCGCGAGGCGGTATTGAAAGCGCTGGCTTCGTAGGCGGGGAGACCGCCAACTGCCTTGACGACCACCATCTGGCCACCATTTTGGGACCGACTTTTGAGACGCTGAGAGCCTTGATTTCGGGGCTCGCCGGGTTTGTCCCGAAACTTACCCGTTTAGAGACATGGAATCCGCTACGATACGGGAATCCAACCTTTGCCTGTCCCACATAAGGACCCTTTTTGAGATGGAAGGGTGCGGCAACCGGCGTCCGCTCTCAACCTCCGGCCAATGTGCGAGGTTCCAGCAGCGCTACGGGGTGACGGGCTTTCTGGCATGCGGATGCCAGACCCTGGTCCAATGCATCGGGTGCATGTGGTTGGCCCAGCTCAAGGCAAGCCACACGTTTAGATCAGGCAAGTAGGACGTCGTACGGATTCCCCCTGTCGGGACTGCCGGCTGCGGGCTTACCTTTCTTTCCCACCAGGGGTCCGGTCACTCGCCGCGATGGCCGCGGCCGGAACTGGCTCTCGATGGCGCTGGTAATCAGCGAACGGATCGAGGCGCCCTGCGCCGCCGCGCGCCGCCGGAGCGCGGCATGAAGATCGTCGGGGATATCGATGGTGGTTCGGACGCTCATGCCATGATTGTGTCACTTTTGGTGGTGCAGGGCGGTAAGAACGCCGGTAAGAACGCCGGCGCGGACGCCGGCGTGGCAGGCTGGAGGCCCGCTCTACGAAGTGGATTTCTCTTCCCGCAGGCCGGTTTCAGGCTCGGCTTCATGGATGGCAGCGTATCGCGACGCGCTTCCTAGTGTAGTGCGGCGTAGGAACTGCCCATTATCCACTGCCAGCCAAGCATCGCGCTCGATCCGTAGAGCGGGCTTCCAGCCTGCCATGCCGGCGTCCTCGCCGGCATTCTTCGAGGAATGCCGGTACGAATACCGGCATAGCAGGCGAGACGCCCGCTCTACGGCTCGCTCGATAATGCGCATCATTTGCGCCGCGGACCACTAGCTGAACGGCGCGGAAACGGAGAGGGTTCTGCACGGAAACCCTCACTCCGAAAGGGAGCCTATCAGCGGTAAATCCGCTCATTTGGGGCGCCTATGGCTTGTTCCAGCGTCAAGCGAATGAAACGCTGGTAGGGGACGCCGGCGCGGGCGGCACGCTCGCGGACGGCGCTGTAAAGCTCCCCGGACAAACGCAGGTTGATGGATTTGTCCTTTGGCTTGATCTCGAAACGCGTCAACTGCGCGCCTGAAAGGTCGTACCGGGTCAGGTCGGCTTTGTCAACGAAATCCGCCGCCGCGCGGTCGGTCTTGAAGGCCGGGATTCTCTTCTTCATACGCTTGGATCTCCTTCTTGTGCATATAGCGGGCGCTGATAGGCCGGACGAGCGCTTCGTCGCCCTTGCGGCGGAGCGTGAAGACGATGAACACGCCGCGCCCCCTTTCCGTTCGCCCTATGGCTCGAAAACGGCGTTCGCCCTGCGAATGGGCCGCATCTGGGAGAACGCCCAGGGGGCGAGTGAAAAGGTCTTCGATGGCTAAAACGGAAAGCCCGTGCTTCTCGCACTTGACGCGATTGCCCTTGTCCCAGTCAAAGCCGTTGGCATGCAAAGCCATGACGCCATGCATGGTATGCAATTGTATAGGCAAATGTCAAGCGGTCTGATTCAGGGAGCGGTTGGAATGGTTATCACATGACAAGCGCTAAGAACGCCGGCGCGGCAGGCCGGAGGCCCGCTCTACGGGGTGGATCGCTCTTCCCGCAGGCCGGTTTCCGTTAGCGCCCCAATGCGCAGGTCGAGCAGCAGGTTCGCTTCGCGCGGCTGGGCCAGTTCCACCTTCAGATAGTTG
>Ga0181517_10002429_pt1 | contig 19020 bp, 19 predicted proteins | sample PEATcosm2014_Bin_31_FD_119748 | JGI IMG/M metagenome (GOLD analysis project Ga0181517, IMG submission 119748) | Peatland microbial communities from MTU Mesocosm Facility, Houghton, MI, USA - PEATcosm2014_Bin01_30_metaG | ecosystem: Environmental > Terrestrial > Soil > Wetlands > Peat | place... | reverse complement strand
CCCGACGCCGTCTGCCGAGCTGACGAGGATGGGGTTCTTGAAGCGCTGGAGATCGAGGCGGAAGAGAGCGCCAAAGCCGCCCATTCCGCCGAGGACGTTGCGGTTGAAAGTCTTCTGGGCCAGGTACTTAATACGCTCCTTGGCGCGGTCGCCCGAGGAGATGTCGACGCCAGCGTCGGCGTAAGTCAGGGATCTGGTGATTGGCGCGGGCGATTTGGCTGGGTTGGGCACGATGCGGGCCTTCTGCGAGTAGAGTGGCCGAAGCCGGATGGGCCGGAAAGCACGATTCTAGCAGGATTTGGGAGGAGCTTCAGTGCTGGAAAGGAAATGGCGCTGCTGGCCGGGCGTGGGGAGGGGGCAGACCTCCAAACGGCCGCAGATGCGGTAGCGCCAGCGGGCGATGATGCGGTAGACAGGATCGGCAAGGAAGACGGGAACAAGTCCGAGGAAAGCGGCTACAGCAGGCCAGGGTTGGGGCAATTCGCAAAGCGCAGCAAGGACGGCTCGAGAGCGGACGAGAACCTGGGGACTTGCGGAGAACGGCAGGCGGACGACGAGGATGGAGCCAGGGGCACCGGAGGAGTCAGACGGTTGGGGGTTTGCAGCGAGAAGAGCGGCGAAGGCGGGATCGCTGAAAGGCGCGAAGCGCAAGCGGTCTTTTCGGTCGCGGCGGATGAGCCAGCGGATGGAGGCGTTGCAGAGGCCGCAGTAGCCGTCGTAGACGACGAGGAGGCGATCGCCGAGCTGGTCAGGGCCGAGTTGGGAAACGGGGTTCACTACCAAGAAGGATGCGGGTGAGAGCGGGGACGATGCAAGCGTGGCGGCCGGGGTTGAAGGTGACCAGGGATAGAGAGGGCGGGATTCTATACTGGCGTCAGGATGAGCGAAGAGATTACAGCACGATCGGGAGCGAAGTCGAAGCAGCTTCAAGAGCGAGCAGAGCGGTATTTTCCTGGCGGGGTGAACTCGCCGGTGCGGGCGTTCAGAGCGGTGGGCGGCGCGCCTCCGTTTTTGGAGCGGGCCGAGGGCGCGTGGGTTTGGGACGCCGATGGCAACCGCTACGTCGACTATGTCGGTTCGTGGGGGCCGATGATTCTGGGGCACGCGTTTCCGCCGGTGGTGGAGGCGATTGAGCGGGCGGCGCGCAATTCGGCGAGCTTTGGCGCTTCGACGGCTGCGGAGGGGGATCTGGCGGAGCGAATCGTCGCCTGCTATCCGGCGATCGAGAAGATGCGCTTTGTGAGCTCGGGGACCGAGGCGACCATGTCGGCGATCCGGCTGGCGCGCGCGGCTACGGGCGGGAAGATCATTATCAAGTTCGAAGGCTGCTACCACGGGCACTCGGACGGGCTGCTGGTGAAGGCAGGGTCAGGGGTCGCGACGTTTGGGATCCCCGGATCGGCGGGGGTGCCGGAAGAGATTGCGGCGCTGACGCTGGCGCTGCCTTACAACGATATCGCCGCGGTTGAAGAGGCTTTTGCGGCGCATCCGGACGAGATTGCGGCCATCATTGTGGAGCCGGTTGTCGGGAATGCCGGGTGCATTGTGCCAGGTGAAGGGTTTCTGGCGGGGTTGCGGGCGTTGACGGCGCGGGATGGTGCGCTGTTGATTGTGGATGAGGTGATGACGGGATTTCGCGTTGCGTTGGGTGGGGCGATGGAACTCTATGGGTTAGATCCGGACCTTGTGACATTGGGCAAGATTGTCGGCGGAGGATTGCCCGTGGGGGTCTTCGGCGGGAAGCGGCGGTACATGGATATGCTTGCGCCTCTGGGGCCGGTGTACCAGGCGGGAACGCTGAGCGGGAATCCATTGGCAATGGCGGCGGGCATTGCGACAGTTGGCTATTTGCAGGAACATGCGGCGGAGGTCTATTCGCGGCTCGAGGCGACTGCGAAGGCGGTTGCCGAAGGCGTGAAGGCGGAGGCGGAGAAGGCTGGAGTGCCGCTGACGCTGAACCGGGTGGGATCGATGTGGACCTGGTTCTTCACGCCGGAAACGGTGACGAATTACGAGCAGGCTACCCGGTCGGACACGGCTGCGTTTGGCCGCTTCCATCGGGCCATGCTCGACCGCGGCGTCTGGCTACCGCCTTCCCAGTTTGAGGCGGCGTTTCTAGGGACGGCGCACGGCGAGGAAGAGATAGGTCGAACGATCGCGGCAGCGCGAGGGGCGTTCAAAAAGATGAACGCCGGCTAAAGCTTCGCGGCTGGACTTTCGCTCCACTCGTCGAGCGTGACAAAGCGGTGGGTGAACTTGTAGCGCTTGGCGAGTTGGCTTACGGCGTTGACCGAGGGCGCACGCCAGGCAGCGCGATCGAGATGGCTGGCGTCGTGGAGGACGACATTCGCGGCCGAGCCGGAGCGCTCGGCACGATCGATGGAGCGGACGAGATGGTGGGCGATCGACTCGGCGGAGGGGTTGCTCCAATCGGAGGTCATGGCATTCCAGAGGACAGGAGTCATGCCAAGGTCGCGCGCAGTGTGGAGCACGATGGGTCTGCGGGCGCCAAAAGGCGGGCGAAAGAAGAGGACAGGCCTGCTGGTGATTTGCTCGAGCGTGCAGCTGGTGCGAAGGAGTTCCTCTTCAATGCGGCTGCCCTGCGTGAGAGCGAGATTGGGATGGCTCCAGGAGTGGTTGCCGATGAGGTGTCCGGCGGCAACGATGCGGCGGACCAGCGCGGGCTCAGAATAGGCATGGCTGCCGACGAGGAAGAATGTGGCTCGAACACCGTAATTGGCGAGGACATCGAGAAGGCGGGGGGTCCAGGCGGGATTGGGGCCATCGTCGAAGGTGAGGGCGAGCTGGCCTGGAAGACGGGGCGCAATGAAGGATTCACCGAAGATCCGCGAGGCAGGCGAGAGAGCAGCGTAAGCGCATCCGCCCGCGGCAAGGGCAAGTCCTGCAGCAGCCCCCAAGCCAGCCGAGATTTCCGTGGCCAGTTGCGGATCCATGGTGATCTCCAGTGTGCCGTGACGAAGGAGCCAATCGCAAGGTAAAAGGGTACGAGCGAATCCGGCGACGGCAGCAAGGAAGAAAGCGAAGCGGGATGAGCTGAAACAGCAAGAGGCCCCGATGACGGGGCCTCTTGCCGTTGCGTCATTTGAACAGATCGAGCCTTAGTGAGCGGCGGGAGCAGCGGGCTTGGCTGGCGCTGTCCGAGCTGGTGAGGGGGTGGCCGGAGGCGGTGGCGGCGGCGCAGGAACGCCCGACTTGACGTTGTAGGCATCGATGATGGCCTTGGTGATGTCCGTGGCGGGGCTGGCGTAGAGAACGACAGGAGCCTGCTGCTGGCTGCCGCTGCCGTCGATGATGAGGGTGTAGCCCTGCTGGGTGGCGTAGGCATTCATCACATCGAGGACCTTGGTGGCGACCTTGTTGAACGTATCGTTCATCTCGTCGCCATAATCCTTCTGTGCGTCCTCAGCGATGCGCTGGGCCTGCTTTTTCTTGTCGTCGATCGCCTTGGCCTTGCTGGCGCGCTCCGAGTCGCTGAGCTTGTCGGCCGTGGCCTGGAGCTGCTTCTCAAGCGCTTCGATCTCAGTTTTCATGACATCGAGCTGGGCGCCCTTGGGCGCGTACTTCTTCTGCAGGTCGGCAAAGTCGCGCTGAAACTCGTTGGTCTGGCCAACGGCAGTAGAGAAGACAATGACGGCAACTTTTGCGTTGGGGACGGCGACACCGGCGGTGGTGGCCGGTGTTTGAGCAACTGCGCTCAGGGCAAGGCCTGAGGCCAGCATGAGAAAGCAAACAAGCGAACGCTTCATTGTGCTGAAAAACTCCTTCGGAGATTCCTGTTTCGACGGCGGCGACCGATGGTCAGGCCGCGCGTGTGCCTCCTGAGCAAACCTAACGCCTTGTCACTCCCTGATTGGACGAGATCCGAGCCGGAAAAGGCAGCGGTTCGATGACAGACGCGACCGGAGACATCAGCAGGAACTAGCTGAATTATAGGGGGGCGGGGTAGGAGCGTCAAACCAAGAAATCGTGAACCAGGATTCGTGAATTCCTGGCGCCGCGGCAGATGGGTTGAGGGCGAGCTTTTGGGCTCGCCCGCGTTTAGAAGGTGGTAGAGACGGTGAGTCGGAAGGTCTTGCGGGGCTCGCGGAAGAGGTACTGCGAGCCGTAGGCCTGTATGGCTTCCTGGTAGGTGTAGTCGCCGGCGCCTCCGGGCGGGAAAAGATCGCGAGTGATGAGCTCGGCGGAGCAGCTCTGCTTGTTCTGGCCGAGGTTGACGTCGTTGCAATAGGGCCGCTCGTAGAGACGGAGAGGGTTGTAAGCGTAGTAGAGGCGGAAGGGCGCGTTGATGACCGGCATGATCACGGAGAGTTCACCTCCGAGGGACATGCGAGGCACGAAGTTGGTGCCGGAGATGGGGCGAATGTCTCTCTGGAAGCCGACCTCCGTGCCGGGGATTCCGCCCTGGCAGGCGCCGTTATTGTAGACGGGGCAGCCGTAGAGAGGCGCGGTGAGAGTGGCGAAGCCCTGCGGGCTCTGCTTGAGCTGGCCCTTGTCGAGAGCAGTATCGATGCCGAAATCGTCAAAGAAGGAGAAGGTAACCGGCCCAGCGATTGGAATACGGTACTCGGCATTGGCGGTGAGGTTGGTGTCGCCGCCGATGGAAACGACGCCATAGACGGGCAGAAAAACCTGAACGCACTGGTTCAACTGCGGATTGGTGGGATCACGCGGGACGCATGTGCCATCGGGGTTGGTGAGCTGGAAGGGGACGCGATTGGGAATGTATCCGTAGGGAGTTGCGCCGCGGATGTCGAATCCGCGCAATTCACCTTCACCGCCGGAGTAGTAGCGATTGTTGGGGGGCGCGACGTCGCCGCCGAATCCCCGCACATAGCCGATCTGGGCACGGAGGCCGAGAACGTTGCGGCCGGCCTTGGAGGGTGTCAGGTAGTGCATGGAGCGGAAGCTCTTGTATGCGAACAGAGGCGTAATGTAGCGGACGTTGCCGCCAATGCCGGCGACCTGGAAGACGGCCGAGTACTCTTTGCCATCGCGGGGGCGCAGGGGGTTGTTGATGGTGTTGTAGGTGTAGCTGAAGGAAGCCGAACTAGTGACAATGCCCGCCAGCGGGTTGCTGCCCTGAATGCCGGAGCGGAAGCTAATGGTCGAAAAGTAAGTCGACGAAGCCTGGCTGAATGCTGTGATGTTGGACTTATTGAGCGAGTAGGTCATGCCAACGCGCTGGAATGCACGGCGCGGCAGAGGATAGTTGACGGAGAAGTTGAAGCCTTTGGAGGCCTGATTGTAGTTCTGCGTGAGCGACTGCTGCGCCGCAGTGAGATTGACGGACTGTCCGGTGGTGGCCTGATAGTTCTTGGCAGCGTTGAAGTCCTGCTTGGAGTTGAAGACCTGGAAGCCGATATTGAGCGGCCTGTTGCGCACGTAGGGTTGCGTGAAGCCAAAGAGGAATGTTTTAGCAACGTTTCCGAGGTTGGCCTGAACGCTGAGCGTTTCGCCGAGACCGAGGAAGTTGTTGGTCTGGTAGTTGGCACCAAGGAATGCGCCGGATAGACCGCTGACGCCGCCGTTGAGACCGATGGAGTTCTTGCCTTTCTCTTTCACCTTGAGGAGGAGCTCGACGGTTCCAGCCTCGGCATCCTGATGGGCCTCGGAGTCCTGGTCGACCTTGAGAGGCTCGAAGTACTCGAGCTGATTGAGGCGGAGGAGGCTGAATTCCCAGAGCTGTGAATTGTAGACCGAACCTTCGTCGAGCATGAGCTCGCGTCGAATGACCTTGTCGCGGGTGATGGTGTTGCCCTGGAACTCGATGCGGGAGACGTTGAATTGCTTGCCCTCATCGATGTCGATGTCGAGCGAGACGGTCTTCTTCTGTTCGTCGAAGGTGGGCTTGGGGATTGCGCCGAAGTTGATGTAGCCCAACCCGCCGTAGGCCTTCTTCAGGTTCTCGAGGCCCTTGGCCATAAGAGTGGCATTGAACCAGTCTCCGTCTTTGACGGCAAACTGAGCGCGGAGGGCCTTGGAGTTGTTCAGGTGAGTGTTGCCCGAGAAGGTGACGGTGCCGAGGCGATAGCGGTCGCCTTCTTCAACGGGCATGAGGATGTCAATCCGCTTGCCCCTGTTGGGACGGAAGGTGAACCAATTGAGGCCGCCTTCATCACGGACCTGCGTACGGGGCTCTTCAATGGCGGTGTTGTAGTAGCCCTTGTCGCGGTAGGCCTGGCGGACGCGCTCAGTGTCCTCTTCGAGCTTGGAGGCATCGAAGGTCTGTGCGAAGAGGTCCTCGAAGATGATGGAGTAGGGGATGCCAATCGGCTTGAGGTTTTTCATTGCGCGGCGCAGCTCAAGACTGTTGATGTGCTGGTTGCCGACGAACTTAATCTGGCCGACCTTGACGGTGGGACCTTCCTTAATGTTGAAGTTCACCTGAACCGAGGCGGGAGGAATGTCTTTCACGTCGAGCTTGACGGTTGCGAACTGATGGCCGTGCTCGGACAGGAGCTGCTTGATTACGGCGGTGGCGCGGAGGATCTTGGCGGGGTCGTACTGGCTCTCAACGGAGAGGCCGACCTTCTCCTTCTTGAGACGGTCGAGGACGTCGGAGTTCGACACCGCGTTGAGGCCCTTGTAGTTGATTTCGCGGATAGTTGGCTTTTCCTTGACGAAGATGTCGAGGATGATACCCTTCTCAGTGTCTTCGCGCTCGATGCGAAGGTTTTCGAAGTAGCCGGTATTCCAGAGCGAGTTGAAGTCGCGCTCAATGGAGATGGGGTCGTAGGTGTCGCCGGGGTGAGTGAAGAGACGGGCGAGTACGGTCTCCTTGGGGATGCGGCGGTTACCGATCACGCGGATGGAGTCGATGGTCTGCGACTGCTGGGCGAAGGCGGAGGCGATGGAGGCCGCTGCCACAAGCGCCAGCAGAAAAAGCCGGGCGAATGGAGGCGCAAGGGGGCCGGTGCGACCCGGACGGGCGCTCCTGGTGTGCCTGGTCTTCACCGTGCTGGAGCCCTCCGGCGAGCACAAGTGCTGGTGCGGTACATAGTTCGCCTTCATGATCGGCTTCACGGGAAGAATATCGACACCCTCATCAATTGCTGAAAAATCTGGCCCTGCCCCGAAAGAATCTGATTCTGCCTCGCGGAAATACTGATTTTATCACCCCAGCGACGAGGTCTCTTCGCCAGGGACCCCGGACAGGACCGCGGACTTGAGGCCCGAAGAGCCGGAGCATTAAGCGGCGCAGAAGCCGCGCGCTTCAAGCAATTTCGCTGCTGCGCAACCCGGCTTGGGCAGCGGGCAGACCTTGAACTCCAAGCGCAGGATTCCGCGGCGAAGAGCCATGAAAACCCGATGCGCGAGGACCCATTATTCAGTCTAACGGACGGAGGCGGGGTGAGCCCGGATTGGGTTGGGATTGAAGGCGGAAGCATGGCATTTAGACGCGGGTGAGAGGGACATGGCATCCTCAATAACGGAGCGAATCGCGATGGGCAGCGAGGCGGGGAAGACGATTTACGAATTCTCGGCTTCCCTGCTGGACGGGCGGACGCTGAAGCTGGGGGAATTCCGGGGCCGGGTACTTCTGATTGTGAACACAGCGAGCAAGTGCGGGTTGACGCCGCAGTACACGGGGCTGGAGAGCCTCTACGAGAGCTACCGGGATCGCGGGCTTGAGGTGCTGGGTTTTCCGTGCAACCAGTTCGGCGGGCAAGAGCCGGGCGGCGCCGAGCAAATCGAGGCGTTCTGCGGGAAATGCTATGGCGTGAAATTTCCGATGTTCGGCAAGATCGAAGTGAACGGCCCCAATGCGCACCCTCTGTATCGATTTCTGAAAAAGGAAAGACCAGGGCTGTTCGGCATTGGAAGAGTGGCGTGGAATTTCACGAAGTTTCTTGTGGACCGGCAGGGCGTGGTGGTGAGACGGTTTGGGCCAGCGACGAAACCGGAGGAGTTGGCTTTGCCGATCGCCCGGTTGCTGGCCAGATAAGCCGCATTTCGACCTTCCGTTTGGGGGTGAGCTCAGGGAATTGAGACCGAACGGGAGCGATGGCCCAACCTGGGACTTGATCGGCGCTTCATGCATGAAAGTCTCGAATTACGTTCCCAAGGGCACGACGGCCGATTGGAGCGAGCCAGGCGCAAGAAGATTGCGGTATGCTCTTTGCAGAATTCCCCGGCACAGGTCTTGCATGCGAGTTGAGCAGGCCGAATTGACTCGCACAGCCACTGGAGGCAGCGATGCGCCGCGATCTCCCCATGATGCTGATACGGGTGATGGTTGGGCTGGTCTTCATGACAGAGGGGATTCTGAAATTTGTTCGGCCTCAAGAGTTGGGTGCGGGGCGGTTTGCAGCAGTTGGACTGCCCTTTCCGCAGGTGCTGGCACAACTGGTAGCGGTGGTGGAGATTGCGGGCGGACTAGCCGTGATGCTGGGGATCTATGCCGGCGATGCGGCATTGGCACTGCTGACTGTGATTTTGGCGGCATTGGTGACAACGAAGTTGCCCATTCTGCTGGGGCGGCCGCTTGGGCCGTTTGCACCGATTAAGCTGGCGCACTACGGATGGGGGAGTTTTCTGCACGAAGCCCGGGTGGATCTGTGCATGCTGCTGGGAACGCTGGCGGTGCTGGTTGACGCGGGCCTGAAGGTGGGCCGGCGCCGGCCGTGGTACCAGTCGAAGGAACTGTAGGACACAGCAGGACGGCAACGGCGAAGTGGGTAAGCGAGCACGACTCCATACAGAGGGATGAGGGCATGGGTGAAGAGAACGGCCGGTCTTCGCCAGGGGAAATTGCCGGGCTGTTTCTGCGGCTGGGGCTGACGGCGTTTGGCGGCCCGGCGGCGCACCTGGGGCTAATGGAGCGGGAGGCGGTGGCCCGGCGACGCTGGATGAACCGCGAGAGCTTTCTGGATCTGGTGGGAGCCTGCAACCTACTGCCCGGGCCGAGCTCGACGCAGGTGGCGATGGCATTGGGCTATACGCGGCTTGGTTGGCTGGGGCTGGCGGCGGCAGGGGTGTGCTTTATTGCGCCTGCCGCGGTGGCAACGCTGGGGTTGGCCTGGGCGTATGTGCAATACGGGAACCTACCGCAGGTTCAGGGTCTGCTCTACGGAGCCAAGCCGGCGATGGTGGCGCTGATTGCGCAGGCAGTCTGGAAGCTAGGTCGAACGGCGCTGAAGAATGCTTGGCTGGCGGCGGCAGGGGCAGGGTGCTTTGCGGCGGCACTTCTCGGCGCGGCGCCGCTTGCATTGCTGCTGGTGTGCGGAGGCGTAACGCTGGCACTGGCGTGGGGACGGCGGAGGGCAAATGCCGCGATGGGGCTGGCGTTGCTGCCGATGAGCGTGGGGGGTGGTGCGGGGAGCGCAGTGGGGCTCTTGCAGTTGTTCCTGGTCTTTCTGAAGCTGGGAGTTGTTGTCTTTGGGTCAGGCTATGTATTGCTTGTATTCCTTCAGAGAGATTTGGTGGACAGGTTGCATTGGGTGACGCAGGGGCAACTCCTTGACGCTATAACGGCAGGCCAGGTGACGCCGGGGCCGCTGTTCGCGACGGCGACGTTTCTCGGCTATCTGATCGGTGGATGGAGTGGCGCGGGAGCAGCGACCGCGGCGATGTTTTTGCCGTCGTTTGTGCTGGCGGGAGTGGCAGCAATGCTGGCAGGGCGGATCCGGCGATCGGTGTTGGCGGGGGCGTTTCTTGACGGTGTGAACGTGGCGGCGGTAGCGCTGATGGCCTCGGTGGCCCTTACGCTGGGGCGCGCCGCTCTTGTGGATTCGTGGACCTGGGGTGTGGTGCTGGTGAGCGTTGGCCTGGTCATCGGGACGAAGGTTAACCCGGCGTGGCTGATATTGGGCGGTGCGGTGGTGGGAATGCTGGCGCACGGCCTGCGGTGAACGCGCAGGCCGGCGCCGGGGGACTCACGATTCCGGCGCTCGCCGGAGGAATGTTGGCACTCGCCGGAATTCTGTTACAGAATTGGATCGGCGAGGAAGTAGACGTAGACCAGCATGGCGACACCAACAAACCCTGGAATCAGGCCAACAAGCCAAGGTGAGCCGGAAGCGCTGCTGGCTACCGCGTGGAGAAAGATGCAAAGGCTGGCGCCCACAGCAACGGTTATCAGGCCGCCGATCTTCAAGCCCTCGCGGGCGTTGATGCGCTTGAGGCGGTCCTGCTCGCGGAGCAGGTCAATGGCTGACTTGGCGCCTTCACCCGAGGCCTCACCAAGCCGCTTGAGGGTGTCGGCTCTGTAGTACGCTTCGCGCTCTTTTCGCTGACTGTCGACCCAATGGACGACTCCGGTGAATGCGAAAACCACCACGATAATTACCAGGGGAAACAGAAAAACCTCTGGACCATGCATCTCATCCTCCTTGCCGGGATTAACCCGTTGCGATTGGTAGGACAACAGGTATGCGAATCCGGTTGCATAATGTGTGCAGCCGGAGCTGCAGCGAGAAAATGCAACCGGGGCGGAAGAGCAAGGGTCTCACCTGAAGCGAGGGAGCGAATTTACAGATGGCCGCCTCAACCAGCCTGCCCGCGAAGGGCAATGCCGCAGAAGACCTGGCTGATGTAGAGCGGGTGCTGGCTGGGGATGCGCAGGCATTTGAGGGGATCGTTCGGCGGTGGCAAGGGCCGCTGGTGAATATGGCCTGGCGCTACTGTCGCGACCGCGGTCGGGCGGAAGAGCTGGCGCAGGAGGCCTTCATTAAAGCGTGGCGAGGCCTGGCGAGCTGGCGGCGTGAAGGAAGCTTCTCGACATGGTTGTTCGGACTGGCGGCGAACGTGTTTCGGTCGGAGCTGAAGCGGTTTCCGACGGTGACCGTGCCGATGGAAGAGATTGCAGAGCCGTCGAAGCCCGCGGCGCAGCACACCGTGCTGGCGGAGCGGCTGAGCACAGAGACCGTGAGAAGGGCAGTGCTGGCGCTGCCGATTCGGTATCGGGAGCCGGTGGTGCTCTACTATTTTCACGAGATGGACTTAGGCGCGGCGGCGCGGACGATGGGGCTGCCGGAGGGGACGATGAAGGCGCGGCTTTCGCGGGCGCGGGAGCTGCTGCGAAGGCGGTTTCCGAGGCTGGAAGCGGAGTTGGAAACCCACCCTAGCGACAAAAACAACAGCGTCGCGAGGGAGGGGCACCCGGCTGCACTTGGCGCCGAAGTCGTTAACGAAATGGGAAAGGAGGCATGAAGATGGAAAAGAGCAAGATGGAATCGGATGCGGGAGAGATGACCGGGCTGGATGCGATGCTGGCGCTGGAAGAAGAGATTACGCCGTCTTCTGGGTTTCTTTCCGCGGTGATGGAGAGGGTGCAGGAAGAAGCCAGCGCGCCGCCCCCGATTCCCTTCCCGTGGAAGCGGGCGGTGCCGGGAATTGCGCTGGTGGCCGGGGTCTTTGGATGGTTGGGTATGGAGCTGGTGCGCGCGGGGGTTCCGGCGATTGGGCAGAGCTTGCCGTCTACGGTGCAGATACCGCCGGGGCTGATTCAGCCGATGGAGCAGGCGGGATGGGTAGGGCTGGCGCTGGCGGTTTCGCTGGCTTCGTGGCTGCTGGGGCGAAGGCTGGCGGGACGGGCGGAGCTGCTGTAGGCGGCGATTAAAATGCGGCGCTATTCGATGGCGAAGACGGCGTAGACGGTGGCTTCTTCGCGAATGGTTTGAGGGCGGATTTCGAGCGGCGGACCTGCGGGGGTGTTCGAGACCTCCCCTGAATCCGTGCTGTACATCGTAAGTCCCGGCTTCGGACGGTAGAGGTAGAGCTTCGCGTTTGGAGTTTCATTGCTCGCGTAAATCAATGCACCAAGCTTCACATGGAGTCCGTCGGCCATTCTGGCCGCAACCTCGCGCGCTTTCACCAGCGCGTTTTCAGCCGCCTTTGCCTGTAGCGCCTTCTTGTCCGCAAGGCGCCAATCAATTGCGCCACTCTTGTTGGCACCCGCCGCAATTGCCACGCGGATCGTTTCGGCAGCAAGGGACGGGGGAACGCTGACCTCCCACGATTGCCGGAGAACAAACTGCTCCTTCGCCCGTTGCTCAGGCTTTTCCTTTTCGTCGAATTCCTTATTGCGCTCTACACCTTGGGCAGAACTTTCGATCCCTTTGTCATCAACTCCGGCCTTTTGTATAGCTTTCAGGATTGCGTGCGACAGCTTACCACCGTCGGCTGTCACGGATTGCGAATCCGCGCCGTAAATCTCAAAGCCAATCGTTATCGCAGCGATATCCGCCGTCGCCGTTGCTTCGTCCGTTGTGCTGATCGCGATGGTCTTGTTCTCGCGATTGATCTGGATGGTTTGCGATGAGGCGACGCTGACAATTGCAATGCTCGATGCAAGGAGGACGACCGATTTATAAGTTCGCGGCATGACTGGCCTCGTAAGAAACTTCGTCGGAAGGTTAGCACATTGCCGCGCTGGAAGAAGGCTGTTGCTTACGCGACAGTCCAGTCTTCGGTTTTGAGGCCGTCGACGAAAGAGAAGACCTGGTCGTGGGTGATGAGGGTGAGGCCTTGTGACAATGCGTGGGCGGCGATCATTATGTCTTCAACGCTCAGCGGGCGGCCTTTGCGTTCCTGGTCTGCCCGCAGTTGACCATAGGTGCGGGCGGCGGCGGAGTCCCAGGGAAGGATTACCGCATCGTCCAAGAATGCTTCGACTGAAGCCCGTCGGCGTAACGCGCCCGGGTTCCTGTCCACGCCGTAGCGCAATTCAGCCTCCGTGATTGTGGAGACTGCAGTCGAAGAAGGGCTGACGGCCGCGAGCCTCTTACTTACTTTTGGTGGATTGTCTGCAATGGCGTAGCTCACGGTGTTGGTGTCGAGCAGATAGAGGATTTCCATGGCTTAGAAGAGATCCAGCTTACGAGGCATGCTGGTACGGCGTTCGAAAAAGTCCTCTGGATACTCTGCCCTGTCAAATATCTTGCGCAATTGATCCCAGGTCAGGTTCTTGGGCCGAGGTGGGAGTTTTGCGAACTCTTCTTCGGAAGCGTCATCGGGCAATGCGTCGTAAAGGGCAAACCACTCGTCAAAGTTCAGCGCTGGCTCGGGCGCGAGCGGAGTCATGACGACCTCGCCGTTGGCGGGATTGCGGCGGATGGCGACCTCGGTGCCCTCGAAGCGGAATTCTTTGGGGAGGCGGACGGCCTGGCTGCGGCCGTTTTTGAAGAGCTTGGCGGTCTTGGGCGCGGCTTCGGAGGGGGCAGGTGCAGAGGTGGTGGCCTGTCTCGGCTTCGATTCGGTCGTTGTGGGGTTCATGGGTGCCTCCCGTCGATGATATATACCGTAGTATATACCAGTTTCCTTTCCCGCTATTGAGTTTCCGCACAAGGCCAATCTCCTTGAGCAGAGATTCGCAGGGGCTAAAGCCCGTTGGATTTATTGGCTTTATCGGCACGACTGAAGTCGTGCCCTGTTACAAGGCGCGGCTTGAGAGTCTTCGCTCCAGTGACGGATCGCGATTTGAAGGGCTCCCTAATGGACCCGGACGTGCTTTGCGCCGAACTGGCGGAGCTTGGCGAGGGTGGCTGCGGCTTCGCCGGAGTCGATGGCCTCGGCACCCATGGCCACGCCTTGTTTCAGGTCGTCGGCGAGGCCCGCGGCGACAAGGGCAGCGGCGGCATTGAGCAGGACGATGTCGCGGCGAGCGCTGGGAATGCCGGTGAGGATGTCGTAGAGGTGGGCGGCGTTGGTGGCGACGTCTCCGCCGGTGAACTGGTCGAGAGTCGCGCGGGGCAGGCCGGCCATTTCGGGCGTGACGCGGGCGGCTTTGAGGGTGGGCTGCTGGCCGGGTTCAGTCTCTTCGACGCGGCAGACGACGGATTCCCCGGTAGTTGTGAGTTCATCGATTCCATCGGTTCCGTGAACCACGAAGGCACGCTTCGCGCCCAGCGCCGCAAGAGTCCGGCCGAGGAGGAGTACGCGGCTAGGAGCAAGGACGCCGATCACCTGATTGCGGGCACCGGCGGGGTTTGTGAGCGGTCCGCAGAGGTTGAAGATGGTGCGGAAGCCGAGGGCGCGGCGGAGGGGGCCGAGGATCTTCATGGCTGGGTGGTAGAGCGGGGCGTAGAGGAACATGAAGCCGGTGGCGCGGAGGCACTCGACGGCGAGCTCGGGAGAAAGGTCGATGGGCACTCCGAGGGCTTCAAGAACATCGGCTGCGCCGCAGCGGGAGGTGATGGCGCGGTTGCCGTGCTTGGCGACGCGGGCTCCGGCGGCAGCAGCGACCAGGGCCGCACCAGAGGAGATGTTGAAGGTGAGCGGGCCGCCGCCGCCGGTACCGACGACATCGACGAGTTGGGCGCGTTCGTCGTCGTCAAGCGGCACATGGGTGGCGCGTTGGCGCATGACCTCAACGAAGCCGGCGAGCTCGGGGGCCTGTTCGCCGCGGGTGGCGAGGACAGCGACAAGAGCGGCGATCTCGACCTCGGGCACATCGCCAGTGAGGATTTCAGTGAGGACGTGGGCGGCCTGTTCGCGGGTCATGGCCGCGCCATCTTCGGCGAGAGTCTTGAGGAGGTCTTTGATCGAGGCCATACCACTTGATGTTAATCCGTGATCAAGGGATATGGCGCTTGGGCGGGACGGGTCGGTTACTGCTTGGCTTTCCAGTATTTGATGGTGTAGGCAAGGGTCGTCGCAAGGACGGAGGCGGTCATCCCAACGGCGGCAATGAGGGAAAGCCTGAACAACCAGCTTAGGCACCAATGCTCTGCGGCGCCTAAGGCGCTATAAACAACAACCAATCCCCAAAGATTCTGGTTGAGGTTAATCTTGAATTGATCTTCAGCAGCCAAGATGTGTGAACTCCAGTCCTCAGCGATTTAATCTGAGGTCCGCAGACTAGCACGACGGTACGCTCGTTGGCATCGCCCGCAACGGCTCGATACCTACGGTATCGGCATAATCCCGATTCGGAATGGTGGCGCTCAATGCTCGCCTTAAAGAAATCGACGCTAATCGCATCGTTGGGAATCACCCTCTTCGTCGCTTTTGCCCTGTTTGTATGGCCCACCATCTACCGATACGACCACATGCGGCTGGGCACCAGCGACTACCCGGTAAGGACTAACAGATTGAACGGTAAGGCTGAAGTCCTACTTCCAGGCGGATGGCATACCCCGGGAGAAGAGAGCGAGCCTGCCGTCAAATCGCGGCCACTTCCTGGCGAAGAGGTTGCAAAGCTCCAGGGTGAGCCACAGATCACGAATTACGGCTGGATGGAATTCCATGTCTACAATGGGTCGAATTGGGATGTTTCAGAAATCACGGTGCTCGTGGAGGTCTTTGACGCCGACAACAAGCCGGTGCTTTCGCGTCCTTACCGCATGACGGGCCAGGTGTCTCCACAAAACAGTTCCAAATTCCTTGCTGAACTAGGGTTCACTTTGGCTGCCGGCCAGAATTGGTCCTACGGCGTTTCAGGCGCGGAGGGCACACCTCCGCCAACCCGATGAGGCGTGCCGACTTTCAGAGTTTTGAGGGGCTCGACGGTGGGGTTTGCGGGGGCTTCAGGCGGAACGATAGTATGGGGATACCGCATCAAAGGGCAGCTGCTAGACGGAAACGTGCTAGTTTGGCGGCCCAAATCCTCAAAAGAATCCACAGCGGTCTGGCGGACAACACTTGAAAATTCACGAGTATCAGGCGAAGGAAATCCTGGCGAAGTATGGCGTTGCTGTGCCTAAGGGCGAGGTCGCGAACACGCTGGAAGAGGCAAACGACGTTGCTCGCAGGCTGTTTGCCGAAGGCGCAACGGGCGTGGTGGTGAAGGCGCAGATCCACGCAGGAGGCCGGGGCAAGGGCGGCGGCGTGAAGGTGGCGCGGACGCGCGAGGATGCAGAACTGCACGCCAAGAATATTCTGGGCATGCAACTGGTGACGCATCAGACGGGTCCGCAGGGGCAGAAGGTGCAGCGGCTGCTGGTGGAAGAGACGGCGGCGATTGACCGCGAGCTGTATTTGGGAATCGTGCTGGACCGCGCGACTGGGAAGCTGGTGTTTATGGCCTCGCAGGCTGGCGGCATGGAGATAGAGGAAGTGGCCGCGAAGGATCCAACGGCCATTTACAAGGAGAGCATCGATCCGGCAGTTGGGTTTGGTGCGTGGCAGGCGCGCAAGCTGGCGTTTGCGCTGGGGCTCAAGCCGACGCAGATCACTGCGGCGGTGGCATTCTTCCAGGCGCTTTACAAGGCGGTGATTGACACCGATGCTTCGCTGGTGGAGATCAACCCTTTCATTACGACGAAGGACGACAAGCTGTTCGCACTGGACGCGAAGATCACTTTTGACGACAACGCTCTGTTTCGGCATGCGGACATCAAGGCGCTGAGAGATACGGCGGAAGAAGATCCGCTTGAAGTAGAGGCGAGCAAGTACGCGCTGAACTACATCAAGCTGGACGGATCGATTGCCTGCATGGTGAATGGCGCGGGGCTGGCGATGGCCACCATGGACATCATCCAGTACGCGGGCGGAAGCCCGGCGAACTTTCTGGACGTGGGCGGGGGGGCAACGCAGGAGCAGATTGAACACGCGTTTGGAATCTTGCTCGCAGATTCTCACGTGAAGGCAATTTTCATCAATATCTTTGGCGGCATTCTTCGCGTGGACCGGTTGGCGACAGGCGTGGTGGCTGCGGCGAAGAACCTGAAGGTCAAGGTGCCGATTGTTCTGCGGCTTGAAGGAACGAACGTCGAGGAGGGCCGCAGAATTCTGAAGGAGTCAGGATTGAATTTTCTGGTGGGCGCAACCATGAAGGAAGCCGCTGAACTCGTCGTGAAGGCAGCGGCGGTGTGAGTGTGAGTGTGAGTGTGAAAGGCAGTGAGATGGCAAAGTCTTTTCGTGAACTATTGGTTTGGCAAAAGGGGATCCAGTTGTCAGTTCTGGTTTACCGGCTATCGAAGCAGTTTCCACGCGAAGAGACCTACGGCCTCTCGAACCAGATGCGGCGGGCGGCAGTATCGATACCAAGCAATATTGCCGAGGGCGCGGGACGGCTGAACACTCCGGAATACCGACAGTATCTTGGCGTTGCCAGAGGGTCGAGTTTTGAGTTGCGGACGCAGTTGACCATTGCCAGGGAATTGGGATTCGGAGATAGTGAGCAGCTTCGCGAAGCCGAGTCAACGTGCGATGAGATAGACAGGATGCTATTCGGAGTCATTCAAGCGCTGGGCATTCAACATGAGGAGCCCAAGGATGCCTCGCCGCACTCACACTCACACTCAAAACAAGAAGTTAAGAGTTAGGAGCTCTAATCAATGGCAGTCCTGGTAACGAAAGAGACGCGGCTGATTGTGCAGGGCATCACAGGCAAGGAAGGGACCTTCCACGCGATGGGCTGCGCGGAATATGGGACAAAGGTGGTAGGCGGGGTGACGCCGGGCAAAGGCGGAACGACGCACGAAGGCTGGCCGGTGTTCAACACGGTGGCCGACGCGGTGAAAGAGACAGGCGCGAACGCGACGATGATCTTTGTGCCGCCGCCGTTTGCGGCCGATGCGATTCTCGAGGCTGAGGACGCGGGGATTCCGCTGATTGTGTGCATCACCGAGGGGATTCCGACGCTGGACATGGTGAAGGTGTGGTCCAAGGTGAAGACGTCGAAGTCGCGGTTGATCGGGCCGAACTGCCCGGGCGTGATTTCGCCGGGCAAGGCAAAGATCGGGATTATGCCGGGACGGATTCACAAGGAAGGCTCGGTGGGCATTGTGTCGAGGTCGGGCACGCTGACGTATGAGGCGGTGCACCAGCTGACGCAGCGGGGAATCGGGCAGTCGACGGCGATCGGCATTGGCGGAGATCCGATTATCGGAACGACACACATCGATGCGCTGCGGCTGTTGAATGACGATCCTGAGACCGAAGCGATCATCATGATCGGCGAGATTGGCGGCGCGGCGGAAGAGGCTGCGGCGGAGTTCGTGAAGCAGTATGTGAAGAAGCCGGTGGTGGGCTTCATCGCGGGACAGACGGCGCCTCCGGGACGCCGCATGGGCCATGCTGGGGCGATCATCAGCGGCGGACAGGGCACGGCTGCGGACAAGATGAAGGCGATGACCGAGGCTGGGATTCACGTGGTGGTTTCGCCGGCAGAGATCGGTGCGACGCTGGCGAAGGTGATTGGGAAAAGCTAGCCGTTAGCTGCCAGCTTCTAGCCTCTAGCTTTTCACGCCAAGGCCCGCCGCCCCGGCGGGCCTTTTTTGCCGTAATGCGCGAGAGACCGCTTCGATGCGAGAGCTTTGGATTGGTGTCGTGGAGGTTCTTACCGAGCCCAGTGCCGGGAAAGGTAACACTAGAGCGTTCACAAACGTCGTGACCTGGGCGTCAACTGTTTCAGATTACGTGGATTCGGTTACCGCTGTTTTCACGGAATATGGCTGGACCGTGTTGAAAACCGAGGACGAGCGGCCGATAGCGGGCGAGAGTGGCTTCAGCGAAGAAATCGCCGAAATCATCGAACGCGCACGGCGGAATCCCGAAGCTTGCATCTATGCGACGTTCCACTACTATCCATCCAGGCCCGCGTAGCTCACGACCAGCAGGCTAGTGGCTTGAAGCTAGTAGCTAAAGCTGCATTTTCACCACACACGGCATGGCGTGGCGGCGACCATTTTTGACGTCTTCTTACAACTGAAGCTTTTGGCGAATTCGGGCAAGTCGCTGAGGACAGTGTTGGTGCGATACTCATCCGGAGCGTGAGGGTCTCCTACTGCCTGGCTACGCAACTGCTCTGGACGGGTTTGTGTGCACCACTGCTGGGCATAGGCGATCCAAAAGCGCTGGTCGGGTGTGTAGCCGTCGACTTTCGCTGTCATGTCGATGTGCGCCGTCTCTGCCTTGTCGAGCCAGGCAATCCAGGCAAGCCACAGGCCGCCCAGATCGGCGAGGTTTTCTCCCAGGGTGAGCTTGCCGTTCAGGTGAACGCCGGGAACGGCTTCGATGGCGTCGTACTGCTTAACCTCGCAATCGGCACGGGCGGTGAATTTTTCCTCGTCCTCTTTGGTCCACCAGTTTTTGAGATTGCCGTCCTTGTCGAAT
>Ga0181517_10002428_pt1 | contig 19024 bp, 17 predicted proteins | sample PEATcosm2014_Bin_31_FD_119748 | JGI IMG/M metagenome (GOLD analysis project Ga0181517, IMG submission 119748) | Peatland microbial communities from MTU Mesocosm Facility, Houghton, MI, USA - PEATcosm2014_Bin01_30_metaG | ecosystem: Environmental > Terrestrial > Soil > Wetlands > Peat | place... | reverse complement strand
GGGAAAGTCGAATCCAAACAGGTGACAAGCGTGCTGGTTGCGGGCGATGGTCGGGTCTGGCTGGGGCTGGCCAACGCCGGCGCCGTGGCCGTTATGACTCAGGGGTATGCCGCTCAGGGCACGTATATCAGTGCGGCGCTGGATGCCGCGCAAGTGAGCCGGTTTGGCGCGATCCACATGCACGGCCACGCGACGGATAAGTCGCACATCACGGTCAGCACGCGGTCGGGAAACACGCACGACCCGGATTCCGGCGGCTGGTCGGACTGGGCCGAGGAACAATCCGCCAGTGAATATCTCACGGTCAAATCGCCGTCGGCGCGGTTTTTCCAATACCGGTTTACGCTGACCAGCAGCGACGGCAAGGAAAGCCCGGTGGTCAACAGCGTGGACGTGGCGTATCAGATGCCCAACATGGCGCCGGTAATCACCCGCGTGAAGATCGAATCCAGCCCGCTGAACCAGCAACTGCAAATCCCGCAAGGCGGCGGACAACCCCGCGAAGGCGAAGGCGGCCCGCATCAGGCCAAGAGCGAACCCGGCCGGCCGACTCCCACGCCCATTCAGCAGATCACCTTTCAGGCGTCGGACCCCAATAGCGATCCGCTCGAATTCTCGTTGTATATCCGGCAGCTCAAGGGCGCCGACCGCGGGCCGTGGGTTCTGGTGAAGGACAAGCTCCGCGATTCGCAATACGACTTGGACACGCGCACACTCGCCGACGGGCGGTATGAACTTAAGGTCGTTGCCTCGGATGCCCCCGGCAATCCGCCGGGCCAGGAGAAATCCGCCAGCCGGGTGAGCGATCCGTTCGTGGTGGATAACACGGCCCCGGTGATAGAGAACGTGAAATCGCGTGTGGAGAAGGGGCAGGTGGCGATCGATTTCGAGGTGACGGATTCGACCAGTCCGATCGGATCGGTTGATTTCAGCGTTGATTCGCGGGACGACTGGCGGGCGGTGCTTCCCTCGGATAATATGTGGGACCAGCCGCACCAGTCGGCAACGGCGGTGATCCCGGGTCTGAGCGCCGGGGATCACCAGGTTACGCTTCGCGCGGCCGACGATCACGGCAACACGGCGTATTCGTCAATCGTGGTCCATGTGGACGCGAACAAATGACCGACGGGCTTTGGAGAGCCCCAAGGCGGACAGGAAGTTTCTCAGCATGCATTACCCGCACAAAAGCAGCAACATCAAGCGCGTCCGCAACATCGGTTTCCGCGCCCGCATGAAGACCAAAAAAGGCCGTCAGATGATCAACCGCAAGCGCCGGGTGGGGCGGCGCGTGCAGGTGGTGTGAGCGGGCTGAGAAGATCCGAGAAATCCAGGCAAGCCGCCGGTAGCCAGCGGCGTATCGCTGTGGCACGTACTCGAATTTTCCAGACCTCGCCGGTGGCTGTGGGTAATCCGAAGCCGGCTACTCACGGAGATTCGCGCCCCCAGATTTGCACGTACCATACAAGATGGCCCACCAGGGCCGTTGACGCACCCACAAACACGACCAACTCGACCAACCAATCAGGATACGCGATCGTTCCTTTACAGAAGTTTCCCATGTCGGTGACCAGAACGATAAACATCGCGATAACGACCACGAACGTTGCGGGCGGCGATCGCCGTGCGAGAGACAGACTTTCCGCAAGCACAACGAGCAACGTTGGCGCCGCCAGAACGAGAGCAATGTCGCTGTCGACCGGTGTCGTCGAGAAGGCCACGCTGTAGGCGAGCATGCACAGCAGCACCGATGAGGGCACCAGTACGAGTCCCGCTGATATCCATATGAACGGTGTTCGCTTGGCCTGCTCTTGCCTTGGAGCGTAGTCCAGCTTCCACACACGCCGCGGGGGTTCTTGATTCAGCTCACTCACGGAAGACTACCTTCCGAATCTGATCTCGACGCCGACTCGACTTGTATTGCACGGCCGCTTCCCGCGCTGCGCCATTACCCGCTTGCATGCATTCACCGCTCCCGCGTTCATCCGTCGAACTGGCCATCAAACGAAATCCGGCTCGGCTTGAAGTCGAGTTTACGAACATATTCGGCCGCCTCAACGGCTCCCTGCTCGCGGTCCATTCGTGAATCTTCCCATTCGACGCTGAGCGGGCCGGCATAGCCGACGTCGTTGAGCGCGACGATGATCTCCTCGAATTTCACATCGCCCCGGCCGACGCTGCGGAAATCCCAGTAGCGTCGTGCATCGGCGAATGTGGTGTGGCCGCCGAACACGCCGACGGTTCCGTCGCCGTGGCCCCACCAGGCGTCTTTGACGTGGACGTGGAATATTCGCGTCGGGAATGTGCGGATGAACTTCACGTAATCGACGCCCTGATAGCCAAGATGCGACGGATCGAAATTGAATCCGAACCGCTTATGTCCCCCGACGGCTTCAACAGCGCGCTGGGCCGACGCGATGTCAAAAGCGATCTCGGTCGGATGCACTTCCAGGGCGAAATTGACGCCGCAGGCATCGAATGCATCCAGAATCGGGCCCCATCTCGCGGCAAAATCGTCAAACCCGCGATTCCAATACGCCTGATCGGTTGGTGGGAAAGCGTACACGCTGTGCCAGATGCTTGAACCGGTGAATCCATTGACCACCGGCGCAAAGGCCATCTTGTGCGGCGACGCGTCGCGGAACTTCCGGCAGGCCTGAGCCGTGCGGATCATCCGCTGGGCCGCTCGCCGGCGGACGCCTTCGCATTCGCCATCGCCCCACACATCGGCCGGCAGAATGGCCTTGTGCCGTTCGTCGATGCGATCGCACACGGCCTGGCCGACGAGGTGATTGCTGATCGCGTACGCCGCCAATCCATGCCGCGAGAGAATCTCCCATCGCCCGCGGCAATAGTCTGACTCGCGCATTGCCGCGTCGACATCAAAATGATCGCCCCAGCAAGCCAGCTCGACGCCGTCGTATCCAAAGCTCCGCGCCTTGCCGCATATCGCATCGAACGACAAATCCGCCCACTGGCCGGTGAATAACGTGACAGGTCGACCCATGACGACGATCTCCTGCGAGGTCATTTCGCCGGAACGGTTGTCGCAGCTGGCGGCGCGTCTTTCGCTCCGGCGGCCGGATATCCCTGCCATACATATTCCAGAGCTTCGGGCAAGGTCTGTAGTTTGACGTAGCGGTCGGTGTGGCCGGCGTTGCGGGCGAAGACAAACTGGTAGTGATAGTCTTTGGCGGCCAGCACTTTGGCCATATTCTCGTTGGCCACCGTCCAGTCGTGCATGTTGTCGCGCATGACATTGGGATTGAAATTGTCCTTGTCGCCGACCTCCATCCAGATTCGCAGCGGCTTGGCCGGGCTGTCCGGGATCAGGTGCTCATGAAATTCCCACGCCCCATGAGGCGTCTTGGGGTCATACGGCCACTGCTGGTTCACAAACGTGCCGGAATAGGTCAAAACGCGGTGGTACCATTCAGGGTGATACCACGCCATGATCAATGCGCACGAGCCGCCGGAACTGCCGCCCATCGTCGCCCGGCCGTCGGGATCGTCGGTCAGTTTCACCTTGGCCTTGGTTTCCACCAGCGGCAGCACTTCCTTCTGGACGAACTCGGCATACAGGCCCGACATCGTGTCGTATTCCAGACCACGCTCGCTGCCCTGGGCATCGCCGCTGCCGTTGCCGATCGAGATGGCGACCATCGCCGGCACGCGATTTTGGGCGATGAGGTTGTCCAGAGCCGTGAACAGCCCTGTGTCGGGTCCATCGGCGCCGACAATGAACGGCGCGGCTGTGCCGGGGACATATTGCTTGGGGACATACACATTCACCGTGCGCGTGTACGGAGCGGGGTGACTGGTGGTGACGATCAGTTTGGCGGGATCGGCCGGGTCCACCGTGCCGAAGGTATTGGCATCCCGCGCGATGCCGGGATAGATCTTGCTGTCGGTCGATTTCATGGTGAAGGTGATGACCGTTCCCTGCGGGACGCCCTGCCTGGCCGTCATTTCCGCGGCGCGGGTGTGCGTCGGGCCGATGATGAAATTCCCATCGGCATCGGCCGGCGCATTGGCGCCGTCGGGCAACTCCTTGGCCGTGACATAACCCGGCGAGTGCGGATCGCGCGTGGGCGTCGTGGGGCGTGTCGCCTGGGACATCGCCGACTGTGCGCCAGCCATCAGGCAAATCAGGAACGCGACGCTCAGGAGTTTTGTATTCATAGAGGTGCAAAGTCTATCCTCGGCGGCGAAGAGAAATCAAAATAAATGTCATCGAGCCCGGTTACCCCTTGATATTTGCCGGCGCCTCAACAATAAGATGGCGGAATAACCTGTAATGCTTAGGGTTTTACGCACGGAGGCAGGTGGCACATGGATGACGCATTGGCCGGCAGGATGAAGGAACTGGCCGGGAACCTGATCGAGAATTACAAGAAATCAGGCATCTCGATTCGATTCACGGATCACGACGGCGCCATCGAGATCGTCTACCGCGACCGGGCCGAGCCGTACCATCTCAAACCGCTGGAGGCTCTCTACGGCCGCGCTAATGGCCCAAGCGTCGACGAAATGGACGGCGCATACATGCCCCTGCTCCTCTGCATTGAGGAGGAAATTGTACGCTATGACCAAAAGCAGGAACCGCTGACGGATGCGGCCGTCGCGCTGGCGCTGCGGGAGTTGTCATCGAATCCGGAGCGTCCGAGCTCCGATGAACTGGCTCGGAGCATTCAAACCGTTCTGCGATTGAACCTGAGCCTGAACGATTACTCGCGCCAGGAAGTGCGCCAGGCGCTGCGGAAGATCGAGAAATCGGTCATGCGGCACAAAGACGGGTCGCGCGGGTACCTGGAGTTTATCAGGGAGTTTGTCGGCCAACCCGGTTGACGATCGCCCCGCTCAGGCCTTGGCGACTCGCTTGGCACAAAGTTGCCGAATCGCGGCCAATCCGGCCAGGCCGAGGAGGCCCATCCATGCCGCCGAGGGCAGCGGAACCGTGCTTGGGGCGGCAGCGCCGCCGTTAGAATTCACGACCGTGCTGTTGGCATCGATGAACGAATCCAGGTCCGATCCGTTATTGCGGATGAAGTTCATCTCGTAATCGATGTATCGCGTTCCGACGGGAAGCGTCAGGACGGGCGATGTCACCAGAGTCCAGTCGGCCGTATAGCCCAGCGGTGTGCTGTCGTAGCCACCGGTCAATGGCGCCAAGCTTGCATTTTCGAAAGTCGCGATGACCTCGGCGCGGTCGTTGGGGCCGCCCTGATCGAGCGAGCGTTCCTCGAACGAAAACTGAACTGTCGTATTGCCGGCATCGGTCGCGCTGGCGCTGATGCCGTTGGCGGTGAGGTCGATCAATTGGCTCAGCGATCCCTGAGCGCCGGTGCCGCCGTAGAACGAATAGCTTCCCTCCGGCGGTGTGAAGCCGTCGAAAGCGCCGTTATCCCGGCCGGGGTTGCTCGTGCCGCCGACCACCCAGTCCGTGACCGTGCTGCCGGCGTCGTTGCCGGTGCCAAGCTCGGCGCCGGGGTTCAGGAGCAGATTGGAGGGCGCGGCACGGCCGACCCTGGCGATGCCCAAGCTCATGAACGCGCACAGGGCGACCAAGGCCAGGCTGCGCAGCGTGTGCAACGATACGTGAAAGTGACGATCCCGCATGGCTTCTTCCTCGTATATGGCCTCATGCACGGCTCCGAATTGCGGCGAATGCCGCACTGGTCCGGGCACAATCAATCCACTGATTAACGATCCCATACAATACCGTGAGGATAACGTGCCGAAAATACGCGCCAAGCATTATTTCGCAAAACTCTTGAGAGCTTACGGATTACAATGTGAAGATAGGGATATTGGTCGGTTTACCGGGATCGTGATGGGCCTGATTTCACCCGCGCGGATGGTATTTCTTATGGACGCTCAGCAACCGGGCCGAATCGACGTGGGTGTAGATCTGCGTCGTGCTGATGTCGCTGTGGCCCAGGAGTTCCTGCACCACGCGAAGGTCCGCACCGCCGCCCAATAGGTGGCTGGCGAAACAATGCCGTAGCGTGTGCGGGGATATGTGTCGCAGCAGACCGGCCCGGCGGGCGCGCTTCTCCACCATCATCCACAGCGCGATGCGGTCCATCGGTTTGCCCGTCCGCGACAGAAACATCCGCTCGCTGGGCGCTTTGAGCAACAGCGGCCGGCAGTCGCTCAGGTACGTCTCAATGGCGGCCGCGGCCATTTTGCCCAGGGGGACGATGCGTTCCTTGCCGCCTTTGCCCAGGACGCGGACGCAGCGGACCGACAGGTTCACGTCGCGCACGCACAGGTCGCACAATTCGCTGGCCCGCAAGCCGCTGGCGTAGAGCAATTCCAGGATCGCCGCGTCACGCAATTTCAAACGGCCGGGCCCGTCCGGCACTGGCATCAGACTCGCCACCTGCGAGCGGCTCAATACATTGGGCAGCGAGCGCTCCGGCTTGGGACGCTCAAGCTGCTGCAAAATGTGCGAGGGCGGATCGTCGCCTTGCCAGGTGGTTCCCGCGCCGCCGGGCGATTCGGCGGCCGGGCCGTCCATGTAACGCAGGAAAACCCGGATCGCCGCCAGTCGTCGCGCCACGGTGCTGGTGGCCCGGCCGCGTCGGGTTTGGGATTGAAGGTAATTCCGCAGATCGTCGGCCCGCGCGCTGGTGAGCGACCGGCCGAGTTTTTTCAGATGACTCTCCACATCGCGCAGATCGCGCCGGTAAGCCGCCAGTGTGTTGCCCGCCAGACCGCGTTCAGCGGCCAGATGCAGCAGCAACCCCCGAAGACAGGGCGTGGCTGTCTCGTCCGCCGATGGTGATCTGGACCGGCTCGGCATTGTCATCGGACCGCTCCGGCCGGACGACCGCCCCCATCTGCCGCCGCAGCCGCCGCTCGACGAGCAATTCCAGATAGACCGGGCAGGTCTTGTAACGATCGAAGCAATACTTGAAGGCGTGATCCAGCGAATCCAGACTGAAGTGTCTGCTGCATCTGGGATCAGCTCGATTCAGGAACGGGCAATGATGCGCCTGCTCGGCCATGCTACCTCACTGCGGCCTCGACTCAGGCATCATTATCGGCAACAGGCTGATTTTGCGTGAACTTTTCTGTTACTCCATCGACGCCAGTTCGCGCATAACCCCCTCGTCCTGCGATTCCGATTCCACCGGCTCTTTCCGGCGGATCACCTGGTCGATCGCCTTCGATAACGTCGCCTCATCGACCCTGTCCATCCCAACAAAGACTTCCGACCCCTTTGATGTAAAGAGATGCTGCGACACGATCCCGATACGCTCGACACCGATGGCATCGAGCGATTCTCCCTGGTGCGATTCCATCCGCTCGGTAACGAGGCGGAGCAGCTCCGCAATTCCATTTCTATCCCCTCTCCCTGTACTCAGGGGGAGGGTTAGGGTGGGGGTCGGGCCCGTCGGTTCGGATGATGGGCTCGCCAATGCAGAACCACCACCCCGGCTCTCCCCCTGCGTACAAGGGGAGGGGGAATGAGCGAGGCCGCGTACGCACGCGATGATCTCAATTCCCCCCGGCCAGATCAGGAAGACTTTGGCGCATTTGGATCGTCCACCCGGCTGGATCGAGACGTAGCGAAAATCCTCCAGCCGCCTCGCCGCGCGCAGGCCGCGCTTGCCCAGTTCGGAGAGCTGGGTCACGAACGCCTTGATCTTCCCGGCCGTCTCGAAGCGTAACTCGGCCGCGGCCTGTTCCATGCGGAGGGCCTGCTCGCGGACGAAGGGTTCGGGGTTGACGATCGTGGCGGCGCTCCAGCGCACCATCCAGCGGTACTGGTCCATCGAGATCGACCCGTCGCACGGGGCGGGGCACTTGCCCATTTCCTTATATGCGCAGGCCGATCCGCGCGGCGACTGGATCAGCACGTTGTAATACCGGCACAGATCGAAAGCGTCCTCGACCAGCTCGATCAGGCGCGCCGCGGCGTGCTTGTCCTCGAGCGGACCGATGAGTTCTCCCTTGCGGCCGGCCAATTCCGTCGTCTTGATGTAGCGGGGGAACCGCGCATCCGGATCGACATGGACAAACCATGCCGGGCGGAATCCCACCATCGCCTGATACGTATCGGGAAACACCCGCCGGGCCGCTTCGTAATAGACCCAATCGGCTTCCAGCGGACTATCAACGCCGACGAACGAAATCCGCCGAACCAGTTGCCGATAGTCCACGCGTTTACTTGCGCCGGGCACAAGCGTTTCTTCACCGCCCAGCCGGCGCCGCAGGCTTTGGCGCAGGTTCTTGACGCACAGAAGCTGCACCGGCCGGTCGGATTCATCCGACATCAGATAGACCACCCACCGCGCCGGCGCTGCCTTGGCGAGGGATTCCAAATCCATGCCCGGCTCGTACGTAAGCCGGCCGGGCAGAAGCTGGTCCAGCGAAAGACGGTCGATTTCCGGGATCACGATCTTATGGTACGATGCTCATCACCATTATGGCCAGAAAAACCCCCCAGTCGTCCGGACCGCTGGTTGCCGTCATCATGGGCAGCAAGTCCGATTACGAAACAATGCGTCACTGTGCGGAAACGCTCGGTCAGTTCGGCGTGCCGTTCGAGACGCGGATCGTCTCCGCGCACCGGACCCCCGAATTGGCCACCCAATTCGCCGCGGAAGCCGAATCGCGAGGCCTGGAAGTCATCATCGCCGCCGCCGGTGGAGCGGCCCATCTCGCCGGCGTCGTGGCCGCGCAGACGATCCTCCCCGTGCTGGGCGTGCCGATGCAATCGCAGGCGCTGAGCGGCATGGATTCCCTGCTGTCGATCGTACAGATGCCGGCCGGCATCCCGGTCGGCACGCTCGCCATTGGCCGGTCCGGCGCGGTGAACGCGGCGCTCTTCGCGGTCGCGATCCTGGCCAATTCCCGGCCGGACCTGCGCGAGAAAATCCGCAAATTCCGAGCCGATCAGACCCAGCGGATCATGAACGAGCGGCTGGATTGACACGTCGGCCGTGAATGAACTCTAGCGGGCGCCGATTTTTCGCTTCGGCTTGCTGTGAGAGGCTTTGTCCGACTTGGCCAGCCTCGCCAACCAGCGGGCCGGCTCGCCCTGGATATCCTCGAGAAGTCTGCAAGCGATTCCTTTCGGCTTGCGAAGCCCCTGCTCCCAGTGCTGCACCAATTCGACGGAGACGGCCAGCAAATGCGCAAACACGGCCTGGCTCACGCCGAGTTTTCGCCTCAAGGCCCGGATATTTCCCGGCGAAAATTGGCGCGGCTGCAAATCCAGCTTAATTGTTCGCATCGTGATGGCTTCGCCGCGCTCGACGGATTCCCGAAAATCCCTGAGCCCGTGCAGCACCTCGTCTGCGAACGTGGTCTCCGTCTTGATGTTCCGGGCAACGCTCATTTTTGCACCTCTTGCTTTTGGATCGCATTTGTCTGGCGGCAACGACTTTCATCCGCCGCAGGACACCCAATGGTAAAGGTATTCAATGGAATTCTTGATCTGCGCTCTCTGGCGTGGCGGAATGTCCGCTTGATCCGCTTTTGAATAGACCGCCAGAAGACCGATGACTCCAAAAGCCTCGAAATAGGCGTATCCGACGCGAAAGGATCCGCTCTTTCCTCGATTGCCGGCGGCGCGACGAAACCGCAATTTTCTTAGGCCGCCGGTGCCTGGAACAACCGGGGCTTGCTTCGGCTGAAGCACCAGGCCGATTTCCAGCGCCCGCAGATCATCATCGTCGAGGCCAAGATGCTTCCATTTCGCCGTAAAATACGGCAATTCAATAAATCTCGCCCAGTCCTCCGGGCTGGCGCCGATCAGGCGGACCTTCAGCGTTTCCGTCGAATGCTTTCTGGCCAACGGGCCCTCCACATTCGCGATATGGTATCCTCCATTGTAGGACAGTCAAGGACGGTCGCAACATGATCTCACTCGGCGGTTCATCCGCCGGCTTCGGGTGCGTCCTTTGAAAATTGTGGTCCGCGGTGCGGACCCTACATGGGCGGCGGCGCCGAATCTCGCAATGCAATCGAGCCGACGATCTTTAATATATATTGTATACCATGAAAATCCACCATCCGGTGGCGGATTTTCAAGGTATCCGCCTTTGAGACGAAGCCTCGGTCACAAACCGGGCGCTGCCTTAAACGATGGATCGATTGATGGAAGAATCGCCGGGGGAGGAAACCGCGCTGGGGGCGTCGGAAGTCGAGCCGGCGGGCGATGCGGTTCGCGGGGATTGGGGTTCATCGTCGGCGGCGCGGAGGAAATTGGCGAACCAGCCGCCTTCCAAAGCGAGCGTTGTCGGCGGGCCCTGCTGGGTGATGCGGCCGTCCTCAATGACATAGGCGTAATCGGCCTGCTGGACGAGGCTGGGTCGGTGGCTGGTGAGGATGGTGGTTCGGCCGGTCATCAGGCGATGGAGTGCGGCGATGATGGCGGCTTCGGAATCGGGTTCGACGCTGCTGGTGGGTTCGTCGAGCAGGAGGATGGTGGGATTGGCCAGGAAGGCGCGGGCGATGCTGAGGCGTTGCTTCTGGCCGCCACTGAGTCGCACGCCGCGCTCGCCGACCTTGGTGCTGTAGCCGGACGGGAGCCGTGTGATGAAATTGTGGGCGTTGGCGGCCTTGGCGGCGGCGATGACCTGATCCTGCGTCGCGTTCTGATGGCCGTAGCGGATGTTGTCCAGGACGCTGTCGTTGAAGAGAAACGTCTCCTGCTGAACCAGGGCGAGATGGCTGCGGAAGCTATCACGGCGGAGCGAGCGGAGATCGCGTCCGTCCAGAAGGACTTGTCCGGACGCGGGGTCGTAAAAGCGGAGGATGAGGTTGAGGATGGTGCTCTTGCCGGCGCCGCTGGGGCCGCACAGGGCGATGGTCTGGCCGGGTTCGATGCGGACGTTGACATCGTGCAGGACGGCCGGTTGGGGCCGGCCGGGGATTTCGATCGGGTATTGGAACGTGACATCGCGCAGTTCGATGCGGCCGGCGATGTTGGTTGCGGCGACAGCATCGGGGGCATCAGGGAGTTCATCGGGAGCGTCCAGGACATCGAAGATGCGTTTGGCGGCGGCCTTGGCCTTCTGGACCCAGTCGTTGACGCGGGCAAGGGTTTGGACCGGGCCGAAAAGGCGATACCAATAGGCCCGGAACAGGACCAGGGTGCCGACGGTGAAGCTGCCGTGCGGATAGCGGAGGATCAGGTAGCCGCCGTAGCCGATCATGAAGACGTTGCTGAAGAATCCGACGGCGCGTGAGAGCGGGAAGAAGATGTTGCGGGCTCTGATGGCGCGGACCTGGTTGTTGTAGTAATCCAGTGTGGCGGCGTCGAAGCGGGCGGCTTCGTTTTTCTCCCGGCCGAAAATCTTGATGACGACGATGCCGGAGAGATTTTCCTGCAAGCGGGTGCTGACCTCGCCGTTGGCGGCCCGTGCGGCGGCGTAGAGGGGCATGATCTTGCGGTTGAAGATGCGGAGCATGACAAAGACAATGATCAGCGGCGCCAGGGAGAGGCTGGCGACCCGCCAGCTCTTCCACATGACGACGCCGACAGTGACCAGCCACAGGGCGCCGTCGCCGATGATGGTGTCGATCGAGTTGACGATGAAGCTCTGCAGTTCATCGACATCGCCCATGACCCGGCTCATGAGATCGCCGGTGCGCTGGCGCTGCAGATAGCCCAGGCTCTGCGACTGGAGTTTGTTGTAGACGGTATTGCGCAGGATGTAGATGAACTTCTGCGTGGCCCATTGCAGGACGATGGTGCTGCACGTGCCGATGATTTCGCCGGCGCAATAAATCGCCACCAGCCAGCCCAGGGCGCTGAACAGAAGCGTCATCGACCCGCCGAGCCGGCCGCGGAAGGAGATCATCCACGCCAGGCCGCTGGGCTGGCTGATGTTCTTGAGGATCAGATCGTCGGTGACATATTGCCATATGAAGGCGGGGAACAATTCGCAGGGGATGGAGAGGAACAGCAGGACGATGGCCAGGCCGATCCAGAGCCGGTAGGGGCGGAGCATTTTCAGCAGCCGGCGGAAGGGCGCGTCGGAGCGTGGGAGGGGAGGGGTTGGGTTGGACGCATCGGGCATTTTCGCAATAATATCCCGAATCCGGCGGGATGTCGCGACGGCGGGAGGGCAGAGCGGGCGAGAACGGGAGACGGGGGGAAAGGGAGCGGGGGAGATGGGCCAAGGACTATGGAGCAGGACCGGGCGCTCAATGGCAAGCCGCTGGCTGCGGGCGGGACAGTCGGTGGCGACGTCCACTGCCGGACGTGCGGCTATAACCTGCGAACGCTGAGGACCGATGGGAAATGTCCGGAATGCGGAACGGATGCGGCCTGGACACTGCGGCCCGAGCAACTGGCGTTTGCTGATGCAAGGTGGGTCGCCTTAGTGCGCTTTGGCGCTGGGTTGTCGGGATTGGGTTCGGTGCTCATCTTTTGGGGCGGATGGCTCGGATCTGACTTAGACGGGCGCAGTCTTACAATCATGGACGTTTCGGTCGTCGTTCTGGCGATTGGCGCGTGGTTCATGGGATGGCCGGAGCCCGTTGTTCCTACGCCCAAGCAGGCGCGGACTTGCCAGAGGATGCGGAGGGCGTATGCGGGCGCCGTTGGTCTGATGGCCCTTCGGGCGGTCTGGGATCCGGTATACGACTGGTGGTTCCCAGGCGGTGGATGGCGAGCAATGTGTGACTCAGTGGCCGATGAGGTTCTGGGGATGATGACGATCTTGTTCATCGGTCGCGGCGTGCTGTCGCATGGCTATTACATGGGACTTCTGGCCCGCCGGGTTCCTTGTGCATGGCTGGTCTGGTTTGCGCGTTTTGTCACATGGACGCTGCCGGTCCTCATCGCAACCTATGCCCTGGCCGACCTTGATTATTGGCAGGGTGAATCGAAGATGACTATTGATAAATACAGTTACACATGGTGGAGCCACTGGTATTGGGCGGTAATGTCGCTCTGGGGCAACTGGTTGGTCTGTGGCGTTCTGTTCCTCAGTTGTTGGCTGGTACTATCTCGACGGTCAACTCTCGCACCACGCCTCGCAACGATTCATGCGATCGAGTCAGGGGTTGATAGCCCGAAATCGGGCCAAGAGCGAGAGGGCAGCGGTTTGAAGCAGCGTTATTGAACGCCCCACCGTCCCCTATTTCCGGATTGCGTATTCCGCAATAAACGACGGCACCGGGTAGTGCCGCATGAGGAAATGCTGAAGCTGTTCGCTTTCGGCGATCTGGAAATAGAACGGCTCGTTCAGGGCGCGCACGGAGAAATTCACCGCGCGGACCAGGTTGGAGGAACTGGTGGCAAATTGCAGTTGGTCGTCCTCACGGCCCAGGGGCAGGATGTGGAATTGCCAGGCTTGACGGCGATTGATCAACGGGAGGCAATCGGGATCGATCTCGCAGCTTTCCAGGTCGGTGATGCCGACGGTGCGGACGTATTGCTCGACCCAGGCATCCTCGACGGCCGTGGGGTTGATGCCGAAGAGCCGCTCGGCCAGGTCGCCAAAGGGGCGATGGCTGGTGGTCTGCACCTGTAGAATGCGTTCGACCTGAAAGGGGGTCAGGATGCCCTGTTCGACCAGAAGCTGACCAATTTGAATGCCGGGCAAGTGAGCCTCCATCACGTGTGATAAACTGTGCGATACGCTGTTATCAAACAGGTACGCCGGTTACACAGTATGTATCGGCAGGCCGGGCACTCGGCTTAGGTTCGGCGCGGCGATGAGCCGCGTCGGACGATTGGCACGTCCGAAAATTCGCGCCATGGATGGTGCGGCCGAGGGCCCGATCGGGCAAAATGTTCCCCAACAGCCTATGGAAAGGACAATCGCGATGAAAAGACTTGCAATCGCCCTGGTGTGCATGATGACAGGATTGGCGGCGGCATCGGCAATCGCGCAGACGCCGGCGATTCACATGCCCGGCCGGTACGCGGCGATCTCGGGCCGGCCGTTCATGTTGGATATCGCGGCAACGGGGAGCGGGCCGATGTCGTTCGCGGTGGATGGATTGCCGGGCGGGTTGTCGATCGACACGGCCACGGGCGTCATATCCGGCACGGCCGCCAAGGACGGAACCTATAATGTGAAAGTGACCGTCACAGACACCGCTGGAAGCGCGACGGCGGTGGTGCCGATCGTCGTTGGTTCGACATTGGCGCTGACGCCGCCGATGGGGTGGAACAGTTACGACGGTTACGGGGATAACGTGACGGAGGATGAGATTCTGGCCAATGCCAAGGGCGTGGAGACATATCTCAGGCCGCATGGTTGGCAATACGTGGTGGTGGATTACCGCTGGTACGATCCGGGCGCGCACGACAACAACGCCGCGGGCCGGGCGGGCGCGGATTTGACGATGGATGCCAACGGCCGGCTGTTGCCATCGCCCAATCGGTTTCCATCGGCGGTCAAGGGCGCGGGGTTCAAGCCGCTGGCGGACAAGATTCACACGATGGGATTGCGGTTTGGAATCCACATTATGAGGGGCATTCCGCAAAATGCGGTGAAGGCGAATTTGCCGATCGAGGGATCGGATTTCAAGGCCGCCGATGCCGCCGATACGGCCAGCGTGTGCGCGTGGTGCAAGGATATGTACGGCGTAAAGGGCGATACGGCGGCGGGAGCGGCGTGGTACGATTCGATCTTCCGGCAATACGCGGCGTGGGGCGTCGATTACATCAAGGTGGACGACCTGTCGCGGCCGTATGCAGCGGCGGAGATCAAGACGATCCACGATGCGATCAACAAAAGCGGGCGAGCGATCGTGTTCAGCACATCGCCCGGCGCGACGCCGCTGAACCAGGCCGGCCATGTTATGGCCAACGCGAACTTGTGGCGGATCACGGACGATTTCTGGGACCGTTGGGCGCTGCTGAACCCGGTGTTCGATACCGCGGCGAGCTGGCTGCCATCGGCCGGGCCGGGTCATTGGCCGGATGCGGATATGTTGCCGCTGGGGCATTTGTCGGTGGGGCATCGGAGCGTAGGGAACGATCGCCAGAGCGGATTCACGCAGGCCGAGCAGACGACGATGATGACGCTCTGGTCGCTGATGCCGTCGCCGCTGATGCTGGGCGGCGATTTTACAAGGGCTGATGCGTGGGAATTGTCGTTGCTGACAAACGATGAGGTTCTGGCGATCGATCAGGATCCGTCGGGAAAGGCCGCGACCAGGGTAGCGGCGGCCACGGCCGACCGCGCCGCCCGCGGCGCGGCGACGACTGCGTCCGGAACCGAGGCGTGGTGTAAAACGCTCGCCGATGGCTCGATGGCGGTGGGCCTTTTCAACCGCTCGACGGTTGCGGCGAATATCGGCGTGACCCTGACGCAACTCGGGCTCAAGGGCACCTATCATGTGATGGATGTGTGGTCGCATAAGGCTCTGGCGGACACGAGCGATCGTTTGACCGCGAATATCGCCAGTCACGGGGCGGTGCTGCTGAAACTGACGGCGGCGGCGGAGTGAATGCGGCCTATTGGACCGCACCCTTTCGCGCCCGGCGAGCATATAGAACGAGTTCAGGCCGCAGGTCGCTTCGGCTTTGCAGAAATGCGTCGATAGTCGATTTGACGCGCTCCGGATAGTATCTATGCCAATGTCCCAGCCCGTGTAATGCCCCTTCGAGGCAGGCTTCGTGGGACAACGTCAAGGATCGTTCCATCACACCGAGGTATTCCAAGCCCTCAATGTCGCTGGCGGCGTCATTGCGGCCGCAGCGCCCGCCGAGCAGATCCCACCACATGTAGCAAATGCCGTTCAGCGGGTTCTCGCACGCTTCGGAGTGGCTCAAACATCCGGAGCACCGCACAGCGAAACACTTCGCGTAGAGGTCGTAGATCGAACGGATACAGGCTCGGCGCTTCGGCCAGCTTGCATTGCCATATGTTATTGAGAGGCTGTGATCGCTGCAGGAAGGAAAGGCGATAAAGTTCAGCCCTTGGTCCAACCGCGCATTATCAAATCTCGCAAGGACTCGGTCGCAATGCGTGAACAGCCGAGTCAAATACTCGACGTTGGTCTCGTCATCCTCGACGCAATGGTCCGCACCTTCTGCCCAAAACCACGCAGGGTCCGCCACTTCGTGATCGAAGATGCCGTCCACCCATTGCTCGAATGTGCGTGAGGCCATGCCACTTATCGGCGATTCAACCGCAGCGCGCGGTGGAGGATCGCGGCGGCGATGGCTTTGAGGCGCAGGAAACGGATGCGGAATTCCAGATCGGCCAGGGAATCGTCCGTGGGCCGGTGCTTGCGGGCGAGGCGGATCCAGGTGAGGGCGGAATTCCATTGGCCCTGGCATTCGCAGGCCAAGGCCAGGTTGTAGAGAGCGGTGGGGCTGGCGGGGTCGATGTCCAGGGCGCGGCGGCAACTGGCGATGCCATCATTGTAGTGTTTGCGCATGAACTGGGCGACGGCCAGGTTCTGCCAGGCTTCGATGTTATCGGGCTGCAATTGCGTGAGCCGCTTGAGGCAGGCAATGGCCGTGCGCGTATCGTCGATGTCCATGAGCGAACCGGCCAGTTCCAGCAGCAGGCGCGGGTCTTGAGGACGGAGCATGGATTCGGCGTGGAAATGGGCGCGGGCGGCGTTGATGTCGCGGCGCTGAAGACAAAGACGGCCAAGGCAATGGTGCGCGCCGCCGAACGTCGGGTCCTGGGTGAGGACTTTGCGGAAGGCCAGAGCGGCCTGGGCATTGTTGCCGTTGCGGAGTAGCCACCGGCCGTGATGGTAGAGGACGGCGGGGTCATCGGGAGCCAGTTCGATGGCGCGGCGGAATTTTTCACCGGCCTCGTCGAAGCGGCCCATGTGCTCAAGGAGGTCGCCGAGGCTGATGAGGGTGGAGGTTCGGCCGGGGTTGCGGCGAAGGTCGCTGAGAAAATGACGGCGGGCCTGTTCGAGCTGGCCCTTTCGCCAGAAGGCCTGAGCGATCCGGGGATGTAGGTCCGGGGAGGCGTCGGGCATGTCCAGGGCACGCAGCCAGCAGAAGATCGCCTTGTCCCACAAGCCGCGGGCAAAGAGGCTCCATCCCATGTGGTCATAGCAATGCGGGCAATGTTCACGATAGAGCCGGCCGCTGTAGAACATCTCCTCGGCCTTGTCGTGATCGCCCAGTTCGGCGTAGGCCAGAATGCGCGGGCAATAAGAGGGCTCGTAAGATGGATCGATCACTTCGATGCGTTCGAAGGTGCGTAACGATTCCTTCAGCCGGCTCGTCCGATATAGGTCCTGACCCAGATGATTCAGGGCCGCGATGTCATTGGGATCGATGGAGACGGCCTGGCGATAGGCTTGCACGGCTTCGTCGAGCCGGCCCATTTCGTCCAGGACCAGGCCGATGTTGAAGAACCAGGCGCCGTTGTACGGGTTGATGTCGGTGGCGGCACGGAGTTCCGACAGCGCCTCTTTCCACTGGCGTCGTTCGAACAACTCCTGGGCACGTTCGACACGTCGTTCCGCGTCGCTCCAGTCGTTCATGGCAGGGTTCACCGGCTGCTGACAATGAAAAAGGAAAAAACGACGGCGCTACTTTACACAAGCCAGAGCCCTTCTGGCAAGCAGATATTTCTGATCGAGCCAACATTGTGCGCTTTGCCGAACACGAAAAATGCTGTAACGTTCGCCTCGCGACGATAAACCAAAGAGCGGCCGGGCGCGATTCCCGGCGGCACGTGTTCCGGCTCTGCCTCAAGACCTGGCGGCGATTCGATTTGGACGCAGAGCCCGTTGTCCGGGTGGTAGGGTCTGACAGTGAAACTGCGACGGTGCTTGATGCCTCTGTTGCTGGCGGTTGCGGCTGCGGCCGGGCCGATCCGCGCCCTGGCGCAGACAGCCCAGCCAACGACGGCGTCGGCGCTGGGGCCGGCGACAGTGCCGACGATAGTCGTACCGGCGACCGATGAGGCCCTGGAGCGGACAATCATGGGGCCAGACGGATCGCAATCCGAACGCGACGCCGCCGCCCGGCAACTGGTCGCCCGGAAGTCGGATACGGCCCGGCAATATGTCAAAGGAATTCTCGGCAGCGCCAGCCACGAAGGTCAGCTTGCCGTAGCCAAAGCGCTGGCCAGAGCGCCCAATCCCGATCCGGCGCTGGTTGGGCCGCTATTCAACCTCATTGGTCCCAATACGGCCCTGACGGATGCCGCCGCGGCGGCTCTGGCCGACTACCACGATTCGAGCGATGCCAGTGATGTGTTCAAGCAGTTGAGCGAAAGGGCCTCGAACCTGTCGCTTCAGGAATCGCAGGAGTCCACGCGGAGCGCGGCGATCAGGGCGATGGGCAGCTTTGGGCACACGTATTCCGCTCAGACGCTGATGGACTTGCTTCAAAGGCCGGATCAAAGCGAGGGCATCCAAAATGCGGCCTGCGAGGCGTTGAGTGAAATGACCGGACTGTATGTCAACGATCCGGACGTTCAGAAGTGGCAGCAGTGGTGGAATTTGCATAAGTCGATGTCCGACAAGGACTTCGTGAGCTATCTGCAAGCCAATCGCGACGCCGTATTCTCAACGCTCTCGCCGCGATTTCGCCAGTTGGTGGGATTGCATGCCGACGGCGAGATCTATGACACATACGCAAAAACCTACGCCGGGGATAACGCCGATCAAAAGCGGGTTCTGCTCACCGATCTGCTGCAGAACGCCGCTCCGGACCTGCGCGCCGCCGGCGCCCATATTGTCGCCGATGAACTCAGCAAAGGGCCGCTGTTTGATGCGAAAATCATGACGATGTTTCGACCCATGATCGGTGACCCGGCCACCGAGGTGCGGTATTGGGTGGCCATCGCCCTGGACTCGGACACGGCATCCTTTGATGTGTTACTAGCCCAGCTTGACGTGGAAACTGACGATGTCGTCAAGGGTCTTATCGCCAGAGCCATCGCCCCCATAGGGAATCTTCGAGCGGTGCAACCGCTGGACAGTCTTCTGGCTGACCGCTCCTATCAAGTCGCCAGAGACGCCGCATTGGCGCTGGCCGTGTTAGGGCCAACGTTGAGCAAGGACGATCAGGCACTGGCGCGGAAGGTGTCGCTGGACCTGGTGAATCGAGTATCTCAGG
>Ga0181517_10002425_pt1 | contig 19038 bp, 22 predicted proteins | sample PEATcosm2014_Bin_31_FD_119748 | JGI IMG/M metagenome (GOLD analysis project Ga0181517, IMG submission 119748) | Peatland microbial communities from MTU Mesocosm Facility, Houghton, MI, USA - PEATcosm2014_Bin01_30_metaG | ecosystem: Environmental > Terrestrial > Soil > Wetlands > Peat | place... | reverse complement strand
GCCGGACCATTCTCGGTGCCACACCAAGCCACTCGGCGGCCTGTTCCATCGTCAGTAGACCCCGGCAGTCGTCGGACTCCTTATCTCGTCTACCCCCCAGCCCTACCGTCGCTCAGGACAGGGCACTTCGTCGCATCTGACGGACACAGTGCCACCTCCTTGCGGGGTAGAGGGGACCTCCATATGCACGACGGCGTGCACGGAGCCAAATAATTGCCAAGTATGTCACCCCCCAGGCACGAGTGTCAATTCGTTGCTCTTCCATCTACACACAGCCTCGCATTTATCAGAGCCCTTTTGACGGTCAAACGTTCGATTGACATAGACAATAATTGCCCGTATTATCGGTTGCTGTCACACTGTCTCAGGAACTCTCACACCCTTTCAAGGGCTAGCAGAAGGAGACCCAGTGAGTAACAGCAGCAACGACGGCCTTGCGGGACTGCTTACCATAAGACAAGTCGAACAAGATTTGCAGCTATCGTACGCCTCTGTCCATCGACTAGTCCGAGCGGACCAGTTACCTTCAATCCAAATCGGGGGATCTCGTAGGTTCCGTATTCAAGATCTCGACGCCTTCGTAGCTGCCCACCAAGTACACCGTCGACACATAGCGCTCTAACAGAACAACGAACCCCCCGACTCGTGGCTGATCGGGGGGTTCTTACACATCGACAGGAGGATGTTGATGTCAGTTCACTATACCACCGGGCCCGGCCAACAAGAGTCCGAACTGGAGTTTTCTGCAGCTGCTTCGGATAACAACTACCCGGAGTCTTACCTGGGCCCTCTTCCAGTTCCTACTAATAGCCCACCATCAGTAGCACTTTTTACCCACCCTGATACCATCACTGATGCCAGACATCTACCGGCTCGTGAAGTCAATCTTAGTCTTACACCATCAGCGGTTGGAATTGATACTCTGGGTTCGCCGCACGCAGGACAGAAAGCAAAACCATCCTCTACCGTATGCCCATTGGGACAGGTCGCCTTCCGAAGCCTGAGGTCTTCCCGTGCCACTGGCGGGGTGGCCGCCACGGCTGCTCCGCCCTCGTCGCGCCTGGTTCCCAGCGAGTTCATAATCTCCACGACTTCAGGGCCGTCGATGGACAACACCACCAAGTCGGTTGCCACGAACCGGTGACGCACACCGGTGCGGATCAGGCCCTCGATCAACAGCGCACGTCGGGCGTCGGCCCACTCGTCTGATAACTCATAGACGAGTTCCTCGCCTGACCCAATGTCAAGCTCTCGAAGGGTGACGCAATCAGTCGTTTATCGCAACGTTGGCAGGTTCCGCGATTGGAAACTTCGTATCCACAATTGCTGCACCACCAAATCTTCCTACTCATGCAGCTCCCTCAAACAAAAACAATCGCCATGAGTATAGCATTGGGGGCAGCCACGGCCTATTCGTCGGGACTGGCGCGGCGTTCCGTCAGTTGGGCAACAATCGCCGTTGTCGGGACGGCGGGAGGCAGCGCCACCGCCAGCCGGTTGGCAACGCTGGTCACCTCCGCCAGCGTGAGCGGTCCTGGTGCGGCGATCATCTCGGCCAGCTTTTCGGCCCACGTCACCCAGACCCCGCCCTGCTGGAAGGGCTTGGCAAAGAGCTTCCATTCCGCCTCGATGAAGCAGAGCGCCGCGTGGATCGGTACGTCGGCGGCGTCCAGAACCGCTCGGACTGCATCGACCTGCCAGCCGAGACCCTTAACGATCTTCGTTCGGTCCCGTCCCCCCACGTAGAGGTGGTAGTCAGTCTTGAACCACCCCCCCTTGTCACGTCGCTCGACCAGCCCCGCGTAGTGCTTGGCGTCGATCACCCAGACACCTGAAGCGGCTATCGCCAGATGGTCGATGTTCCCCCTCGTCCGCGGTACCTTGCGGTCGTGCAGAAGAACGGCCCGGTCCCCTACCGTGCGGAGGAGGTGAGCAGCCCCTGAATCAACCGGCCCACCGGTATGTCTGCCGTAAATACAAGCGTCTTCCCGTACACAAAGGGGATTGACGTCCTTGAATCCCTGAATGACAGCGTCACGGCCCTACCGTGGTTTAGTGCATCGTCGCCAAACCGTGCTGAGAACTCCCCGTAAGCTTCGTCCAGCGGCCACGTGAGGATGCTGTACCCACTGCACTCGGTAGTCACCTGGAACCCGCTTTTACTGTCATAGAGTTTTCCGCCCACGTCGAGGTGGGCTCCTTGTACGACCGTCCGGTACCCGCCTCCGCCGTAGCAACCAACCTTTGCGGGGGTGCCTAGCGCCTCCAAGGTGGTGGGACGTGCCGACGCCGTTACTAACGCTTCAACTCGGCTCAGGGAACCCTTTACCCCTGACATCGCCCCCTCGACCTGGCCAACGGTGGCGGTAGCTGGCAAACCCCTCAGGCTCCTCTCCGCCCTTTGGATAGCGCTGCTTGCCGGGCCAAGGGCCGTAAGGTACTCCCGGACCAGTTGAACTGCCGGTGATGACCCACCACCCCGGAGCGTTCCAGCGGTGGCGGAAGCAGAGCCTCCCATGTTCGGTACGAGCACGCCGGTGAGGGCCAACGAGAGCCCCCCGACACCCAGCCTCAGCCTCCACCGGTTTACCGTCGCCCTACGACTCCTCGTTTTGCCGCTGAGCATTTGCGACCCTACCCTTTCGGTTCCGATTGACCACCTCGCGCTAGCCATGGCGGGCAATGACTGAACTCAGGGTTTGCCCAAAAAGGGGAGTTCCACCAATCTCCTCGTGAGCCCGAAATGCTTGCATTACTCGCACTCCCTGACCGGGACATCCCCCGGATACAGCCCGTCGTCACCGAACCCGATGGTTGCCCACGCCGTGGTGGTCCTGATGATCAGGTTCATCAAGTGCGTGGTGCCTACGATCACGAAGGTCGGCAGCCCAGCCACAAGCGTGGTGGCGCGCACCTGGACCCCATCAGCTTGGAACACCGTGGGCATACCCTTCGGTCCCACGAACGACAGTGTGGCTGGCTTGGTGTCACCCCCGGCGAGGCCGACACAGGCAGCGAACCCGGAGTAGTGCCCTCCCAAGTGCCACGTCCAAGTCCAGATAGTGGCGGCGCAGTACCCTTGGGACGAAACCTGGAAGCCTTCTGGGTATTTCGTCCCGCCCATCCTTATGGGCACAGTCCGAGTGGCCACCTGGTAGCGGTAGCAGCTCGCGTTCGTCACTGTTCCCTCGTAGCCCTCGGTGGGAGGGCCGAAGCGCTCCAGAGGCGTGGAGGGGTAGGCCGTGGAGCTTGCACGGGCTGACATGCCCGGCACCAGCGCCACGACGGCAATCGCCCCGAGGACAGCTCGCGCTCTCATGCCTTCTGACCTGGGGAAAGCTTACGTGTCTTCCGACCAACGAGAAATGGGCCGTTCGGCTCATCGGTACCGGGGCCAAACCATCGCCACTGCCATGGCCAGGCCCGTTGCAGCTCCTTTGGGGGTATTGGAACGAGGTGTGTGGCCGGTCATAAGTCCAGGTAGGCAGGTCTCGCGGGAGCATTGCTAGGGATCCCCGGGTTCGCTTCAGCAGAGCGACACACAGCGATCGCAGCGGTCCTCAAACGCCAGCCAGCTACCCGGTTCGCCCCTACACCCTGGCAGCGTTGGCTCTCAGCCTGGCTGCACAATCCCTACGCTACCTGGCAGCGCCACCACCAAGCCCACACCCAGCGTGACGTACAAGCGCTAACGGATCCCGAGGACCGCGGCGGTGGTAGCGACTCCAACAACTGCCACCGCTCGCCATGACATCTAACCTCGCAACGAGGCGGCATGTGAAGCCAAGTAAGCTATTATGCTTACCCGTGCAGTTGCCCAAGGCGCTTGCCGATACACCTATCGCCATCCTGACCGGTGCCGGGGCCTCCGTCCCTCTCGGCTTACCAGATACGAAACAGTTCCTTAGCCGATACCGCGGGCATGCCGCAAACGGGCAGATGGCCGAAGAGGCACCTTTTGTTTACACGTACCCGCAACACGCAGAAGACGACATCGAGGGTGTGCTAGGCCGAATCGAGAATTACTGCCGATGGCTTGATACTCTCCGAGTCGATACGTTTTTTGTCCGCAGTGTTCTTAATGACAACACTTCATTGCTCGACGCCTTCCGGGATAAATGCGCGCAGTTCCGCGACTCTATTTACGATGTCGTCATCAATACTTATGCCGCCGTTGACCCAGGGGCAGCGGCAGACCTCTATCGCGGGGGGGGGCATTCTCGGCGAATACCAGCTCTTTTTCGGCAGTCTTTGCGGCGGACAGCCCACCGTTCCCTTCTTCACGCTCAATTACGACACTGCCGTTGAGGTCGCTCTTGCCCAGCTCAAGATACGCTGTGTCGACGGCATACTTCCCGCTACCGACCACTTTGAAAGACGTTGGAACTCCGTCGCATTTACAAACTACGAAGTCCCACACGGCACTGGCACTTCGGTGGTCCTCGTAAAGCTTCATGGCTCCGTGCGCCTGGCCGAACGAAACACTCGCGATGGCAGTATCTTGGTCGAACTCACTGAAGGACTACCCCGCAACCCAGGACAGTTACGCAACGCGCTGTTGTATCCGTCGCTTAACCCGAAAGACCTCACGCGGGATCCTTTTCGGACTTGTTATCGCATCTTTGATGCCGTTATCAACAGAGACACCACCCGCTGCCTAATCATCATAGGCTTCTCATTCCGCGATCAAGAAGTCAATCTGCTTCTCCGCAACGCGCTGGAGGACAATTTCAACCTACACCTCGTCGTCATCGACCCCGCTCTCGATCACGCGGCCGTTGCCCAGCAAATCGGCTGTGAAACCTCCAGAATACGCGTGATCCAGACTCGCTTCGGCCCGGAGACTGCGGAGGACCTACGCAACGGCAAGGGTGCGGTGCTCTTGTCTGACCTACGTTACTGGGTCGGTGCGGCAATTGGTGAACAACTCCCGCCTGGTGACGGATTCGGCGGAACAGCATTCCGATTAAGCGAGAATAGCTAGGTCAACCCGGTGACGGGAATTGTGTCAGCCTCAACTTCACCTATTTGAAGGGCCCCGACGAGCCCCCTGGGCCCCCAAGGGCCTCGCCGCGCCTTCCTCGATTTTGCCACGGAACCGGAGCTGGCCCGAGTGGTGACCGCACGCATCGACGAGGGGTGAGGTGCAAAGACTCCCTTGTGGTCCCTGAGGGCTCGCTCACCGCACGTCCCCGTCCGTAGGACCCAGCAGGCGAAGTTTCGCCGCAGCGAACTCTTTGTCGTCCAAGGCGCCAGCAGCATGTAGTTCCGCAAGCTGCTTTAGCTGACGTACTAGGTCCAATGGAGACCGAGGAGCGCTAGTACTCCCGGAAAGAGTCCTCTTAAACTCAGCGCCCGTTATCGTCGCATTGGGTATTTTTGCCTGCCACGTTATGATCTCTTTCAATGTTCTGAGTTGTTCATGCCTCGCCTCTGATAAGTAACCGCTGAGCACGAAGTCGATGTGGCCTTTTCCATCAACAAACTCCACCCTGCAACTGCCCGAACCCTTGGGCGCCCCAACCGCCAGCACTCCAAACGCCAGAAGCCGCGTGCCGGTGATCCTGGCGTTGTGTGTCGCGTAGTACGTCATCGATCTAATAGACGGCCAAGAACCCCAGAGTTTGAAGCCTGGGCTGGCGATGGGAGAAAAGACTCGATATCGGCTTTCGAACTTGAAGCCCTTGCTATCATATCGGAAGGAGCCTTCAGCACTCGGGCGCTCCCCTAAATGGCCACCTACGTAGTAGACGTTCTTCCATACCGTCTCTGACAGTTGACCTCGCCAAAGATCGCGCCAGAAGGCCGGTTGTTCTGTGTTGCACGTCAGACACTTCCAGGTCGACCAGGACTCGTCCACTTCTACCGCTTTCTGGCACCGCCCCATGCACCTTGCAAAGTGCCACGCCTTGTGGCAACTCGCACACGTATAACGTCGCGCCGAGTTATCAAGGGTGTTCACCTGCTTACAGGATGGACACAGGACCGTGACCGTGTCGGGCGACGCTTGAACGAACGGCTCGACGGCGTCTGGTCCACTATTGGTCATAAAAATAACCCCTTGCATTATGACGGCGAAGTTGCACCAAAGCCGTCAGAGCGACGCCTGGGTGTCGCCGAGGCGTCGACGCCAACCAGAGGACATAAAGGATGACCTTCTAACGATGAGCGAGATAACGGAAGGTAATGCTACACGCCCCGGTCAGGGCAGACAATGGGGGCTCGATGGCGGCGCCTCGGCGGCTCTGACCCTCATAGATAACTACCGGTACGCGACCTTCACCCGCTCTGGCGAGTAGAAGTTCCGCCCCCTTCACCGCTGGCCCGACCTCGATCCGCTCGGCCAGGGCCTAGACCACCCGCCGCTTGTCCTCGATGCCCATCTCGTCCCAACTTGTCCCGCAGATCAACTGCCTCAGCCCGCGTGTATTGCAGAGCGAACAGTTAAGGCAACACTCCTAGCGACGTTCTCGCAACACCCGCCCCACCTGAACGGATGACCACCGCCGCCCGACCTTTGGCCGGTGACCAGCCTCTTCCAGACGAGCGGCGACCTGGCGGCTGCTCAACCCTTCATGGGCGAGGAGGCGGGCCAGAGCGATGGTCTCCTGCTCTCGCTCGTCGGGTACCAGCTCCTTACCTTCGGCACGCCAGCCGAAAGTAGGCCGACCACCCGCGTAGCCACCAATAGCCATCTTGGCTGCCCGACCGGCGGCCATCCTGGACCGGATAAGGGCGCGCTCGTACTGAGCGATGGCACCGAGCACCTGCCTGACTAGCACCCTGGTGGCGTCGTCGCTGTCAATGTCGGGCTCGGTCACGCTGAGGACCTCGACCGCGGCGTTGCGCATCCTTGCCATCAACGTCTCTTGGAGGACGAGGTCACGGGCTAGGCGGTCGAGCTGGTAGACGGACTATCTTTTCGGGAAATGGGCAACGGCCTTCACAGAACCATCACACGTAGGTCGACAACCACCCACAATGGCGTGCCAAGGTTCAAGCGCAGGGACCCTTTCCCTGAGCTGATGAGAGGTATCTGACGTGAGAAACCGGAGACTGTTCATCTAAAGCTCGGGGGAAGGGACACCTGAGGTTTGCGGGAGGTCATACACGAGGGCCAGCACTCGCAGTTTGTCGGGCCGATAGGAGTTTGCGAACTGACCTACGAGCAGCATCCGGATGATCCCGATCGAGACATCCGACGCCTTCGCTAGTGTCGCCCGGTTCATTTCGAGTTCGTACATACGGGAGTCCAGCTCCCCGGCAGCCGCGCTCGCACCCACCCGCGTTGGCTCCACGAGGTTGGCGGGTGCTCTTGGTGGCATGGCATCCTCGGTCCCGTCCGGCAACCAGAGGGCCTTGCCCGAATGTAAGGCTTGGGCACCGTTACTACAAGGACGGTCAAGGCGAATCGGTCCCAGGGCCTCACTACCATCGTCGGCGTGCAGGACTACGCCGGGGCCTGGACGTCCGAGCGAGGCCGGTGCCATCGCTTCGTTTATACCGAGGCGGATGGTCGACCTACCAAGTGCCCAGGGGCGCCGCTGAGGTTCAGGTTGGCGCCGAGACGAACAAGGCCGCTGGTATGCCGTCGACGCCTGCGCCCGGCACGCTTCCCAGCTTTTGTGGAGGCCCTCGACCCGGGAACCCCCCGCCGCATGCACTCGTAACATCAGCGCCCGATGCCCTTGAAGAAAGGGCTTTGCCACCAAGAAGGGCCAAACTGGTGTGCTGAGTGGCGGGCCAGCGGCCCGGCCGCCTTGGCGTACCAGCGGGGTGAGCTGCGGGCACCCGCCTCCCTCTCAGGGCTCAATAGGTCGCTACGTCAACCGCCCACCGCCTCGCGCTGGCTCTGTCCCTGCTCATGGGCCCGCGTGCCCCGGCAGCCGGAAGTCGTCGTCACTGCCCACTGCTCGCTGCGACGTGGGTACCCCGGGCTATCGAGGGTTTTACGCCCTATTTTGGCTTTGGGCGGTTGAGCCTCCATTGACCGCTGCCGGGAGGGGTGCGAGGATACCCCTAACGCCGTCCCGCCAGGGAAGGAGCCAACATGCCCGCTGTCCCTCACCGCCGTCCCGCCCGCCACGTCCTCGCTCATCGGGCCAGACGGCCCCGCCGGCCAGGCATCGCCGCCTGTGCCGCCGTCGTCGCCGGACTAATGGCAAGCCTAGGCCTCGGTGCCTCGGCCGCCTCGGCCTCGGGCGCAACGCCCCTTTACGTGGACGGGACCAATGGCACAGTTACCACCGGGTGCACGGCGCCCGGCACCGATGCCTGTGAGACCATCCAGGAAGCCGTTAACGCCGCGGAGTCGGGCACCTACAGCGGCGATGACGTCGCCATAGAGGTAGCGGCCGGGACCTACTCCGAGGCGGACACGATCAACGCCTCAGGGCTGGCGTCGCTCACGATCGAGGGAGCTGGCGCTTCGAGCACGGTGCTCACACCGCCGTCCGGGTCGAGCGGTTTCACGGTCAGCAGCGGCACGGTCGCGATCAGCGGGATGGCCATCTCGAACGCCACGGTCCCGTTCCCCGGGGCCGTTTATATTTACGGTGGTGGCGCGGCGATCAACAACGCGGCCGACCTGACCCTGAGCGGTGACCTTTTCGCCAACGACGACTCCCCGTCCCAGTACGGCGGCGCCATCGACTCGTTCGGCAACTTGGCCGCCGTCGACGACACTTTCGTCGGCGACTCATCTGGGTACGGAGGTGCCATCTACAACTCTGGGACAGCGTCCATCGCCAACGACACCTTCGCCGAGAACACTGCTCTTGGTATCTGCAGCACCGACGGTACAGATCCGTACGCTGGCATGGGCGGCGCGATCTACAACGCTGCCACGCTCGTCGGCACCTTTGACACCTTCCTGGACGACACCGGTTACCTCGGCCCGCCGGCAGGCGGCGGCGGACTCTGTGCGGGCACGGATGGGGGCGGCATCCTCAGTTCACAGTCCGCCAGCATGGCGTTCTCCAACTCGGTCTTCGACGGGACAACCGAGGCCAGCGACATCACAGGTCTCGGGCCGGTGACGGACGGCGGTTACAACTTGGAGACGGCCCCTGACACCTACAGCTTCAGCTCAGCGCACAACGACGTCATCCTGAGCGGCGCGACGGTCCCGGGCCTGTCGACCACGCTCGCCGCCAACGGCTCCAACGGCCCCGAGACGCTGGCCATTACGCCCGGGAACTCAACGTCGAGCCCCGCCTTCGAGGAGGTGGCGGCGAGCGCGTGCCAGCCGACCGTCCCGACTGCTACTGGCGGCACCATGACGATCACGAGCGACGAGCTGGGCAACCCGCGTCCCGGCGTCCAGGGCCAAACCAGCTGCGATGCAGGAGCCTTCGAGTACCAACAGAGCTTTTCGCTCACCGGCCCCGGCACCCAAACGAGTTACGACGGCCAGACCATTACCCCCCTCTCGCTCGAACTAAGCGACTCGGCGTCGGACCCGGTCTCCTACAGCGCGACGGGTTTGCCGCCCAACCTGAACATCAACCTGAGCACCGGTGCCATCTCTGGGACGGTTGCAGATAACGCCGATACGGCCAGCCCTTACTCGGTGACGGTGAGCGCCACGGACACGACGACCAACGCGTCAGCGAGCCAGAGCTTCTCTTGGGATGTCTCGGATCCCGTCTCTCTCACTAACCCCGGCCCTCAGACCTCGACCGTCGGTACCGCGGTGAGCCTTCAGGTCAACGGGTCAGACGCAGAAAGCCTCTCGCTCACCTACAGCGCCACCGGTCTTCCCCCTGGGCTCAGCATCAGCTCGACAAGCGGGCTCATATCCGGGACGCCCACCGGGCCCAGCAGCCCCTACTCGGTGACGGTGACGGCCACGGACGGCAACGCCAGCGCCAGCGCCATGTTCAACTGGCAGGTCGACCTCCCCACCCAGCCGCCGTCCATAACAAGCCCCAGCTCGACGAGCTTCGTAGTGGGGACGGCGGGGTCGTTCGCGGTGACGACCACCGGGGACCCGAGCGGCCCGGCGATGGACATCTCCGAGTCGGGCAAGCTCCCCTCGGGGGTGAGCTTCACCAACAACGACAACGGCACCGCCACCATCTCCGGGACGCCGAAGACGGGGACCAAGGGCGCTTACCCGCTGACCATCACCGCCTCGAACGGGGTGGCGCCGAACGCGACCCAGAGCTTCACCCTGTACGTGAAGTACCCGACGACGCTCTCTGTCCTCATAGCCCCGAGCCCCGACAAGGTGGGCAGCGCGTTGATAGCGGCTGCGGTGTTGAGCGCCGACGACTCGGGGGGGACGGTCAGCTTCTTGGTGTCCTTTGACGGCGGGGCCTTTTCACCGATCACGACCTGTCAGAACAAGCCCGTGTATATCGTCGCCTCTGACTGCACGTACACGCCCACCAGCCAGGGCACTTATACGATAGACGCCTCTTTCAGCGGGGACACGAGCTTTGCCCCTTCGTCGGGTTCGGCGTCGGTGAAGACACTTCTGCCCACCACGCTTGCCCTGAGCTTTTCGGCCTCGCCTCACAAGGGGTCGGCACTCGTGGTCAGCGCCAAGGTGAGCCCGACGCCGAGCTCGGGGACGGTCGCGTTCGCCGTCCGTGCGCCGAACGGCCAAAAGGTCTCGCTGCCCGCCTCGTGCTCTTCGGCGGCCCTCAGTGCTGGGGTGGCGAACTGCAGCTTCACACCGTCTCAGGACGGCACCTACACGGTCAGTGCTGCCTATTCGGGCGACAGCATGGATGAACCATCGTCCAACAACGCGACGGTGAAGGTGACTGGCTAGCTCTGACCCAAGCCGCATACCTGCTAATACGGAGCAGGCCCGGCCCCAACGGTCCGGCGGCTGGGATGCCGGCGGTCACCAGCGGGCACCTGAGGGTCGCCGAGTCGCTTGCGCAGTCCGGGAGACCACCGCCGCCACACCAGGTGTGTCCTCGTACTCTGGAGGCTCTTTAGGGATCGGCCGCCCCTAGCATCACGTTTTCAATACCTTCGCCCCCCTGCGGCTCTCTCCCAACCAGGGTCGTACTTGTCATCCGCCTCGTATGCGGACCCACTCTCTTCACCCGCTTCCAGGCCCCCTTGCGCGCTGTGACCGTGGCCCCCCAAGTCCTACCCTTCACGCCTTGGGGGGCCACTGACATTGACTGGACAGGCCCGGCCCGACGGCTAAATCGTCGACTAGATGAAGGTGCGTCGGCCGGCCTCGAGGTGACTGAGGCGGCGAGGCGGGTACGTTGACCATGCCCGGGAGCATCAGCCCGAACGCCGTGAGCATAAACAAGCGAGGCTCCGGTTCGGGCGCCATCCTCATTTTATCGCACGCCAGCTGGCGTAGCCCGCCCTCGTCGACCCTACGCCATAAGAAGATGGCCCCGTCGATAGACTGGCCCAAGACACCAGATCCTCGGTAGGTCTTGCCCGTTTTGACCGTGTGAGACACCAAGAGCATCCCACAGCCGTACTCGGTGGCCAGAGAACGCAAGGAGCGGATCACTTTTTTTACAGCAGTGACGCTGGAGATTGAGCCGGACCACAGCGACGTGAACGAGTCCAAAATCACCATGTCGGGGCGCTCAGCGGCCAGCAGTGCTCGGCACTGGGCCAACCCCGTAGCGATGTCAAAATCGTCGGCTAGGCGGACCTGGCAATGCTTGGCCCCAGCCACCGTCAACCCAGCCGCCTGGAGCCGACCGCGGACCAGGTTGGCCCCGTTCTCGGCGTCCACGATAAGGACTTTCCCGGCCCGGACGGTCAGGCCAGCGCAATCGTCCTCGTCCAACGCGGCGGCGGCGGCGTTCGCCATGGTCACCGCCAAGTGTTGCGTCATGGCCGATTTCCCGGCCCCGGCCTCGCCCGCCACCATAGTTATGGTACCCCGAGCGAGGAAATCCTCGACCAGCCAGTCGACCGGCTCGATCGGGCCCAGGGGGTCGAGCGGCGTCAATGCCGTGCTCTCCCCCGCCCACTCTGCCGTGGGGTCGAAGGGCTCGCCCATGGCGGCCATGATGCGCTGCACAACGAGGTGGCTTGGGTTGATAACCCCAGGCTCGTACTTAGACAAGTCACCCTGGCTGACCTGGGCCATCCTCGCCAGGTCGACCTGAGTCAGGTGGTGGGCGTTGCGCACCGATTTGATCCGTTCTCCAATGGTTGCCACTTAAGGGTTCCTTCCGTTCAGTAATGTGAAACAAAACCCGGCCCATAAAATGGGAACGTCAACGATCGTCAGATGAGCCCTGCAAGTGCGTAGGTCGGGTGCTTGTCCAAGTTGTTGCGGGCCCGGTTGTAGCGCTGCGTCGTCCGCGGGTCGGCGTGGCCAGCGGCATCCTGCACATCGTGGAGGCTTGCCCCAGCGTCAAGCGAGAGCGTGACGAAGGCATGCCGTAGATCATGGGGGTGGAGGCTTGTCGCCTTCAGCGGTACTGCGTCCTGAGCCATCGCTCGGAAACGTAGTCCTGGAAACCGGGGATGGAGAAGGCGAGCCACCCGTGCTCGGGCGCATGGACGATGCCCTTGCGGATCAGTGCGTCCCGAGTGGGCGAGACCGCGGACAGCTCGCGGTTGAGCGCGCGTGCAACATCGCCGGAACGTACGCGGTCTCCGCCGCCACCCATGCAGTCCGACATCGCGAACAGGTAATTCCGCTCGGCTTCCGTAACGCCTTCGAAGCGAGCACCATAGATCCCGGCTTCGATCTGGCGTTGCACGACAGGCTCGGCCGCATGCACGTCCGCCAGCCCGACCGTCTGCACGGCGCCGGCGCGTGCAGCAACCTCCCAGGCTTCGAACGCGTAGAGCTGAAGGAAGTAGGGGTACCCAGCTGCGGTGCTGACAACCTTGGTTAGTGCGTCTTCGTCCCAGCCGACTGCCTCGGCCGCTGCCGGCTCGAGCACGGCGGCTCTCGCCTCGTGATCGTGGAGCTTGTCGGTGGGCTCGTAGCGGAACCGCTCGGTGTACGTCGCCGCTTTGGCGATATAAGTGGGCAGGTGTGGCAGCCCCGCACCAATGAACGCGAAGGGCAACCGGTCGCGCAAGTCTTGAGCGACATGAACGAGGGCACCGAGGCTGGCGAGAGATACGGACTGCAGCTCATCTACGACCAGTGCGACGCCCAGGCCGTCGTCGTGCGCGGCCTCAGCTAACGTGGCAAGTACATTTGCCAGGTCGTCGTAATCCGGCGCGGGCCGTCCACCGCCGACATTGGCGCCATTGCCGAGGACCTGTAGGCCGCCCCCACGCCGCAGTAGCTGCCGCACGCGCCGGGTCAACTTGGCGCCTGGGGGAAGCTGAGCGGCGAAGCGGTCGGCGACGGCACCTAGCGCTGCGTCGACGGCCAATCCTCGACGCAGCTCGAGATAGGGCGCGTACCAGCCGGCGCGGGCCAAGCGATCGGCGATCTCCTTCAGCAAGACCGTCTTGCCGACACCGCGCAGCCCCACGTACATGAGGCTGTTCGCCGAATAGCCGGCCTCGAGCTGGTTACGTAGGCTCTCGGCGAGAGCCAGCTGGTCTGACCGCCCAACGAGGGCGCGAGGCCGGTCGCCCGCCCCGGGCGTGTACGGGTTTGGCCGGAAAGCGGCTACTGGCTTCATACTCGCCCAAGTATAGCATATGTCTATACTATAGGACCTATAGCGAGCCGCTCGTGCCCGGTGCGCGGCCTCGGTCGGGCGGGGACCGGTACCCGCTCTTCGTGGAGCCGGCCCGCCCTGCGCACGCACGCGAGCACATAACATCGCGGCAGAGAAACGGCGGCGATGTCCTTGGCAGGTACGCATAACGGCACTTATTTCGTACTGCCTTCTGCCGCGGTCACCGCGAACGGTACGGTCCAACCGTCCCCCGAGGGCCTGAGCTACCGGATGCACCGTGAGACGGTCTGAAGGTAGAGCGGGCTGAGCGTCGCTACGGCTCACCCGACATGCTGATCACAGCTGCCCGACGGGAGCTATAGCGATACTTGGTACGCACTACCTATTCTGCGCTCTCTTGCTAGCGCACGACGGCAAGTGCCTCGGGCAGCGTGAACGTGCCGGCGTAGAGCGCCTTTCCGACGATCGCGCCCTCAACGCCCGCCAGCGCGGCCAGCGTGCGCAGGTCGTTGAGGCTGCTGATCCCGCCGCTGGCGATCACCGGCCGGTCGGTCGCCGCGCAAACTTCCCGCAGCAGGTCGGCGTTCGGGCCGCTCAGCGTGCCGTCACGGCGGACGTCGGTGACGACGTACCGGGCGCAACCATCCGCGTCGAGCCGGGCCAGCACGTCGAACAGCTCGCCGCCACCACGCGCCCAGCCGCGGGCCGAAAGCGTCGTGCCCCGGACATCGAGCCCGACCGCGACCCGCTCGCCGCACCGCGCGATCGCGGCACGCACCCAGTCGGGCCGCTCCAGCGCCGCGGTGGCGATGTTGACCCGGGCGCAACCGGTGGCCAGCGCCGCGTCGAGCGAGCGGTCGTCGACGATCCCGCCCGAGAGCTCGACCGCGACGTCGAGCCGGGCGACGACTTCGGCGATCAGGTCGCCGTTCGAGCCGCGACCGAACGCGGCGTCGAGGTCGACCAAATGGACCCACTGCACCCCAGCGGCCTGCCAGGCCAGCGCGGCGTCAAGCGGCGCGCCATAGCTCGTCTCCGACCCCGCCTCACCTTGTACCAGCCGCACTGCCTGGCCGTCGACCACGTCGACCGCAGGCAGTACGACGAACGAACGGGCGCCGACGGGCACGGCGACACGCTAATGCACGCCTCCGTCGATAGTGCACGCCGCAGGCAGGTACGAAGATCACGGACCGGCCCATGAAGGTCCTAGGTCACATCGACGAGCCCGACGACTGTCGGCCAACGAAGTAGTCGGACGAGCCCTTCACCGTCGGGACCGCCCGACCGCTCGCCCAGCCGGGGACCATCGTCGCAGGCCATCTCTGGTAACCGATTGTGGGAGAGTGGCCCGGTCGACCGGCCCCGTCGGCGTCTTGAGCCCCTTGGCGACCCGCGCCGCCTACCCCGCCCGCCCCAAGTCCCGGCGCCACCGTTTGCCCCGGTTCGCAAGGCTCTCCGGGGGCTCGTGCCACCTCGTCCCAGCCCGGCACCTGGGGCAACCTCCCGAGCATGCCTCCGCTGTACTATCCGCTCCCGTGGCTTGACAGCCTGCTCCGCCCCTCTCGCCTCCGCCCGCCGGGCCCGGCTGTCTCTTTCGACCCCCTTCCCAGTTCCGGCAAGGTGGCAAGAGGCCGTCGCGGATTGCTCCAAATTGGTGACGGGGTTGCAAGCCTTTGCCAACGCGGGCACCCGGGCACTCGCGCGCTACAACGCGCGCGACCATTTGACCCCACCTTTTGGGGGTAGAGGCACGACCCGTCCCCCGCTGCCGGCTTGCCAACATTCCGTCAACGGACTTTGGGCCGCAGATGGGTGCTAGGACCGCAAGTCCCGGCCGAGGTGCGGCCAACGCCCTGCTCAGCGGCCTGTAACGGCGATCCGCCCTCTCTCTCAAGGTGGAGGCACGGGTTCGAACCCCGTTGGGGCTGCGTGAAAAAGAGCAGGTCAGAGGCCATTTTGTGACCTTTTGGCGCTTCGCGCTAAACCCCCACCAACCCGGCCTGCCAACGGAGTTCCAAAAACGTCGTCCCCGGGGAGGCGAAAGAAGCGGCACGACGGGCTTGGCGGGTAAGTGCCGCAACAGCTACGAGACGCCCTACACGCCCGACAACCGAGCCAGCGCTCGGCCCACCGAGGCGCGCCTCACCGAGCCGATCGGCCGGCCTCTCACGCCGGACTGCCGGCAAGGGCCCGAGGGACAAACCCGCACGGCGCGGCCCCCACCGGCGCCTGCGCCTCCACGGGCAGTCGCTATCCCAATCAAGCGCACCAGCTGGAGGCCGGTCCCAAGTTGCTGCAAGCAGCGTGAGCAAGGTCCGCGACGTCCTGGCCAACCGACCTCGGGCGAACTGCTGCGGCCCGACGTGTTGGACGAACATCCCCCCAGCCACGGTGACGTCGGCCCAGGCTTCCCATGGGACGCCTCCCACGGGCCCCGCAGGCGCGTCTGATGGCCGCCAAGACCATGTAGGGCGCCCCGTTTCCTGCTCCGCTGCCCTTCAACGCAGTCGTCGGCGGCAACGGGTGACAGCGCTGCAGCTTGGTGGCTATCCCTTTTGGCAAATCCAGGTCTCCACCGCGATAGTTACAGCCCTGTGCAAGGGCCCCGCGAACAATAGTGCCGATCGGGACTAACGACACGCGAGATCGCCGGTTCTGTATCGCCACAGGCGAGCGGAGATGTGCCGTTTTCGCGTTATTATGAGCGGCAGAAGCCTTCGGTTTCGTCCTCGTGATTATGTATGTATATTCTGTTCGAGTGACGGCCGCCTGCCTGTCCTAGTTGACTGGAAACGCGCGCAGTAGAACCGTCCCCGTGTTACAACGAGAGCATGGGCGACCACAGCGGTAGCAGCAACAGGGGGGGTCCGGGGGGGAATGCACAGGCTGTGGATCTGTGGAAAGCCAATAAGGACAACCGATCTGAGCTGCTCCGACGGGCTTCATAGGAGCTCACTGAATTAGCTTTTCTCGAGCCGTGCCATTATGCAGACCGGCCCGATATGCGACGGAAATGCTGTCTTCGGGCGCTCGGGGCCGTGGCTCAGCACCCCAAGGCAGCGCCGGCGTTGGCGCATCCTTCAGGTGTTGGTAGGTGCCGTGCCGCCAAGGAGCCTCAGGTCAGAGGCATCGGCCTGGCCGGAGGCAGGCGCCTGGCGTAGCTTCGAAAGCCGGGCCGAGGGCTGGCTCAAGCAACCGTCTAGGCCCCCGCACTGACGGGGTGCCTTTATAACGAAGTGCCGCCCCCGGCCCTGCTTTCGAGGACCGGACTGACTTTATAGCAGCGTTGGCAACTCAACGGGGACATGTCGACCGGTCCTTTTCAACATCCCAACAATAAGTCCGGAGGGGGAGAAGACGGTGACAAAGGCGTCGGCGAGGACAACGGCAGCCAGGACGACAGCGGCCAGGACGACAGCGGCCAGGACTACAGCGGCCCAGGCCGCCCCCGCCCGGGTGGCAAAGACCCAGGCCGAAAGGGCCGAGGCCAAACCCTCGCCGGCCAAGGCGCCCCGGCGCCGGCGCGGCCCGGCCAACATCTTCGGTGCCGACCCCCACAAGCGCACCTTGACCGCCACCGTGCTCGACTGCAGGGGCGGGGTGCTCGGGACCCGCAGCTTCAAGGTCTCCGGCGAGGGCCACCGGGCCATGGAGGCCTGGGCGCTCAGTTTCGGGCCCGTGGAGCGCTGGGGCATCGAGGGAGCCTCGGGCTTGGGGCGCCACACGTCCATGTACCTGACCGAGCGGGGCCACGACGTGCGCGACTGCTGCCCCAACCGCACCAACGAGCGCCGCCGGGGACGCCAGCAGGGCAAGACCGACGCCTCGGACTCGCTGCGCATCGCCAGAGAGACCCAGGCCGAGCCGGGCATGCCCCGGGCGTTCAAGCGGGCCGAAGGAGACGCCGGGCCCGACGAGACGACCGAGCTGCTGGCCCTGTGGCACAAGGCCCGGCGCTCGGTGCCGAAGAGCCGCCAGCACATATTGAACGAGGCCGAGAACCTGCTCTGCGACCTCCCCCTAAAGGTGCGCGAGCTCCTGCCGGCCACCACGGACGTGAAGGCGCGCCTGGCCGCCCTGGCCCGCTTGCGCCGGGACGCACGCACGGACGCCCCCACCCGCCTGCGCCTGGGCTGCTCAACGCCTACGCCAAAGAGGTGGCCGAGCTCGACGCCAAGGAGAAGCAGGCCGTAAAGGAGCTGGCCCGGCTCACCAAGACGGCCGGCTCGAGCCTGGACGGCCTGTGCGGGATCTCCACCCGCTCGGCCGCCGAGCTCCTGGTAGAGGTGGGAGACCCCCGACGTTTCGTCGGCGAGGGAGGATTTGCCCGCTTCAACGGCACCGCCCCCATACCGGCGTCATCGGCCGAGGGCGACGGCGAACCGGTGCGCTACCGCCTGAACCGCGGCGGCAACCGCAGGGTCAACGCCGTCTTGCACATCATGGCCGTCACCCAGCTCGCCCACGACGAGCGCGCCCGGCGCATCTTCGACGACGCCCGCCACCGCGGGCACTCCAAGAAAGAAGCCATGCGAGTAGTGAAGCGGCACCTCTCCGACGTCGTCTACCGGCGCATGTTGGCCGACTTGGAAGCGACGCCTCGCGACCGCCCCGAACACCCAGGTAAAGCAGGTGGCATGACGCGTTTTCAACAGGCCAACAATTTTTCCGGTGTACCCCTTGACATAGCAGCTTCGTTACGATCGCAGTGGCGGGTGTCTCGCGACAGAGCATTATCCGCTCCGATCAACTATTCGGGGACGCTTGGCAAAGTACGCAGCCAGTCAGCGATCTGGGAGAACACCATCCCGCAGACCCGGCGCTACGGGGCACTTGGTCAGCTACGATATGGGATGCTCAACGGATGACCTTATGGGACAAGTCCTAAGGGTTCGACTCCCGTCACCTCCACCAACCAAGCTCTTCGTCTGGGTACCTGTCATGCTTGGACGATGATCGACATTCCGATCGGCTACGCCCGCAGCGGCGAGGTAGAGATTGCCTACCGGACGCTGGGAACTGGTCCGATCGATCTGGTGTTCGTCCAGGGCTGGCTGACGCATTTGGCTGTGCTCGCTGAGGAACCGGCGTACCGCCGTTTCTGCGAGAGCCTTTCCGGATTCTCACGCCTGATTCTCTTCGACAAGCGGGGGATGGGCCTATCGGATCGGACCGAAGTCGGGACGCTCGAAGAACGTATGGACGACGTTCGTGCAATCCTGGACGCCCTGGGCTCCGAGCGAGCGGTCTTGCTTGGCGTCTCGGAGGGCGGACCGATGTCGATCCTTTTCGCGACAACGTATCCGGAGCGCACGCAGGCGCTGATCCTCTGCGGCGGCGAAGTGAAAGAGGAGCTCACGGACGTCTGGCCGTGGGGCGAGTCGACTCGAGAGGAGCATCAGGCGCGCATGGCCATGGTGCCCGAGATCTGGGGCAGCAGTCG
>Ga0181517_10002424_pt1 | contig 19054 bp, 18 predicted proteins | sample PEATcosm2014_Bin_31_FD_119748 | JGI IMG/M metagenome (GOLD analysis project Ga0181517, IMG submission 119748) | Peatland microbial communities from MTU Mesocosm Facility, Houghton, MI, USA - PEATcosm2014_Bin01_30_metaG | ecosystem: Environmental > Terrestrial > Soil > Wetlands > Peat | place... | reverse complement strand
TTGGGGCCGATGGCGGGCATTCTTCCGTTGTTGACCTGATAGAGGAAGTCGAGCGCCTCCCAGACGCCTTTGGCGTCCTCGCCCGGAATGCCCATTTTGCGGCCGAGCCAGGCGCCGGGAGCGACGAAGACGGCGTCGAAGGCGGCCGCCGGGGCAGGCGGAACCGCCTGCCCCACCACCGAAGATGATGCAGAACCCGTTGTGGTGGCGCAGGCGGTTCCGCCTGCGCAGGCTGACCTCAACAGGTTCCGAGGATCGGGCACACGGACACCGGTCTTGGCTTCCACGCCCAGATCGAGGATGTATTGAATCTCGCGGTCCAGGACATCCTCGGGCAGCCGGTAATCGGGAATGCCGTAGCGCAACATGCCGCCCAGACGCGGCTGGCCGTCGTACAAGGTGATGCGGTAGCCCAGCAATGCCAGATCGGCAGCCACGGTCAAGCCTGCCGGGCCTCCGCCGATGACAGCCACCTTGGCATCCAGCTTCACGGCGGGCGGCTTGGCGGGCGGGCACAGCTCCGGGTTGGCGTGGATGTAATCGGCCACGAAGCGTTTCAGATCGCGGACCGAGACGGCCTGGTCGATTTCGCCGCGGTTGCAGCCGTCCTGGCAGGGATGCTGGCACACGCGCCCGCAGGCCGCCGGGAGCGTGCAGCGCTGGCGGATCAGCTCGTAGGCTTCCTTGAATTTGCCGGCCGCCACCAGGGCCACGTACCCCTGGGCATTCACGCCGGCCGGGCAGGCGGATTTGCAGGGCGCGGGCCCGGCGGCTTTGGAGATGCCGAAGACGTTGGGAATGGCCTGCGGGTAAGGACGGAAGATGGCCTTGCGCAGGCCCAGACCGCGGTCGAATTCGCTGCGCAGGTCCACCGGGCAGGCCGCTGTGCAGTCGCCGCAGGCGTTGCACTTGTCCAGATCCACATAGCGCGGATTCTGGCGGATCTTGACCTGGAAATTACCAGGCTCGCCCGATATTCCCTCCACGTCCGCCAGGGTAATGATCTCGATGTTCTTGTTCCGGGCGCACTCCACCAGCTTGGGCGAGAGGATGCACATGGAGCAGTCGCCGGTGGGAAAGGTCTTATCGAGCTGGGCCATCCGCCCGCCGATGGCGGGGGAGGAATCGAGAAGATAGACCTTGAAACCGCTCCCGGCCAGGTCGAGAGAGGCTTGGATGCCGGTAACGCCCGCCCCGCAGACCAGCACGGCGCCGACAGCTTCGGGCGCGGTGGGATAAGCCTCCCGGCTTGTCAACGGCTCGGGCTTGTTCCCATTGTTCGCGATCATAGTCATGCCTCAGCGTCCGATTCCCTTGGCCTGGAGCAACGCCTTGGGTTCTACCACCAGGCTGCTCAACGATAGTTCATCCTCCTGGCAGCCCATGGCCAGGCCCAGCAACTGCGTGAAGTAGAACACCGGCAGGTTGTACCGGCGTCCGAACTTGGATTCAATGTCCTTCTGCCGCATGTCCAGGTTCAGTTGGCACAGGGAGCAGGCGGTAGCGATGCAGTCGGCTCCGGCCGCGTGCGCCATGGCGAGGATCTTGTTGGTCAGCTCCAGCACGATGCTCGAATCGGTGATGGAGAAGCTCGCGCCACAGCACTCGGTCTTGTGCGGCCAAACGAGCGGCTCCGCCCCGGCGGCTTCCATGAGCCGGTCCATCAGGGTAGGGTTTTCGGCGTCGTCGAAGTTGGTGATCTCCGGCGGACGAGTGAGCAGGCATCCGTAGTAGCAGGCCACCTTCAGCCCGGTGAGCGGGCGTCGGATGGCGGCGGCGATGCGCGGTGTTCCGATGTCCCGGCAGAGGATTTCGAGCAGATGCAGGACCGGCGTGCGGCCGTCGTAGTCGCGTCCGACGACATGCGCGACCCGCGCGCGCAGAGCCGCGTCTCCGGCGATATGGTGGTTGGCGGTCTTGAGCCGGCTATAGCAGGCGGCGCAGGCCACCGCGACCGTGCTGCCGCCGGCGGCGGAGAGGCTCTTGGCCGGCAGGGCATCGGCCAGCAGCGGGTCGCTCGAGTGCGCGGCAGTAGAGCCACAGCAGATCCAGTCCTTCAACTCGGGCAGATCGAGCCCGAGTTTCGCTGCCACTGCCAGCGTGGAACGATGATAATCCTTGGCGGCGCCATCCAGCGAGCAGCCTGGAAAAAATGCGTAGGTCACTGGGCGTCTCCTTCGGCGGCCCGGGTGAACAGGGCCTCACGCTCTTCCTTCCCGCCCACTCGCGTTCCGGAAACCGGCAGCTTGCCCTTGCGGAGCATCATGGGCGCCTTGCCGGCGTCCTCGAAGAACCGTTTGGAGCGCAGTTTGAACCGGATCATCAGCTCCAGCTCGAATATGCGCCCGCGCTCGCGGACGGCGTCGAGGAAGATGTCGTTGAAAATGGGAACGGCGGTCGAGGGCGCCACTGACCGGGCGGCGCGGCTCATGGCTCGAAGCGCGTCGACCATGGCGGCGATGTCCACCTTCTGCGGGCATCGCGTGGCGCAGGTCTGGCAGGACGTGCACTCCCAGAGGAAACGGCTGGAGAGCACGGCGTCGCGCTGGTCAGTCTGGACGAGGCGCACCAATTCATGCGGCTTGAAATCGCCTCGCCCGGCCACCGGGCAGCCGCTCGAGCACTTGGCGCACTGGTAGCAGCTCATGGGCGAGGCCCCGCTGCGCTCTTGCACCTCGAAAGCCAGGCCGCCGCCGATGCTTTCGATTTCGATGGGAGACGCCAATCCGCCCGTCATTTCTTTTTCTCCGAACCGGCCAGTACCGAGAGTTTCACGGCCCCGACCTTGCGATAGACATCCTCCGGCGCCTTGACGCTGCCATCCACCGTCAACAGCTCTCGCACCTTGACCCCGAAGAGCCGCTCGTTCTCCTCCAGGTAGGGGCGGATCAACCGCCAATCCTTGTCGGTGAGCGGGGAGAAGACCCCGCCGTTGAGCTGGCGCTCGACCACCTTCTGATGCGGATCGCGAATGTAGATGGCCCCGCCGCTGGCGAGCGAGAACAGGTTGGCGCCGGGGTATGGGGCGTGCTGGGGCCTCATGCGGCCGCGCCCGTCGAACTCGATGCCGTTGAGGATGACGAAGCCGCCGCCGGCCAGCGGATCGCCCGCCATGAAGGATTCCGCCAGGAAATCCAGGCACGTCCCGTTGATCACCACGCGCGGGCGTCCCACGGCATTAATCAGCGGCCGGCCCGCTGCGTTGCCGAGTATGTAGACCTCGCCGCCCTTGGCGCCGTACATAAAGGTCTGCCCGACGTCGCCGTAGATCACCAGCTTGCCGCGCTTGGCGATCTGGGCCACCTGGTCCTGGGCGTTGCCGTGTATGCGGATCTCCAGGCCGTCCATGCCGCTGGCGGCATAATCGCCGTTGGAGCCGTAGAGATCGATGCGCACGCCGTCGGTAGAGGCGCCGAGGCCTACCCCGTGAAAGCGCTGCCCGCGCAGCCGATAGACGGCAAACCGCTTCCAGCCCATTTCGTGAGCCCGGCGGAGCAGCCTGGCATCGCAGTCGTCGCCCTCGGGAGGGAAGCCGTGGGCGTCGATCGCCAGCAGGTCCTCGCCAGGCTGCGGAGCGGCCAGGCGGCCGCGCGTGTCCCAGGTGATCCGCCGCCATCCGCGCGCCGGCGGTTCGCCAAACAGCCCAGCGGCGTCCAGCAGGCGCTCGATGGCCTCCTCGATCACCTGGACCATGGTGGCGCGGCGCTTGTCGCCGGTGTCGAAGCGGCGGTCGTGCAGCAGTGTCAGCGCTTCGAGGGCGGCGGTGCGGCCTTTGAGACTGTCCGCTCCATGCACCAGGCTCTGGCAGAATTTGCGCAACTGGTCCGCCGGCCACGAAGCCAGGCCGAGGGCGTGCTGGAACAGGCCCTCGACATCGCCCCTCTGCTGCATCTCCTTTACCGCGCTGGGCGCTCCGTTGCCGTTCGCCTGGAAGCTCCCCAGGTCGCAGCGAACCGAGCCGCCATCGAGATCCACCGCCCGGCCGAACTTGTCCGCGCAGGTGAGCCGCTTGCCGCCGTCGCCGGCGGGCGAGACGGTGAAGACGAACGCGCCGCCATCGCTCGAGGACCCGCCCCGCGCGTTCCAATACTTGTCGGCCACGGGACAGAATCGCGGATCTTCCTTGGCCAGGCTGCGCAGAGTGGCGTCGATGGCCTGCTTCTCCGAGCAGACCAGGCCGATCTGCACATCGCCGCTGTCGGAAAAAGCGAACACCTGGGGCCGCAGCATCGCGGTGTCGGTGATTCCCAGCAATTGGAACTCGCCCTGATGGTTGCGCGCGATGATGAAGAACCACGGACCGTCCGGCGAGGCGTGAATGTGGGTGGCCTGGATCTGCCGGTAGATGGCCTGTTTTTCAGCCGGCAACTGGTCGAAATCGAGCTCCGTGGTGGGGGCCAGCGCCTCGATGATGTACTCCAACGGGTACTCGTAGACGCGGTCCCACAAATCGAAGAGCTGGACGGAAACCTCCGTGTCGGTGAGGAACTGCTGGCGGATGTTGCGCTGCCGCAGGTACTCGCAGACGGAGTGATAATTGGCGAAATCGCCGTTGTGCACCAGCGCCTCGTTCAGCCCGGCGAAGGGGTGCGCGCCGCCGGGGTGCCACACGCGGCCCTTGGTGGGGTAACGCTGGTGGGCGATCCACACATGCGCCACGAAGTCCTGAAGCTGGTAATACTCCACGTTCTGCTCGGCGTATCCCACCATCTTGAAGATCAACTGGTCGCGGCCGTGGGAAAGAACGAAGGCCCGCTTCTCGCCCAGCGATGCGTAGAAAGTCTCATTGAGCTGGTAGGAGTTGCGGAATACGAACTCGTCTTCCAATTGGCGCGGCTCGAGCCCCTTCAGGCCGGCCGTGCGCGCAAAGGCGGACAATACATCGGGCTTGACGCGGACCACGTAGCGGTGCACATCCGGCGGGCGAACTTCCAATCCGGGCAGGTCGCGATAATCGTCGATGTGGGGCTGGCGGGTGGAGAGCGCCACGTCGAAGTGCGGCAGCACGAACTGCCGTTCCACCTCGGCGTGGGCGTCGGGGTCGAGCAGGGCGATTTGCAGCAGGTAGTGGCTGTCGAGCGTCTCGCGGGAGACGCCGATCTGCTCCGGCGCCAGGCCCACGGCCGCGATGCCGCCGCCCTTGCCGTTGCCGCGGTTCTGCATCTGAATGGAGGGCTCGTAGATGAAACGACCCTTGACGGGCACGCTGCACGCGAATCCGGTGACGCCGCAGCCGCCTTCTTCCTCGCGTTCCGGCAATCGCTCGATATCGGAATAGATTTGCGATCTGCTGGCTAGCAGCCGCTCGGCAAAATCGCTCATTGGGAGACCTCCCCGGAGACCGGATCGTCGCTGAGGTAACACAGAACGTCGGTGCGCCCGCGCAACTCGCGGATGGATGTCATCCCCATGCGCGAAAGCGCGTCCACCATCTGCTCGCGCCAGGCGAAGTTGAGATTGATCAGCCGGCGGGTGGCCCAATCGAGATCCACCTGCATCATCAGCTCGGGATCGGTGGAGGCGATGCCGCGCGGGCAGCCCCGGCCGCTTTCGCAGCAGGCGCATCGCACGCAGCCCAGAGCCACCATCTCCACCGTGCCCACCACCACGCCGTCGGCCCCCAGGGCGATGGTCTTGAGCGCGTCGTAGGCGGTGCGGATGCCGCCCGAAGCGATCAGCGTCACTTTGTCCCGGATGCCTTCGGCGACCAGGAACTTGTGCACCTTGGGGACGGCGTATTCGATGGGCATCGCGATGTTCTTCTTGGCGATGTCCGGCGCGGCCCCGGTGCCGCCATAGCTGCCGTCCAGGTGAATGATATGGGCGCCGGCGTAGTAGCTGCCCACGGCCACCATGTCCACATCGGTGGGCGTCGAGACCTTCACGCTCACCAGGCACTGGCGATTTACTTCCTTGATCCAATCCACGTGCTTCTTGTGGTCTTCCACGCTGTAGACGCTGTGGAAGGGGAACGGGCTGAACAGGGCGTTGCCCGCCACCGCCTCGCGCATACGGGCCACGGCGGGGGTGTTCTTATCGCCCAGCAGGTGCCCGCCCAGGCCGGGCTTGGCCCCCTGGGCGTACTTGAACTCGACCATGCGCACGCGCTGGATGGTTTCCTCGCGCACGCCAAACAGGCCGGTGGCCACCTGCGTGATCACATAGTCGTCGTAAGGCCTCAAACGGTCGTGATATCCGCCCTCTCCGGTGCAGGTGAACGTATTCCACGCGGCGGCCGCGCGGGCTTTGCCCAGGATGGTGTGGATGCTGACCGATCCAAAGCTCATCCCGCCGCCATAGACGGGCAGATCGATATGGACCTGCGGCCGGCCGTCGCCGCGATGGTTCAAGTCGAGGCCCGTGTCGATGTCCGCCGCGGGAATGCGGGGCTGCGCCTCCCATCCCTGGACCTCAAACTTGAACCGCAGGTTGTCGAACCCGCCGCCCGAAGCGCCGGTTCGGCTTTCGAGATGCGCCGGCGCGGGGCGCCCGGTGGCGGCCTGATGCCAGGTGGAGAGAATCAGATCGCTCGACCAACGCGCATCGCCCATGCACTCCGCGCTGGGGTTGCGCCTTACCGTGAGGGCCTTTTGCGGGCACTGGCTGACGCAGGATTCGGGGGCTTCGGCGCACTCGGGTCCGATGCAGAACTGATCGCGCGGCCGCAGCAGAAACGCGTAGCCGGCGGGTTTGCTGTGTACTCCGTACAGGCAGGCTTCGGTGCAGCGCGCGCAGGCGGCGCACGCCGCCGACCGGTCCACCTTGTATTTGCCCAGGGCGTTGCGGTAGCGGTCGGGCGCGGGCCGGATTTCGCGGGCCACGCTTTCCTGTGGCCAGTCGCTATAGCCCGAACGCGCGGCCTCGGGAAGCGTAGATTGAACAGCATCGGTTGTGGTCATGCGCTCACCTGCGACCGCGGCACGCGGCACAGGTCGCCGAACGCCTCTTTCTCGATGTCTTCCATGAAAATGGCCCTTCCCACCTCGCCGCGCAGGCGGCGCACCTCGCGGATGCCCATGGCGCCCAGGACCTCGATCAACTGGCTGTGCCAGGCCCCCATTAGGTTCACCATCCTCTGGGCGGCGTAAGCGCAATCGACGGAATCGGTCTCGGCGGGGCACAACTCGGCCGAGCCGCAGCGGGCCTCGCCCTCGGCGTCCCGGGGATGTGCGTCGCGGCAAACGCGGCAGCCCAGAGCCACCAGCAGGGCGGTATCCACCCCCACCAGATCGGCCCCGCAGATGATCGCCTTGGCCATGTGCTCCGCCAGCGCGATTCCGCCCGAGACAATCAGCGTGATCTCGTCGCGCAGGCCTTCCTTCACCAGGCGTCCGTGCACCTCGCGCAGGGCATCCTTAATATGACGGCCGGGCCGGCCGTCGCTCAGCCTCTCGCGGCCGTGCTGGTTGGCGCACAATTGGAACACCTTGAGCCCGGAGCGATTCAACTCCATGATCCGATCGGCCGCCGTGGGGGAAAGCGGCAGCCGCACGCAGACGGTCAATTGCTGGTTGATGGAATGCAGCCTGGCGGCCAGAGCGGCCACGTCCGGACCGTCCTGCAATTGCGCCATCCTCACGCTCTCGAGAATGTCCTGGCTGTTGGCGATGTCCTCTTTGCCCACCACGGGGGTGAGGAACGGCAATTGCTTGGGCAGCGCCTGAACGGCGTCACCGGCGCGTACTACGGCCAGCGTCTTCAGCTCTTTCGCCGCCGCTATGCGCGCAGCGGCCAGGCGCGCGCCCTGCGCCTGCCAGGCCGGCACGTCGAGGATGGCCGGAAGCTGAATCTCCAGCAGACGCAACGGCGGCGTCAGCATCCCTCCATCGGGCGTGAACTTCAGGCGCAGCGGCTTGGGACCGATATCTACGCTCGTCGAGATGTACTCGCGCCCGTGGATGCCGTCGCGGGTGGGGCGGACGATTTCCGACATGTCCGTCCAGATCGAATCGAAACCGGGACCGTGAAACCGGCCGCGATAGCCCGCCCCGGAGACCGGAATCCTGCCGTTATCCGCCTGATTCCAGGTGGTCAAAAGAATCGCGGGGTCCCAATAGTCGTCGCCCATGTCCAGGAATTCGGGATTCACCGAGACATGCAACAGCCCCTTGGTGCAGCCCTGAACGCAGGAGAGACAGGCTTTGCATCCGTCCAAGGTCTCGACCGGCGTCATGGGATCGCGGTTGTAAGCCGACTCGTTCCGGTAGACGTCGTAGAGACAGCGCGGCTTGACGCAGTTGGTGCAGCGGGAGCAATCCTCGCGCCAATCGACATTGCCGAACTTGCCGATGCGGCGGAACCGCGAGGGCGCCGCGACGGTGTGAATGTGGTAGCGATCAGGCATGTCAACTCCCGCCTAGGCCAATCCCGCTCTCTCGATCACGGTAGCGGCCGACCCTTCGCAGCCGCCGCTGAGGATGTGAATGCCGCGCACTCCGGGGATGGCTTTGAGCTGCCCCGCCATCTCCACCGCTATCGCCATTCCCTCTTTGGCCGGATCGGCGGCGCCGCTCAGGCGGGCCACGATGCTCGCCGTCACCGGTCCATAGGTTCGCCGGCGGTCGAGATCCTTGGCCTGCTCCACGCTGGTGAGCGGAAGCACACTCGCGATGATGGCCACCTGTTTATCGAAGCCGGCCGCGCGAACGGCATCCATCCACTGGACGAAACCGGCCAGGTCGAACACCGCCTGCGTCAGCAGAAAGCCGGCGCCCGCCGCAATCTTCTTCCGCAGGCGGAGCAGGCCCAGTTCCGCCGGCTGCTGATAAGGGTGGGCGGCCGCCCCGATGGGCGCCTCCGGCAGCGAGCCCTCGCGCATCATTCTCTTAAGGGCCTGGGTGAACTGGATGGAGTCGATGTCGTAGACGCCAGCCGCCTGCGGACAGGCGCCCAGAGACTGATGGTCGCCGCTCAGGCAGAGAATGGCCTCGACGCCAAGGGCCGCCGCGCCCAGAGCGTCGCTCTCCAGGGCGATGCGGTTGCGGTCCCGCGTGACCATGGACAGCACGCTGGGGCGGCCTTCGCCCGCCAGCAGCGCCGCGCACGCCAGAGCCGACCCGCGGCTCTCGCCGGGGTTGTCCGCCACCACCACCGCGTCCAGGTTGGGTGGCAGAAAAGAGGAGAGCCGCTTCACCGCGCCGTTGCCGCTGCCGCGCGGCGGGAAGCACTCAGCCGTGAGAGCCAGCCGGCCGGAAGCCAGCGCCTGACCCAGTCTACTTTTCGTTGTCGTCATTGCTGAACTCCACTTCCTGGTGGAAATCCCGGTGTTTGCGCAGAGGGTTGGAGGGCAGGCTCCGCAAGGTCTCGACTACCCGGTCGCGGATGGCCGCCACCTGGGCGTCCAGTACCGTGGCGCCCAGCGCTTCCACGGTTCTTCCGGAGGCCAGCGCCATGTCTTCCGCCGCCGTACCGGGCAAATGGAAGAACATCAAACGCTCGCCGCCCAGGCCGATTTCGTCGAGGATGGAACGGAGCAAGGCCGCCCGGCGCGCGCAGCGCTTGCTGCCTTCGAGATAGTGGCAGTCGTCTTGCTCGCAGGCAACCATGCAGACCGCCTCGGACCCTGATTCGAAGGCCTTCAGAACGTGCTCCGGCTGGAGCCGCCCGGTGCAGGAGACCAAAGTCTGCCGCACCGGCCAGGGCCAGCCAAAATCCGGGGCCGCCGGCCTCTGGCACCACCCAGAGGAGGTGGTAACACGGCCCGGCCGGGCGCAGTTGGCGCACAGGAAAACCGTGATCGCCGGCCTCGGTGACGCTTGCTCTTCAGCGTCCCCCGGCTGTATACATATGGTTGCAGCGTCCGGGTTCATACGGAGGACCTTTCAACACTTAATGGTAGTGTGTAGTGTATCAGACTTTAAGCTGTGAAGGTATTGAGACTCGAAAATATTATTGTGGCTTATAATCGTGGCTTATAATGGACGTAGCCGATGACCCTTGACCACTTTAAGCTTTTCAGAGACATTGCTCTGGCCCGGAATATGACCCGTGGGGCCGAGACCTGCGGCGTGAGCCAGTCCGCGGCCAGCCAGACTCTGCAGGAGGCGGAACGCATGCTGGGAGTGGTCCTCCTGGATCGCAGCACGCGGCCGTTCGAGCTGACCGAAGCCGGGCGTCTATACTACGAGTTCTGCCGAGACGTCCTGCGCCGCAAAGAGGAACTCGACGGGCAACTGAGCAAACTCAAAGGCCGGGTCCAGGGCACCGTGCGGGTGGCGGCGATCTACTCGGTCGGGATTTCGGACATGGCGCGTTTCGAGCGGGAGGCGGCCGGACGGATGCCGGAAGCGGAGCTGCTGGTGGAGTACCTGCGGCCCGAGAAGGTCTACGACGCGGTGGTCACCGACCGGGCCGACCTGGGCCTGGTGAGCTACCCCGAATCCAACCGCGAGATAACGGCGATTCCCTGGCGCGAGGAGAGGATGATGGTGGTGACCGCTCCGTCTCATCCTCTGGCGGCCAGGGAGAAACTGGCCCCCTCCGACCTGGCGAAACAGGACTTCGTGGCTTTCGACGACGAGCTCCGCGTGGGCCGCGAAGTGAAGCGCTATCTGCGCGATACGGGAATCCAGGTGAACGTGGTCATGCACTTCGACAACATTCAGACCATGAAAGAGGCCGTCATTCTGGGCTCGAGCATCAGCATTCTGCCGGTGCGCGTTCTGCGCAACGACATCGAACAAGGCCGCCTGGTCACCATTCCCATCGAGGGTTGCACGCTGGTCCGGCCGCTGGGCATCATCCATCGCCGCCGGAAAACGTTCAACCAGGCCACGCAAGTCTTCCTGGAACTGCTGCAACAGGAAGCTGCGCTGGAGCATTCGGGCGTTGTTAGCGTGGGGCAGTGAGGGGTGTGCGAGACGACCTACCCTCCGATTCATGCATCGGGAACGGGAGCAGACTATTGGATATAAAGCCGGTCGTCCCTCACAAGGGAATCGCCTCATGAAGCACGCGGTCCCGGATGAGTGGATGAAGAGTGCTCTCTTCGGCGATGTCCACCCTCCGGCCCAGTTCTTCCTCCAGATCGACCAGCAGTCCCCCAGGGAACCATGGCGGCGTACACGGACCGGCCTCGATCAGTAGATCGAGGTCGCTGTCCTCGAGCGCATCGCCCCTCGCAAAGGAACCAAACACACGCACGCGCTGAACGCCGTGCTTGGCAGCGATGGCGAGAATCGCGGCGCGCTTGTTCTGGCCCAACTCATCGAGAGTCATGCATCCCCATTCTCGCACCAGAGGCGATATTGAGCCACACCGCCAGGCTTCGCGACGACCAGTTGCCTGGCCTTTTCGCCGGGGCTGCGCGACATGAAAGTTGAACAGCCCGCCCTCTTGTGTGGGGTCAAGCCTTCGGGCTTGCCGCCGGCCTTCCGGCCGGCGTTCCTAGCGTCGGCGCCAGACGCCGGCCGGAAGGCCGGCGGCAAGCCCGAAGGCTTGACCCCACATCGGCAGCCTGCCTTGCGTACATGTACGCTCAGATTTCGGCGGTGCTGGTGGTAATCACACCGCCGTCCACTTCTACGTCGCGCACCCTTTCGCCGGCCCGCCCCTGCGGCGCCGCACGTCTTGGCGCTATAGTGTCTTCAGACATGAAACCGAATTCACCGCTTGTTCTCGCCGTCCTGCTCATTGCGCCGATTTTTGGGCAGAAGGCCGGCAACCCCCTGGTGGGCCGCTGGGATTTCAATTCGACCTCGCCGCGCGGCGGCCTGAGCGCCGCCTGGCTGGGCGTGACCGAGAAAGCCGGCGCCTTCGAGGTGTGGTATCAGCCCAACACGGGCAACGTCTATCAGGTGAAGGATTTCAAGGTCAACGGGTCGCACCTGTCCATCGTGACGGCTCCCGCCGCCGAAGGCCGGCCCGCCACCACCTGGGAACTGGACGCCGCCGGCGACAAGCTCACGGGCGTCCAGAAGCGCGGCGAAACCACCTTCGCGCTGAGCGGGGTGCGCGCGCCGGAATTGAAGCGCAGCGCTCCGGCCGCCTGGACCACTCCGGAGCCCCTCTTCAACGGCAAGAACCTGGACGGCTGGCAGCCGATCGGGACTTCCACCAGCCACTGGAGCGCGAAAGACGGGCTGCTGTTCAACGCGGAACACGGCGCGAATCTGAAATCGACACGCACGTTCGACGACTTCAAGGCGCACTTCGAGGTCAACTGCCCCGACGGCGGCAACAGCGGATTCTACTTGCGCGGCCGCTATGAAGTCCAGGTGGAATACGAACCTCTCAGCGCCAACCCGGTGGAGCGCCGGATCGGGTCGATCTACGGCCGGATCGCGCCCAAGGTAGAGTTGCCGCGCACGCCGGGCAAATGGGAGACGTTCGATGTCACCCTGGTGGGCCGCACCGTGACGGTGGTGCGCAACGGCGTCACCACCATCGACCGGCAGGAGATCGAAGGCATCACCGGCGGCGCGCTCGATGCCAATGAAGGCGAGCCGGGCCCGTTCTACATACAGGGCGACCACACCGGCGGCCTTTCCTACCGCAACATCACCGTTTCCGTGCCCAAGCGCTGAGGGGTTCGCTAAGATCTAGAGCATGGACCTTAGCTATCCCATCGGGAAATTCGAGGCGCCCGCCTCTCTGGACGCCGCACGGCGGGGCGAGTGGCTGCGCGAGATTGCGGAGGCGCCGGCGCGCTTGCGGGAGGCGGTGCGAGGCCTCGACGACGCGCAACTGGATACGCCTTACCGGCCGGGCGGGTGGACGGTGCGCCAGGTGGTTCATCACATGGCCGATAGCCACGTGAACGCCTACATACGATATCGCCTGGCGCTCACTGAGGATCAGCCCACCATCAAACCTTACGATCAGACCGCGTGGGCGGAGTTGGCGGACGCCCGGACGCTGCCGGTGGAATCCTCGCTGGCCATCCTGGAGGGCGTCCACCGGCGGTGGGTGGCGCTGGCCGAGAGCCTGGCGGAAGCCGATTTCGCGCGCACATTCCTGCACCCGGAGCGCGGCGTAGTGCGCCTGGACTCCAACCTGGCCATGTACGCCTGGCACGGACGCCACCATGCGGCGCACATCCTGGGGTTGCGGGAGAGGATGGGCTGGAAGTAGAGGCAACCGCTCCCTAACGGTCGCGGCTCGGAAAGCGCGTTGGGTTGCGCTTCTTAGAACCCTACCGGCGCGGCGCGCGTCAAATGGTTGTGACGCCGTTCGAGGGGGGAAACCGTCCCGGAGGGCGTATAATAGTCGAAAGGGCCTCCGGAGCTTTCAATTTCTATGAACAGCCGCTTTAAGTACATCGTCGTGAGCGCTTCGGCGTGTCTCACCGCTCTACTCTTGATTGGCAGCCTGCTGGGCAAGGGCGCGTCCACTCAGGAAGACACTCTGAAACATATCGGCGTGTTCAGCGACGTGGTGGCGCGCATCAAGGCCGAGTACGTCGAAGAGCCCGATATGAAGGCCGTCACGCTGGGCGCCCTGAACGGCATGCTGGAAGCCATCGACCCGTTCGCCAGCTACCTGAACGCCGACCAGTACGCCAACTACCTGGAGAGCAAAAAGGCCCCCAAGAACGGCGACGCCGGCCTGATTCTGTCGAAAAAGTTCGGCTATGTGGGCGTGGTGGCCGCTGTGCCGGGCTCGCCGGCCGCCAAAGCCGGGTTCACCACCGGCGATATGGTGGAAAGCATCCGGGGCATTGCCACGCGCGATATGCCCCTGGCGTACGCCGCGCTGCTGCTTCAGGGAGACGCGGGAACCACGGTCGAGCTGAGCGTGGTGCGGGTCCGCCAGCCGGAGCCGCAGACGGTCAAGCTTACGCTGGTGAAGCTCGAATCTCCGCCGGTCGACAGCGCCATGCTTGCCGGGCAGGTGGGTTACCTCAATATCGATGCGCTGGGCGCGGCGCAGGTGAAGCAAACGGCCGACGCGGTGGGGAAACTGCAAAAGGACGGAGCGCAGAAGCTGATCCTGGACCTGCGCAGTTGCGCGATCGGGTCTCCCGAGGATGGAATCGCGCTGGCAAACCTGTTTCTGAACAAAGGCCTCATCACCTACCTGCAGGGGCAGCGCGTTACTCGGCAGAATTTCGAGGCGGATCCGGCGAAAGCCATTACCAGCCTCCCCATGGCCGTCCTGATCAACAGCGGCACGGCTTCCGGGGCGGAGATTGCGGCCGCCGCGCTGCAAGACAACAAGCGCGCCCAGTTGGTTGGAGACCGCACCTACGGCGACGCCGCGCAGCGCAAGGCTATTGCCATGGAGGATGGCGGCGCCATCATCCTCTCGGTGGCCAAGTATTACTCGCCCAGCGGCCAGGCGATTCAAGACACGCGCGTGGCCCCGGGGACCCTGGTGGCCGAACCCGAACCGCAGTTCGAATACGACGAAAACGGCGAGCCCATTCCGCAGGCCCAGCCGCAGCCCGGCGAACAGCCCAAGACTACCGAAGACCCGGTGGTGAAGAAGGCGCTTGAGGTGCTCGGGGTGAAGGCGTAGCGGAGGAATGCCCGCAAGGATGCGGGCACGGCAGGCTGGAAGTCCGCTCTACAGAGTCTTCAGGTAGGCTACCACGTCGTCTTTCTGGGCCTGACCGATCATATTGCGGTATTGCGGCATGCCGTTTCCGCCTTCGTCGATGCGGGCGCGGACGTTGGCTTCGGTGGGCTTCTTGCCGTTCTCCATCTTGTCCCTCCGGAACAGCCCTTTGAGGCCGGGCCCCATTTTCTTCTTCTGGCTGTCGGCGAAGTGGCACACGGCGCACTGTTTCTGGAATAGCTGATTGCCCGCCGCCGGGTCGCCTTTTCCGGCGGCCGAGGCCGCAGCCACCATCATCACACCGAGCGAAGTCGCGCGTAGCGTCATATACTCCATCCTACAATCGGCGTCCTCTCGCCGATCAAGATGGACGGCTAACCGCGCGTCCAGGCGGGACGCGGCGCGCTGCGCCGCAGCTTGCGAATCCCGGCGAAATCGAAGCGGACGTCTTCTACCCGGGCGCCCAGCACTTCGATGCGCTGAAGATCGCGTGTCCCCACGCCAGCGTCCTCGGCCAGGCGCAAGGTGCTGTCGCAGCTTTCAAACGGCGGCGCGCCACCCTCCGCCATGGGGTCGAATCCCATAACCGACATGGCCACGGCATCGGTGTTCACGGGGTTCAAGCCGGCTATCAGCACTCCCGGAGAAACGGCCGTCAGTTGCTCCCGAATCCAGGGACCCTCGCCGCCGGTCATGGTCTTGATGCCCTCGACGATGGCAAGCTGGATGGGGCGCGCGGAAATCAGGTCCACCACGGTGCGCGGGACGCGATAGGTTTCCTGCCGCGGCGTGGAGGGGTCCTTTTCCGGCGGCGCGCTCCTGGATGGCTGGCGGTTGCCGGCATGCACCATGGAACGGCCGCCCCGCGGCGCGACCGAAGGCTCATCCAGACCGGCTCCCGCCCCATATATCGTGGCCGGCGTCATCCCGAAGCAGTTCTTCATGGAGAGGGTGACGCCGGCGGTGGCATGCTCCTTCATTTTGCCTATGCTCACGAAAACGTCGCATTCCTCGTAGGAGTGGTTCAGGTCGAAAGCCGGATAGATGTAGCCGCCAAACGGAACCTTGAGGCGCGAATATTTCTTCCCCTGTCCCAGGTAATTGGTGTTCTCGAACTCCACGATGGGGGCCGCGTCCAGAATAACGCGCGGGTCGCAACCGGCTTCCAGCAGGTATTCTTCCACCTTTTCGGCGGTCGACCAGGGGCTTTCCAAAATGCGAATGCGGCGCGCGCCGGCCTGCGCCATGAGGCGGGCGGCGGCGGCGACCACCGCCGGATGGGTGTAATGGGTCTCCTCCACGGGCGAGCGCCCAAGCCGGTAGGTGGGCGCGCCAGTCAAGTTGATTTTGACGGCCACGGTTTTGCCGCCGACCAGACGGCCCAGCCCGCCCAGTTGATCGAACATGCGCCCCATGGTGGGCAGCAGTTCGGCCGAATCGTACGTTTTGCACCGCGCCAAGGCCACCGGGGCGGCGGGCGCCGCGGCGGCGCGCGCCGCGAATCCCCCTACATACATGCCCGAAAGGACCGAAGCGGCCCCCTGAAGCCAATCTCTGCGTGTTTGCATAACCCCTCCCGCCTGCAAGGCTTGGAGCGCCGCGGACGTCCGGACACACCACGCTCTTCAACCCTTTCCATAGGAGATGCGCGGCCAGCGCGGCCGGCTTCGAGGGCTTTGTATGAAAGCGCCCGGCGGGCGCCGGCAGCGGCGGGCGGACGATCCATCATCGGGTTGGTCGGCTCGACAAACCGGCATCCCATTTGCTACCATGAATTAGTTCATTGTGGTACTTCTGCCGAAATCCTTCCTTTTTCGCGTCGACGCCCACAGCCCCACCAGTCCAACCCAGGAGTAACGGCTAGGAAATTTATGGCTACTAAATTCTCTCAGGGCGCCCAGGTCGAGCACCCCAAGTTCGGCCTCGGAACGGTCCTGTCCAGCAGTGAAGAACGCATGGTGATCAAATTCGACGATCACGGAGAAAAGAAGTTCGTCACCAACATGGTGATGGACAATTTGGAAAAGAGCGACCGGCAGCCCCCGGCTGAAAAGAAGGGCTCCCGCAGGAAGAAAATCGTGCCCGCCACGGCCTAAGAGCCGCCGGCAAATTCGAGGATACTTTCGTTGAACGCACGCCAAAAACGGATGTTTGAAGATGCCCGGAAACGGAATCCGGACATCAAGATGCCCTCCGCAACGCCCCCTTCGGAGTGGAGCGAAGCCGACCTTGCTCTGGTAAAGCAGGGAGTCGGCGACAAGACCAGCAGGCCGGACCGCGCCAGCGCCGGGTCCGGGGCTGGAGAGGCCGGAGAGAGGCCTTCCGGCGAACAGGCCGGCGCGGTGGTGACCTATTTCGAGGCCAAGGGCTTCGGCTTCCTTCGGCCGGATGACGGCGGCAGGGACATATTTTTCCATGTGTCGCGGCTGGTGGAGGGGCTGGCCACGGACCTGCGGCCTGGCGCGCGCGTGCTTTACGAGCTGGGCATGGACCGAACCGGCAAGATGGCGGCCAGCAGCGTGCGGATCGCGCCTCCCCCGCAATAACGGATATAATGAAGGAACCGTTTCGCGTCTTCCGCGCGGCTCCCGCCGCGGGGCGGCGTGGCTCCTGAGTCCATGTTCGACAATTTATCCGACAAACTGCAGCGGGTTTTCAAGAATCTGCGCGGCGAAGGCAAACTCTCGGCCGCGAACATGGAGACAGCCTTGCGTGAGATCCGCATGGCGCTGCTCGAGGCGGACGTCAACTTCAAGGTTGTCAAGCAGCTCATCGAGAACATCAAGCAGAAGGCCATGGGCGAGGAAGTGCTCACCGCCCTTTCGCCCGCCCAGCAGGTGGTCAAGATCGTTCACGAGGAGCTGGTCAAGATCCTGGGCAGCCACGAATCGCGGCTTCGTTTCGCCAACCAGCCGCCCAGCGTATTCCTGATGGTCGGTCTTCAGGGCTCGGGTAAGACCACCTCGACGGGCAAGCTGGCGCGCTGGCTCTCGCGCAATGGCCACCGGCCCATGATGGTCTCCGTGGACGTCTACCGGCCGGCCGCGCGGGAACAGCTCAAGGTCATCGCTCGCGACGTCGGCCAGGCGCTCTATGAAGGCGCGCCGGAGGAAAAAACGCCACTCGATCTGGCGGCCTCCGCGAGGCGCGAGAGCACCCAGACGGGGCGCGATGTGCTGCTGGTGGACACCGCCGGGCGCCTGCACATCGACGATCAGCTCATGAACGAGCTGCAGGAGCTGAAAAGCCTGCTGAATCCCGTGGAGATCCTCTTCGTGGCGGACGCCATGACGGGCCAGGACGCGGTGAAATCGGCCGACGAGTTTCACAAGCGGCTGGGCATTACCGGGGTGATCCTGACCAAGATGGACGGCGATGCCCGCGGCGGCGCGGCGCTCTCCATCCGCCATGTAACGGGCCAGCCGCTGAAATTCGTGGGCATCGGGGAGAAGTTCGACGCCCTCGAGCCCTTCCACCCGGACCGGGCGGCGAACCGCATCCTGGGCATGGGCGACGTTCTCTCGCTGATCGAAAAGGCGAGCCAGGAAATCGACCACAAGCAAGCCGTCGAGATGCAGCGCAAGCTCATCGAGAACGAGTTTACGCTGGAGGATTTCCGCGACCAGATGCGCCAGCTCAAGAAATTGGGATCGCTTGGATCGCTGCTGGACATGATGCCCAAGGTGGGCATGCTCCGCGAGCTGAAGGACGTTAAGGTGGACGAAAAGGAAATCGGCCGCGTGGTGGCGATCATCGATTCGATGACCCCGCGCGAGCGCGATAACCATATGATTATCAACGGAAGCCGGCGGCGGCGCATTGCGCGCGGCAGCGGCTCTTCCGTCCAGGATGTCAACCAGCTATTGAAGCAATACGCCCAGGCCCGCAAGATGATGAAGTCGCTTTCGGGTGGGTTCATGGGCAGGAAATTAGGCAAGATGAAGTTGCCGCCGGGGTTCCCATTCGGGGAGCTGCCGGGGTGACCGGAGGCGGCCGCGAGGAAGCGGACGCCCGTTCGATTTTCTCCTTGGAGTGCAGATGACAATGATTCGCCTGGCGCGTTTCGGCGCCAAAAAGAAGCCGTTTTACCGCATCGTGGTGATAGAAAAAGAGCGCGCCCGCAACGGCCGCAGCCTGGAAGTGGTGGGGCATTACAACCCCCTGGCCAACCCGCAGCAAGTGGTCCTGAAACACGACCGCATCGAGCATTGGACCAAGAACGGAGCGCGCCTCTCCGATACCGTGAAGCGCCTGGTGGAGAAGAACCCCGCGCCCATCGCCGAACCGGTGGCCTGACCGGGGGCTGAAGCTCGCACAGTGGGGCAGGCCTCCTGGCCTGCCTTCTTCAGCCAGGCAGGCCAGGAGGCCTGCCCCGTGCGAGCGGTTGCCGGCGATTTCATGGCGAGCCTAAATGTAAGAAACATAACGGCTGGGACAGTAACTGCAGACGCCAGCCGCCTTTCCTGATGCCCCGTTCGAGTAACATGAGTTAGGGAGGCGGGATGATGAAACAGTTGATTGAGGACATCGCGAAAGCTCTGGTCGACATCCCGGAGGA